>JAABUW010006088.1_pt1 | contig 15334 bp, 32 predicted proteins | sample 5560081 | NCBI WGS metagenome assembly JAABUW01 (sample SAMN10711882, study PRJNA513363) | rock metagenome | isolation source: Antarctica rocks | place: Antarctica: Victoria Land, Knobhead sud | reverse complement strand
GTGGCGGAGGCGTTGCAGAGGCCAAACGGCATGCGCAACCATTCCCAATTTCCGAAAGGAGTGGAGAACCCCGTCTTGACTATGGACTCCGGGTGCAGCGGGATGTGCCAGAAGGCTGACACAACATCCACTGATTAATAAAACTGGTGGCCTGCCATTCTGGTGCAGCACTCATCTATTCTAGGCATAGTCAATGGATCCTTCAACGTCACCTGATTCAGGGCGCGGAAGTCGCAGCAGAATCGTAAAGTGCCGTCCGTCTTCTTGACCAGTACCGGCGGCGCCATCCAGGGACTGTTGCTGGGCCGTACAATGCCCTGTTTCTCCACCATAAAGGAACTCTGGATGCAATGCTGTGCACAAGCGGCCAACTTTTCGCGGAGTTCCCAAGTCGGTCGGTTGGTCTGATCTCGGATCACTTTCAGATCACTTCACGATGTGCTGCTCAATGCCTTACAGGCTACCGCTCAATGCGACGCATTCAGACTTTTGCTGCCCAAAGCTGCTGATGATTTTTCGTTGGATCAATTATTGCGTAGCAACCGGGGACGTTTATGTCCCCGAGTTGGGGCTTGTAAAGCAGCGGTGGCTGCGGGAAGTAGAGGCTGCAGCGAGCGGCTTTGATTACTACACATGTGTTCAAAGTGAGGAGATCTTCTCTTACAAACAGCGAGATCAATAGCCCTAGGCATCAAACCGCATGCTAATATCTACAAACAGGGACAGGAGAACATGACGCTGAGCCAAAGCATTGGGTTTGCCGTATGCCAGCCTGTCCATCTGTGCGGCATGTGATGCCGTCGCTGTGCCACTCCTTCAGAATTCCAGTGCCGTGGGCTGTGAGCGCCCTCTCAGAATGAACTGCGAAAGATTGGTCTGGACGACTGGCAATGGCGCCAGTCGCTGCCGGCATCTTGGCATCTGCCAATCTACCACGGGATCTGCGCAGCAGAATGGAGAAGCAATTAGCCACCTGCCCACACATCTCTCTGAAGACCTGAAGTTGCATCATGCACTGTGTGTGCGCGGGTGGCAAGCGTGCATGGCGGCACCGTTCGACTCCCTGAAGAAGAAGGTGTCCAGCTCGAAGAGTCTGGCAGCGGTGCAGCGCAAAGGGAACACTGCGGCGCAAAAGGGAAGCCAGGGACGGAGGTACAACGACGCACGGGGTCGAACTCGTCCTCAGTCGGGTCGAGCTCCTTGCGTGCCTCGATGAGGATTGGTGCGATGCTGAGTGCGATCGCGGCGATCGTGATCGGCAGGGCCTGGCCGGTTGTAAAGACTGCGGACGCACAATAGAGGCGGCTCAGTGATGTGCTGCGCTGTTGCTGCAAGCGCCTTTCGCTAGGCGCAGCCGCCGATGAAACCACAGAGTATGGGCGACCGGGGTGTGCAATGCAGGGTGACGCGGAGCCTAATCAGGATCGTTGCGGGGTGCTGCTGAGCAAAGGGGTGAGGGCGCACTGTTCTGCTGGCCGGGGTCGGCGATGTGAGCCTTGAGGGCCTGCAGCGGCGTCTGCCCCCTGTTGGCGTACACCGAGGCGAAGCCCACGAACGCCAGCATGGCTGGCAGGGGAGAATGGATAACGGGTGTCAAAGGAGGTTCGGCATGGTTTCCCAGCTTGGCTGCGTCTGCACGGCAACAGCGCATTGGCCCTGTCGTGCTCTCCATGCGGAACGTTCGACAGCGAGGCGCACCCAGGCGGCCATTCTTGATCTCCTTCTCCGCGTTGGCGGGGCTGTCCAGGCCGACAGGGTCGAAGGGGAACGAGCCCAGGAAGCCGGACTGCACAAAAGGGGAGAGGCGCCGCATCTCAAGACGGTGATCCACGATGCGGCGCGAAGCGCACTGCGGCATACTGCCAGGGCGCAGCTGCTCCATTGCGAATCCGCAGCGATGCACGACTTGCTGCCGCCAGTGTCCTGACGCTCTGCCCGCACAGATCGCAAACTAAGTGCAACAGCCAGCAGCGCAGGAGGGCTGTTCTCAGGATTAAGTTGGGTCAGCGCACCTTGCCGGTCTTCTTGAAGCCCTCATACCGCTTGTACTCCACGAGCGCAAACAGCACCACCTCAATGCCGATGAGCGTTGGCAGCGGCAGGATCATGTCCGCCTGCGCGTACATGTCATGTTGTGGGTCGTGATCCATGCAAGCAGATTGACGGCCTTCGGGTGTTCACAGGGGCGTCGGGAGCAGGTGCTTCCGCAGAAGGTGCGGCGGGACGGCTGGCGCATCGTGTCGATGGCGGACAGATGGTGCTCACGTCAGCGCCGGCGGTGACCCAGTTGGGGAGGCCCACAGCGTCGGTGAACAGGATGCCAGCGCACGCTGCCATCGCCCACCGGCCGTTGGTCTTCTCCGCCTCGGCATACCTATGATGCCACAGGATGCGGCGCCAGTCATACACATGAAACTCACATATTAGTTCGTAATGTGCCGCACATGCTCGACCGCTGGCAGCAGCCGACTGTGCATGGTGCTCCTGTGCTGCGCACAGGAGGTGTGACGGGTCACGATGGCTTGGCATTGCCGCCACCGCCGTGCGGGCAACGCACCATTTCAGCTGCTCGGGGTTGGTGCCCAGGCGCAGCGGGTCGAAGCCGTATGTGCCGGGCAGGTCAGCCTCCGCCAGGTGCTTAGGCACCTCCGCTCCCGGGTACCTGCAGGCAGGGACGCAGTCCAAATGACGCCACGTTGCGGTGCAGCGCCAAAGACAGAGTTGATGGCCGATGGTGATTCAGGCTCCTCGGCAGTGGTCATGCTAGATGGTCGCGGCGATTGGCGCTGCAATCGCGGCAGTGCTGCTGGCAGATCGCAGAGCGGCCTTTTCCTCCCGAAGCTCGTCATTCGCGCTGACTTGGTTCCACATACGCGGCAGCAGGCTGTCAGTACTGCATACTGCGCACCATCTGTCGCCCAGAGGCCCTGCACACAGAGGTTGCACAAACCAGGTCAGACCCTCGCATGGACGATCAAGCCAGTTGTTCGGCAGCGGGCACCTCGCATCATTTCATAAAGCAGCCCGACTTCTCACCGTCACCGACGACGGACGCACGGATCTGCAGGCTGCGCGCGGCGCGGGCAGCGGGCGCACGGCCGGAGACTGGCCGGCTGGCGAAGGCTGCCTTCGAGGTGAACACCGACGCGTTCAGCAGGGCAGACGTCATCTCGGCGGCGTCTACGACTCGGATATTGATACAGCGTGGATTAAGCGGAGTGTGTGCTGCCTTTGCGCTGCTTCGCCGCGGCAAAGCAGATCGGAACGCTATCCTGGATCGGACTCGAAAGATTTTCGCTCGGCGGAATTCCCGGTCCTGCCGTCCAGATATTTGGCGGAGAGCAACAATCACTGTCCCCACACCATCGGAACCACAGTACCCACACCGATGGTGTGGGTTCCCATGGAACCACAGTCCCCACACCATCGGAACCGCAACCGCGGTGCAGGCTGGGCATTATGCACTCAGGCAGGGTTGGTAAGGGTGAAGTACGTTCTGGCGCCGTCCCAGTAATGCAAGACCGCTCTTGGCGAAGGAGGCCAGCTCCGAGGGGTCGTAAGGCACAGGGTCAGAGACAGATAGAGCATCAGGCAAGTTCATGATGTGCACCTAACGGCCCCCCGAAAGCTAGTTTATGTGACGTTCATGCATACGTCAAGGCAGTGCAGACGATCGCGGCGCAGCGCAGCAATGTAGCACGCAGTGGTATGTCCGAGCAGAGCGGCGAGCAACATGTGTAGAAGGGCGGGTGGCATTGGACGGCTAGCGACAGATGCGAAGACCCTGATCTTTAATGTGCCTACAAACTGCGCCTTGTGCCGGTTAGGGTTTAGGGTAATGGAATTAAATCGCCACCGCTCATGACTGGCGAGTCGCGCAGCGGTTTGCACGCTTGTGTCCCCTTCTTGCTGGTTGCTTTGGACCTCTGGTAGCACAACCTCTAGTGGCGAAACCTCATTGGCGACAGAAACTGCTGCGACTGCAAAACTCCAGTGAATCAACAACTGACCTTCTGTTCAAAGTGCATGGGCGGGATTCCGCAGATCTCAAACTGCTCCTGGCCAGGGCACACAAATCTAAATGGCACACAAATCTCACAAATCTCAGGCATCTCCGACTGCAAGCCAATTTTCCGGAAAGTTCCATGACGCTAACGCCACACACAACCGTGCTGCTTGTTGTTGTTCGTTTGTTCAGGACAACCGCTCTGCTCAACTCACGGCGCCTGCTACGCACGCAGCCTCATGCTGCTCCACACGGCTAAAATGATTGGAAGTTCTGGTGCTGCCCAGAACCTGCCGTCCTCCCGTCCGTTGAGGCACATGATGCTCGCAATACCAAATGGCCATCATCTCCGCGCCGCGCGAATTTATCAACACCTATTCACATAGCGCCAGCGTCAATATTTAGGAAAGCTGCAGCCGCCGTCGTCTACGGAGCATGGCACAGTACCGCACTTCATTGTGCGTCCTGCAGACAGGGGCGTGCAGTTGGGAGACACTAGCATGGCGAACGACTAAATCAAGCACTGCACCTGCATAGTGTACATCGCGGCGCAGCCAGCTGGCAAAGGCACCTCACGCAGCCTGGGTCTGTAGCTCGGCCTCCTTGATGTGGAGGCCGTGGAATCCCGCGGGCACCTGCACACGAAAGTACCGGCAAGATGTCACAAGCCAGCGTGACAATATGTATCCTTCTCTCAATGGCACAGCATTGCTGTAAGTTCATAGGTCGAAGCAGCAGGGAATGACTGGCTGCCCCTTTTGCGCACCCGGTGGGGGATGTCGACCGTGGCGAGTGGCTTGGAGTCCATGGTCTTGGCATCAAACACCGCCAGCTGCGTTTTGCCGTTGACCTCCTCCATCAGGTAGCACACCAGGTACCCGTCGTCCTCGGCTGTGGGGATACAACACATGCACTGTTTCAGCACGCAAATCAACGTAGAACAGAACGAAGCAGACAGAGGACTTTGCCTCCTCCATCCGGAGGCACACCAGGTGGCCATCGTCCTCGGCTGCGAGGAACGATGAGGAGCTTGTTCGGCACAATTAGCCCGACAGACCGCTTCGGCCGCTCCGTGCACGTTCATTGGGCTGAGGCTCACTTACGAGCTCTGCGTCCACCCAGCCGCCCTGACAGTAATCATATATTGGCGCAGATCGCCAGCACGAGCACAGAGCTGGCAAAGTCAGCAGCAGAAAACCAGGAGCAAACTCCGCTCCTAATTAGCTGCCGTCGGTGGCGTCCTTGGCCACGAAGAAGGCACCTACTGGAGGATCAGCCTCGACACAAAACTTCGCAGCAGCTGACACACAGCAGCTGCAGAGAAGCAAAAGCAGCATATAGAAACAAAGGCTCGCCCAATTGGCTGCCGGCGGCGGCGTCCCTGGCCACGGGGAATGCCCTCTGCTGCACGACACGCAGGAGCGTCGCACAGAACTTGTCAGTCTCACCGAGCTGGCTGCCGTCAGGCGCATCCTTGGCCACGAAGAAGGCCTCGCCGCCCTGCACACCAGCTGGGTACTCGATCTGGCCCGCCAGCGCGCCCGCCTCGCTGCCCGCCTGCAGGACGGAACGAAGCAAATGAGGAAGAAAAATCCGCATCGTGCTAGGTTTGGGTCACCGGCCTATGGCCAGACTGTGGCGGGAGCGACCTGCAGTAGAGGGACCAAGCCGGAAGGAAGAAGGCCAAAGCTGCAACAAACAAACAGAGACAAGAAATACAAACAGAGACAAGAAACAGACAGTAAGAAAGGACCAGAAAGCTGCACGTGCCTGCATGTCCAGCTTGGTGACGCCGAAGAAGCCGGGCGCCGAGGAGTCCTCGGGCATGGTGCCCAGGTACGTGTACCGCGTCTGGCGGCCTGAAGCACAGAGAAGAACACGAGTTGTTTGAGATGATATTGCTGATAGCACCAGCCTGCATGGCACCAGTCCTCCGGCATGGTGCCCAGGTACGCATACCACTCCTGGCGCCCTGCAACATGGCACAATATTGCCAACATGCAATTGATGACTGATCTGGTAGAGAGCACCCAGTCCTCCAGCATGGTGCCCAGGTACAGGGTGAGAACAGCAGAAAAAGCTCGCCTGGGGAAAGCGCTCTTCGAAGAGGGCAGTGTGCGGCCGTCTATTTGAGAGCCTCAGAAGGGCACAGGCACAGAGCCTAGAAGCTGCGCTGATCGCAGCGTGACGAGTGGATGGAAGGCTGCTGGAACATCTGGTCATGCCTCGCTCATAATCAACCCCATTGAACAACGGCATGCAGATTGCGCACCTGTCATGTGCTGCGGGAAGTGCGGGAAGTCGCCCACGACGGACGACACGCGCTGGCGCGAGGCCTCGCCGGTCGCCAGGTTGAAGGTCATCAGGTGCAGCCGCGGCATGTGGTCGGACGTCTGGAAGTGCGCACTGCCGATGTCCAGCTCGAACTGCGAATGACAGTCCAATAAGCAAGCCGTGCCCGCATGAGACGAATGCACATGCTGACGTGTGTTTGGGCGCTGCTGGGAATCCAGCCCACACACGCCCGCTGTGTGCATGTGGTGTTGCATGACTGTGTCCGAGCGTTGAATGAAAGAGACATGCAACTTTGGCTCAGCAGATCAGCAAAGCGGTTAAGCCCACCTCATCAAAGGTGCAGGCGGCCAGCTTGACGATGTCGGGGCCTTCCTGCCAGGCGTTGGCGGTGTGGAAGATCATCATCGCCGGCAGCTCGAACCACTTGATTGCGTCCTCGCTCTTTGCGTAGCGCGGCATCAGCCCGAAGCGCGACGGGCGCGACTTGTCGAAGTGGAACGGCAGCGTGCCCTTCTTGACGATCCGCTGCATCACACAACAGGCCAGGGCACGTTTATGCCTTTCACGTGGCTCCGTGCTTGATACACAGGGACCTCTTGAAGCTCAATCGGGACAGTCGTTCGATCCCAAGGCAGGCGGACATTGGAACGAAGTCGAAGGAATCCCAAACGAAGCCTCACCTCGGGCTCGAAACACAGCGGCATGTCCAGAAAGATGAAGTATTCCTCTGTCAGCGCGCAGTCGTGCATCATGATCGGCCTTGCGCAGTTCACACGGCGGCTCAGGATTTCAATGGGAAGAAGCGGTGTCACAGCGAATCTACAGCACAGCTTGCAGACAGCAACTGCAGCTCGACAGCTCTGAGGGTGGGGCGGCCCAAAGTGCTCTAGTATTTTCTTGTATTGTCAATGCTGTTCCGAGTCAATACGAGCAAACACGCACCTGGGCAGGTGGATGGGCACGTCAATGGTGATCTCGCCCTTGGCGTCGATGACGGTGTAGTTGACGTAGGGCTGCGCCTTGACATTGTACCCGAACGAAAACAGCTCGCCTGCATCGAGTGCGACCATGCGCAATGTCAGCTGGATGGTGCTTACCCACAATGCACTGATCGAGCCAGATGAGCGCGCTCGCCTGGACATGGGGCAGCGTAAACCCTGAACCTTATTCCTTATGGAAAAAAGTGCCTGTGACAGGGTCCAGCTTCGGGTGCGCGGTGAGGCTGTGCTTCAGCTTGCCGCCATAGTCGACCCGCCCCAGGGTCTCCACCACGCCGCTGCACAGCACGCGCAGCGCGTACCTGTGCGGCAACAGGGACAAGATTCAGGCCGCTGCTGCGAAGTTGCATTAAATTACTTGATGTTTCTTGAGTTTCGATTTCATGGACAATGGCTCTGCATCGCACTGCATGATGAGGAGCACAGCGACAAACAGCGACAAAGCAAGAATTGTCCTAAGAGCCCTTGACTCTGCCATGCAGTGCTGTTTGAGAAGCAGTCCCCCGGGATGTGTGTGATCAACACACATGTGTCCACATGTCTGTGTTCCACACCGGCACCACAATACAGCAGTGCCATGACAAAGAAACGCACGGCATATCGCCTTCCTCGAGGCTCAGCAGCCGCTTGGCATGGTATACCATGGCCGTGTTCTGCACAGATTACGGAAGATGGTTTCGTGAAGGGCCCAGGGCCAGAAGGAGGATTTTCCGGCAGACGAATCATGTTGCAGATGGCATGCACAGCCTCTCGCAGGTGTTGGGGGCAATCGGGACTCACCGCCCTGCCTGCGCCTTTCTGTGGCAGCGCACACCAGCAACATGTCAGCACGAGTGCGATTGTAGTTGTTGGCAGGTCACCATGCATGTACTTACCGTCATGCGGACAGCAAGCACTGCTTGCAATGGTGTGTGCAATGCTGCTCGCAATTGGAAGGGTGGCTGCCAAAACACATGCCACTCACCGAGGCGTCAATGACCCCCAGCGTGGCCTTGATCTTCTGCAGCAGCATCTGCACGAGATACCCAGCGCCTGCCGCATCGCCGATCTGCGCAAGCCATGTCACAGCTCGTGAGAGCGAGTGCAGCAGCCAAGTCATCGATTCGCTATGACCGCCCCAAGCTCCCACAGCGCGTCATCGCGCTCCTGCCTTCCTGTCTCCGCACCATGAAATGTGCACGTCCCCTCACCTTGTCAAAGAGAGGGAAGCCCGCCTTCTTCTCCTGCTTCAGACGTTCCGTCTCAATGAACCGGTTGCCGTACGAGGCCTTCCCGTTCTTGATGCGCACGGCGTGCGTCATGCCATCACCTGCAGGGAATGAATGTCATCGGAAATACAGCACGCAGGCCTAGATTTGGCATAGGGCATGTATGTTGTGCCTAATATATGGCCACGCAGCGACAAATTTGAGCCAAGCAATTATATGCAAAAACTCAGGAGCTCGCCTTCTCACCGTCGAACCAGTGGTAGTTCCCGGTGGGCTCGAAGTAGGGGTTGGGGCCAACGCGCACGTAGACGCCGCTGACGGACGGCGGCATGCTGCCAGAAATGTACAGGTCCTCGTCGCAGTGCTCCTCACTCGTGGGCGCATACAAGCCTGCGCATGATGTGATACAAAGATCAGATTGGCACTGGCGCAAGACATGTTTCAATGGATGCATAGGAGCAGAGCAGGTAGCTGAGGTGCGCTCATGATGACGGCATCTCAGGGCAGCAAAGCACGCGGAATTCCGCTCAGATGACTGTGCGCTCATGCTCTGGAGCAAAGCAGGAGGTGAAGCTCGCTCATGATGACTGCAGCAATGCTGGCATCAGCAAAGGTGCCGCTGCGGCCGCCGCGGCCGCCGCACCTTTGAGGTACACGTTCTTCTCTCGGACCGCCGGCAGCCCCCTCGCCCAGGCGACGACCACGTCCAGGACGTGCATCACCCAGACGCGGCACCACCAGAACAGCGCGATCAGGCCGCCTGCTGTGGTGACGGTGCGCACCGCCTCGGACGACAGGCCGGCAATGCCACCCTTGGGCCCGCTGAGCAGCACCATTTTGCTGTTTCAAAAGTAGTGCGCAATGTGCGGGAGCTTCCGGAAAGAGTGAATCAGACAAAAGGCCGACGCCTTGGACCGCTCCAACGACCGTCCGGTGGCAGGCAATCTCTTGGCGGCCTGTTCGATGCTTGCGCTGCGGCGAGTGAGTTGATTTTATTACTAATGCAAGCAGGGCGTGCTATGTTAGCCAGGGCTGACGCGGGCCATGACCCTGGCCAGCTTCGGAGCATCTACTGACGCCACGTCGTCACACAACAAGAATCTCAAGATTCGCTGTCATCTTCAGCGCGCAACAGCAGTCAAGCATCGTCCTCAAGCACCTCCATTCGCCCTATCTGAGAGCTTGTGCACCGTATTGCTAACATCGTCTGTCTGAACAGGACGGACATCTGTGCCTCGATCATCTGAGTTTGAATTTGACTGGATTATCAGCTCTGTCCATCTCTGAAGCAGCAGCAGCGAGCAATGAGCGCTGCAGATCGACGACGCAGTCTGCTGGTACTGCTGGCCACCGTTCTCCTGTTGAGCATATTGCCCGCGACGCTCTGCACATCTCGCTCGGACGCATTTGTAGGTAATTGGACAGAAAGCATGCCGGTGGGGAACCTGAAGAGTGCTTACTCGACTACATTGGCTGGTGGCACGGACGGTGGCAGTTGAGGCTTGGTAATTGGAGGGTTACACTGTGGCTTCACAGTTTTCCTCTTCAAAAATCCTTCTCTGTCTAGGCTACTCGGAGGAGGCAGTGAAAGCGGTCAACAGCGCAAAGGTTGCATGCGAGGACAAGATGAACAGCCAGGATTGCGCAGGATACAAGGATCTGGGCATGTGCAAATCACATGGTGAGTGTTCTGCAGTGCCGCATGCCGTCCCGCCGATCTTGCAGTGCCCCGCGGACAGCGTTCCTCATTGCAGCCCTACCCTCCACTCATTCGCCCGGCGTGTCTCGCAGGCTACGTCCGAGACTCTTGCCAAGCCACATGCGATGCCTGTGAAGACAGCCGCTTGTGATGAGTGCCTGTGCGGACTCAACACACTCAGCGCTCAAATCGCTACATTTTGAAAGGGCACAGACAGAAGGGGTGGGATCAGGTTCGACGATCCTGGATCATATGTCGAGGGAATTTCCAGGCAGTGCGCACAACACCGGCATCACTCGTTTGTGGTTTCAATAAGCTCGCGGAGCCGTATGCTCAAATTCACCTTGTCTAGCATGCTCATGACCGCATGAAGAACTGATCTGCACGACTAGGTGCAGTGTTGTGTTTCAGTGTCCTTCAATGAACAAGTTCGAATATTGCAACAATATACAACTGCGTTGGTGTGCATGTCGCGAGGCCAAGCCATGGATGGCCTAATCGCAGCATCCAAACCACAAGCACGACATCGACCAAAAGCTGTGTCGACCTGCTGCACGATTGTCGTGCTGCCGACAATTCGAATGTTGCATCGTCATCATTACTCATCCCTCACTATCTACAAACCCTACGGTCTCAGCTGCAAGCCCCGCTGCCTGCCACAATCCACTAAATGCTATGCGCCATGATCTTTCAGTCTGTCTCCTCCGCATCGGTGGCCGGGTCCGGAATGCCCGGCACGATGGCGACCGGGACCGGAGAATTTGGCGACATCAGTCGCAGCGTGTCGCACACGGTGTTGCTGGCCAGGAAACTGCAAAGGAAAAAGCGCACATCAGATGCTGCAGCGCAGCCACGCCAGCCTCCACGAGAGTACAATGCGCGGGGGATGTCGGATTCCAGGCGTCCATAACCAGTTCCATAACACATCAGCAAGCTGGTGAGCGAATGCAACAAGCAAAGCTGAAGAGCAGTGTGCTTCCGCAAGAAGGAGGCAATGGGGCAGGGGTGCGTCCACCCTAAACCCTAGGTAGCACACCTGGCGAGGCCGGCCCAGATGCCCAGCAGGCCCATGTGCATCAGCGACTGGCTGGCGTAGATGATGCCCAGCGCGATGGCGATGGACAGCCCAGTGCGCTTGGCGATGTAGGCCGTGTCCACCGCGCCCAGCAGCGCCCCCTCCAGCACCGTTGCCACCGGGATGAGCGGCTGCACTCATTTGTCCAGGTATTCATGACAGGTCTTTCCCCGCGCATTGGGTAAGAAGATTCAAAACAGCAGAGCAGCAGCGCCCCTCGAGCCCGGCCTCCACCTGGGATGAGCGGCCCAAACCAAAGAGTCACAATTCACGACTGTAATCGCCCCAGACATGCAGGCATCAAGCTGCAACGGGGTCTGCTGTCGATGCAGAGCTGATGTGCAGGGCTCATCAGTTGGAGGCCCTGCATGGCTGTCACCAGCGGCTAGCGGACCGGAGCGCGGGCCGCGCACCATGGCAATAGCGAGCAGCGGCACAATGTGCGTGACGGCGCTGATGACGCCCGGGTCCCCCGTGAAGACGGAGGGGATGGCGGACTGCGCCACCAGGAAGGCGGCACCCAGCACCAGGCCGGGGATGAAGCCCAGCACCAGGATGCGCATCAGCACGTCCCGCGCCGTCGACAGGTCCTTCTGCGGCACATTTGTAGGGCAACGCGTCGTAGGGCAACGCGCCGTAGGGCAACGCGTAGTAGGGCAAGGCACAAGGGCAGAGCGAAAGCTGCAAGGATCTTCGATCGAGTGCCGCGGCACAACTACCCAGTTAGCACGAGCTGCAAAGGCAGGCCTGACCCCAACATTGAGCCTGCAGCCGAAGCTTCAGAAGAACACCTCGCCGAGCGCGGAGGCGACCATGGAGTTGGCGCTGATGTTGAGGCACTGGCTGACCTGCGTCCAGAAGTCCCAGACCTGCAGGGTTACCAAGCAATCGCCGTCAGGCGCGCGTGACACTGCCACGTATCACACGCGTGATATCGCTCGAGCACCCCCCTGCTCTTTGTACTGCCATGCCGCCAGACGACAGTGCCAGAGAAGGACTCGTAGTTTGGGGGATGACTACAAAGCCAGAAAGAAACCCTAAACTAGACCTGCTTGACGATGGTGTGCGCCGCCAGCGCCGTGACGCCCAGCGCCGTGACCAGGCTGGTGCAGCCTACCACCACCGGCAGCACCAGCAGGTTCACCGCGCCCAGCGGCACGCCCTTCTGCAGGGGGTCACATAACGAAGGATGGTCAAGAATGAATATAGTCACTTGCAGCACCGGCAGAATCACCGCGCCCAGCGGCATGCCCTTCTGCAGGACCTCAAAACGGAGAAGGATCAAGGACCCATGCATAGTTTTCAATTGTCGTCACTGGCAGCACCGGCAGGCTCACCGCGCCCAGCGGCACCCCGTTCTGTACGGGCAACTGCACAGCAAAGAAATGATGGACGCACCGGGCGTGCAGGTTTTCAACTGAGCACACTTCTGATACTCTAGGCAGCAGTGGTGCACGAGCGCATGCATTACGCCCAGCGCAGGAGCGCACGCTCTTGTGTGTGTGCGTGCCAGCCACAGTGACTCCAGCACTGTTAGCGAGGCCGCCTAACTTGACACGCCCAAACTTACCTTCAGCAGGGGCATGACCTCGGTCATGGTGGGCACATGCCCCAGGTCTGCGGCGAACAGCGCCTTCTCCCGAATGAGCAGGGCGACCATGACGGCGAGGCCCACGTACTGCCCGATGGCCGGCGCCAATGCCGCCCCCACCACCCCCCAGTCCAGCGCAAACACGAACAGCAGCTCCTGCGCACACCAGTGCAGTGAGTAACTCTGTTTGGCATGAAGTCTCTGTGGCATGCCATATGGCATGCCGTGCGCCGCCGCGCGACCACCCTCCAGTCCAGCGCAAACACAAACAGCAGCTCCTGTGCGCGGCCGTGTATGAGGTGATCGATTCCAGAGAACAGTGCATCGGTAAGACCGACCGCGGTTCCGTATGGTCCGTATGTTGTGTGTGAAGAAGGAACTGCTCCGCCATTCCACCCCATCTACCCACTTCAGCCTCTGGACGGATGTCGTAGCAACACACTATTTTGCGGCCGCTGCAGACTTTTCGTCCGCGCTTGACACCAGGGTCTGCAGCAGCGTGCTGCGCTCGGTAGTGAATCAATAGCGGGTTGTTGTCCCGAGATGCACCAGCAGGACGTAGGTGATGTTGTTGGCCAGGTAGGCCAGCAGCGGCGTGCGCGTGTCCTTGCGCCCGCGGAAGTTGCCGGTGCCCACGTTGTACAGCAGGAAGGCGGGGCACGCGAAGCACCGCACCCGCAAGTACATCACCGCCAGCGTCGCCGTCTCCGGCGTCGTGCCCAGCACTGCGATTTTCCAACATGGAAGAAGTGACACTCTGGATTTCAAGCATGTCCGGTGTTGTCGGGGCACAGCATTCCTGATGTCACCGCCAGCGTCGCCATCTCCGGCGTCGTGCCCAGCACTGCGGGACCATCAGGTCGGGAAAGCCTCACTGTGATGTTGTTGCGAGACATATAGATTTTCAGCGCACAGCATTTCGTGCCCAGCACTGCAGGCAGCCATTATGGAAGTGGCTCAGCCGGGCAGCCCGGCATGAGCCGTGTATTACAAAAAGCGCACAGCAGTCCTGATGCCTGCATGCTGGCAGCGAACTAGCCTCGCAGAATGCGCGTGCAGTTTGATGAACAGAGGGTAGGGAGGTGCGCTGAGTTGGAGATGCGACTGGCATTGGGCAACCAGTTTGTGCCACAGCCGCCAGGCCAATTCCGTTGGCAGGCGCCAAAGGACACGCACATGTCATGAGGAGCGGCGAGTACGTCCAGAGCAGGAAGATCAGTGCGACGCCGCAAATCAGCCCCACGAACATCCCCCGTGCTGTGCTCTTGGACACCTGTATTCCATTCACACGGCACTATTGGCATGAGCGTCAGGGACTCTGTATCATGTTCGACGTCTGCTGACAAGCCAAGATGTGCCGCTGGAACTCACGCACAAGGCGAACACACCTCTGCTGTGTCCTTCGCTGCAGCCGCGTTTGCGACGCTGGAAGTGGTGACCACCGTCAAAAAATTGAAGAAGAGGTTGCTGAACATGAAGAGCAGCGTGCTGAGGCCCACCGCCCCCAGCGGCGCCGTGCCCAGCCGCCCGATGATGGCTGTTTGCAGATAACACAAACTGCTTGTGTGACTTGTGCTTTTTTGACTTGGCTGGTTCAACATGAGTTTCATGCAAGCACTGTAGGCGATTCGTTCCAGCAACCCGCATCCAGCCACACACGCAACGATGTGCAGACCGCACCTGTGTCCACCAGCAGCATGACGGCATCCAGGAGGATAGAGCCGAGGGCCGGCACCGCCACGTTGAAGATTTCTGCGTCAAAGGGTGATCTGACGAGGTCGCTGAGCCTTGACCTGAGGCCGGCCCCGCTGCTGTTGACCGCCTGCGCGCTGCTTCGCGGTGCGTCTGCTGAGTCGTCTGTCGCTGCCTGTGCCGCTGTCCGACTGCCTCGTGCGTCATGCCTGTGATACGGGCGCAGGAATGCGCCGGGCGTGCTGTGCGATCTGGCTGGCTCCCTGACTGCCGCTACAGGTCTGACCTGCGCTGTCTGCCTGCGTGCCGCCACCTGTGGGAACCTGCTGCATAGCAGACCATGCCCTGGCCTCTGAAACTGCTGCCGCACTGTGGATCTGGCGCCGGGCACGCGGAGGGCTGTGGCTGTGACCATAAAAAGGCAATGATGTCTTTGACCAAGGTGTCCTGTGCTCGATTCAGACAGCGGTACGCGCGTGCAGCGTGAGGCGAGGATCCACATGCGCTTCAAAATAGACCCAGTGACAAAGCAAGCTGTGGCGGAGTCTGGCTCGAGCTCAGGCACGAGGAGGTCTTTCCCATATACGGTAAGGGCGAGGCACAATTCTTACCCCATATGGGTAAGAGTGCGAGACAGGGCTTGGCCCTTACCCTATATGGGTAAGGGGCTGGCAAGTCGCCATCGCTCTTTTCTCCGCATACACTTCAGTTCTCAGCACTGCATCGCTACAGAAGCTTCCGAGTGTGCGCCTTCGCATTCGTGCGCAGTC
>JAABUW010006086.1_pt1 | contig 15340 bp, 17 predicted proteins | sample 5560081 | NCBI WGS metagenome assembly JAABUW01 (sample SAMN10711882, study PRJNA513363) | rock metagenome | isolation source: Antarctica rocks | place: Antarctica: Victoria Land, Knobhead sud | reverse complement strand
CTCTACGGGCGTAGGTTTATCATGAAGTCTGCAACTGCGATCGTGCATCGCGCATATAAGTATATCCTGAGCGTTCCATACTCTACCAGCATGCGCTTCTCTTCAACCATGTCTCCAGCCGCCGTTACAGTCACCACTCTACCTTCTCGCCAACCCGACCTCAAAGCGGCGAAGGACCACCATGTCGGCAGCCCTCCAACGAGCTTCGTGAACCCCTGGCCATCGTATCGCAGTCTCGACCTAGGCGCGGCGTTCAAGACAAGATTTGGCACCCACCCGGAGAAGAACTTCGTACCCGTCCCAGAAGGACCCAATGGCACGCGTTCAGATCAGCTGGTCAAAGTCCGGAAGCCAGACTGGGGTATTGACAAGAAAGATCGACTACGATCAACTTGGATCGGACATGCATCTTTCCTCGTCGAGACTCCAGCCGCCGCCAATGCAGAGCGAGGAGTACGAGTTCTGTTCGACCCAGTCTTCGCCGAACGGACCAGTCCAGTTGGTTTCTTGGGACCGAAGAGATACACGCCTACGCCATGCTCAGTCACAGATCTCCCGGATGTGGATGTAGTCTGTATATCTCACAACCACTATGACCACCTCGACATCCAGACCGTACAGGAGCTTCACCGAATGCGAAAGGAGAACATCCACTTCTTCGTCCCTCTGAACGACAAAGCATGGTTCGTGCGCAATGTCTGCCCGGAGAACCAAGTCACCGAGCTCGACTGGTGGGACAGTAGCTCAGTCCAAATCCCGGACATTGCAACCGTCACATTAACATGCACCCCTTCTCAGCATGGCTCTTCCCGTACGGGCTGGGACCGCGACCGCAGTCTCTGGGCTTCCTGGACACTGGAGACTGATACTCACAAACTCTTCTTCGCAGGCGACACAGCCTACCAAGCCGTCTCCACCCCCTCCCCCTGCCCCATCTTCGAGCAAATCGGCGAAGTGTTCGGTGGTTTCGATCTAGCCATGCTGCCCATCGGTCTCTTCAAGCCGCAGTCGTTTATGGGCGGCGTACATGCTGCACCTGAGCAGTCGCATCTGATTCACAACGAGATCAAGTCGAAGTTAAGTATTGGGATGCACTACGGGACAGTGAGGGGTGGGATCTCGGGACAATTTGAGGATGTGACGGAACCGCCGAGACGGTGGCGGGAGGCGGCTGAGAAGGAGGGGATGTGGTGTGGAGGTGGGATTGAGGGTGGAGGGAAGCCGGTAGATGTGGGGAAGGAGGGGGTGGGGCTTTGTGATGTTGGGGAGACGGTGGCGGTTTGAGTATGACTTTGGGTCGGCTGCTACTGATCAAAATATGGATGCTCTTCCGCGCATGCCTGATGGAAGTGGTGCTCAGTAAATCCTGGTTCTGTCACGACTCGTCAGGTGAGCCAAGAGCGTTCATCTCCATCCAAACTCTGGCGGACCTGCATAGCTTCCTCCGCCTCGACCTCCACCTGGCCCGATGTTGCTCATCGGACCCATACCTGGACCTGCAATGCCTGGACCCGACATTCGAGGATCCGGCATACCACGGCCCATAGCCTGACGAGGATCACCCAACCCGCCTCCCATACCAGGTCGCGAATAATCACCACTTCCAGAGCTATAGCCCATACCATTGCTTGCCCTCCGATGAAGGTTCGGGTCCGTCATTTGCGGCGGCATCAAAGCATCCGGCATCCCACGCTGCCCCAGCCCACCCATTCCCGGCCCGCCTCTCCCCATTCGTGGATCACCACGGACACTCCGCTTCAACATCTTAACCTTCTCAAGGTGTGCCGCCAGCTCGGGGCTTCCTGCTGCGTAAATGGGATCCCATTGCCAGTGTCCAAAGTCTCTGCGCTGTTGGCCGGTCGGCGGCAACGCGGACTCGAACCAGGCTTCGAAGGGTCTTGGCCTGGTGGAACCGGTGTGCGAAGTCGCTGTTCATAGATCGCGGCCATTTGCTCGGGTGTGGGGCGTGTGAACTTGGGACCACCCCCTGAGCTGTGCTTGGAGTTTGAGGAGCCCATTTATGTGCGGACCGGTTGCGGTGGGCTTTTTGGGTGTGCGAGAATACTGTCAAGAAGGAGGCGGTTTCGTGGTGATGTCCAGCGGTTCTGGGGAGAGTATGCTGGCTGTAGTCGTGCAATGCAGGAGAGGCGCAGCTTATGTGCCTCTGAACAGCAAGTCGTGCAGCCGTGGTAAATATCCCGAGGCCAGAAATGAGGTCATATCACACCCCTGACCCACAGCACATGCGTCTAGTTGGTCCAGTGTACGGCAGAGAATAGGCGCATCTGACACATGTCGATAGCTTTTGACGTCTTTTCAAGGCTCAATCAATGCGATCCTATCGGCCTATGATCAGGGCTTTCAAGCTCATGCCTCTCTGCCTCAGGCGCTTCCGGCTTCATATTGTCACTGTCGCTCAGCTCAGCCAGTGGCTGCGTATCAGCCAACTCGTGCTGATGGCCCTCGCCCTCCGCCTCAACCAGTGGCTCCGACAAACGCTTCTCATACCTCTCCTGCTTCCCATACCCCTCCTGGTCGTCTGTCGGATCGTGCCACGCCTTATAGTTGTTCTTCCTTCGTCGTCGGAGCACGAGGTAGATGATGCCTGCGATAAGAGCCCCGACTACCACGCCGCCTACCACGCCTCCTACTATCGGGCCTATATTCGATGAAGGCCTTTTCTTGCTGTCGCCGCCGCTCGAAGAAGAGGATGTCCTGGCTGCTGATGTACCTTTCGACATCACCAAATCAGCCGTATTCTGTCTCTGAGACGTCCGAGTATACTCACCCTCACATCTGAACCACACTTCGATATTCGGACAGCTCCATTGCTTAGGATACTTCCCATACTGCGCAATAGCCTCTTTGACAGTGTCAGGCGTTACATAAGCCGCCGTATCGGCGTCGTAAGAATCCGCCCACTCCCCATTCGTGAGGTCGAACACTCCAATGCCCTGACTCCATGGATCAGGCGAGCCGCCAATATAGGCCGTCTCCGTATAATTCGGTCGGATCGTTACGCCGCCTACAACAACCATTTGGCTCTTACAGACAGATTACAGGAGTGCATGTAGCGGCCGGCCTGCTGAGGTGCGGCTAGCATCTTCCACTGGAAGGATGGAAGGGAGAGAACGTGAACGGCGCCGCTTGAGATGGTACTCGCTGCATCACCGAGGATACGGCCGCCGTACAGGAAGATCTGCGTATCCACGTCAGTAGTGGCGTTGGTAGAAAACAGTGTGGTGGGTGGTACCTCGTATGTCCCGTCGTCTCCTTCTACACCGACTACACATCCACATTCCCTTATTCCGGGTATGTCGCCAGAAGCTTGCTGGAGTGATGGTAGAAGGGTCAGCAAGCGTCTCGGGTCCGCGATCAAGGTGGCAATATCTCGAAGTGCAGCATAGTGCCTGAAGTTGGTCTGGGAGAACTCTTCTACCCATCTTTGACTTACCTGTGATTGCCACTCCTGGGTTATAGGGTCGTACATCGAGATCGACTGAAACGGCACCATTTGTTCGTCTTTGGTAGTGTAACCGCCGAACACCAGGAAGAGTCCCGCCGTGCCGAAAGTAGGCATAAAGTGAGCCATGCTATTGCTTGTGAAACCGTAGTAGCTGTAGCCTGTCGAAGACAGGTTGGACCATTCTTGCGACGAGCTGTTGAACATGACGAGACCTGGATAGAACGGCAGCGCCTTCACGATGTCTATGTTCCCTCGTGTCCGACAGCACGAGTCAGATCGACGGGGTGGAGGGATTCCTCTTCCTGTCTGAACACCTCGTGTGAATTCCAGGCTTACCTGGCACAAGCGACCAGTCAAGAACGTCATTGATATCAGTATACAGCTCCGTTGCAGCATTCTCTATCCCACCGAGCGCAAATCCAAGCCCGTTTCCGTATGCATAGGCTGCTTGAGATACCCTCGAGCGGACCGAGAAGTTTGATGACGGTGCGACAGGCGCTAGAGACCATAGACCGGAGTCACCCGAAGGCGAGAACTGCCAAACGGAGTTCGTAGGTACCTCATTGTTATACCATGTCGGAGGGGCTCCACTGATGCTGCCATCATAGGCGTAGAAGATGTCACCAGAAGCATCTAGCCACAAGGCACCAGTGTTCAGCACGGGTGCTGATTTCGCGATCTGGGTGAGGGTCAGGGAGCTGTTGGTCCAGGATGAGGAGAGGTCTATCGAGTAGGTGTAGTTGTCGGCTTGAGTGAGTAGGCCGCCGCGACTTTGGGGGTTGGTCGCTTGTAGCCCATTCCCTTCGCCGTTCCACATTGTTACCTCGCCCCCATCGACGTAGAGATAGTTGCCGGCGACGATGGCTGCGTGAGAAGGTCGGCGAGATGCCATCATTACGGATGCAGAACGCCTCACATTGATGGAATGCTTTGTGGTGAAACAGAGTTGATTCCCTTCGAGTGAGTAACGAACGTGGTTGAAGCTGCTCATCGCACTTCACGCTCCGTGCGATAAGAAGCGCCGACAGCCCAAAGAGTAACAGCCCCATCTACAACTATGATGAGTGTAAGGAGATGAACGAAACGAAGGGCGTCCCAGGCGTTGCAACAACCGAGCGAGTGAGGTCGGAGCCAAGGGCTGAGTTTGCATGCAACGAACGTCGAAGAAAAGTCCCGAGTGCTCAGCTACCAGTTTAGAAACAACAGATGTACCTACGACTTCTCAGCTGTGGTTGATACGGAAAGAAAACTGTTCGAAGTGCTTCCTACATGGGTTTAGCAGCATCGCTCGGGCTGATGGGAAAAGATACGCACCGAACGTGGTGCAAAATTAGTGGACGGGACGGCGGACGACAGAGGTCAATTCCCGGATATGAAGTAGCACATGCCTTGACTGGTTCGGTGTGATTCAAGCTACGTCCGTACCTGTCGGCGAAGAAGCTTGTCAGTGTATATTTGGAGGCCGTAAAGAAAGCTTGTCGGTGCACGTTTGGGGGGCAATGCTCCAAGGCATGTAATTCGATGCTTAGCGAGCGGACAGTGGTCGGGTATGCAATGGCGCACCCGGCACCTGAATCGTCTTTGGGTTCGTTAAAACGCAACATTGCGACAAGTAGTGATTTTGCACTCCAAACTGCGTCTTGCAAGCGAGCCGACCGAAGGGAGGGCAGTGAGTGAGTGTTCGGAAGGTCCCGTACGCGATACCCGAGTGCAGGAGGCATATACTCCTCGGAAAGGAAGCAAAAGTTGGTAAAGCGGCGGAGGTGCAGCATAGCGACCGCGACCATGAGGGAGTAATTAGTAAGGGCTCGCTCACCCGCGTATATCGGTCCCTAAGCACTTCCGTATATTGGTTCTTAAGACAGCGGGACATCGATTGGATCCAGGCTCCATTCTCATCGGCTGCGAATTCGGCCGCGTTGACTTTGGATTGTCTTGAAGTGACGATATTAGATCGCTTGTGCGCTCCAGCAGCGACGTGGAAAGATGCGAATCAGTCGTCGACATTCTTACCGGCCGCCGCTCCAACATCCTGCTGTGCGATCTGTTCCAACGACTTCCCTTGCGTCTCCAGCAGTCCGAACCAACTGTATGCCGCAATGACAACATCGAAGATGCCCCAGAGCAAGAATGTGCCCCAGCCGAGATGCTTGATCATGTACGGCGTGGTGAGAGAAAAAACAAAGTTAAAGAGCCACTGGCTTGCCACCCCAGCAGCAACACCAGCCTCTCGCGTCCGGGTGGGGAAGATCTGAGGTGCTGTCAGTGCTGCTGTAGACACGGCGAGAGATCATGGACATGTAACTTACTTCCGATACGTAAGGCCAGGGCAGCGGACCCCAAGACCTACAGACAGAAGGGCATAATAGTTAGCGAACGTCTAAGACAAGGTAGAGTTTTGTCCATCCGATTTGTACCAGTTGTATCCAATGACGAAAAGGTAGATGAGGGCCACGGTCGCGATACCAGAGCTAGTCACGCCTTCATCCGGGTTGGCGGGGTGCGTCTTCACAACAACAGCAGTGCTGATCTGGCACGCGGCCATGAACAGAGCACCGCCAGTCAGGATGGCCTTCCGAGCGACGTTGTCCGCAACGAAGACGACAAAAAGCAGACATGCGAGAAACTTGACCGCGCCAAAGATCGCGGTCAGAAGCAAGTCAGAATTGCCTTTGTCGCCGACGAGAAGCTTGAAGTATTGCGGCGCGAAGTAGGCGAACGCCGTCGCACCAGTAGCTTGTTGAGCTGTGAAGACGGCTATCGCAGTGATTGTACGGCTCGCGTTGTCTTTTTGGAGCATCTCTGTGGCAGGAAAGGTTGTTAGTCAAACACGAGTAGAGTGAAGCGCAGGGCGGCGGGACCTTTGAGCAGGAAACCTTCCCTGGCATGAGCCGCGAGCTCTACGCCCGTACGAATCTCTTCCATCTCCCAGACCACGTCTTGGTCGTCACTCGCACGGATCCACTTCAAGCTCTCCCATGCTTCTTCATAGCGGCCTTTCTGCGTCAGCCAGCGAACACTTTCTTTCAGTGTTAGTGTTCCAATGCCGAGCAGAGCCGCAAAGAATATCTGCAGGCCAACAGGAATCTGCCACTGTGCAGAGCTAGTGTCTGCGATGCCCTTGGCTACTGCGTAATCGATCCTGTGAAGTTGTGTTACCATATGTCGTCTCAACACAGCATCTCGAGCTTACCAGTAGCTAGTGAAGATCCCCAACGTGAACATCAGCTGATAGAAGGATCCGACCTGGCCTCTGATCTCCTTTGGTGTCATCTCTGAGGAAAACATCGGAACAACGACCGATGAGCCCCCGAGTCCTAATCCAGCTACGACACGGCCGACGAAGAAAGCGGAAGTGCTGTGCGTATTGATAGTCTGGATGATGGCACCAAGGATGAATATGAGTGAGCAAATCACGATGGCCTTTTTGCGACCAAGCTCATGCGTGATCGGCCAGATAGCGAAGCAGGCCACAAATGCTCCGAGCTGTTGAAGGCCGACTGCCAGGGAGGAGACGTAGGTTGCTTCGTTCTTGCCGTAGCGGAAGTCGTGTTCGTAGGAGGCGAGCGTGAGGACGCCACCGATGATTCCAGAATCGTAGCCAAACAGGAAACCACCCATACAGACCACGATCCCAAGCCAGTAGGCTCGTAGTCTCCTCTTTGAAGTCATCTTAGAAGTTCTTGGAGGGTTCTTTTGACGAAGAGCCCGTTCGCCTAGAAGTGGTTGGTCTGGTGAGGATGTGCTGTCGCTGTCGTCGCCTCCCTCGCCGATTGTAGCTCGTTCGTTCTGCATGATGGACGCACACGGAGGTTGCACTGTGGGAAGCATGAACAGTCCCAACTGAACGGTAGGTTGCGGCTTACTCCGAGTACTCAGGAAGCACGATGTAGAAAGAAACGGCCAGCAAAGTGTACAGTCCCTCCGCCTCCATCCTCTCGACCCCGCTTCCGCACCTGATCACGTACTGTATGGGCGATGAGTGTTGCTGAAGAAGATGGAGTGACTGTAGATGTTGTTAAAGTCTATACCACGAATTGCCTGAGGCTGAAACAGCTCGTTTCAAGGCACGAGCCAATGGCAGCGCACTTGTAAATTGTTCTGGTTTCAAGAGTCATATCCAGACGATTGCTCATAATTCCCAGCGATATACAGACTGGAAATTCGTTGTTCGACTGCACTACAACTGGATCTTAAAGTACGGCGACTTACCAACTTCTCGGACCTGAAGGCGCAGGTAAACAACGCCGATATCAACCACTACTCCAGAAGTCAAGCATATCCACACCAGCAGAATGCTCGACTTGAACGACTTCGTCAAGGAGCGCGATGGCGACCCAGCAAAGATCAAGGAATCTCAACGCCGGCGCCATGATCCCGAAGAAACAGTGGACGAAATCATCGCCATGTTCGAGGACCACAAGAATGCCCAATACGAGGCAGGAACCACAATGGGTGCGGAGATCAACAAGGTGAAGAAGGCGATGGGCGAGAACAAGAAGAAGAAAGGCGATCCCGAGGAGTTCAAGACACTCATGGCGGAGAAGGAGAAATTAGAGAAGGACAAGAAGAACCTCGAGGACGTTGCGGAGCAGAAGTTGAAGGCGTTGACGAAGAAGGCGAAGAGCATCGGCAACTACGTCCACGAGTCGGTGCCGCTGTCAGACGACGAGGCGAACAATGCGGTGATACGGGACTGGGCGCCGGAGGGCACCAAGGTCGAGAAGAAGGACTGTCTGTCGCATCATGAAGTGCTCACGCGACTGGGAGGCTACGATCCGGAACGAGGAGTGAAGATTGTTGGGCACAGAGGGTATTGCTTGACGGGGTACGGCTTGTTTCTGAATCTGGCGCTCGTCAACTACGGACTCGAATTTCTGTTCAACAAGGGCTACACACCTAACCAACCGCCCTTCTTCATGCTCCGGGAGGCGATGGCCAAGACAGCACAACTGGAGCAGTTCGACGAGGAGCTGTACAAAGTCACTGAAAAGGAGAACGACCCAGCAACAGACAAGTACCTCATCGCCACCTCAGAACAACCGATCTCAGCTCTCCACGAAGGCGAATGGTTAACCAACACAGATCTACCCATCAAATACGCCGGCTACAGCACATGTTTCCGGAAAGAAGCTGGTTCGCACGGGAAGGATGCTTGGGGCATCTTCCGCGTGCATCAATTCGAGAAGATCGAGCAGTTCATCTTCTGCAAGCCAGAGGACAGCTGGACGCACTTCGAAGAGATGATCGACACCTCAGAAGAGTTCTACAAGAGCTTAGACCTCCCGTACCGAGTGGTGGCGATCGTCTCTGGAGCACTCAACAACGCAGCGGCCAAGAAATACGACCTGGAAGCTTGGTTCCCGTTCCAAGGGGAGTACAAGGAGCTTGTCTCGTGCTCGAATTGTACAGACTACCAGACCCGCGAGCTTGAGATCAGGTGAGCTAGAGTCTCCATCTACCCATCCATCTTTCAACGCCCATACTGACAGCATTGTTCAGATACGGACAAAAAAAGCAAACCGACCCCTCGTTCCGCAAAACCTACTGCCATGCTCTCAACAGCACCCTCTGCGCCACCGAGCGCGCCCTCTGCTGCGTCCTCGAAAACTACCAGCGCGAAGACGGCATCGTAGTCCCGCCAGTCCTACGGAAATACATCCCCGGCCAACCTGAATTCTTACCATACGTCAAGGAGCTGCCTAAGGATTCAACGAGCTTAAAGGCGAAGGGGAAGGCCGAGGGTAAAGGCGCGAGTGCACCGGCGGCAAAGGTGCCTGGGGAGGGCGAGGTGGTGGAGCGGCCGAAGCATAAGGCTGAGGAGCAGTTGTCGTAGCAAGTGGTTGTGGCAGCGTTCTCGAAGATAGCAACGAGGTCATGATGGCTATGATGTGGATGGATAATCACGAACGCATTTGAGAGAACGATTCGTGTGAGCTATCTGAGTCAGGCCGCCCTAGGCAGCCGAATGACGCTACAAAACATATCGTATGGGCTGATGTGCCCTCTCTCCGAGCTAGAATTTTTCCCTGTGCTGACATCGAGCGCTCTGCAATTTTCCTTCTCTTGTTCGAATTTGAGAGACGCAGCAGACTGACCCACCCGCAGGCGCCATTCCGAGTGACGCTGCCAAAATTGCGTGTGGTCCGCTGCGCGCGCTCTCCGCGCTCCAATTCTTTTCGATGCTTAGGTAGAGCGCTTTGCAATTTTTCTGAAGTTGTTGTGGTTTTCGAGAGGTCAGCTAGAAGCTGTCCACTCCGTAGTCCTGCGCTTGATACCCGAAACCGAAGTTGAGCTCTTCCAGGGCATTCTCGCCGTTGATGGTAAGGTTGGGCAGCATGGGGTCGTTGGACTGCGCGTTGTGCTGCGAGTTGTTGACGAGAGTGGTGGCCTGGCTGTCGAAGCTGGAGTTCCCGCTGGTGAGGGCCGGGAGGTCGTAGTTGATGTCGTCGTAGGCTGGGAGGTTGTTTGGGTTGGAAAACTGGCGTGGGATGTTGTTTGGAGCTGAGACGCTGGTGTTGCGGACGTAGCCGGTGTTCATGAAGTCTGCCATGGTGTTTGGAGTGGTGTTGGACTGACCGGTGCCGAAGCTGTTGTTGTTGGCTGGCATGGGGTTGATAAATGTATTGTTTGGGGTGTTGGCGTGCCCGTTCCCGAAGCCGCCGTAGCCTCCCATGGTCTGGTGGAGGTTGTTGGTGGTGTTGAGGTTGCCGATGGAAGGTGGAGACGAGGTGTACGCAGGCGGAGGGTCGGCCATGGGGCCTGGGTGGTTGTTGAGGCCGGTAGGGTGGAAGTAACCGTAGGATGGCACGCCGGTGATCATGCTCGAGGACTGGCTCGGGTTGGTCAACTGCATTGCTGCTCCGTTGTTACCAACGTTGCCGTTGTAGGCATCGTTGCCATAGGCCGTATTCCCGATGGTGCCGCCGTAGGTGTTGTTCTGGACGATGGTGCCACGCGGTAATCCGGCGATGTTGGTACCATCATACAACGGATCGAACGTATAGCTTGGCGTAGAGCGCGTGGAGAACGCTGGATGAGCCGTCAAATTGGGCATGGTGGAAGCGAAGGTCGTTGGAGTGCTCATCGCAAGCATGACCAGGCTGTTCTGATTGTACTCCGGGGTCTCTCCCACACCTGGCGCGGTTAGCTTTGTGAAAAGAAGAAGGACGGGTGAATAGCTTACCGGAGTCGTACTTGTTGACCGTCTCGTCATCCTCCTCGCCATGCTCTTCCTCGTCTCCATTGTCAGCGGTCTCGAGCGTGGCACCGCCCTCATCTTCAGACTCACCCGGCTCTTGGTAGTTGATTGTGGCTTTCGAACGACGAGAGGTCTTCTGAGCAGCGACGCCAACGGTCTTCTTCTTCTTGGTTGGCGAGCCGGTGCTGGAACCACGGGAGGCCGAGCGAGCGACCTGCTTGCGCGGACGTCCCCTCTTGCCGCTTGACTTCGACGGGGTCACAACGGGCTCTGCGGTAGCGTTCGAATGGATCACACCTTCGAGAACCCTCTTAACGCGAGCAGACGTACCCTTCGGCGTGTAAGGCTTATCGGACTTCTTGGGAGTGGCGGCCGCATCTCCGGACGCAGAAACCTTCTTCGGCGTGCTATCGAGCGCTCCAGCCTTCTTCGTATTCTTCTTCACCGTCGAGAACGGAAAGTGAAGCAGGTTGGCGTTCTTGCCCGGCATGGCGGTAGGGTCCTTGCCATCGTAAACAGTCTTAGCCTTGGCAGCAAGGGCTGCGGATCCTTTGTCGACGCGGACTGGCACCTGGAAGCCGTGCTCGACACGCGTATTGTAGACCTTAGTCATGTGCTGCTTCACTGCTTCGACAGTCAGGCCAGGGCGCACCTGCGCCGCGATGACGTCCCAGGGGATGGCCATGCCACGCTTGGCGCAGACGCTCTCGACCGTGAGCAACAGGAGCTGGTCCTTGTCGGCTGCAACAAGGAGGGTTAGCGATTGTTGGTAACTAGGAGAACGGGCGGATCGGTCAAGGTGGTGGGCAGCGCGCAGATAGCGGCGGAGCGGGCAGGAGATGGGTGACTTACCATCCCAGCGCATCAATTGACGCCCGGTCACGGTCTTGCGCTTCTTCTTTCCACCGCTGTTGGTAGTCTCCTCGTCATCTTCGAAGTCCTCGTCGTCATCATCATCGCCGTCGTTGAGGTTCTGGGTCGGGTCGTCGTTCTCGTTGTAGGTCTTCTCCGCCACAAGAAGAAGCGGTCAGCAAACATCTCAGGTGTCTTAAAGGGGCTTTGTGTGTGGGAGAACTCACGTCGTCGTTGTCGCCGTGGAACGAGCCATCGTCGACCGGTGCTGGGCCTGCTCGTAAAGACATGATGTGCTGCTGTTGTTGCTGTGCTGGATGTGTTTGTTTTTCTGGACGCTCAGTCTGCCTTGTTGAATGGCAGTGTCACGTCTCTAAGGTGTGAACGGTTGATGTGCTTCCTCTGCCGTGTCTGCCGCCGCCTGCTGCCTCCGACCACACACGAGAAATTCCTACCTGCAGAACTGCAGAAGGAAAGGGGATTTGGTACCAACCTGAATGCAAGCGATGCGAGTGCAAAGCAATGGCTTTCGCCAGCGGACGCGGTAGTTAAGCGAAACGATCAATGCTTTTCGGAGCTTGTTGCAGTGTCTTGCTGCTGAGAATGAGAAGGTTGGAGGTTGTTGACGCGAGAGAAGTCAATCAGCGAAGCGGAGCTCGGACCTTGTTTTGGTCACGTTGCTACTCTATCAGAAGACACGCTAGTGCTGCAGGTGGACTCCGAAAGAGGCAGTCACTGAATGGAGGCAGCAGGTTGGTGACGTAACGGCGAGGATAGTCCGAAAGGAGCAGTGGTGATCACATGCAGTGGCGGCGTCGGCAGACTTAGAGGACGAAGGGGGCAGAAAAGACGGGGGAAGAAAAGCGACCTGTCATGAAGACGCCCTGAGACGCTGTGCAGACGCTGTCGTTACCAGTTCGTTGAGACACCTACCATTGCAATGCCAGTCATGGACACCAGAACCTGGCAATCCTCCCGCTGTGTGGTCATGCCAGGTAGCAGCACCAACGTCGCGATCGAATCTCGTAGCCACAAGTCTGTCCAGGAGAACAAGCATCCACGGCACTCGCAACGTTCTTAAGCCTCATCGTTCTCCACCTCCTGCTTGATACCCATGCCTTCACCTTCGCCTTCATCTTCCTCGATATCCTCCGCAGCCGCGCCCTTCTTAGCCCCCTTGGCTTTCCCTTTGCCACCCTTCCCCTTCTTCGTTGGGGACTCTCCTTCGGCAGCAGCAGCACCGCGCTTGCGAGAAGCGGCCTTCGTCTTAGGCGTGCCGTCACCCTCATCATCGTCCCTAGAGAAGAACTAGGTCAGCAGTGATACTTCTTGAACATAAGCAATAGCACGTACACTGCACCTGCACCTGCACCAGCTTTGATCTGTGCTTTGATGTTTTGGAGACGTCTCGAGACCGCCTTCGCCATGCAGGGTTGGTCGTCGGTGTTCAGCTTCTCGGCTACGGCCTTGGTGTTGATTGAGATCTCGTGGACTTCGAGAATGGCCGGGAACAATTTGCGGTCCATCGTGGCTACACACGTTAGCTCTGTCTGCGAGAATGGGCAAATTGCACATCGTACCATCCCAGCTGATCGGCATCTTGGTAAGGTGTGGTTTGGGGAGTGTTATGTGGGCTGTTGAGGTTGTGTGGAGTGTTGAGGTTGCAGTGCTGGATGTTTTCGATCTCCAGGGATGAGGTGAGGTTCCAAACTTAGATCACGCTGGTGAGCTTATATGCAATGCGAAGCAGAGTGAGAAGTTGCTCTGTTGACCCTTGTTTCACTTCCCAGTCTGAGATGAGCAGGTAACATGGCAGCACATGAGCAAACATACTTACCTTGCTGTACGGCTGCGACGTGCGGTACAGTGGTACCAGTATGGAGATCTTGTACATTCTCGGACAGTCATATTAGGTATTGAAGCATAGAAGGATAAGTTCTTCTCAACAGTCTTCCCATTTGACACTTCTGACAGCAGCTCCTGGCGGGTATGGCTTCATGGCCGGCGTATGGCGCACTCTATCACGTCAGATATCATCTGCACCATATTGCGAGCTGTACGCAGTATAACTCAATGGAAGAACTGGATGTTTTGATGATAGGTATTCAGTTGCATGTGTGATAGAACCTGGAAGTGAAGTCGAGTGGGTCTGAGCTTTCGCCCCTGAAGGTCTTGCCGAGCCGTCACTTCACTTCACTTCTACTCCGTAAAAGACCACTATTCCATCTCCCGTATCGTACGCTGCCGCTGCCCAACTCTCCGCCGCAAAGACGACAGCATCTGTCGACCACTCAAGAGTCCTGCATTTCATCAGTCTCTCCGCGGTGGAGCGCTGCCAACAGGTACTTACGCTCTCCTCTTTCTCCTCCTTCACGAGACTCTCCTTGACGGGAGTGTCCATGACCTCCTCATCGTCCCCATCAAGCTTCCTCTTCTTCGATGTGCTCTTCGGAGTCCCCTTCTTCGCCGGGGTAGCATCTTTCTTATCCGGTGACTTCCCCTCGTCTCCGCCAGCTTGGTCGACGGTGCCGAACTTGTCCTTCATGCGCTTGAATTTGATGGCACTGTGTTCAACGTCAGCGGAGTAGCACATCGGACAATATCTTCGAGAACGTACGCAGCACCGTTCGATATGATACCGCACTGATCAGCCACCTTCTGCCAGTCCACCTGGTTAAGTGTCAGTAGCGCGATATTTCCCAGCTCGCGATCAACTCACAGTGCCGCCGTTGGAGTTGTCGATGCAGCTACGGAGGTTTAGCAGCGTCTCGCACATGAAAGGGGTTTCCCTGCCACTGTAACCCGTCATGCTTACCCGAAGAGGAACTGCTCATTGGAAATCGATGCCACGGCTGATGATGATGTTGTTTTGGATGTGGAGTGGTGCAATGTTCAAGGTCGGTTGTGGTTTGGGAAGGTTGTCAGTTGGCAAAGGAAGTCTCCAAGATCACGAAAGAAGCTGGTGAGCTTATGTAAGTTCACTCGGGTCTCAACGTCACTTCACTTGAACGAGAACAAGCTCTGAGGGTCTCACATCAAAGAGAAGAGGTATGGCATGATTGATGCTCTTGTGATCTTTCGTAATTTCTAGGTACGGGTCTCTGGCTTAGGTTGCAAGGAGCTGCTTTCGCTCAATCGCCGCAGCAAAGTCACATTTCCCGCTTCTCCCATTGTAGTCACAGCCTTATGCCCGTGTGCTCGCGCCAATACCGAGATCAGCCTTGCTCTGAACGCTGAGAAGGACGGTACTGAGCAATTCATGCCTCCTCAACTTCCTCCTTGACCGCAGGCTCCTCGACCGCAGGCTCCTCTTCGTCAGCCTTCGCAGTCTTTGGCTTACGTGTACGCTTCTTCGGGGTCTTGACCGGAGTCACGACTTCCTCATCGTCACCGCCATCACCGTCGCCCTCTTCTCCTTCCTTGCTCTTGGCGGCCTTCTTCGGCGTGCGCTTCTTGACGACGCCGGTCGGAGCATCCACACTCAGCTTCTTGCGCTTAATTGTATTCCATCGCGCTCTAACGATGGCAGCGTCCTTATACCCCATCTGCGCGGCGATGGCGTCTGCGTTGAACTATCTCGAGGTTAGTCGGGAATTGGAAGGATAACAGCAGGCAAAATAGCGCTACACACCTGGATGTCACTCGTGAGATTGGCCATCACGGCAAGGACGAACTTGCTTTCGGCGGCAGTGAGCTCGATGCCCTTTGACTCGGAGGTCTGCTCGGTCTCGGTTGGCTCAGACATCTCGAAGTTGTGGTCGTTAACGTGAGTGGGTGTTCTGTGATGAGAGTTCGTTGCTGGTGCAGCGGTGGGAGAGGAA
>JAABUW010006085.1_pt1 | contig 15340 bp, 15 predicted proteins | sample 5560081 | NCBI WGS metagenome assembly JAABUW01 (sample SAMN10711882, study PRJNA513363) | rock metagenome | isolation source: Antarctica rocks | place: Antarctica: Victoria Land, Knobhead sud | reverse complement strand
TACGGCCGTACCTCTGAAACTCCGCCTGACTCGCAAAGGTCCGCTGGCTCATCGCTCTTCGCCCTCAGAGATCAAGATTAATCAATCAGGCTGGGGACGCAGAACTTGTGCAGAGACTCCCTAGCGCGCACAGCTGCCGGCGGAGCGACCTGAGTTACACGACATCCACGGCATTCCATCACTGGCTTGACCTCTCGGCTATGCCGTTCTGAACAGCTTTTAGTCCTTCGGAGACTCAAAACCGGAATGTCGACGAGCAGCACGTTAGCTACGTTGGGGACATAGACGCGACTAAGATCCCGAGTTTCTTGAGAAGCTTGAGCTATCCGTGTTGGCGTTCGAGTTTTTGGATCAAGTTGAGGCGTTGTTGTAGCTTCCGCGCCCTACCCGCCGCAAGATCAGGTCTAGAAGAACCGAACGGACGAGTATCCCAAGCGCTGCGATGTACTGCGCCACGGTCGTCACGCCTTCATTGCATCCAAATTATCTCGCCATTTTGTGCGTCAGTGTAGGAATGCGGCACTTCCCGTGTTCGTGTCGAGCATTCGCGGACGCTTGGGCGTGTCCGCTACAGCCTCCACCAACTTGTAGAAGAAACGGTTGAAGGTCGCGGCCGCCTCGAAGTCTATGGGCTGGGTGAGGTCATCCTGCGGCCGGTGATACCGAACCTGGTACCACTCCCGGTACCGTCGCTCAGCATCTGTTCCCGGGTCATAGCCGAAGACGAACGAGATAGCTGGGACGCCGATCTGCAGAAACGGCCATTGGTCGGCACGGCGCACCAGCCCGCGTTCGGGCTCTCCGTCACCCCGTACCTCGATGCCCATGCCAGACGCGACACCTCGCGCTGTCTCGCCCAAGGTTGTTCGGTCAACCGCTAGCGCTGTCAGAATCCGCAAGGGAAATAACGGCCGGAGCTGGTCGAGATTCAGATCCGCGGCAAGCTGCTCCTTCTTAACCGTCAAGTGGTCGACAAAGTATTTCGAACCTAGCAGCCCCTTCTCCTCCCCCGTGAAAGCGCAGAAGAGCACGGAGCGCTTGAGTGACCTGTGCTCGGCTTTCAGGTCATCGGCAAACTGGATAAGAAGCGCTACGTAAGCCGCATTGTCGAGCGCTCCGTTGTAGAGGGCATCGCCCGCAACCGGCGTCCCGAAGCCATACCCATCGAGATGCGCCGCGATGACGACGATCTCGTCCTTCAACACAGGATCCGAACCCGGGAACAGGGCCAGCACGTTCGGTGAGCTGATCTCCTTCGTCGAGAGGGCGAACCGAGCCTCGAGCCGTGCGGGAATCTCAAATGAAGCGAGGGGAGCCTTGCTTCCACCGGCGGCAAGAATGGCCGTCGCATCCTGATTCGCGCCTTGGATCAGCAGCGGAAAGGCTTCTGCACTGATACGCATCACCGGCAGCGGCGAACTCCTCGGCTCTTCTTTGGCGGAGACCAACGTGACCGACCGGGCGTAGGCGTACGGCCAACGAGGTGGTTCGATGGTGAAGTATGGGTCATCCACGTTCACCACGGCCGTCGCTCCTGCAGCACGCGCGTTTGCTATCCGCTCCGCCGCCCCCGGCAAGCCCTGGCGCTGCGTCCCAAAACAAATCACTACCTTGCCGGAGACGCCAGACATCACATCTTTGCCGCAGTACCCGCGGAAGCTCAAAGGCGCATCGACGGCCGTGAGCTCCTCCGAAGTACCCACCGTAATCTGCTGCAGGAACTTGAGCGAAATTGAGGCTCCGCCCTCACGCACGATGCGGAAGCTCGTACCCTTTCCTTCAACCTCTACCTGGTGCATGGGTACGGCTTGCCTATAGCTTCCGTTCTCCCCACCAGGCTTTAGGCCAGCCGCTTGAAACCGCTTCGCGACATACTCTGCTGCTCGCTGATAAGCCTCTGACCCGGTGTCGCGACCCTCCATCGCGTCGCCCGAGAGCGCCTCGGTAGTATGCCACCAGGCCTTCGTATCCGGATCCCGGATCTCGGCGTCCCGGGGGTGCTGCGCGTAAGCCGAAGCAACGGCAAGAAGGAGGGCAAGGAAGATGCGCATCGTTGAGCCGAGTGTAGCAAGCTTGTAATCGGGATTCAGCTTCGGAAAAGAACGCGGGGGCAATGCTTTTGGCGTTGCCCCCGCGGAGAGTACCGACCAAGACCAGGACTATTGAACGTCGCCAGCCTCGAGATGAGATTCAAGGAAGTACATCTGCTCTTCCGCGTCGACAATCAGTTGGTTGAAAAAATCCGAGCTTGGACTGTCGCCGAGATCGTCGATCTTGTCCGAGGCCTCGCGGAGGTCCTGGCAGTAGCGGCTGAGCGAATCGACCAGGGCGCGGACATGGTCCATGCCGGCCACGGTCTCTACCGGATATTCGGGGATCTTCGAAACGCAAGCGGCTTGGCGAACGGTCCCGTTGGCCACACCACCGAGCTGCGTAATGCGCTCCGCGATCGGATCAACCTGCTTGCCGATCACCTTGGCCACATGGTCGAACAGGAGGTGCAACTGGTAGAAGTTGTCGCCCTTGACATTCCAATGCGCAAACTTCGCCTGCGAGTACATGTCGCTCGCCTCAGCGAGTCGCTCCTGCATCACTTGAACGACCTGCTTCTTGACCTCCTCCGAGAGCGCAATACGGTTGGGATACATGCGATCGACAATCTTGGTGGCAGGACCGGGCGTGTTCGAGGATTTCTTCTGCTTCTTATCGTTTTCGGGCATGGGAGTTTCATTTCCTTTAAAGCCTGTCCGCAAACAGGGCTGTCCTTCAAGAAGTGGGAGGCGGGCCGAGCCGGATCGATCGCGGCCGCGAACCGTACAGTACATTTACTACTTGGATGCAGGAGCGAAGAGAATGTGCCCGGGCGAAGCCGCATTTTTGACCAAGGGCATCCTCCTCTGGGCAAGGAGCCGCGGATCAGTAGCCTGCGGCCTTTCCATAGGATCGGCGCGAGTCGTGGCCGCCCAGAAGCTCGCGGGTCTTCGGGTCGACAGCGATCAGCTCGTTGTCTCCCCAACTCCCGGGGCTGTGCTCGTCGGCGGCCATCTGGCGGTTGGTACGGTACCCCATCGCGGCAAGTTCGGCGGCGACAGCATCCGGGAAGGTACGTTCAAGATCGAGCCGGTCCGGGAGATACTGATGGTGAAATCGCGGCGCGTCGGCGGCCTGCTGAATATTAAGCCCGTTGTCGATCACGCTGATCAAGTCGTTCGCGACCGTGGTGATGATAGTCGATCCGCCCGGGGTTCCTAAAACCAGGCGCAGCTTGCCGGGATGCCTGCCGTGCCGGGCCGTTGTGACAATGGTCGGTGTCATCGCGGACAGGGGGCGCTTGCTCGGTGCAATCGAATTGGCCGGACCCTGGATCAGGCCGTAAGTGTTCGGAACGCCCTGCTTCGAGGCAAAATCGTCCATCTCGTTGTTCATCAGGAAGCCGAGCGGGCCGATGGTGACCCCGGAGCCAAAGGTGCCGTTCAGCGTATAGGTGTTGGCAACCGCGTTGCCGTCCTTGTCGACGATGGAAAAATGAGTCGTCTCCCTGGATTCGTGAGCCTCATGCCCCTCGGGCTGGAGCCGCGGGGGCGCCGGAAGAAAGCCCGCGGGGCGCCTGAGTTCAGCCGAGGGTGTCGGATGATTGGGGTCGATCGTCGCCCGCCAGGCCGCGGCATACGCCGGACTGGCCATCTCTTTCAGAGGCTGCGGGGTGAAGTCCGGATCCCCAAGGTAATCGGCTCGGTCCATGTAGGCGCGGCGAAAGGCCTCCGTGATCAGGTGAACCTGGGGGGAGGAGCGGTCCGGACCAAGTTTCGCGAGATCGTAACTGGAAATGATATTTAGAATTTCAACAAGCACGATGCCTCCGGAAGACGGCGGAGGTGCGGTGATGATTTCGTAACCGTGGTAGGAACCAATGACCGGGGGGCGATCTTTCACCTGGTAGGCCGCAAGGTCAGCCTCCGTGATCAGGCCGCCGCCCTTTTTCATCTCGGCGGCGATCGTATGCGCCATCCCGCCATGGTAGAAGTCGGACGGATGACCCGCGATCCGACGGAGAGTGGCGGCTAGGACTGGCTGCCGAAAGATCTCGCCCTCCCTATACGGAAGTCCGTCGCGCTGAAAGGCATGAGCCGATTCGGGGAAGCGCGTGAGCTGCTCCGATTCGAGGTTGCGGGCTTCGTCGGTCGAGAGCTCGTAACCTTCAGCGGCGAGGCGGATCGCGGGCGCCATATCCTGTGCGAGGCTGAGCTTGCCGAAATGCTTCTGGGCGTAGACCAGACCGGCGACCGTCCCAGGAACACCCGAGGCCTTGTATCCGATCAGCGAAAGATCGGGGACGACGTTGCCATCCTGGTCTAGATACATGTCGCGGCTCGCGGCTGCCGGTGCCTTCTCGCGATAGTCAAGAAAGTGGTTTTCAAATCTGCGCCTGTGACGGTTACGAATCAGCATGAAACCGCCGCCTCCAAGATTTCCGGCCTGCGGATAAACCACGGCAAGCGCAAACCCGACAGCTACAGCCGCGTCCACGGCATCTCCGCCCTTGCGTAGTACGGCCACCCCGGCGTCGGTGGCGTCATGTTGGATCGTGACCACCATCGCGTGTCTCGCGCGAACGGGTGCGGCCGGAGCCGTCGCCGGCTGCGCCGTCTGGACACTGGCGCTGGCGACGAGCACGGTGACGGTGAGAAAGGTGGCAGTGGCACGGGGCAGGCGGAGTGGCAAGGCTCGGCTCCTGTAGATCCGGGTCTGGCGAGAATACAGCAATCGTGCCTGCCGCGGAGTCTGCGATCTGTCCCGGCGCTAAAGGCGCTCGAGCGTGGAACGATCCACCTTGCCGGAGAAGTACCTCCCCAGCGCGGTCGTGAAGACGGCGTTGTCTTCGCTCACCTGGGCAAACAGAGTCATGGAGGAGTGGAATTTGAGGTCGTCAGGATATCCGAAGATCTGCTCGATCGATCGTCCTTCAACGGCGTTGACGAGATCCGTGCACGCGCGCAGGCGAGCTCCCAGGACGGGATGGGCCAGGTAGGCGGACGCCTCCGCGGCGCCGGAGATGGCAAAGCGCTGCGCCATGGAGCTCGATCCAAGGCCCCGGATCTGCGGGAAAATGAACCACATCCAGTGTGAGCGCTTCTGGCCCGCCGCCAGCTCGGAACGAGCTTGCTCGTAGGTGGAAGCCTGCGCGTCGACGAAACGCTGGAGGTGATAACTCTCCTCCGGGCTGATCTCTCGGTCGGGCATATAGAGAAGAGGACGCCGCTGCTCTCTCGTGAGTTGGTTCGGGAAGCGGCCTTTCGGCAGGTTTGCAACCGTGAGCACTGCGAAACCCTAAAATAGGGAGATGGCGACGCGGCTTCGATCATTCTCGAAGGTCAATCTCGGACTCCGGATTGGACCGGTGCGGCCCGATGGCTTTCATGAACTGGCGACGATGTACCAGACGCTGGCGCTCCACGATAGTGTCACGGTGTCGGCGCGGCGCTTGGCTCCCGGTGAGCCGGCCCGCCTTACGCTGACGACCGACCATCCAAGGGTTCCGATCGATGACCGGAACACCGCGTGGCAGATGGTGGAGCGGGCACTCGCGGCACTCGGCGCATCGGCGGAGGTCTCCATTCACATCGAGAAGAGGCTGCCGGTGCAGGGTGGTCTGGGAGCGGGAAGCGCGAACGCCGCCGCGGCCTTGATCGCGCTCGAGCGGGAGCTTCTGCTCTGGGACCCGCCCGTGCCAAAGCTGTCGCAACCGGAGCGGCTGCGCTTCGCGGCGGAGGTCGGCTCAGACGTGCCGCTCTTCCTTGTCGGAGGAACCATACTCGGGCAGGGTCGCGGGGAAGTGGTATCGCCCATGCCCGACATGAAGCTGCCGGGCAACGCCTCCGGACCGACCGTGACTGCGGGTGTGCCGTGCGTTGTGGCCGTTCCAAAGGTCGGCGTCTCCACTCCATTCGCCTTTCGCGATTGGGATGCGAGGCACAGCTCGGACCCAGGGTTGACTTCCGTCCCAGCTCGCGATACACTCAGGAAGTTGAGTCTCGCCTATTCCTCTTTCACGCTTTCACACGGGAAAGGAAATGGGCCGGGCACATCCGGTATCGTTCGTGACGGCATCCGGGGATTATCTCCAGGGCTGCCCCCAGACGGGAAATCCATAGTAGCTTCCATGGAATCACGCAACGATCTGGCGGAGAATACCCTTCTCACGCTTGTCCACACCGGGATAGAAAACGACTTTGAAGAGGTCGTCTTTCCGCACCATCCCTCCCTGCGTGAAACCAAGTGTCTCCTGATGGGTGAAAACTCTGGGCAGCCTGCGATCTATGCCGCTCTCTCAGGGTCCGGATCGGCGCTCTTCGGCCTCTATTGGTCTGAAGCGGATGCTCGAGCAGCTCAACAAAGAGTCCAGAGTTCTGGAATCAAGGCCATCCTCACAGAGACTTTGAGCCGGGAGGAGTACTGGACGCGGATGCTCGCTGATGTAGGCTAAAGATGTTGCGGTTTGCGCCGATAGAGGGTGTGGGATGTACTTCACCCGCCTTTCAGCTTCGAACCGGCTTACTGGGCGATCGACTAACGGTAGGTCAAGTGCCTTTGACGCACTTTGTCTAGGTTCGAATCCTAGTCGCCCAACCAGAAGTCGTTCGTTCGGCGGAATTGACCCGGTCTGCGCGGGTAGCTTAGGACCGAAGCGGTGAAAACGTGCCGCGGAGAGATTAACAGTGTTCGGCTCGGCGGACCAACGCGGTCGGACATTGAGATTGAAGGAACGAAGTCGATTTACTTTGGAAGTGCAGCTTTTCGCAACAAGAAATGGATGCAGTTGAGGTAAACGGGACCGCAACAAGGTCCCGGCAAGACAGCAGTTTGGATTCCCAAGGTCAACCAGCCTGGAGGGTTTCACGACGTGAGCAAACAAGACACGACTGCAGTTCTTTCCCTGAGTTCTTCAAATCCGGCGCAGGTGGATGAGACGCCAACAAGCTCTCAGCCGAGCGCAACGCCGGGAGGCGGCAGCAACGGACAGCCCCACAGCGGAGCTCCGGCAAAGGCGGCACCGGAGAGGAAGCGCTCCGGCCGCTTGAGTGAAGATAAGCGCTTCAAGATCTTCTGCGGAACGGCGAACCGGCCGTTAGCCGAAGAGATCTGCAAGTTCGTCGGCGTGCCGATGGGCGAGACGCGGATGCAGAAGTTTTCGGACGGCGAGATCTACTTCCAGCTGCTCGAAAATGTTCGTGGAGCGGATGTGTTTGTGGTGCAGCCCACGTGCTATCCCGTGGATCAGCACCTGGTCGAACTACTGATCATGATCGATGCACTGAAGCGGGCGTCCGCAGGTCGCATCACGGTTGTGGTTCCGTACTACGGTTATGCGCGGCAGGACCGAAAAGACCGGCCGCGTGTGGCCATCAGCTCGAAGCTGGTGGCCGATCTGTTGACGACCGCGGGAGCAAATCGAGCTCTTCTGGTCGATCTCCATGCGGCGCAGATTCAGGGATTCTTCAATATTCCTGTAGACCATCTGTTCGCGAGTCCGGTGCTGGTCACGTACTTTCGCGACCTGAACCTGCCGGATCTCACGGTGGTTTCGCCGGACGCGGGAGGTGTGGAGCGGGCGAGGTTCTTCGCGAAGAAGCTCGACGTTCCGCTGGCGATCGTTGATAAGCGGAGAACCGATATCAACGTGTCCGAGGTGATGAACGTGATCGGCGATGTGAAGGGGCGAACCTGCCTCATCCTCGACGACATCATCGACACCGCCGGAACGCTGGTGAAGACGGTGGATGCGCTGCTGGCACAGGGTGCGACCAAGGTTTACGCGTGCGCCTCGCATGCCGTGCTCAGCGGGCCGGCAGTGGAGCGCATCGCGGCGTCGAGGCTGACCGAGCTCGTCGTCACAAATACGATTCCGCTGCGGGAAGAGGCGCGCGGGGTCGAGAAGATCAAGGTGCTGTCGATCGCTGGGCTACTCGGCCGGGCGATCGAAAGCATTCACATGGAGACCAGCGTCAGCACGCTGTTCAACTAGAGCTCTACTGTTCAACCAGGGCTCTAACGGACCTGCCCACTGCGGGCACGAACAAAAGGGAGCGGCTAACCACCGTGCCCGAAAGGAAGAGGACACAATGGCAGCACCAGTCGAAGCTATCCTCGCAAAGCCGCGAGAGGGCAAGTTCAACAAAAATGCAGCGCGTCGCGTGCGCGTCTCAGGCCTGATCCCGGCAGTGATCTACGGGGCCGGACAGGATGCGATCGCGGTCACCGTCGACCCCAAGGCGATCACAAAGATCCTTTACTCGGAGTCGGGACACAACACCATCTTCGATCTCAATATCGAAGGCGGAGCGGCCTCGAAAGCCATGATCGTCGATTGGCAGCGCGAGCCGATCAAAAGCAAGCTGCTCCATATCGACATGAAGCGCATCGCAATGGACAAGATGATGCGGGTCTCGGTTCCGGTACAGCTCGTCGGTGTCCCCATCGGCGTGAAGACGCAGGGCGGCATCCTGGATCACGTTCTTCGTGAGGTCGAAGTTGAGTGCCTTCCGAGCGACATCCCCAGCCATATCGATGTCGATGTCTCGAATCTCGAGATGAACCAGGCCATTCACATCTCGGATCTGCCGCACTCCGGCAAGCTCAAGTTCCTCGGGGAAGAGGACGCGACCGTCGCCCACATCACCGTGATCAAGGAGACCGTCGAGGATGTCGCAGCAGCAGCGGCCGCAGCAGCACCGGCTGAGCCTGAGGTCGCCAAAAAGGGTAAGACGGATGAGGCTGCTCCCGCTCCCGATGCGAAGGGCGCGAAGAAGTAGTTGCATCTTGCGCAGAGAGGATACGCGGCGTGAAGCTGGTGGTCGGTCTAGGCAATCCTGGCATCAAGTACCAGTTCACGCCGCACAACGCCGGGTTCCTGGCAATCGATCGCATCGCTGAAGGTTGTGGTGTGGTGCTGAGCAACCGGCGAGGACGGGCTCTAACGGCGAGGGCTAAGCTAGCGGGACACGACGTCCTGCTGGCAAAGCCCGAGACGTTTATGAATCTGAGTGGGCTTTCGGTCGCCGCTCTGGTTCGCGAGCTCGAGATTGCAATACCGTCCGACGACCTCCTCGTGCTCTACGACGAGCTGGCGTTTCCGCTGGGCGAGCTTCGCATCAAGGAGCGCGGATCGGCAAACGGGCACAACGGGGTGAGGTCAATCTCCGCTGCGCTCGGGACGGAGGAATGGATTCGCATCCGTATTGGCGTCGGCAAAGGGGCGCTGGCGGATGGACGGGAGATCAAGGCCGGCGGCAGGGACTACCTGCTGACGCCGATGCGCAGGCAGGATCTCTTGGTGATAGACGAGGCACTCGACCGTGCAAGGAACGCAGTGGAAGCTGTGCTGAAGGAAGGCGTCGGTCCAGCGATGACCGAGTTCAATCAGAAGCTGGCTTCGGGTAGCAAGGACGTGTAACAGAGGGTTTGTAACCAGCTTGGTAAAATCGGTTTACGCTTGCAGTGCAGCACGCCGGCGGAAGATGAACGTAGAAAATTCCAAACCGGACCGGCAAAGCATGCGCCGGGACGGTGCGAAGTAGAACTTCGCAGAAAGAAGTAGAGCGGATGAATCGTACCTATGAGGTAATGTTTATTGTTCGGCCGGATGTCGAGGAAGCAGATCTCGACAAGCTTATCGAGGGCTTTTCGGCGAATGTCACCAATGGTGGCGGCGAGATCACAGCCGTCGAAAAGATGGGTCGCCGTCGGCTGGCCTACACCGTTCGCAAGTTCAACGACGGCTTCTACGTGCTGCTCACGATTGCCGCAGCAGGATCCCTGATCGCGGAGATTGAGCGCAGGCTGCGCGTCTCGGAGCCGGTCATCAAGTTCCTCACGGTGCGCACCGACGAGGAAGATAAGCGGCTCGCGAAGGTCAAGGCCATCCGTGATACCAAGGTGAAGCGCAGCGCGATTCCCGCTCCCGTGCCTCAGGCTCCTGCCGCGGCTGCCGAAGCTCCGGCTCCGGAAAAGTCCGAGGAAGAGACGTCCGCCGAGCCTGAAGACGCCCAGACCGCGTCGACCACTTCGGAGCCAACTGCCGGCGTGGCCTCCGATGCTCCTCCCGAGACGGTCCCGGCCGCAGTCTAGATCGGCCTTGCCATTGAGTTCTGCGGTGCGGCCTTTGATCCGTGCCGCAAACGACCCCAATCTGCCAACGTTCACTTCTGCCCGCATCTCCCGAAAGCCGAGACCCGCGAGCATTCAGAGACACCACAGCGTGTCTGGAGTCAACCGAAGCCCAACGTACGGAGAGGAAGAAACACATGGCTGACGAAACCAACAGCACACCATCGAGGACATCGGAGCAGACCGGCTCGGGCGCTCCCACGAACGCTCCTTCCAGTGGACCTTCAGGCCCGCGCAGCTCTGGCCCAGGCGGTCCCGGCGGAGCGCGTCCACCTCGCCCCGGCGGTCCCGGCGGACCTGGCGGACGGAAGTTCTTCCGTCGCAAGAAAGTCTGCAAATTCTGCACGGAAAAGATCGACGCGATCAGCTATCGCGACGTGCGCCTTCTGCAGGGCTTCGTGGCCGAGCGAGGAAAGATCGTGCCTCGCCGCCTTTCGGGCGTCTGCACCCGCCATCAGCGCAAGCTCTCGTTCGCGATCAAGCAGTCGCGCAACATCGCTCTGCTGGCCTTCGCGGCCCGCTTCTAACACGTTGACAGCCGGGCCGGTCCCGTGACCGCGCTCGATAGATCTGGAGATCTGCGATGGAAGTAATTTTGAAGGAAGATGTAAACAAGCTTGGAAGCCGAGGCGACGTGGTCAAGGTCGCCGATGGCTACGGCCGAAATTATCTCTTGCCAGGTAAGCTGGCGATCGAAGCAACGGCAGCGAACCGGGCCGTGATCGAGCAGATGAAAGGCTCGGCCATACGCAAGTCAGCCAAGGAGAAGGGCGAGGCGGAGCAGTTGGCCACCCAGCTCTCGGCCGTGGAACTGACGTTCGAGCGCAAGGTCGGCGAGAACGAGCATCTGTTCGGATCCGTCACATCAGGCGATATTGCGCACCAGCTCGAAATACAGGGCTTCAAGATCGACCGTCGCAAGATCTCTCTCGAGGATCCGATCAAGAGCCTCGGCGAGTACCATGTGCCGGTAAAGCTGCACCGCGAAGTCACCGCTCACGTAAAAGTCACCGTAACCGGCGATCAGGCAGAAGCCGCGGCCACCGCCTGAGTCCCAAGCTGAAGCCCGGCAAACAGGCAGCGCATCCGATTCCGTCCCACCTATGGACCCGGATGCGCTTTCTTTTTAAACCTCATCGAAACCGGCACCGAGTGCTCCCCAAAAAGCCGCACCTCAGCCGCAACCCTCATCCTGTAGCTTTGAAAAACAATGCAATCCGGAATCTCCACCCACGTCTTCCTCCAGCAGCGCCTCCACACCGGCCTCCTCGACGCCATGCATCGAGCCGGCGCCGCCGTCATTGAGATCTTCGCCGCGCGCCATCACTTCGACTACACCGACCGCTCCGCCCTCCGCGACATCGCCGCCTGGTTTCGCGACTCCGGAGTCCTCGCCACCCTCCATCAACCGCTCTACGCCGACGCCCAGTGGAGCCGCCACGTCGCTCCCACCCTCAATCTTATCGACCCTGAAAAGTCCCGCCGCATTCTCAGCATGGACGAGGTCAAGCGCTCCATCGAGGCCGCCGAACAGATCCCCTTCCGATCGATCGTCCTTCACCTCGGCATCAAGGACGACAAAGCCGGCCCGCGCTCGCTCGAGAACTCCCTCACCGCTATCGAGCACCTCAAAGCATTCGCCGACCCGCTCGGTGTCCAAATCCTCCTCGAGAACCTCCAGAACGAGGTCACCGCACCCGAGCACCTCCTCGAAATCCTCCGCGTTGGACACTTCGATTCCGTTGGCGTCTGCCTCGACATCGGCCACGCCCATCTCACCGACTTCCACAACCCGGGCGCCGGCATCGACGCGGCCTTCGAGCTCCTCCAGCCCCGCATCGCCGAACTTCACCTTCACGACAACAACGGCCGGACCGACGAGCATCTCTGGCCTGGCATCACGGTCGCCAGCACCGGCGCGGGCGATACTCTCGCCAATGGCATCGACTGGCCAAACGTCCATCGCCACGCCTCCAGTCTCCCATCCGGCACGCCCGCCATCCTCGAGATTGCCCACGAATCTCAGGAGACCGCCGAAACCGTCCAGGCAAAAGCCTCAGCCTTCTACGACTCCCAAAACCGCCGGTCCGACGAGTTTTATACCTCCCCGTCCTCCTAGGCCAGATCTCGTCACACAGCAACAGCATCGGGTTTTGCCGCCCGAGAATTCGCCCGAAACGCAAGTGCTCCCTGCCGGACACGAGCTCACAATCCGTGCGATCTTGCCACGCACTGTTGACCCCATCCCGCAGAGAGCCCTCGTTTCAACCCTCGTCGTCTTAGCCGCGATCGTGCCCGCGATGATGCTCGCGGTCGTTGTCGCGGTCGTCGCGGTCATGTCTGTCCGGCGGCTCCGGATTCGTCGGGCAGCGATCGTCGAACATCTGGCACTCGGGATGATCGTCCGACGCCACCAGCTTCGGCAGCTGGGGCTCTCCACCCTTCTTCCCACCACCGCCGGTAGGCGGCGCCGGAGGTGCCGGGCAACCGTAGTAGATGGGGCAGTTCGAGCGCGACGCAAACGCCAGATCGAAGCCCGTGAGACTTGCTACTCGCTGCACGGCGAAGCTGCTTTGTGTGAAGCTCGAACCATTCGCATGCACTGGCGCTGCCGCTCCGAATACCGCCATACTGACCAGTGTCATACCGACTGAAGCTGATACCCGCGTGATTGAACCGAACATGGTGTTCTCCCTTTTACTCTCCCCTTGTCTGGTCGACCTGATCTTCTAAGTGATCTCAGGCTTCGGGGCTGAACTGCTTCCAACAGGTCCGAATCTAGAGAGTCGACGGTGTCGTGTTGTCATCGCGATGTCATCTGTTCATCTCTCTTTTGTCTGCGCCTCCGCCTCCCTTCGCTCGTAGAACTCTGCGCGGATCGGACCCACCTGCCGGGCAGACTCGGCCCGTCCACCCGCGCCCGTCCTCTGCAGTACTCTGATCTTGGCCCTTATGACAGACACAACTCGCATCGCGGACACACCCACGCATCCATCGCCGACCACCGCCGCCCCCGTCACCACGATCGCCCACGTCGGCGCTCATGTCGGCCACACCATCACTCTCCAGGGCTGGCTCTACAACCTGCGCTCCTCCGGCAAACTCCTCTTCCCCACCTTCCGCGACGGCACCGGAACCATCCAGGGCATCGTCCCCAAAGCCGCCGTTCCCGAGGCCGTCTTCACCACCCTCAAGGAGCTCCAGCTCGAGAGCTCCCTCACCGTCACGGGAAAGGTCCGCGCCGACGCCCGCGCCCCCTCCGGCTTCGAGCTCGACGTCGAAGACATCCACATCATCTCGCCCGTAGACCCCGCCCACCCCTTCCCCATCTCGCTCAAAGAGCACGGCGTCGACTTTCTCATGGAGCACCGCCACCTCTGGCTCCGCACCCCCCGCCAGTCCGCCATCCTCCGCGTCCGCGCCACCATCATGCGCGCCTGCGCCGAGTACCTCGACACCCACGGCTTCATCCGCACTGACCCGCCCATCCTCACGCCCAACGCTTGCGAGGGCACCTCAGAGCTCTTCGAGATGGACTACTTCGACGACGGCAAGGCCTACCTCACCCAGTCCGGCCAGCTCTATATCGAGGCGACAGCACTTGCGCTGGGAAAGGTCTACTCCTTCGGCCCCACCTTCCGCGCCGAAAAATCCAAGACCCGACGCCACCTCACCGAGTTCTGGATGGTCGAACCCGAGATGGCCTACGCCAACCTCGACGATCTGCTTGAACTCGCAGAAAATTTCATCACCCACATCGTCACCAGCGTCCTCGCACAACACCGCGCAGACCTCAAAGTCATCGGCCGCGACATCGCCAAACTCGAAGCCGTAATCGCCCCCGACCAGCCTTCGCCGGCAAAACCCACATCCTCGTCTGAGACTGGTCACGCAGATATTCTCGGAGTCGCCATCGTCCCATCCCTATACGGAGAGCCAGGCGAAGCGGGTGCCCCATCCATGACAGTCCCACCGTCATGGGTGGGTTCTTCCGGTGAAGTCGAAGGTATAAACACAAGCGCCGCAACGCTGCCATCCTTCGCCGAAGGCGGAGCATCCGCTTCTGCCCCCGCCCAACCCAAAGCGGGCCACGCCGAAGGCAGTAAAACCCCACGCAGCCGCTTCCCCCGCCTCACCTACGACGAAGCCCACGCCATGCTCGCAGACGCCTTCTCCAAAGGCCTCATCGAGAACGCCCACACCTACGGCGACGACTTCGGCTCCCCCGACGAGACCTGGATCTCCTCCCAGTTCTCGAAGCCCGTCATGGTCCACCGCTACCCCGCCGCCATCAAGGCCTTCTACATGCAGCCCGACCCCGTCGACCCCACCAAGGCCCTCTGCGTCGACGTCCTCGCCCCCGAGGGCTACGGCGAAATCATCGGCGGCTCCCAGCGCGTCGACAGCTACGACCTCCTCAAGCAGCGCCTCGAAGACCACCATCTCCCCCTCGCCGCCTTCCAGTGGTACCTCGACCTCCGCCGCTACGGCTCCGTCCCCCACTGCGGCTTCGGCATGGGCATAGAACGCGTCGTCGCCTGGATCTGCGGCCTCGACCACGTCCGCGAAACCATCCCCTTCGCCCGAACCCTCAACCGCATCTATCCGTAGGAACGGAAGTTGGTAAAGCATGGCCGACAAGAATTACATAAGAATGCGTCCAGAGGCTCGTGCCATGGGCCAAGAACTCCTAAGACATCACCGTGAGACGTGTGCAGGAATTGCAACTCCTCCTGAGTTGTTGTCTGATTCACAAGTGAAGCAGCTTTGCCTGAGGTACGGGACGCTTTGTGAAAGGATCGGAGCGCCCTTCTTGACACGTTCATCCGGAGGCTTTCTCCACGATATTGCGGAGTGGTGCGATGGGGAGAAGTGGCCCCCCCTCAACGCTCTCGTGGTAAATGCGGCAGGTATTCCGGGTGAAGGCTATGATCGCGCTCCCGGTGGGGGATTTGCAGAATGGCCGAAGCAAGTCAGAGCCGCAATTGTCTTCAAAGGATATCCGGATCAGCTTCATGGGTGAAGCCTAGCTCTATCGTAAGTCTGACGACTTAGGGAGTCTCTGCACAAGTTCTGCGTCCCCAGCCTGATTGATTAATCTTGATCTCTGAGGGCGAAGAGCGATGAGCCAGCGGACCTTTGCGAGTCAGGCGGAGTTTCAGAGGTACGGCCGTAA
>JAABUW010006078.1_pt1 | contig 15356 bp, 21 predicted proteins | sample 5560081 | NCBI WGS metagenome assembly JAABUW01 (sample SAMN10711882, study PRJNA513363) | rock metagenome | isolation source: Antarctica rocks | place: Antarctica: Victoria Land, Knobhead sud | reverse complement strand
TGTAGTGTGAAACATGAATGAGATCATCAGGATTGTATTTGCGAAGCTTGGATGACCATAGGTACAGATTGCATAGTGAGAAATGAAGCTTGCATGATCAATTCAATATATCCAAAAGCCCCTGGTACAGCTATGTCAGCAAGTGTTCAACGACAGTCTAGTCTGCTTTAGAAGCGTTGCACCTTGACCACAAAGCTGCTATTGGGGAATTGAAATCCTTCTGAGGAACTGCATTGCTTGCACTTTGCTGTTGTCAATTCCATAGGCCTTTTGGTGTATGTCTTACTAAGTCAAGCATGCGCAGGACACTAGGGCACTGCTTCATGGCAGCTGCAGTCTGACTTGTTGCAAAGCTTTCTGCTCATGCTGCTGTTGCTGCTGCTGTGGCAGCAACTGCACACTGATGCTTCGTCTCTTAGTGAACTTGTTGTAGGCAAACTTGACGTAGCCTTCTGTCAGTGCATATATGGTATGATCTCGTCCCTGCAGAACTGGCTTAAAGTCAGCGTAGTAACAGGGGACTGATTTAATGCACAATGTGCAAGCCAGTGCTTGACATGTGCAGCACTAGCTCAAGCAAGGTCTGTTACGACTGGATGCAGCTGAACAAGACATGACTGCAAAATCTTGCCTTGAAGCAGTTATGCAAAGAGTCAAGGGCCTGCAGAGCCTACCAATCCCACATTGATGCCTGGATGGTATTCTGTGCCCCTTTGTCGCACAATGATGTTGCCTGGAACGCAATGCTGCCCCCCGTACAACTTAATGCCTAGCATTTTTGGGTTAGAGTCCTTGGTGTTCTGGGTAGAACCACCTTGCTTTTTGGAGGCCCTGCACAAGCGGCCTAGTGAAAGTGACGGGGCCGTCGATCTTCAAGATGAGTGCAATGAATGCACTGCAGCGTACCATCTTATTTGAGAATGGCTGTGGCCTCTTGACAACTGATCAGCTTGAGGAAAGGCCTCTGCAGGCAGCAACTTACAGACGATGAGTCAGCCTGACGTGCAGTCGCGCAGCTAGGCTTCGACTGTTTTCTATCAACCTTGCCTTCGACCAACAGTGGTAATTGCCGCAAGACTGCGGCCCCTCGACGTGCGCACCTAGCAGACACAGCTGCAAGCATCTGCTCTGAAGGTCGGAGCTCACTGTTGTGCTGTCATTCGACGATGCGGAGGAATGTCAGACACTCACGTGTGAAACAAAAGCGGAGAGGGCCCTTGGAACATCCCAACAATGCGATGATCGCATGCATCCGAAATCGTTTCGGAGGCAGTGGCCAAGAAGAAGAGTAGGCCGAACAGCTTTTCTCAAGACTGCAAAATCCCTGATTGAATCCCAGGATAAATCTGAGGTCGATCCAACGCTGACGCAGAGCCTGACGTCAGCACCGAGAGCAACTATTCAACCTAGTACCGAAGTTGCGTCGAAAGTAGCAAAACAAACCGTAAGTTGACTAGCAAAGCTGACGCAGAGCCTTGTTGGCCTACCTTGCTGACTTGGACTCAACGATCCATCTTCAGTCTGAACGCAGAGCTGAACGTGTATGGACAGACAAGTCAGCGTTGAGGACATTGTTGGAGGCCTGTACAAGCTCGGGTCTGCAGGATTTCCCCGCACAGATTCCGAGGCAGCGTTTCAGGACTTTCTCAAGCGTATTCCGTCTACCACCAACCTTGCAGGCCAAGCAGAACAGCTCAATCCACAGCAACAACTGCAGCTGCAGCAGCACGTTCAGCATCTCACTCAGCAAAGTCAGATACCCTCGAACAACGAACAGCAAGATGCAACGCACCACAACATTGGAGGCATACCACGTGTGCCTTCTTTGGACTTTTTACGACAGCTAATGAATGTCAACCCTACAGTGAGTCCTCAAGGGCGCAGGCTACACAGTCCAGGTATTTTTGTCAGCGCTGCCATGACATTTGAGAAACTCACCAGCATGTGCCTTGTGACTCACTGAGCCTTGTGACTCACAGCTTCTGAGGGCGGTTTTTCTGCAGACATCAAAATCGATCCTCACTCAAGGGGCAGTAGCGCAGATGCTGCAGTCAGCTCACAGCAGCAACATCACCTGCCACTGATAGCCTCCCAAGCATTTCCTTTGATCACAAGCATACCAGCTCCAGTCAGTCTGTCCACCAGCCTTGCGTCGCCGCCGGCACATTTGAATCCTGTTTCCTCAGCATCCTTGAGGCTGGGTGAGATGCCAAGTCTGCAGCTCAAAGGGCACAGCTCAGATCATAGTGGTGGTGCCATGGGTGGTGTCATGGACAAGGATGCTCAGGCCAAAGCAGAAGTCAGAAGGGCTAGAAGGTGTGAGCTGAAGTACCAGATATGTATTGACATAGCGGCCCACCTTGGCTGCAATGTGACACTGCAGACCCCTAGCGTGTGTGAATCAGGCAGATTTAGCATCCTGCATAGTGCCTGCCATGCAGAGTTCAGTCCTGGTATTGCAGTAATGTACTGAGATGTTGACTTTCTTAGCATATGTCATGTTTACAGGATGCTATCTAATCGTGAGTCTGCTAGAAGGTCCAGGCGGAGAAAGCAAGAGCACCTGAGCACACTGGAGACTGAGGTCAGTGCTAAGCTGTTCAGATTCCCCCACATTTCTGCTGATGTGCTTTGCTTTGTACACATCCCGTGCTGCTTGTGCATGCTGGTTGACAATATCTTCTGCCCTGTCAGCTTGCACAGCCTTAGAGGCTTTGCCATGGTAGTCAGACACAAGTCAGCATTGAAGTAAATCACAGAAAATGCTCAGATTCTCTGCTTTGTGTCTATGGCAATGTTGGACTTGCAGAGGCCTGTTATGCCAGAACTGAGCACTGAATCTGTCATATATTGTGCTGTGCAGCTTCAGAAGGAGGCACGTGAAAAGGAGGAGACTTTGCAGCGCATGCTGTCAGCTGAGAAGAGGGTGCGTATTTTGGAGGAGGAAAATCGCCAGCTGCGGCGGGAAGCCACAGAAGCAAGGAAGGAGCTTGACAGGCTGCGCAAGGAGGTCAGTCAGTATTTGAGTATTTCTACCTGCGTTTTAATCAAGCTGGTGCACTGGCTGACTCATTTTCCTGTGTTGGAATGCCCCCCCTCATCCTCCTGGGGGGGCATGTGCAATAGCATTGTGGAGCGCATGGCTGCACGAGCGTTCTCTGCAGTTGTGTCTATTGTACAGCCAGTTTTTGACTGTAGCAACATTCTACTGACTGTAGTGTAGTGGTGTGCAGAAGCAGGGCAATGGTATCAGCAAGTCTCCCCGCAGCAGTACCCAGAGGGTGGCCTCTCCCAGCAGGAAAAGGCAGTGTAGTGGTGCATCACATGAAGAGCTTGACAATGGTGCAATGGAGGACCAAGAAGAAGAGCAAGAGACACTGTTGGGCAAGGGAGGCGACAGCAGCCGTGTGGACCTGCAAGCTGTTGCTGCTGGGTCGTAGCCTGTGACAGTGTGTGCCGGCCAGCAGGAGCTGTGTCAATGATTGCCTTGAGCAATTGTGATGTGATGTGATGTGGCCCTTGCTGGCGCTTGCTGTATGCAGTGTCCTTTCTAGAGCTGTTCATCAGTATACATGTACAAAGTGAGTGTTTCGTTTTAGTTGAGTGTTGTTGGTCTTCTAAGCTTGCACTGTGTCGGTTCATCCAGCATTGGGCTTGACAATTTTTTTGATCTGCTTATTTGAACGCAAGTACATAATGTTTTTTCTTGAGGGGTGTTTTGAGTGCTTATGTGAGAATTGGCGTGATGTGTTTGTTGCTCAACGCTGCCCCATGCCTTGGGTCTTTCCCAATAACATGCTGTTTTGCTGTCTTACTTGGTTTGTAGCCAAGGTGTTCCTTAAGTAATGACATCAACACACAGTCAGCTTTTCTTTCAATACACACTGTGCCAGTCGAGCTAGAGGTGACAGAAAGCACCAGCATATGCTGCAAAATTCGCATTTGAGCGATGGCTCCTGATGCATACAGATGCTGTCAGGCGTTGGAATCGTAAGGCACATCGCTAAACAGTGAAAAAACATAATCTAGTATGGCAACCTTGCAACAAGCAAGAGATAACTGATCAGAGGACGCCTCAGCCCTGACACTCATCTTCGGGACGCTTTGATGCTGAACCCAGATGAGAAGTGGTCCTCATTGGTCTTCCTACTAGCCTTTTGCTTGTCTGCTATGCTATCAGCCTTGCTCCTGTGCATGCTGCCTGTAGCACAAGCCAACATTAATGGACTTGTTTACACTGCAGGCTTGAGGTAACAGCAACAATTGTTCTGTGACAACACAAGCCTGCAAGTTCTACCATGCACATGCAATGGTGTGTGTCACCTGACCAATTTTCACCTGGATCTTGTTATACTGGAGCCTGACAGAAGACCACATCAGCTCACAATCCATGCTGAATATTTTTATGGTAGACATTTACATGGCAGTGTATGCATATATAGAAGGTTAGAAGGGTAGATGTATACCTTGCAGATTGCTATAGCGTCGCATAGCGCCTCCCATGGCATCTGCCACACCCATCAGGGTCCCCCTGATAGGGCCTGAAGGCAGAGGGCTGCCCCTCATGGAATGGGCCCCCTCTTGATCCCCCTCTGTACTGCCCTTCAGCCTTGCCCCTGTCTTGCCTTGTTTAGCCCCCAAGGAAACAAAGGTGAGTCCCTTGGGCTGCAGCGGAAGCAGGTATTTGGCGGTTGGGGGCTCTGCTGCATTGGAGGGCAGGAAGTAGCCATCTGGACGGGCAAAGTGCGGCACAACATGTGCAGAGGCATCAAGCCTGGAGCCTGAGCAGACAAGCAAAGCCACAACTCAGTCTCTCAGTTTGACTCCCTCTGTCGACATGCTGATGTACTGCGTGAGAGTGTGACACTGTGTATGAAAAGGTGCTGACTACAGCTCGTTATGACCCTGCATGCTGCTTTGCAACAGGTCAATGCTCAAATGTGATGCAGAGCAGCATACACGCCTACATTCATCCAGGAACTGCAACAAAAGATGCAGGATGTACAATGAAGCCTTGATGTTTTGGTACCAGATCTGAGGCGTGGAGATAAGTACAGAGTGCTTTGCATGCATTGCGTGCACACAGGTTGCAACAAAGCGGAAAGTGGCAATGACCTTCTCTGGCAGGAGGCGCTTTGTGAGGAAGCATCATAGACCCAGGCTCAGCCATCTGAAAACCTACAGGCATGCAGTCTCACGGTCACCCTTTGTACATCCCAGTCTTGCACGTCCTTCAGAGTAAAGCAGCTTTGCAGGGAGAGCCAGTGCTTATCATACACAGCGCTTGCTGGGGATACAATCAAGTATCACACAAGCCACAGACGCAGTGAGATGTGCTCTGAAATGAGTAGCATCTTGGCTGGTGATTACAGCTAAGCAAGCTGTACGCACAGTCAAGCTGCACACAGGCTGCGGTCTGCAGGGTGATTGCAGCTTAGCAACATGTGCATGGGAATGAGCAGCATCTTGTCGGAAGTTGCAGCTTAGCAAGCTGATGGCACAACCAAGCTGCGAGGCACATTGTAAGCTTGAAAGCACTGACCAGTGTGCCTGCTATGCCGCTTGGCAGCTTGCTGCTGACTGGCCCAGCTGGCTTGTGAAGCCTGCTGAGCTAGTGACAGCATTGCTGAGGTGCTAGAAGCATGTTGCAATGACACCATGCCCTGCTCCTCCTCTTCACCATGACTGTGCCTGGCCCCAGTGGCAGTGCCTTGCCGCAGAACCTGGCTGCCAGCAAACCCTGGCATTTCAGTTGTGCCAGAGCCAGACCCTGGCACTTGAGCCGCACTAGATGCAAAGCTATGACTCATGCCAGTCTGTTGAGTTGGTGTGCTCTCTGCTGCATGCCCATGACTGCTGACACCTTGGGAAGCTGAAGCAGCAGCTGACGCTGCATGGCTGGATGCCTGTGAGTCACGAGTCAGCAGCAGGTGCTGATGCTGCTGGTGATCTGGCTGATGGGACTGAGTGGAAGTCACAGACTGCATGTTGGGGTCGGGCTGTAAACTTTGGTGTGCAGCTGCATAGCCTGAAAGCTGCTGTCCAGATGCGCTGTCATCAGGTGCATGGCTGTTTGCACTGGCACTGTCAATGTCCATGTCTGACTGTGCGTGCTGACTCCTAGGGGAGCCTGGCACACTGTCAACCTGAAACAGCAAAAAAGTGTTTGCAGCCAAATAAATGCAGATGAAGCCTGCTGTATGGCCTTCTGAATTGGGGTGAGACATACCTGACACCTACCTGGCTAATGCGAGACCAAAGGCTGACACAGGTGAAAATCAATCATTCAAAGTGCAGACACAAGGCGTTGACAGAGTGTATACAGCATGATGATTTCATGCATGCTGCCATGCATTACTGACGGGACTGTCTTGAGTGCTTGAAGTGGCTGAGCAGGGCTCAGCAGAGTTGCCCTCGCATGTGAAAAGGAAAAGCAACAGTCATGCAGGACAGCCATAGCCATGCAGATTACTGAGTGTGTTGAAAGGGTTTGCTTGGACAGTGACAGAAGCTGTAGCGACGTCCCTTCCATTTCTGAGCACCATCGTCCATGTACCAGTATGCTAAAGCACAAGGTGTCAGCCATTGATGAATGAGCTTTCCTCTGTTGTCGACAAGATCATGCGTGCACCAAGCAAAGCATGCACCAAGCAAAGCATGCACCAAGCAAAGCATGCACCAAGCGAAGCATGCAGATGCATTCACACCTGCATGGGCTGAGCATGAGCATGCAGCACCACAAGATCATGCTCTGATGCAGCATTGCTGCGGCTGCGGTGCAGGGCTGCATTCACAGAAGCAGCAGAGCCTCGCTGAGAGGGCTTGGAGCTGACTTCCTCCATGTCCTGCTCTGCTGCCGCATTGCTGTGCCTGTGCTGCAAAGCTGTGAAGCTGCTGTTCTGGCTGCTGCTGCTCACTGCTGGTGCAGCAGGAGCAGCAGCATGATGCTTTGTCCTCTGCAGACCATGCAAAACATGGTATCGTCTGACAACGGACAGTATGTTGTGACAAGACACAGACAGCATGGTCTGAACTGTCTGTGGATGTGCTGCTGGAGTGTGCAGCAACTGCATGATGCGTTGCACATGGCATGCATACAGGACATGTGCTGCAGTAGCTGTAGACCTGCCCTGGCGCAGAAGGTGTCATTGCAGCCTGCCTCCAGAAGGCTGCCAGGGCAAACCCAACAGCCAATGCCCCCTCATGGGGTAGGGGCTTAGCCTTGGCAGGAAAGTAAGTTTATGCCGGCAACTGTTGGGGTATGCCATGTACAAAAGGCCACTCACGACTCAATTTAAAAAAGGCTAGTAGGGCAGTCTGCTACCTAACAAGGGACAAGTGGCAATGTCCTGTGCAGAGGCTGCAGATTGGCATTTCCACAAGAGGGCAGTCTGCACCCCTTTTTCACTGAGCACAGGCAGTTGATGAACCCTACAGGGGGCCTTACCTGGCTTGCAGGGGTCTTAGCAGGGTGAGGGTGGTCAATGCCATGCAGGTATGGGTGAGCCAGACATGTCTTGGCAGTGGCCCTCTGGTGTGCCGGCATCTGCAGCAGAGACCTGCACACCCCTGCACCCTCTTAATTGAGTCATCATTGCCCTAGTGTACATGGCATACCCGGATGGTTGTTGGCATGAATTCACATTCCTGCCAAGGCTAAGGCCCAAACAGGCAGCTTCACTCAAACAAGGACATGCCTTCTGAACATGCTGACAGAGAGCTGACAGCAGCACTTGCATGAGCAGAAAGGGCTAGTGAAAGTGACAAAGGCCAGGCAAAGGGACAGGCAGCTTACGTGAGGAAGGACATGGCTTCTGCATCTAGGTGACGTGCAAATCTGCGCTCCAATGTCTCTGGCCGGTGCATGTCTGGGAACTTCAGCCCAGCAAACCGCTGGTTCCTCATGAACATGTCAGTCTGCTGAGCTGTCAAGGGGCCTGTCATCAGTACATGACTCCAATCAGGCATGTCCATGGCAGGACCTGTGTCTGTTACTTGACAATGCCATTCTTGACTGCCGAGTCTTGTGGAATGAATGCACTGCCTCAGGCTTGTTGGGGGCTGTTCAGTCATTGATTTGTATTTGTCAGGAGTGCAAATGCCATTGCTTACCACAGCCCAAGCATGCTGACCAAAGCTGTGCAAATGCGTGCACCACAGCTGAAAAGACACAGTCTGAGCATTGCTATGGTGAGATTGTGCTGCAAGGTGAAAAACCAAGACTACCATGGGACATAGCATGGTCGAGAGGCACCACTAGAGCCTGCAAATGCGTGATCCACTCTGACTCACGAATGTCTGACTGCTTGGTTGAAGCTCACCAAGCAGCTTCTGGATGACAAAGAGCTGATCAATGTCACTGTCCCCTGGGAACAAGGGCTGGCCGTCGATGAGCTCTCCCATAATGCAGCCCACAGCCCACATGTCCACTTCCTTGCCATAATGGCTGCTGCCCAGCAACAGCTCTGGAGCCCGATACCACCTACACTCAACACGAACATCCCCTCTTACCCTTGCCTCAAACTAGTCCATCCATCAAACTGATCTATCCTTTTGTACTGATCCACCCATCGTGTGGTGTGAAGGACCGTACTGCCGGCCTATGATGATGTATGCTGTGCTGTGATAGTGCTTCCTTGTTATAGTGCCTACCAGACAGCAGCTTTGAAGCTGTGCACCACTTGTAGGTGAGCAGTAATGCTGTACAGCCTTCGTTTATTGCTCATTGCTCAATGGCATAGCTAGTGCTGGGAATGAGCAGCTGCGTTCCCTGACTTTGCATGCAATATGCTCTGGCACACATGGTTCAGCTGGTCTGCTAATTGTGACAGTACTGATGCCACACATTTCTGCATATATGGGCACCTGTACTGTGCATGCATACATGGAAAGGCTGTTGCATCTGCAGATGGCAGACAGATTGCACTGTCAAATGCACCTTGCGTCCAATAAACAAAGGTACAATGATATTCAGCAAGCAGCAAACCTGGTGGAGACGTAGTCAGTGATGGAACCATTGTTGGAGGGCAGCTGGCGGGCAAAGCCAAAGTCACACAGTTTCAACTGACCCACACTGGCATCTCCTACAAAGCATACCATGTGGATCACTCAGACCAGAAGCAAATGGGTCTTGTGTCTCAACAGGACAGCTGTTAGATTGTGTTTGCTGGCCTTGCATGTTACTGTGCATGACAGCAGCCTGGTCACACGGCTCAGGAGTTGATGATGCACATAGCAAGATTGCTGCAAAGCTTGCTGTGCACCAGCGTGAGTCACTATCAGGGCAAGAAACCCAGCAATGAGCAGTGCCAACAGTGAATGCACTCGGTGCTTGTGTCTTTGCTCAGGCAAGCAAAACACTTTTGCCCTTAAAGGGTAGTCAGGCTGACAAGAAATTTTGTGGTGATGGGTGATGGTCGCTGGCCGGTCTGCAAGCTTGCTGTAGCTGAAAACACTCCTTACCAGGATGTGCAGAGGGATTGATCAACAAATTTTCGGGCTTGATATCCCTGTGGACAATGTTGTTGTCATGACACCAGGCAACTGCCTTGACCAGCTGATACATGTAGTGCTGCACCTACAGGGTGGCAGATGCTGCTAAGTCAGCAGCAACATCAAGTGTCTGCTGATGGACAGCAAAAGGCAACACTGCAGCCAAATTTGCCGCTGACCATGTGCACACCTGTGTTGGCGTGAGACAACTCTGCGAGTCCTCCAGCACCTCAAGCAGGTTCTTCTCAATGTACTCAAAGACAAGATACTGCAACAAAATGAGAGCTTGTTGACGCTGGCACATCTCCAGCAATACTTGCTGTTGCAGCTTTGCACCCACCAGTTTTTGCTTTCGTCTGAATGCCTCCAGTAACGTGACAATGTTGTCATGCCTCAGACTGCGCAGCATCTTGACTTCTCGCAAGGTTGTCTTGCGCACCACTTCGTCGTCTGCAGGAGTCAGTCTCTGAGCTACTATGTGCCATACAGCTTTGGCATGTTGGGTGTGCTGAGGCAAGTGAGACCTCTGCAAGCGTGCATCGTCTCACCATCGCTTTCCTTGAACTTTTTGACAGCCACAACACCCCCAGTTTCCTTGTTACGACACTTAAGCACAACTCCATATGCACCTTCACCAACAACTTCCATGACCTCATACTTGTTCATACTCTGTCAACACCGAACAACACCGCGCCCACTCGTGTGAACGGCCACCCTGGAGTCAACGTGGCATGGCATGGCAGCTGCAGGTTTGACAGCTCACGGCGCCCTCCAACAAGGCGTTCAAAGTCAGGCATTCAAAAGCATCAGCATCAGCAATACCGACTGTGGTCGCCCATGGTGTTCACAGCCACATTGAGCGCAAGTTTGCTTCGAGGGGTCAAACCTGGCATTGCTGCTGAACTCAGGGTTGTTACGGTAGTAACGAGCAGCGTAGCATCTACGTAACCGTTGCTTTACTCATCATTGTGCCGCAGACTTGCTGTGTTGACTGGTTGCTAGGCTTAGACGGTTGAGCGCCAACATCACTCTTTGCCTTTGTTGGAGTGCATAGGTATCTTCCAACATGGTACGCCTTGATCAAGCTCAAGACGCCTTGCAAGATACCTTTGATAGATTAGTCGATTACAGCCGTGATCATCAAGGCATAGTCCTTGGTGGTACGGCTGTTGCTGTAGTTGGAAGCTTTTTGCTTTTCGGGTCTTCCCGTAAACAGAAGCAGAAACCCGGCTCTCGCGAGCTTGGGGGTGGCAGCATAGACAGGAAGAACATCCAGCGAGAATACAAAGACTATGCACAGTCCTATGGCCAGGGAGAGGGAGAGGGAATACTGGACAGAACGAAAACCACCGAGCTTGTAAACACCTTCTACAACCTTGTTACCGATATATACGAATGGGGTTGGGGTCAAAGCTTTCACTTCTCCCCTCTATTACCGGGAAAGACCCCGGCTGCTTCTGAGGCTGCGCACGAATCTAGGCTGGCCGCCTTGTTGCGTCTCAAGCCTGGTTTGAGGTGTCTGGATGTGGGTTGTGGAGTAGGTGGACCAATGCGGACCATCGCGTCCACCAGCGGTGCTAGGGTCACAGGCATCACAATCAACGATTACCAAGTAGGGAGGGCTGGCTACCACAACCAGAAGGTGCGAATTTACGAGCTGATACAGCATGTGCAGCATGCCTGTGCCGTGAGTGCTTGTACAAGTAAGATGCTGTTGACTGCAGCTGGGGGTTGAGAGTTTGTGTGAAGCAGTGGAGGGTAACTTCTTGAGCATGCCTTTCCCTGAAGCAACTTTTGATGGTGCATATGCCATCGAAGCCACATGCCATGCGGACAAGGTAGGTTCTGTGTGCTGAAGCAAGGTAGTGTTGAAAGGGCACCGCTCCAGACACCAGGAATGTTAGCCTACTGCAGTTTTGGGTGCCACGTCATGAATCACTTCACCAAGCGTGACCATTGTGTGTACAGCTGCAAGATGCCTATGCGGAGGTGTTCCGTGTGCTGAAGCCTGGCTCCTACTTTGCCAGCTATGAGTGGGTCTCAACAGAAAAATACGACCCAAATAACAGAGAGCATGTGCGGATCATGGATTCAATCAACTACGGCAATGGATTGCCGGTACAGCTCCAGCTTTTGCTGTCCTTCATGCTATTCTTGCTTGTCTGCTCAAGACTGGCTGTGACAAACTTGAAAACAGTTGTGTCCCATTCTTGTTACAGGAGATGCGCACATACAAACAGGCAGAGAAGGCTGGCAAAGACTGTGGCTTTGAGTTGGTGCTGAGCTATGACATCGCAACTGCATCTCCAGTCTGTGGCCCATGGTGAGTGTGTTACAGAACCACTATTGCTGATTTGTCACCAATTGGGCATCCACAGACAGATACATGAACACTCACAAGTAGTTTATGCGCCGCTGTTGCAGGTGTCAAGTATGCAGTCATGCAGCATGTCAGTGCGCTTGATGGTCGACATGCTCAAAGTTGTCAAGTACAGCGTTGTCAAGTACAGCAACTGCCACAGTGCATCACGAAAAGGCTATCCTGGTCTGCTGCAATGCTGACTGGGGTCATTGCTGCAGGTACGGAAGGCTGGCAAAGATCCCCATCTCCTTCAACAGGGCAATTGTCAACTTCATGTCAGCCATCAGGCTCTGCCCAGCTGGCGTCAAGGACGTCCACGACATGCTGGTGAGGAAGCTGTATGCATGTTGGCTGTGCAGCTTTTTGCGGAGCAGTTCATGCTGTAGGTGCATGAGACAAGGTTTGACAGGACTTTATATTCAAGGTTGTTGGCAATTTTGTGCTACAAACTTGCTGAGCTGTCTTGATGACTTGAGCTGTAGCAATGCATTCACCCACTTTGCTTTTAAGCAGTGCACTGTCCTGAATGACTTGAAGCATGTGCTTGTGTTACGAGCATTAGTGTGGTGTGCTGCAGATCAAAGTGGCCACAAGCTTGTGTGCTGGCGGAGAGACAGGCATCTTCACTCCCATGCATCTGTTGGTCTTCTATAAGCCTGAAGCAAATGGCAAGGACCACTAGTGCAGCTGCATGACTGATCCCAAACAGCGTCTGCTGGGTTCAGCAACGTACTAGCACTGCCACCCCTCGTGCACTGCTTTGTAGTCATAGTGGATGCCTGCATATCAAGCGTAAACTTTCTGTTGGTCATGTTGAGAGTGAATGAGGTTTCAGTCTCTGTTCAGCCAACAACTTTCAGAAGATCTGTATTATGAGATTTGCTCGTACATTGCCAGACCCAAAGTAAACTATGACTGAGAGGCGCTTTATCAAAGATATACATGTATGGATATGTCTGGCCAGTTCATTGACCAGCATGGTCATAGACATGCAATCGAGATATAGCAGTACGCTTGTGCAAGAGGCGGAAACGTACTGACTTTGTTGACAATTCTGGCAGTTTTTAAGCTGCACTGTGTACAGCAAGGAAGATGCATATATGACTACATGAAGCCATAGTGCTGGGGAAACAACAAGCCGATTATTGCACCCTGACTCCCTGGCCTTGCGAAAAGGGCGTCGGACAAGTCAATAAAACCCCCTTCCAGCCGTGGCAGTTGCCTTCTGCAGGTGTTCACCTAGCGCTGTGCGAGCCACCCTGCAGGCAAAGATACTCAAACATGATGCACACTCTGCAGCAGTGCACACTGCATATGAATCCATGAATGGCTGTGCCTTGCATGCACACTATCTCTTATGACAGAACACATGACCTTGTCTTTACATCAATGCTACTGTGAAGGATAGCCGTTAATGGCCCCATGCTATGCTACATTTGCAAGCAATACATTACAAGCAACATGCCATATTCTTACTCATGACATGTCATAGCATCCAGCAGCAACAAACAACCTGAGACGCTTCTGGCGCTGAAACGCATTGAGCTGCTCTTCCTCTGAGCCTGGCTCTGGCCGCAGCACTGCAGACTGCCTTTTGCGCACCTCAGCTTGCAGCTCCTGCAGAATGTACACCATCAGCTTCACAAGGCAAATGAAAGCAAGTGCACGATAAGCAGAAGCTGCAGCACCACAGTTGCAGGTGCAAATGCTGCAGTTGACAAGGTGCTCTGCCTTTGTTGAGGAGGCACCTGGCTAAGTTTGTTTGGATTGACTCAAGCAGCTGTTATCCAGTGCAACTGCCACCAAAAATGCAAGATTGTTGATATCTTTGTTTTATGAAATTGCTCTTGGTATCATGGCCTAACCCTGACAATTCTGGGACGGTTTGCCGTGCAACAAGACTGTATTAAGGTACTCAAGCAAGCAGAACACGTTTCCCTTCCTTCCTAAAACCAGCTGTGCAACAACATTTCCAGATTGTATAACATTGGTCCAAATATAAACACAGCAGCATGTCAGAGCCAGAATGCTAGCGTGTTCATACTTGTGTGGTCATGTTTGCAAGGCCTTGGTCTTGTTGCTCATCTTCAACTGTGGGCTTGCTGGTGGGGTGTCGTCTCTTGCGTGAGGCAGGCTGCTCCTCCTCCCACTCTTCCCACCAGGCTGCTGCAGGCCCTGCCTCTGCATCTGATTCTTCTGCAGCTTGGCCCCTGCAAGCATGCCTTTTTCCTTGTGACAAAACTTTGGTTGCAGACATGCAGTGTTAGTGTACTGAAGAGCTACAAGGTATGGATGCATCATTGGTGGCTTGACAACTTGACAACACAGACATGACAACACAGAAATCTTTTGTTTCAACAGTGGGATCTCCTTCCTTGTTGTCTGATGCTTGCTAGCTGCAAGTTGCCAACGAAGTGCAGCAACCTGTATCCCTTAGCATTGCTTGAGCAACCGCATGCTGCGCTATACACATCTGTGTTGAAACAACACCCAGCCTGACTGCGCTGAGCATACTTGGGCTTGGACCAGTGGTACTGTTGCAGAAGTACATATATGCACCAGATGGTGTACCTGTTCTTGTCAGCAGCTGACAGGGCATGTGCCACAGCCCTGCCCAGCAGCTTGAATGCCTCTTCTGCACCTTCAAGCTTGCACTTGTCTGGATGAACTTGAGCTGCAAGCTTTCTGTAATGGCGCTTGACGTCTGCCTCTGGTGTAACCAGGGGAAGGCCCAAGACCTGCGGTCAAGATTCAGCACTCATTGATGCACTTGACATGCCTGGCCTACAGATGTGCAGGTCACAGGGTAAAGAATGAATGTTGAAATGGATGTAGATAGCAACGGCTGTTAAAGGATAAGCTGGACATCCTGAACAACTGCATGATGATGTCATGTCCACAAGTGGCTCAGGTTGGCAGCATCCCAGAGTCAGTAGCTTTACCTTGTGCCATTCTTGCACAGCGGCATGCTTGTGAATTTTGCAGATGGCAGTCAAAGCCTGAGCTTCAGGAGGACTGGTACCAGCAGTATCAGTCAGGATGTGCAATGTCAGCAAGCACAGGTCGTACTGCTTGTGTTGATACTGTGCTTGAGCGGCCTCCAGTGTAGATATAATCGTATCGTCATGTGCACCACCAGCCTTCCTGCCGTGACACAGCTTAAATGTTGCAGAAAAGCAGACGCGTGAAAGGTGTCTTGGTCTAGCACATGCCTGCTTTTGACGGTACACACAGCATTTGTGCTTGCAACTTGTCACATTTGCAGGCGCTCATAGCATATACCTTACGCCAGATACCGCAGTGTCAGGACTGGGTGTAACAATGGCTGGTGGTGTAGTTGCACTGCTGGTCTGTGCATTCAAGGTCATATTCTGATTTTGTTACAAGTTGAGCTGAGCCAAATCAACATTTGTTTTGCTGAGACCCCCAGACGCTGCAGCATCAGTGTCGAGCATTGCAAGGCTGAGGTGAGGTGGCTTGCTGCAAAAGGCCATGACAAACT
>JAABUW010006075.1_pt1 | contig 15363 bp, 13 predicted proteins | sample 5560081 | NCBI WGS metagenome assembly JAABUW01 (sample SAMN10711882, study PRJNA513363) | rock metagenome | isolation source: Antarctica rocks | place: Antarctica: Victoria Land, Knobhead sud | reverse complement strand
CAAACAAATTCAATTGTTGCAAGGTTTATGGTCTAGACGTATAACAGATTTAAGCTCATATGTGATCGACAGGTACTAGCGTCATCGACCTCTGTATTTCGAATCAACCACAATTTGTGAAGATGGCTCGAATCGTTATTGATGAGTATTGATCCCTGGTATTATCATCCCGGTTGACTGTTTATCATTATCCACATCCTACCAAGCATGTCGTCGTCCACCCTCCTCCGAGCAGTAATGGCTCTAACAGGAGTCAACGTAGCCATTTCTGGTACATCTACCTTTCATGCTCTGCTTTATTAGAATATCGCTAAATGGAGTAGGTGCGGTGTACTACAATACCAACAGCAAACTGGAGCGCAACCTCGAAGAATCCGAGGCGCGATCAGACGAGATAGAAGGGACGTTGCGAGGACATATTGGGCTGATCGAAGAAAGTCTGGAACGTCTGGAGGGCAAAGGTGGCGGCTGGGGTAATGGGATGGGATCGAAGACGGAGGAGATGTATCAGAGTAGGGGGAAGGATGGGAAGAAGAAGTAGATGATCGACTGTGCGGATTGATCCGAGTAAGATTGCGGCACTCGAGTGGTGCACGCAAAAGACCATTATGGATCGAAGCCAAATGGGGTCTGCGCTGGTATTGTATATCTGTAATCTATCTGTAGAAGGCTTCTGCCGTTACATGTCATTTGGCAGAGCAGAATATGCCGACAGGATATGCGACAGTCATCAAGAGAACCGAAAGGCTGACCATCCTGTACAAATGTTAGCTGCATGCCCTTTCAAGCGCACTGCGCGGAACTTACGCTGAGTCAAGAATCAAGAAGGCGGTCTGTTCCCGCATGCGCGGACTGCCCCAGCCTCCAGACATCTCGGGTATTCTGTAGATGCATCGGATGAAGATCGCCATAAAAGCACCCGCAAGAGCGATGCAGCTGACTTTGAACCATCTTCGCCCGCCCCTAATTTCCCGCGACATTGATCCTTCATCAACATCGCTCATGGTCTTTTGTCGCCGTGACTTCAGCGACTGCCACCCGAAGTCCGCTGCAAGACAGATGCACACGAACATAGTCGCCACCTGGAACGAAATGCCGGCCACGATGATGTTGTCTCCGGTTTTCAGGAGACTAACATTGTTCGATGCGGAGATGCCACCGCCCACGGCTTGCAGGACGATGCTGAAGATATCGCATGAAATAAAGATCCAGGGGTAGAGTCGGGGTCGCAGCCGTGACTTCTCCGGGCCAAGCATGAGGACAAGATGCTTGAGAGTCAAATACAGACCAGCGGCGAGCAGGGACGGCGCGATGATAATGCAGATGATCTGGATCTTGAAACCATTGCCGTCCCAGGGGTTGTAGTGCAGCATAATCCGGCCGCCATATCCGACAGCTTCGAGCGCGCTGCCAGCGCTGATCGCTATGGCAAATCTTGGAATGTGGTCAGTATGTGGTCACAACAATCAGATATATGCGCAGCTCACCCCCGAATGCGGTACCGTATACCAGCAAGGATCTGTGCAATCGCACACAGTGCAAAGATGACAAGAAACAGCACATCAGCCGCAAGATTCGGAGCGTAGCCGTAGGTGGTCTGCGAGACGGGACATTCGGGCGTCACCTCAGTGCATAATTCGTAGCTTGCGGGCATCGTCGTCGAAGTCGCTGGAGGCGTCAAACGTAAAAGAGAAGATGTAGGAGCAACGCTAGAATCATCATCGAAGGTGTGATGAAAGTACTTCTAATAAAGTCATCGTCGGTTGGGTAAAGAACGACCGGGTCGGCGTGGCGATTGATGGGATTGCATCTGAGTGGATCACATCGCGTGGGTAAGCGTTGGGCTAGACTTCATAAAGTTAGCATTATATCGCTTACAGTGTTGCTGTCTGTCCGGAAAGTCGACTACCCGACTCTGTCTCCTAATTATGTCTTCAAGCTGACGCGCTGTGTACGCTTCGATACACGCAACGATCCTACGACGCCTTGTCCTATTGGCAATGAGGAGATGTGAGATATGGTGCTCCTGGACACCGAGCATAAACCTACGTCTCAAGAAGGAGAAGAAGAAGAAGGAGAAGAAAAAGAAGGAGAAGAAGGAGGAGAAAGAGGATAGTCACGAGAAGGACACGGATGTGGATGCGAAGAGCGAAAAGAAGAACGTCCTTGGCATAGTTGATTAAAGTTGGTAAGATTTGCTTAGCAAGTTATATCTCCGTTCTCTCTTTCATTAAGGTGGCTTCCTGGATCATGCACGGTGACGGTGTCTGCACACTACCCCCGTAAACACCTAGTCGTGTCCAGACCACACCACTCGTCGAAGTGATAGTCGGAGGCTGAGTTGTCTGTGATTCTGCAGCTACGGACTCGTTATGAGTGAGTATAAGTGTCAGTAATTGATACATAACTGAATACTGCTTCTCAAGCCCCACGAAGTCGGTGTAGACGATTGTCTGGATCAGCAAGATGCCACCAGCCCAGCGTCCTCGGGCTTGCGATAAATGCCATTCGATAAAGATCAAATGCGAGCTCGGGAGGATTGGCGGCTCTGGACCATGCAACCGCTTGCGTCCGTCTGGACAAGGACTGCAAGATCACGCCTCCGAAGCGCCAGAAGGACCGCGTAGTTGAGCTCGAAGCCCAAGTCGAGCGACTCAGGAAACTGCTGGAAGCTCAAAACATCCGACCGCCGTCGCCGGATTCTGGCAAGACTGGCGACGGTGATCCTCAGCCCGCCCCTCGGTCTGCGCTGGCGCTGAAGAAACGCAAACTCGACGAGGAGGCATCTCAGGAGGATGAGCTGTCTTCGAACCCCATCGACTGGTTCGCCCGCCTGGATGCCATTGTGCTCCCAGCAAAGCAGAGCGAGCTGCTTCACAGGTGTACGGGTGAAATGTTCCCATATTTCCCACTCGTCTCGATCGACGGCAAGCAGGATTATGCATCAATGCGAGACGAACGGCCTTTGTTACTTCACGCCATCATCTACGCTACATGTCCTGCCGTCCTAGATTTCGACTCGCAGGAGAGTATCGCCAAGCTAATGTTCGACATCCTCGCCAAAGCTGTCATCGAGGATCACCAAAAGTCAGTCGAGATCCTGCAAGCATTGCAGGTCATATACCTCTGGTATCGGGCACTAAAGTCCCACACCTACGGTGGCTATGTCTCGGTCTTCGATCTCGTCCAGCTAGCTTCCAACATGGCAGAAGAACTAGGCCTCAGAGGGCCGGTTCAGCCTGTCGACAGCAAAGCCAGCTGGACAAAGCAACGGAAGGATCTCGACAATGAAGCTGCCTGGAGGACATGGATGGTCTGCCGGATACTGTCTACCTTACTCTGCGTGTTCACGAGGCAGTCTTACAATCTCGAGTGGATTGAACAGGATGAAATCAGTCTACAGATGCTTGACTATCGGAAAGCAGGTGGCGAAAGCTCACGACTCGTCTGCCATATAGCAAAAGCCGAGCGGCTGACCGAACGGATTGCAGCAGAATCGGGTTGTTACGACGTGGAAACCGTGATCGGCTTCGCAGATCCAGTCGGCCAGCCTGCCCGCATTGCACTACAGAGTGCTGTTCTTGACTTCGAAAGCCAAATCCTTCCAGCTCAAATAAGCCCGCTGACGACCTTCTGGAGGCACGTTGTTACGTTGCAACTGCACGAGCCGGTACTTCATACCGCAACCAACAAACGGTCGTTCACAGCTCCTTATCTCGCCGAGCGACTCTCAGTGACAGACTTCCAACGCCAACCGTCAGTACAGATCATATCGCCTCTCTCGAAGCCCTTCGATCTTCCGTGCATGGCATTCTCGACATCTTCTTGGGCTTCGATGTCACGACAGTCATAACTCTGCCACCCATCCTGATACATTCTCGAGTCGCTTACGCCCAGTACCTTCTCATGAGACCGTATATTGCAACAACGGCAACTACAAACACTTACGGCGCCTTCCTTGATCCTGAGTTCTCTTGAGAAGAAAGCTTCGTATGGCGGTGATGCGCTCGCACCCATGAAGATAAAGAATGAGCGGAGAGTTGCGGATAAGTTGGAGGGGTTGGAGGTGCGGTATTGGTAGATTTGGGCAATGTCGTTGGATTTCTGCCTCAGCTGGAGGAGGTCGTCGTGGTAGAATCAAGTCCCCCAGCAGCAAAACCGGTCTTCCAGTTCGAGATGCCTTTTCACGTTCCGGTAGCCGTAGAGGTGTACGTGTCGTAGCAGTTCACGAAAGTAGGTATCACAGTATTGTAGCGCAGAGAACACGGCAGGTGCTCGTGGAGGAAGGCGCGATGGCGCCATGCCGTGCACCGTTGCAAAAGCATCTTCGACATCAACCGGCGTTGTGGTCTCGACTGCACGCTCTTCGGAGCATCTTCATATCATTCCATCACTGATTACAATCGTTGTCGTGGTCACGTTGTTGCTGACGCGTGGAGCGATGGCGATCGAAGTGCCTCCGCCCCGCATCTGAAACGTCAAATCGCTCAGCTCGGGTTTCGACATCTCGGAGCAACAAGCTCTATACAGCCTTGATCCTGGTGCCAAGCCGAGGCGAGGTCAGGCCAGGCACAGCGTCGGCCAGAGCGGCAGTTGGCTCTCCTTCTCACTCTCCTTCACAACCGCCGACCCTCTCATTCATTGTCTTTCCCTGCGACGTGTCCGGGCTTGGCAACGTCTATCCTGCATACCGCTCCGAACCACACCTCACCTTGAAGACCCTCGATTTCGACCACTCCATAGCTCCTCGACAATGCCCCGACCACATATCCCGCACCATCTGTCGCTCCAGCGGATCAAGAGCAGCAACAACCACTCCTCGAAAGACAATGGCTCCGCCACCAACCCGGGATCCGCTCCTTCCACGCCCCCAGCACAGAGTAGGAACCAGAGCCCCACTCGCGGCAGCAGTGCTCTTGCAGCTGGTGCCATCACCCCTGACTTAGATGGAGCAAGCAAGAGTGGAGATCACAAGGGCATGGGTCTGGTGCTGCGAGTACAAGTCCAGAAGGCTCGAAACCTGGCCCCCAAGGACAAGAGCGGTACATCCGACCCATACCTCGTCTTGACCCTCGGCGAGTCCAAGGAAGCTACCAGCGTGGTCTCCAAGACCCTCAACCCCGAATGGAACCAGACATTCGAGTTCCCAATGACCACCGCCGACGCCGCCCTTCTGGAAGTCACCTGCTGGGACAAGGACCGCTTCAAAAAGGACTATATGGGTGACTTTGATGTCGTGCTTGAGGAAATCTTCCAAGCCAGCCGTACCAGTCCTGAGCCTAGGTGGTTCAAGCTGGAGTCTCGGCGGGCTGGAAAGAAGAAGAAGAAGAGTACGGATGTCACGGGAGAAGTGCTGTTGAAGTTCACTCTATTCGACCCTATCAACCCTGCCGCCACCGAACAGCAAGTCTTGCAGAAATTCTCCGGCGTGGTGGCGAGTGGTGAGGACGATGATGATGAGGATGACGAAGACTTGCTCAGCAGACTCAACTCGCGGGAGCTGGAGGACGTGGATGAAGAAGGCTCGGACGATGATGATCAACAATCACCGGACGAGTCCGACTCCGGTCTCAGGACACCAGGTGGCACAGTTGACGAAAAGGCAAACCGGCGGCGGGAGAAGAAGATCAGGAAGATGAAACGCAAGAACAAGTTGAAGTCGTACGAGTTCAGCGGCATGTCTGATGTGGCGGGAGTCCTGTTTTTGGAGATCAACCGGATTTCGGACTTGCCACCTGAAAAGAACAGCACCCGGACGACCTTCGACATGGATCCTTTCGTTGTCACATCGCTTGGCAAGAAGACCTACCGCACGCGAGTCGTGAACCACAATCTTAATCCAGTCTACGACGAGAAGCTGGTGTTCCAGGTGCAGAAGCATGAGGTGCACTATCATCTCAGCTTTGCCGTGGTCGACCGCGACAAGTTCTCTGGGAACGACTTCGTCGGTACTGCAACCTTCCCAGTCGACAAAGTGGCTGATCTTGCTCCGGAAGCTGATCCAGAGACTGGCTTGTACAAACTTCCGGATCCAGACACTGTCAATGGCGAGGATGTCATGCAGAGCCAAGAGAAAAAGAAGAAGAAGCGCTGGCCGCTGAGTAGGAGCAGTAGTCAGACGAACCTCAGTCGCAACTCGAGCTCGAACAACCTGCAGAAGTTGACCCGCACGACAAGTAGCAACTCGTTGAAAGGTGATCAGCTTGTTCCGTCCGGTCCAAGCGGCGAAAGCAGATCAATGCGTCCAGGGTTCCGCCGCATTGAAAGCGAGAACGATTTAACGGAGCAGCTCTCAATGTCCAGTCGACCTGCACCTACGAGTGCGCCCAGCTACGCATCGACTCGATCTACGACCAACAACGAGAGCAGAAATGGTAGCGGGGCGAATGGCGGTGCCAATCAAAACGACGGCCGCGACCTGTATTCCTATGAAGTGCCACTCGACCTGAAGAACAAGCAGCGCTGGCAAGACAAGCACAATCCAACATTGTACATCCGAGCGAAGTACCTTCCCTATCGAGCGCTGCGGCAGCAGTTCTGGCGTGCCATGCTCAAGCAGTACGATGCTGATGAGTCTGGACGCATCGACAAGGTGGAGTTGATCACCATGCTCGACACTTTGGGTAGTACCCTGCACAACTCGACCATCGATGGTTTCTTTACCAGATGGGCCGATGAAAATGAGAACAACGGTGTAGCTGTTGGAAGCGACAAAGGCCGGATCCTGACCATGGATCAGGCGGTGATATGTCTGGAGCAGCAACTCACCAAATCAACCGAAACGCAAAGCCATATGCACCGGCCACACTGGGATCGCTCAGAGTCTGCATGGAGTGCTGCTGGTCAAGCCGGTGGCTTGCTGACGCCAGGGAGACAGCAAAGTAGTCCTGACGAGTCTACTGGCGGCACAACACCGTATCTTGCGCCCCAAGACACTTCGAGGGACAGCTCATACGCTTCTAGCACTGGTGTGTCCATGCCGTCGAACTTCAACCCAAACTCCAACTCCATACCGGTGCTGGAGGTCAGCGACATGTCCGACAACGACGCCCGCTTGGCCAAACCTACAGACGGCGGACCTCAAGGTCCAGAGAAAACACCCAGCCACCCTAATCTTTCACCTCAAATCTCTCGCGCAGATTCTTGGGGCATGGACAGCGAAGCAGACCTCGCCGATGAAGCTAGTCGGGAGGAGCATGTCGTTGAGATCGCCGAGTGCCCGATCTGCCATATGCCGCGTCTGAACGCTAGAGGCGGCGGCAGAGGCAAGAATGGGAGGAGGAAGAGGGCGACGACAGATGCGGACATTATTACGCATATCGCGACGTGTGCGAGTAGTGATTGGAGGGCGGTGAATAATCTGGTCATGGCGGGGTTTGTGACGAGCAGTCAGGCGCAGCGGAAGTGGTATGTTATCTCTTCCGAACGAGTTGGGACCAAGCAATGTGTTAATGTGATGCAATACAGGTACTCCAAAGTCGTAACAAAGATCTCATACGGCGGCTACAAACTTGGAGCCAACAGCGCGAACATCCTGGTCCAGGACCGCATCACCGGCATGATCAACGAAGAGCGCATGTCCGTCTACGTGCGCATCGGTATAAGGCTGCTCTACAAAGGACTGAAGTCCAACAGCATGGAGGGAAGACGAAGTAAGGCATCTCTCAACGATTCTACACAGACTCCGGCATGCCCGCTGCAACCATCGCACTCGCTACTACCGCAACGCTCGCTCCCGCCGTCGCGTCCGCCACTCTCGCGAACGGCGTCTGCAGCAAGCAAAGCGCGCAGCGTGGTGTACGGAGTCAGCCGACTTTCAACCTCGGCCGCGCATAGCGTGACCTCAGGTTGGCTGTCTCGCTTTTCTCCTGTCCCTTGGTCCGCGGGCTAGTCCCGAGCTGCGTCCAACCCCTGTCCAAGAGTCTCTGCTGACAGTTTTGTGCTCGTTCTAGTCCGCAAACTCCTCCGCTCCATGTCAATCAAACAAGGCAAGAAATACGACGACCCGGCCAGCGCATCCCAGATCGCCGGCTTCATCAACTTCCATCAGCTCGACATGTCCGAAGTCCTCTTCCGCACCGAAGACTTCAGGACTTTCAACGAGTTCTTCTATCGAAAACTCACTCCCACTGCACGGCCTTGCTCCGCGCCAGACAACCCGCACATCATCGTAAGCCCTGCGGACTGCCGCAGCGTCGTCTTCAACCGCATGGAAGAGGCCCAACGGATCTGGGTCAAGGGCCGCGAATTCTCCATCGATCGCCTGCTCGGCTCCGCGTACCCGCAAGACGCACACCGCTACCGCAGCGGTGCGCTCGGGATCATGCGTCTCGCGCCGCAGGACTACCATCGCTTCCACATCCCTGTCGACGGCGTGATGGGCGAGCCCAAATTAATCGATGGCGAGTACTACACCGTCAACCCCATGGCCATCCGCAGCGCGCTGGACGTTTACGGCGAGAACATCCGTGTCGTGGTTCCGATTGATTCGGCGGTACATGGACGGGTTATGGTGGTGTGTGTGGGCGCTATGATGGTAGGCTCTACGGTCATCACGAGGAAAGCCGGGGAGGAGGTGAAGAGGGCCGAGGAGTTGGGATATTTCAAGTTTGGCGGCAGCACGATATTGTTGTTGTTTGAGCCGGGGGTGATGCGGTTTGATGATGATTTGATTGCGAACTCGAGTGGGGCGTTGGAGACGTTGGTGAGCAACCCCTCCTGTGTTCTGAGTATTTGCTGGAAGGTCGCTGACAGTGTGGTGTTGCTAGATCCGTGTCGGCATGTCCATCGGCCACTCCCCGCACCAGGAACCGTACCGGCCGGATATGCAGAAGGCGAATCCGACGGCGGAGGAGAAGCAGGAGGCGAAGCGGAGGATTGAGGGGAGTTTAGCGCCTAGTAAGGGCATTGATACTATGGCTATGGGAGGCATCTGAGCTTGGAGAAGGTGTGTCCGTGTCCGACGACGGCGAGGGCTTTGAAGTGGCGATGGCGAGTGATGATCTACGATGTACGAACTACCTACGAACAACACGAGAGACGGGCATGAAGGGTTGGAGCATAGACGTGAGTGTATATACGATTCCTGGGAAAGGATACGAGTTGGCTCAACGGCTTCTCGAAATGGGCTGGTTGGCATTTTCTCTTTGGCGTGCATTGGGTGAGAACCTGAGTATTTAAGAGGCGCAGGAACGCCGTGGCCGTGCTCGCGGCTTCCATTTCGATGTGCTATACCTATCTTATGTTTTAAGTCAACCACTTCTTATCCTATCGTCGTCGGAAGATATCTTGTCACTCTCCACATCCGTTCAAGGTTGTTGCCGCTACACCACGCTAGCCGACTCCAGCTCCTCGACCAATTACATAACTCTGCAGTCCCTATCAGCGCCCACGAGAGATGGACGATAAGGCCTGCATTGGTTCATCCACACAGTTGCTGCCGCCAATTCGACTATCGGAAAAGCAAGCGATGGCGGCGATAGCCAGAGGATATGAAAGATCCTGGCTGCACACTTCTGCTGGTCGAGCTGCAATTTTATGCCATCCACCCTTCATCGGAACAGCGCCAGCGTGACCTGTCTAGCTAGTAGCTCTTGGGAACCTGCATCCAGCGACTGGGCACGCGAGCATAGCTTCGTTTATGAAGATACGCCTCTTCTACGCCGACGACAGAATCTGAAATTCGTCGACTACTGTGCCGCGGCCATGGAGAAGGTCAGGAACTCGAAGCTGGCCTACTACGCCGACAAGCTGGCTGTCGAGAGCGAGCCGGGCCTTACCCATGCCCAGGTGAGTGCATGGTCGCGTGACTCTCTTGAATGGCAAATGCTGATATCGTGGTTCCAGCTCATGCTGGCAAACTACGATCTTGCCCCCGTTGAGCCTGCACGTCGCCAATGGCGTGGCCGCAACTTCGTCGCTTTCTGGATTGCCGACTCCTTCAACATCAACACCTGGATGATCGCCTCGGCCAGCATCCTTGACGGCCTCTCGTGGTGGCAAGCCTGGCTCTGCGTCTGGATTGGGTACGCAATTGCTTGCTGTTTCATCTGCCTCACCGGACGGATAGGCGCCACATATCACATTTCATTCCCAGTAATCGGCCGGGCCAGCTTCGGCATCTGGGGGAGCTTATGGCCAGTCTTGAACCGAGCGGCCATGGCCTGCATTTGGTACGGCGTGCAAAGCTGGATCGGAGGGACCTGTGTGAAGCTGATGATCCGATCCATCTGGCCTTCTTGGGACGACTATGCGCTGGGTGGGTCGAAGAACACGATGCCGGCGTCTTCGGGGACCGATACGAGGGACTTTGTTTCTTTCTTCTTGTTCTGGGCAGGTTCGCTGCCGTTTCTGTGGTTTCCGGTCCATAAGTGAGTGATTGTCGTTTTGCACGGCTGAGTTGATGTAGTTGCTAACTGCTGGAATTCCAGAATCCGTCATCTGTTCACCGTCAAAGCATACGTAGTGCCGACTGCAGGCATTGCATTCTTCATCTGGGCCATTGTGAGAGCCAACGGGATCGGACCTATCGTTAATCAACCAGCCAAGGCTAAAGGTAGCGAGCTTGGATGGGCCGTTGTTAAAGGGTACGTGGACATCAAGGATATCATTGATACCTGCTACAGGACTCATTTTTCTCGCAGTATCATGAGCTCGATCGCCAACTTCGCTACTTTGATCGTTAACGATCCCGATTTCTCCCGTTTCGCACGTAGGCCAAAGGACGCGCTTTGGTCGCAGTTGTTCACGATCCCATGCGGGTTCGCGTTGACCAGCTTTATTGGTATTATTGTGTCCTCTAGCTCTACGATCATTTACGGCGAGACAATCTGGTCACCTCTGGATTTACTGCAAGCCTTCCTTGAGGATCCCAAAGTCGGCGGAGCGACGAGGTTTGGTGTCTTTGTGATCGCAGCTGCGTTCGTTCTCGCTCAGCTGGGTACCAACATCGCGGCAAACTCTGTAAGTAAAGCTGATTCGTGGGCGTCGCCTTTGGCCTTGCTGGAGCATATGCTAATCAATATCATCAGGTGTCCGCTGGAACAGACATGACAGCCTTACTCCCTCGCTACCTCAACATCCGCCGTGGCTCCTATATTTGCGCCATCGTCGGTCTCGTCATGTGCCCATGGCACTTGCTTTCAAGCAGCAACAACTTCACGACTTACCTTTCGGCCTACAGCGTCTTCCTGTCATCGATTGCCGGAGTCATGATCTCGGATTACTACTTTGTTCGCAGAGGCTACCTCCAGACCCGAGACTTGTACTCGGCTCAAAGGACAGGACCGTACTGGTACACGCTCGGCATCCATTGGCGCGGCTACACTGCTTACATCTGTGGCATCTTGATCAACGTCGTCGGCTTTGCCGGTGCTGTCGGGACGAAAGTGCCGATAGGAGCGACCTATAGTATGTTGCAACCCGACTCTGTGGTTATGCAGTTGCTAACAAACGCGCAGTATACAACGTCAACTTCTTCGCTGGTTTCATCGTCTCTTCGTTCATCTACTGGCTGCTTTGCAAGCTCTCGCCAATCCCAGCTACCAGCGACGTGTGGCATGAGGTGGACGAAGATGCTACCGGCCGAAACAACAGCTTGGTATATGGTGTTGACGGTTACGATTCGGAGTATGCACAGCCTCACGAGGATGTCAAGGGCGTGCCAAGATGGAGTGAGGGAGATTTGTGATGAATTGATGAAGCAATGGTTGCACGGCACTTGTATCTGAGCGTAGCAATGTACATCCACAGACAAATTATGAAACCATCTGAGCACAGCCCATGCCACTTTCGGTCCAGCAAAATCACACGGCCAAATCGCTACGCTCGAGCTCATCTCTATTTGAGCCATCACTCGAGGCTCCTCCCGTCACTGTCGACGAGATCGTACACAGACCGTGCCCTCGCTGCGTTCTGCCTCGTGGCATTCAGCCTCGTTGCTGTCCGACTAGACCGATGCTTGCCTGGCTTTAACGGGCGTGAAGCTACTCGTCTCACTGGCTTCTTGAATCGCTTCGGGTCAAGAATGCTTGCGCCTACATGTATGTTGGCGGGTGCTGTAGATCAAAAGGGTAGAAGGGTTAGCAGGTGTCTCAGCCCTCGTCATAGAGTTCAGGTGGCCCCAGAGCGTAAGCTGTGGCCCGATTGATTCTCGGAGAAGACTTCTAAGCTCCCGTACTTACCTGCTTGTTGTGGTTCCTGATGGGCATAAAGTTGAGCCCCGGTGCTGGGTGTAATCGCCGCTGTACCATGAGATCCGTTCATACCGCCATCCGTAGATCGATTCGAGGTTCCAAGGCCGCTAATCGCGGCAGTGGGTGATGGTCGACTGAGCAACTCCATTTCCTCAGTGTTAATTAGAGCTGCCGTTGCTGGACCGGATGTTGGCGACTGAGCAAGTGAACTGCTTTGGCTGCCGATGATGAACGACTTCCAGAGCTCATCGTCATCTTGCACGTCTATCTGCTTGAGGTCTGGCACAGTTGGCTGCTCTGCAAGTCTCGTGATCAGCTGAAGCGAGGCAGACGGTGACTGTGCCGTCGCTTGACTCTGGGACTGGCCACACTCCTCGACAGTCTCTTGCGATTGATTGAGTATCGAAGCCTGTGTACCAGCACCCTTCGGGGTAGACCAGGGTTGCTGTAGTGTATCGTCCCGAGCCCGTTCAATCATGACAGCTCGGTGCAGGCTGCTCTCCGAGTGCGTGAGGTGCAAGCTTGACGATTTCACGGCTGCCATAGAAGCGTGACTAGACGCATGGGGCCCGATACCAGCGAGTCGTCTCCATCTAGCTTCATCTTCTGAGCTCTGCGGGTCAGTATGTATGTCCTGTACTCCTTCCGTTTGGGACGTCAGATCTGGCACCCTGCAATCTCTGGGGGCAGTCTGTGATTGTTGCAGACCATCCTGGTATCGGTCTCGCATTCGCTCTGGATGGTGTCCTGAAAGTGCAGAGCTAGGGACGCCGGCGTCAGCGTAAGTAGGTGGGAACTGCACATTCTCATGATAGGTGTCATCGTTCGGCGCGCGCCTATCGGCCGCACACTCCATGCGAGCGTCATCGGGAACATGTTGTACATACTCTAGCATCTCGCCCATCGGTGGTGTTTCAGCAACCATCGAAAACGCAGTTGCGCCCTCAACGTCGTGGTCTGGCCGGGTATGTATCGTCATTGGCTCGAAGACATCATCATCCTCGCCGAGCAGCATAGACTCTTCGGACAGCAAGGCAACATCCGTCGACGGATGCCTCATGCTGGTTTGACCTGGAGTGCGTGAACGGCGTGATTGCTGCGTGTGGCTTGCGAATGCATCGGTGCCGATCTTCACCTCTATATCTTCCACAGGTAATGCGCCGCTCATCATGTAGTCTTGGGGTACATATTGCTGCGGTCGCGGGAAGGTCTGATACTCGATGGCTGGAATGGCTCGACGCTGAGATGGCTTCCTTACCCTGCGTCGCTTGCCAATGTTCTCTCGATCGACAGTCGATGGAGGTGCCATCTGTGCTGGCCGTTTTAGGGATAGCCCAAGCCAGTCAGGTTGGTCAAGAAGATGTCTTCGACGCGCGAGTAGCAGCCGTTTTTCGTCGGTGATTGGCCTCTCCTCGTGCCCACCCGGTATTCTGCACATATGTTCCTGGTTGTGGCCATCAGGTTGCCTCGAAGATGAAGAGACAGACGAGCTCGAACACAATGAGGCCGCTTGACGATTGGAGCTTTCATGCACCCTTTCCAGGACTTTTCCACGAGAGCTGTGGTCATGGTGGCGACGCGATACTGAGACGTGAGCAGCAGAGTCAGACCTCCTACTGCGCGTGTCTTCATGGCGACTCTCAGGACGCGCGTCACCTCGTCGCCGAGACTTCGAGTGACGGCTCAGGCCATGTGAGGAACCCGTGATCTCCTCCTTGAAGCTCGGTCTGAAGCTACGCTGAGAGTTTGTCGTGGCGTGGACGGTCGCGCGTGCCTTCGCGAAATGCGTCTTCTGTTTTTGTATGTTGTTTCGGCCGGTGGCGAAGCGCTTCCTGGTGCCGCCGGTCCAGTCCATATCTCAGAAGCTCATCACGATCACTTTGACACTGCCGGTCGTGTAGATCTCGGCTTGACTGTGTAAGTTGAAGAAGAGGTGAGGTTGAAATAAAGATCTGGCGCAAGAAAGTACACTTTTGCGGCAGCAGGAGCGACCAAGCCGAAGGCAACCGCGTGACACTTCCGTACCAGTACCTACATATCATACCTTCAGCCTTAATCCTGGTCACATCATGAGAGCCGTCCCAAACACCCGCCAACATCTCGACATTGTTCCTGGACGAACCCTTCGAGTCACCTGATACCTGGCCAATCCGGCGTTTGAAGACATCGCGTTGGCTATCATTGTCCCCAAAGACGACTCCCACGTATCTCTGCCCCCGGAGACCTAACCAGACCCGCCTGAGCCGACAAGTGGCTGGCGGTGGCTTGATGTGTTGTCCATCTGAGGTCTCGTTCTTGCTTGCCGTCCTGACTGGTTCCTACCTCCACTCTGAGCAGCACTTGGACAGCGAGGAGGGCGTTCGCAGCCAGTGACGCAGCCCCGAGAGTGCTCAGCGACTGCCTTACAATGCGGCCTTTTCTGCTCAGCAGTCCGGCTGAGACATTTTGATGAATGCTGCGCCTACTCACCTAGCTTGCTAAGGAGAGACTTCGGCCAAGCTGGGGCGTATCTAGCATGTGAAGATGCAAAGTCGATGGAGGAAGCAGGAAGGACGTCACTCAGCCGTGGCCCACGTTCCCTTGAACCCCTGCGGTACCATGCACGTGGCAATGCGGCCGTGTCGAAAACCATCCTCCCGCACCGATAAGATTCTGATAAAATTCATCCATCCATCCCGGAGAACAGCCTCAACCACTTCAGCCACACTGATGGTCTGTCCAAGCCTCCAGCGAGACGTTCTACGGGAATCCCAGCAATCCGAAAATTCGAGAGGAACCTCTGTACCAACCAGCAAAGAGCGATGAAAAAGAATGTAGTCCTCGATGCTAGACGTCACTCCATTGGTGGGGCGCGATTACCCGCGGTTGGAGCCAAGGAGCCACGGGACTTTTCGGACACCAACGGCAACCAAGGACTAAATGACAGTAGGACCTCACCTCTGTCCATCATTCGCTACTTCTGTCTCCCACCCAGCTCGACGGCCGAATCCTAACCTAGAGGTCCTCGATAATCCCAATCATCACCCTGACCGCCTGCAACCCGCGGTCATTATTCGGTGGCTCAGGATCTTGTCAGCGATAAGCTACGGACCACTCTAACCCAGTGTATCAGAATTTCGTGGTGGGGCTACCGGGTTCCACCTCACACTCACAGTTTGGTGAGGATCCA
>JAABUW010006073.1_pt1 | contig 15364 bp, 16 predicted proteins | sample 5560081 | NCBI WGS metagenome assembly JAABUW01 (sample SAMN10711882, study PRJNA513363) | rock metagenome | isolation source: Antarctica rocks | place: Antarctica: Victoria Land, Knobhead sud | reverse complement strand
ACCGGCTGGCCGGCCGTCGCCGCGACCACATCGGCCGCCTGCACCGCATAGCCGTCCATGGCCGAGTTGTCGAAGGGCGGCAGGTCGGCGGGGGCGTAGACGTCCTCGGCCAGCACGCAGCCGTGTGCCTCGGCCAGTTGCAGGTCGATGGCGCCCAGCGGGGCGACCACGGCAAGCACGTCGGCGAGGTGCTGCGCCACGCTCTTCACGGCAGCGTCGGTACGTACTCTTTGAGCCAGCTGACGAAGCCCGGGCCGAGGTCGGCCCGCTCGCAGGCCAGCTGCACCACCGCCTTGAGGTAGTCGCCGCGGTCCCCGGTGTCGAAGCGCCGGCCGCCGAAGATGACGCCGTGCACCGGGGTCCCGGCCGCCAGCATCGCGGCCATGGCGTCGGTCAGCTGGATCTCGCCGCCGGCGCCGGTGGGCGTGTCGCGGAGGACACCGAAGATCTCTGCCGGCAGCACGTAGCGCCCGATGATCGCCAGGGTGCTGGGCGCGTCGGCCGGCTTCGGCTTCTCGACCAGCCCGGTCACGTGGACCACGTCGGCGCGGTCGGTCGGCTCGACCGAGGCGATCCCGTAGCGATCGACCACCTCCCGCGGCACCTCGGTCAGCGCCAGGCAGATGCCTCCGTGCTCGGCCTGTACGTCGATCATCGTCGGCAGGACCGGCGTGGCCACGTCGATCAGGTCGTCGCCCAGCATCACGGCGAAGGCGCCGGTGCCGACGTGCGCCGCGGCGCACAGCACCGCGTGACCCAGCCCGCGGGCCTGCGCCTGCCGCGTGGACGAGACGTCGGCCAGGTCGACCAGGCCGCGGACCAGCGCCAGCCGCGCCTCGTCGCCCTTGGCCGCCAGCGCCGCCTCCAGCGCCGGCGCGCTGTCGAAGTGGTCGGCGAGGGAGTCCTTGCCGTTCGCGGTGATCAGATGTACGTCGGTCAGCCCGGCCGCCACCGCCTCCTCGACGATGTACTGCAGGGCCGGTCGGTCAACGACCGGGAGCAGCTCCTTGGGCACCGACTTCGTCGCCGGCAGGAAGCGCGTGCCGAGGCCCGCAGCCGGGATGACCGCCTTGACGGTCCGCTCAGATGGCATGCCGGGCAGCCTAATGCGCGCACGGCCGTGGCATGCTGCGGCGCGTGCCGGGCGACGAGGATGCCGGGCGCAAGGCGGCGCTGCGGGCCGAGGCCCTGGCGCGCCGGCGCTCGCTGAGCCGCGGCACCCTGGTCCTGGCCGCGGCGACCCTGCGCCGCCATGTCGTGGGCGCGGTACGTGACGCCGGCGCCCGGCAGGTGTGCGCCTACGTTCCGGTCGGCGCCGAGCCGGGCTCACGGCTGCTGCTCGACGCGCTGACAGTGGGCGGCGTGGAGGTGTTGCTGCCGGTGCTGAGGGCGGACCTGGACCTGGACTGGGCCGTCTACACCGGGCCCAGATCTCTCGTCGCCGTCGAGCGGTCGCTCCAGGAGCCGCGCGGGGCCCGCTTGGGCGTCGGGGCGGTGACTGCGGTCGACCTGCTCCTCGTGCCGGCGCTGGCGGTGGACGCTGCCGGTCACCGGCTCGGCCGGGGCGGCGGATCGTACGACCGGGCGCTGGCCCGGGTGGCGCCGGAGGTGACCGTGGCGGCCCTGCTGCACGACGGCGAGCACGTCTTGCAACTGCCGGCCGAGCGCCACGACCGGCCGGTCACCCACATGGTGACGCCGGCCGGGGGCTGGCGGCGGTTGGGCTGAGCTCCCATCCCTGCCGGCTCGCGCGTGGCACACTGTTGGCACTCTGCGTTGTCGAGTGCCAGCTTCTGGAGGACCCGCTTGCCCACCTATCAGTACGCCTGCCGGACGTGCGATCACCGCTTCGAGGCAGTGCAGAGCTTTGCCGACGCACCGCTGACCGAGTGTCCCGAGTGCGGCGGCCCGCTGCGCAAGGTCTTCTCCGCCGTGGGCGTCGTCTTCAAGGGTTCGGGCTTCTATCGCAACGACAGCCGGTCGTCCTCGGGCTCTGGCTCCGGGTCGGACGGCGACTCCGGCAAGAGCGCTGCGGCGGAGAAGGCCCGCGACAAGCAGGACTCCAGCGGCAAGAAGGACTCCGGCGACAAACCGGACGCTGGTGGCAGGAAGGACGGCGGTGGTCAGAAGGACGGCAGCAGCAAGAAGGATTCCGCCGCCGCTAAGTCCGACCAGCGTGCGGCCCAGGCAGCAGCGTCGTCCACAGCCGCCAAGACCCCGGCGGCCAAGCCGGCCTGAGTCCACAACCCGCAGCAGGCAGCGCCCCGCCCTCCCTTTGGCTGGCTACGGTCGAGCTCCGGCCAGCTGGAGGAGGACCTGGTGCCACGATCAGCCCCGGCCGGCCCGGGCGCGGTAGGCCGGCCGTGAGCCACCGACGGACACCGCCCGACGAGCGCCTGCACCGGCCGCCGCTGCGGCTGCCCCGCCCGGCCGGCGGGGTGACCGGCGCGCTTCGCTGGGTTGTCGCCGCGGCTCTGCTCGGCCTGGCGGGCCTGCTGCTCGCGGCCGGTCAAGCCCCGGCCGCGCCCGCGCCATCAACCACGGTGCTGGTGGCTAGCCACGACCTGACCGGCAGCGCCCCTCTCAGCCGCGCGGATCTTCGCCTCACCCGACTGCCCACCAACCTCCTCCCCCACGGCGTCCTGAGTGCGGTGTCGGCGGCGCTGGGCCGCTCCCCAGCTGGTCCGGTGCGGGCCGGCGAGCCACTGACCGACGTTCGCCTGCTCGGGCCGGCTCTGCTGCGGGCCACCGGTGCGGCCGGGAAGGTCGCCGCCCCGGTGCGGATCGCCGATCCGGGGGCGGTCAGCCTCATCCATCCCGGCGATCGGGTCGATGTGATCGCCGGCAACGCCAGTGGCGGCCCGGCCCGGGTGATTGCCGCCGACCTGGCGGTGATCGGCGTCCCGCCGGCCAGCGCCGACGGGGCGGCGGAAGGCGCGCTGATCGTGCTGGCGGCACCAACGCAGGTCGCGGCCCGGCTGGTCGGCGCGGCGGCGAGCACCCGGCTGTCGGTGACCGTGCGCAGCCGCTAGGGCTCCCAGTGGGGCGGCAAGTCGTCGGTGTAGCGGCGGAGGTCGTCGTCGGGATCGGACCGGATCTCGTCGCCCCAGCCAGCGTCGGTGTCATCCAGACTGCGCTCAACCGGCGGGCCGCCAGCGGAATCGGCGAGCGCCGGGTCACCCGGCTCAGCCGGCCCAGCCGGCGCGCTGCCAGCCGGTGCTGTCATGCGGCCTGACGTACCGTGTCGGTCACCGCATCACCGTAACCGTCACCGCCGAGGGAGCCGACCCGTGATCACGGTCCGCTACTGGGCGGCCGCCCGCGCCGGCGCCGGCGTGACCGAGGAGCCGGTGGCCGGCGACCGGACGATCGACGCGGTCGTCGCCGAGCTGGGGCTCGCGCACGGCGAGGCGCTGTCCCGGGTCCTCGGCCGGTGCAGCTTCCTGATCGACGGCGAGCAGCTGCGCCGCGGGGCCGAGCGGCTGTTGCCGGCCGACGGCGTACTCGACGTCCTGCCGCCGTTCGCCGGCGGCTGACCCCGGCAATTCTTCCGCGGAAGAATCCGCGTCAGTGGTCGCCGCCGTGCAGTTGGTCCACAGCGTGGGCGAGCAGCGGGCCGAGGACGGCCATCCCGTCGCGAACGCCCCCCGGCGAGCCCGGCAGATTGACCACCAGCGTGCGCCCGACGACGCCGGCCAGTCCCCGCGACAGCGCGGAGGTCGGCACGGCCTCGCGGCTGACCGCGCGGATGGCCTCGGCGATCCCGGGCACCTCGAAGTCCAGCACCTGGCGGGTCGCTTCGGGGGTGCGGTCGGTCGGGGTGAGCCCGGTCCCGCCGGTCGTGATCACGACGTCCGCGCCGCTGCCGACCGCGGCCCGCAGCGCTGCGCTGACCGGCTCGACCCCGTCCGGTACGACGACCGGCTCGTCGACCGTCACGCCGTGGCCCCGGAGCAGGTCCGCCAAGAGTGGCCCGGTCGTGTCCTCGCGGGCTCCGGCCGCCGAGCGGTTGGACACCGTGACCACTACGCCTCGCATCAGTCCGCCCGCGTCCAGGCGCCCGAGCGGCCGCCCTCCTTGGCGACGACGCGTACGTCGGTCAGGGTCGCCGCACGGTCGACCGCCTTGACCATGTCGATCAGTGCGAGGCCGGCGACGGCGACGGCGGTCAGCGCCTCCATTTCGACGCCGGTGCGGTCGGCGGTGCGTACCGTCGCGCGGATCGCGACGCCGTCGTCGCCGACGTCGAGGTCGACGATGACGCCGTGCAGCGCGATGGGGTGGCACAGCGGGATCAGATCCGGCGTCCGCTTGGCGCCCATGATCCCGGCGATCCGGGCGACGCCGAGCGCATCCCCTTTGGGTACGCCCTCGCCGCGCATCAGGGCGACCACCGCCGGCGTCGTCAGGAGGCGGCCGGTGGCGGTGGCCGACCGGACGGTCACCTCCTTGCCCGCGACGTCGACCATCCGAGCGGCGCCGGACTCGTCCACGTGGGTGAGCCGGTCGGTCACTCCTAGCCGCCGATCGCCGACATGGGCCGGGGCGGCTGCAGAAAGGTCGGCTCGTCGATCCCGTGCCCGGGCTGCTTGCCGAGCACCGCGAGCCGCATCAGGTCGGCCAGGTCGGCATCGGAAGCGCCGGCCCGCAGCGGCCCGCGCAGGTCGGTCTCGGTCCGGGCGAACAGGCACGTCCGCAGTTGGCCGTCGGCGGTGAGCCGCAGCCGGTCGCAGTTGCCGCAGAACGGGCGGGTGACCGAGCCGATGACCCCGACCGTCTGCTCAGTTCCGTTGACGTACCACTGCTCGGCCGGCGCCGAGCCGCGACCAGCCACGGGCTCCAGGAGGAAGACGGACGACAGCTCGGCCAGGATCTCGTCGGCGGTGACCATCTCCTCGCGCCGCCAGGCGTGCTGGGCGTCCAGCGGCATCTGCTCGATGAAGCGCAGATGGACGCCCTTTCCGAGGGCGAAGCGCAGCAGGTCGACCGCCTCGTCGTCGTTGACCCCGCGCATCAGAACCGTGTTGAGCTTGACCGGTTGCAGACCCGCGGCCAGGGCGGCGTCGATGCCGGCGAGCACATCGCCGAGGCGGTTGCGGCGGGTCATCGCCAGGAAGCGATCCGGGCGCAGCGTGTCCATGCTGATGTTCACCCGGGTTAGCCCGGCTGCGCCCAGCGCCGGCGCCAGGCGGGGCAGCACCAGCCCGTTCGTGGTGACCGACAGCTCGGCGGCGCCGGCGAGCTGCGCAACGACAGAGACCACATCGGGACGCAACAGCGGCTCACCGCCGGTCAGCCGTACCTCGGTGATCCCCAGCGCTATCGCGACCCGGACCAGCCGGACCAGCTCCGGGGTGCTGAGCAGCTCCGGCGCGGGCAGCCACGGCAGGCCCTCGGCCGGCATGCAATAGGTGCAGCGCAGCGAGCAACGGTCGGTCAGCGAGACGCGCAGGTCGCGGTGGACCCGGCCGTGGCGGTCGACGAGTTGACTCACCGGCACACGGTACCGCCGGATCAGGCGCTGCCGACCCACTCGTCGCTGCCGTCGGCGAAGACCTGGCGCTTCCAGACCGGCAGCCGAGCCTTCACTTCCTCGACCAGTCGGCCGCAGGCGGCGAAGGCCTCCTGCCGGTGCGCGGCGGAGACAGCGGCGACCAGGGCGGTGTCACCGATGGCCAACTGGCCGACCCGGTGCCCCACCGCGACGGCGTGTACGCCGGACTGCCGCGCGATCTCGGCCGCCACCTCAGTTATGACCGCCTCGGCCGAGGGGTGACCGACGTACTCCAGCGCACGCACGGGGCGGCCGCCGTCGTGGTCGCGGACCACGCCGGCGAAGAGGACGACGGCTCCGGAGGCTTCGGTCCGTACGGCGGCGTCGTAGCGACCCGAGTCCAGCGGCTCGGCGCAGATCTCGGCCAGGGGGGGCACAGCCACAGCGTAGGTCGGCTCACTCCCGGCGCAGGTGCTCGGCCGCCACCCGCCGGCTGACGAGCGGCAGGGTGACCAGTGCGAGCAGCGCGCCGACTAGCAGCGCACCGGTCGTGACCGCCAGGCTCGACACCCACGGTGTGTACGGCGCCTCGCCGCCGAAGACCAGATATGCCCGTGCGGTGAGCAGGCCGCCGGCACCCGCGACAGGCACGCCGACGGCGAGCGGCAGCAGCGCTTGGACGAGATGGCTGCGACGCACCACCCGCGCCGGCACCCCGAGCACGTGCAGCCCGACGACCGCCCGCCGGCGCTCGGTCGCCCGGTCGACGCCGGCGATGGCCAGCGCGAGGAAGCCGACGAGGAGGACCAGCGCCGTCGCGGCCCACAGGATCGCACGGAACCGGCGGACCAGGTCCAGGTTGGTGACGTCATAGGTAGCTTGCACGCTGGCCTGCGGATCGGTGCGCTGCAACACCGTTTGCAGACGCGTACGCGGCCCTGCGCCGCCGTCGGCGGTCACCCACCACCAGGCCACAGCGGTCACGGCCGGGGGCAGGCCTGGTGTGCTCAGCGGGATGAACAGCGAGAAGCCGGGTGCACCGGAGAGGTTGCCGGCGGAATAGTCGACCGGCCACGTACGGGCCGGAGCCGCCACCGCGAACGGGACCGGTCCACTGGGCTGGTCGACCGTCAGGGCCAGCGCTCCCGACGGGTGCTGCTCCCCGCGGTTGAGCCAGGCCGGCGCGGAGTCGTCGCACCGCAGCAGTCCGGGCATGAGGACGCGCAGGTCGGCGCAGGTGCCGAGGAAGGCATCGACCGGAGCGTCAGGGCTGTTGGCCTGGCGGATCGGCACCGCCGCCCGGATGCCCGCTACGGCGAGCAGGTCGGTCCGGGTGACGGGCTGCCCGGTGACGGCCTGGAGATACTGCGGGCCGGTCGTCTCCGCCCGCAGCGCCTCGAGGTATTGCGGGGTCCGCTCGAAGGCGACGACGACGCCTTGCGCGCCGACCGCCAAAAGCAACCCAGTCAGCAGCGCCGCGACGACGCGGGTCGACGCCGCCGGCTCCAACTGCAGGCGGCGGGCGCCGAGCCGCACCGACACCCCGCGCGCGTGCCGGGCGAGACCGTCGGCGCCGAGCCGGACAGCGACGGGTACGGCCAGTGGCAACCCCACCGCGGCCAGCGCGGAGCCGGCCAGGAACGGGGCCGGTGAGCCGGCATTCAGTCGCGACGATCGGCCGGCGACATAGCCCAGCAGGGCGATGCCGGCCGCGAAGGGGACCAGTCGCCAGGCCCGCGGACGCCGGTCGACGGCCCCGCGGCGCAACGACAGCGGCGCCGCCGTGACCCGCCGCGTCGGCGCCAGTGAGACGGCCACCGCCAGCAGCGGTACGGCGCAGATGACGGCCAGCGTCCCGGCCAGACCGGGCGTCAGCCGGGACCCGAAGTGGCTCAGCCCGCCGACCGCGACACCCTTCACAGCCTGGCGGACCAGCAGGAACAGCGGAAGTCCGACCGCCACGCCGGCGACCGCCAGCGCACCCGTCTCGACGGCCGCGACCACCCGGGTTGCCCGGGCCGAGGTGCCGAGCAGGCGCAGTGCGGCCAGCCGGCGGTCCCGGACGGACGCCGAGAGCCGGGCGACGGTGGCCAGCAGGACGGCGACCGGCGCACCGAGGAAGACCAGCACCGTGCCCTGCGTACGTTGGCTGCAGGACAGCCAGCCGCCACAAGACCCCTGGTCGGCGGGCACCAGCCGGGCCACTGCCACCGCCATCAGCAGGACCGCCACGCCGATCGCCGCACCCGCGACGGCCAAGGCGGCCCGCCGCCGACCGGCCCGGCCGCCGGCCACGGCGAGCCGCAGGCCCAGCCCGATCAGCGCCACTGCGCGCCGTGCCGGCCGGTCGCGGCGATCTCGGCCGGCTCGCCGGCGATCCGGCCATCGCGCAGGATGACCTCGCGGTCGGCGTAGGCGGCAACTCGCGCCTCGTGGGTCACCAGGACGACGGCGCTGTCGTGCCGCCGGGCCAGCGTGACGAGCTGTTCGAGGACGGCCTCGCCGGTCACCGTGTCCAGGGCTCCGGTCGGCTCGTCGGCGAACAGGACCGCCGGCCGGCCGACCAGCCCCCGGCCGACGGCGGCCCGCTGGAGCTGGCCGCCGGACACCTCGCCGGCCCGCCGACCGGCCTCACCGTCGAGACCAAGTGAAGTAAGCATGTCGCCGGCCCGTTGCCGGGCCTCGCGCCGCGAAGTGCCGGTGAGCTCGAGTGGCAGGGCGACGTTCTCGGCCAGGGTGAGCTCGGGGACGAGGTCGCCGAATTGGAATACGAAGCCGTACCGGCGCAGGCGCAGCGCGGCCCGGCGGCGATCCGGCCATGCGCTGACGCATTCGCCACCGAGATGCACCTCACCGGAGTCGGGGGCGAGGATACCCGCGAGCACGTGGAGCAGGGTCGACTTGCCCGACCCGCTGGGCCCGGTCACGGCCAGCAGCTCGCCGGCGGCGACCTCGATGTCCACGCCGTCGAGCGCGGGCGTCGGACCGAATGCGAGCCGCAATCCGCGGCCCGAGAGCAGCGTCATCTCGCACCTTCCGTCAGTTCGGTACGCCACGCGTCGAGGCGCGCGCCGGCGTCATCCATCCACCGCAAATCTGCGTCCAGGTGGGCGATCTCGTAGTCGGCGGTCAGCCGGTCGATCAGCTCGGCCTTGCGGCGGGACCTGGTGAGCTCCCGCATCCGGGCCAGGTGGACGCGGCGCTGGGCGTCGAGGATCTGGCCGGCGGGGCGGCCGCTGAGCAGGGCCAGCGACACCTTGACAAAGATGACGCTCTGCTCGTAGTCGTGGGCGGACTCGGGGGCGCCGAGCCATCGCTCGAAACCGCCTACGCCGTCAGGAGTTATCGCAAATACCTTGCGGTCCGGGCCGGCGCCCGCCTCGGTGCCGACGACGGTCGCCAGCCCGTCGCGCTGCAGGCGTTGCAGGGTGGCGTAGACCTGACCGGTCTTCAGCGGCCGTGACCGGCCGAAGCGGGTGTCGTACTCCTGCTTCAAGGTGTAGCCATGGCTGGGCGCGGGCTCGAGGAGACCGAGAAAGACGTGGGCGACGGACATGCTGGCGGACTATACACACGGTGTCTACATCCAGCGACTAGCGGTTCTCGTAAGGACGGCTACGTGGAGGCAACGACCTCGCGCAGCCGGTGGGCCGGGTCGAACAACGCGCGCTGGGCGAGCCGACCGGTCACCAGTCCCGAGAGCGCCGCCGCCGCCAGCAGCATCCACATCACCACGACCTGATAGCGGATCGCCGTCAGCGGTGCTACCCCGGCCAGGATCAGGCCCGTCATCGCGCCCGGCAGCGAGATCAGGCCGACCACCTTTGTGCCGTCAATGTTGGGGATCAGAGCGGTACGCAGGGCCGAGCGCAGCTGCGGCGCGAACGCCTGCTCGGCCGGCAGGCCCAGCGCCAGCCGCGCCTCGATCTGCGGTCTAGCGTCCACGGCCTGCTCGCGCAGGCGGCGCAGCACCAGGGCCGCGGCCTGCATCGCGCCGGACACGACCATGCCGCCGACCGGCACCACCACGCGCGCCTCGGCCGTGATCACCTGCAGGACGAGCAGCACGCCCATGGTCGAGGCGGCCCCGACGGCGATGCCGATGGTGGCGCAACGGGCGGCCGACGGGACCCCTTTGCCGCGCCGCGCGGCGACCTGCCCCGCGACCACCACCATCGCCGCGACCCAGGCCAGCGCCCCGAGTACGCCGGCGTGGGCGAAGAGCAGCCCGAGGATCGCCCCGACCGCGATTAGCTGGACGCCGGCCCGGGCCGCGGAGATCAACAGCTCCCGGGTGACGCCCAGCTGCTGGCGGGCGGCGACCGCGGCGGCTGTCCCGACGAGTACGACGGAAGCGCCGACGCCCAGCCAGCTCGGCACGGCCACCTGGCTCGCGTTCACTGCTGCCTCCGCAGGTAGGTGATGTCACCGACCGGGCCTGACTCCGCCAGCCGGCCGGCGGACAGGACGAGGACATGATCGGCCAGCCGGTGGGCCTGGCCGCGGTCGTGGCTGACCAGGACGACGGTGAGGCCGTCAGCGACCAGGCGGCTGATGGTGTCTTCGACCGCCGCGGCGCTGGCCAGGTCGAGGCTGGAGGTCGGCTCGTCGAGCAGCAGCACCTCCGGCTCGACGGTGAGCGCCCGCGCCAGGCACAGCCGCTGCGCCTCGCCGCCGGACAGGGTGGCGGTCGTCCGGTCGAGGAAGTCCGGGCCGAGGCCGACGCGGACGAGCAGGTCCGTCGCCCTCTCGTCGTCGACCGGGAGAGCGGCGTTGAGCTCGGCCCGGACGCCGTCGGTGAGCAGTGCCGGCCGCTGCGCGACCAGTCCCACCCGGCGGCGCAGATCGAGCACGTCCAGCTCTGCTAACGGGCGGCCGTGGAAGCGGATCTCACCCTCGCTCGGGTCGTCGAAGCGATTCAGCAACCGCAGCAGCGTCGACTTGCCGGCACCCGACGGGCCGACCAGCGCCGTGCACTCACCCGCGTCGATCGTCGCCGACACGTCGTGCAGGAGCTGCGCCTCGCCCCGGCGTACGCCGACCCGCTCCAACGCCAGCACGGTGCGGTCAGTCACCCGTCGATTGTGGTCCCGGCTAGCGTCGGCCGCGTGGGTGTGGCGGCGGTCCTGTTCGGGACGAGGCGACGTCGTCGTGGCGGTGGCGGCGTACCGCTCGTACTTCACCGAGCGGCGAATCTTCGAAAACGCTTTTTACTCAGGGATTCCCGGCCTGCTCGGGTCACTGCGCTCGCACGGGATGCGGCTTGCGGTCGCCACCTCGAAGCTCACCGTGTACGCCCAACGGATCCTCCGCCATTTCGCGCGGTCGCCACCATTCGAGGTCGTCTGCGGGGCGGGGCTGGACGGCTCTGGAGCGGGCAAGGCCGCGGTGATCGATGCGGCGCTGTCCGCCATGGGATTGGCCGGCTCGCGGGACGCGGTCATGGTAGGAGACCGGTCGTACGACATGCTGGGCGCGCGATCCTGCGGGCTGACCGCGGTTGGGCGTCGAGTGGGGGTACGAGGCGCCCGGCGAGTTGCTTGCCCGGGGCGCCGATGCGGTGGCTGCCTCGCCGGTGGAGTTGCTCGCGCTGCTGGTCGACTGAGCTGTTCACCTACCATGCTGCGAGGCGGCCCCGGCGGGTCGGCCCTCGTAGCTCAGGGGATAGAGCATCGGTTTCCTAAACCGTGTGTCGCAGGTTCGAATCCTGCCGAGGGCACCTAAAACCGCAGGTCAGAGGTCTGCCTGCGATACACTCCCTTACTGTTGATCTTCGCCGTGCCATTCGCGTGCCACTAGCAGCGGGGATCTGCGGTGCACCACGGCGTCCAGGAGGGCCTGATGAGCAGTCCGCGCGGACCCGTCCGACACCGGCGGGTCGCCGGCTCCGGAGCGCTGCGAAAGCTGCCCTCAGGGCGCTACCAAGCTCGCGTCTGTGCCGACGACGGGTCGATGGTGGCCGCGCCAGGCACGTTTGCCACGAAACGAGAGGCCTCCGCGTGGTTGGCCGAGGCTTCGACCGACCAAAGCCGCGGCCTCTGGGTGGACCCCCGGCCGGCCCGAGTCTTGACGGTCGCCGAGTGGGTCGACGTTTGGTGGTCGACGATGTCCGACCTCAAGCCGAAGACCCTTGTCGGCTACCGATCCCTCCTCGACCAGGTCGTGTTGCCGACGTTTGGCGGCGTCACGCTCGCCGACGTCAAGCCGTCGATGGTCAGGACCTGGGTCGCCGCTGCGACCACTATTGGTATCCCCGCCCGCAGCGGTCGTCTGCGGACGATTAGCCCGTCACGGATCCGCCAGGCCTACGGTGTCCTATCCCAGGTCCTGGACGCCGCGGTCCGCGACGGGCTGCTGCTCGTGTCCCCCTGCGCGGCTGGGCGTGGCCGGCGCAGTGAGTTGCCCAGGTTGCCCGAGCCGGCGGGGCAGGTGATGACGCGCGAGCAGGCCCGGGCCATCGTCGCTGCGGCACCCACGCCGTATGCGGCGCTCCTGGAGGTGCTCGCATGGTGCGGCCTACGGCTGGGTGAGGCGTTCGCCCTGCGGCGGCGCTCGGTCGACCTTGATGCCAGCCGGCTCACGATCAGCGAGTCGCTGTCCGACGCCAGCGGCTCGCTGTCGTTTGGGACCCCGAAGAACCACCAACGGCGAACCATGGCCTTCGACGAAGGATTGCGGCAGGTGCTCCACGCGCACCTCGAGGCCCACGTTGGACCGGAGCCCGACGCTCTGTTGTTCACCGGCCGAACTGGGCAGCCGTTGCGGGCCTCCAGCTTCTACCGCTACACCTGGTCGCCGGCGCTCAGGGGCGCCGGCGTCAAGGGCTTCACGCCACACGCCCTTCGGCGGTCTGTCGGCACCTGGCTGGCCGACGCCGGCATGCCCATCCTTGACGTGGCCGCCTACCTCGGCCACGCCGGCACCCAGGTGACCCTGAAGCACTACGCTCGCTCCTTAGACGAACGGGGTGTGCGCGCGGCAGCGGCCATCGAGAGGCTGCGTAGCAGTCGGTAGCAGCGATCGGGTTCGCGAGCACGGCCCCAGCCACAACGGCATCGCGCAGGACCAGGCCCGGGCCACGCGCCGCACGTCGATCCGGCCGACAAAGACGCGTACCGCTGCCTGCTGATCACCGCCGCGGTCCTATACGTCGACGACTTCCTGCCAGGGCTGGTGACCGCGTGGGCTACCGCGCACATGTCAGCCTTGGCGCCCCCCGACGCCGTCCTCGTCCTCACCGAGGCGGCAGACGCGCGCCGACCTGCCCACGGTCCTAGTCCTCCTCGACGACTTCGCCGCCGACCCCGACCTCCTCCGCCACCGGGAGTCGCAGCCTTCCAAGCTGACAGTGCGGGTTCGATTCCCGTCACCCGCTCCAGCGTTTTCGCAGGTCAGAGCCCAGTTTGCGGATGGTCGGGTTGACCGCCGTTGCACCTCAGACCCCCTGCGTGACCCTCCTCTAGGTCACGCCTAGGTCATGCGGAGGTCACGCGGCACACCGGTTGCGGGGGGCCTCGGTGAGCTCGACAGGGGACCAGCGAGACCCTCGGAGCGGGCGCTCGCATGGATGGCTAGGGCCACCACCGCACAACAGGGGCCACGCCCGGTAGTGCCGGGCGATCATCTCGCTGGGCATTCCCTCGTCGAGGTAGAGCCGGCGCAGCTCGTCGGCGGGAGGCGCCGGCGGCGGACCGGGATGCGGAGGTGGGACCAGCGGACGGGCCACTCCGAGCTGAAGGCGCCGGGCCTTCACCCGCCTGGCCGGGACCCGAAACGGGCGTCGATCTCGGAGTCGTCGAGTCCACGGTCGACGTAGAGATCGGTCAGCGTGGCGGCGTCGACGTCCAGGCGAGGGACGCGTCTGCGGCTGGCCGGCCGCAGGGTGATCCCGTACCTGTTTAGGGACGTCGTCACTCGGCTGGTGCCGCCGCCGACCTGCGCGGAAATCTCGGCGGCACTCAACCCCCGGCCAACGTAGAGCTCACGAAGCTGCTCCTCGTGCAGTGCCGGCAGGGGCGGGCCACCGCGCGGGTGTCGCGGCCTTCGAGGCGCGATAGCCGCGGCGAGCAAGCCGGCGCGGGCTCAGCCTTGGCAGCTGGTGGTCGGCGCACCACCTCCAGAAGCACAGCAGAGCACGGCGATACGCAGTGAGGGTCGGCTCGCGGTAACGAGCCAAGAAACCGGCCACAGCGATCTCCGACGGGTCGTCCCTTCCAGACGAGGAAGACCCATGCCCACCCGGCGCTGCACACCCCGCCCAGACCGACAGACACCTGCCAGCGAGGCGTCCCTACCGGCGCTTCTGGACGCCGGGAGCGCCCTCGCGATGATCGTCTATGCCTCCCGACCGGAGCGACGAGGCATCGGATAGAACGCGCGCTCCTACCGACGAGCGATCGTCGTGCTGTCCTCTCCCTTTGAGTCATCCACGGGGGCGGGCCGCGTTAGCTGGGACTGCGACGGCGCTCCGCGTCCTCTGCCACAAGCCCTAGGTACTTTCGCAGCAGGTTTTGGCATTCGATAGACAGGTCGCGGTCGATGCTGTTCTCAGAACCGTGAAACATGTCGTTCCGCGCCTTCGCGATTTTCACGAAAGCTGCCACGTCCGCCACTGCTGACGATCGTGAGTACACGGAGGTCATCGCCGCAAAGCGAAAGACGAGATTGCGATCGGCAAAGTCGTCGCTCTTACTGGGCCAGACGAGCTCCTTGACCGGAAGCGTCACATCCGCGTGACTGACTCGGTCGATAAGACGCTTCCGCGCGTCCTTCTCGGCGAGCGTGGACATCGTCTCGAGGCCGGCGAAAGCAAAGACAAAACGCCTAAGATCATCCGTCTCGGTAAGCGCCGCGCTCAACCATCGCGCAGGGAGGGCCGTAAGCCGATCGACTTGCCTGCCCGTCGGCAATGCAACTACGAGGCTCTCGAGTGCCGACGTGGGAGCGTTGCCCCAGTCCGTTTCCACTCTGATGCCGCCATCCTTCACCGACATCTCTATGCGGGGCTCTCGCAGTGCAGCACGCCCGGGAGCGGTCAGGAACGAGCGACGATCGTTGTAGCAAATCAACCCAAGATCCAGCTGTGGTGGAAGAGCAAAGAGCCGTGCTACTACGCCGTCCAGGAAGTGCGAACCCTCGCTGTCTAACTCCGCCAAGATCTGCAACGTGGTCGCTGGCTCGTCCAACCACCCGATCGTGGCCCCTTTGAGGGCTTTCACCCGCAGTGGACGGGATAACCGAATGGACAACCACGACGGATACGGATCATCGAACTCCGGTATCTCGACGGTCTCCAAGTCATTCTCATAGCGCGTCAGTCTTTGCTCGAAAGTTGCGCCTCCGAACATCTGGTCGAGGAGCCCGTTCGCTTGGGCACGCCATTGCCGAAGGGTCGTTGTCAACTCAGTTGGCAGGTCGCCCAGGGACAACGTCAACCTATCGCTCGCCCGTGGACCTCGGCACTCTTCAATCGACCAGAATGGTGAGGGGCGCCCGGCGTATTCGTTGCTGCAACCGAAGACACGCCATAGAACTATCTCCGCATCGACTACCTCCTTCGAAGACTTTCGCGTCGTCGCAGGGATCGACTTCGAGCCCCCCTTCTTCGCCGGGGTCTTCTTCCGAGTTGTAGACGAGGCACTCGACGCAGACTTCCCAGCAGCTGAAGGCATTGTCGCCACTCCTACCCCCGTGTCTACGGCCCGAATGTGGGGCAACGCCGAACCCACGATAGTGCTTCGGGAGCCTAGATGGCTGGTGTCTTTCGGCGCGTGGCTCCTATTCCAGTCGATGATCGCTTGGGAGACTTTGGGGGTGACCGGGGTTGAGCGATGACGTTGGGTTTGGCGCCGCGGCAGGGTGATCTGTTGA
>JAABUW010006072.1_pt1 | contig 15367 bp, 15 predicted proteins | sample 5560081 | NCBI WGS metagenome assembly JAABUW01 (sample SAMN10711882, study PRJNA513363) | rock metagenome | isolation source: Antarctica rocks | place: Antarctica: Victoria Land, Knobhead sud | reverse complement strand
GGGGTTTGGGAGCGGGGTGAGCTATTCTCGAGAAACGGATATGAGCAAAGGTCTTGGCATCGACTGCAGCGGCATCACCTCTGCTTGGATTTGGGAGAAGCAACGCGTCGGCACCCTCGCTCGAAAGTCCAGAAACTGCCACCAAGCTTGAGCTGGCGGCCATCTCTGGACCTTCTTCTCCGAGCTCGAAACCACGTCCACGAACCTCCAGAGCCTTGCACAGCCCTCTAAATCTCGACAAAATTGAACAAACGCTAGCGCGCCTCTTCGACCAGCCAATCAGGACCACAGAGATGTTCTCCAAAGTCGGATTTGGGGAGAGGCTCACGACACCAGCTGCAGTGGCATCACGCCTGTCCATCTCCTGGAGATGCGGCGGCTCGGCAACCTCCTCGAAGGCTAGAAAACAGGTCTCGATCTTGAGCTCGCCGTCGATTCTGGACGTTCTCGAAGCTCGAAAGCGTGGCCTCGTGCCTCCAGAGCCCCTTAAAGTGGATTGAACTTCGAGAATATTGAACATAAGCTAGCGCTGTCTCTTGAACAGCCAGTCACAGCCAAAGGAATCTTTCTCTAGAATCGCAACCATTAACCAGTGAGAAGATTTCGACTTCGACTGCAGTGGCATCGCATTTGTTCGTGATGTGGAGAGGCAGCGGCTCGGCGGCCTCACTTGAACGACATCAACAGCGTACCAGATTCGAGCGCTCAGTCGTCTTGAGACCTTCTCGAAGTTGGCATCGCTCGCTCGTGCCTCTGAGGCCGTCCTGAGTCGTCTTTGAGAACAGAAAGTTGAACATGCGGTAGCGTGGTTTTTTTGAGTGGCCAATCAAGAATCAGGCACGATCCCCATCATTGTTGGGTGTCGGAAACACATGGATAGCGCCTGACCTCTTGCAACCAATGCTAGCCGGAATTAATCCATTCAGAGGAGGAGGAGGGAGAGGAGCGCGGAGGACGTTTTCTCGACAGTGAGTGTCAAGCAGCCATAGATGCAGGGCCCGTGGGAGTCTTCTCGAGATACACTCGACGCTAGATTCACTCATACAGTCTATCTAATGGTAGTACATCACCACCCCACGTTGCTGGATGTCCTACAACACAGAAAGCGGAATATCGAGACGCTCCGACACTCGGTCATCCTCACCCTCGCATCAACATCTCAATCCTTCGACACTCGTCCTCCGTCGGCGGTATCAGGCGCGGATCCTGAGCCACCAGCCGCGCATAGAAGAACCCCCAGAACCCATTACTCAAGCACACGAACTCGCCAATCTTCAAACTATCCTTCGTCACCACTCCTTCATGCGCCACCCCATGCTCCAACGCCCACCGCCTCGTGGTCCCCTGCAGCCCGCCCGATGCGGAGGTAGGGACGACCCACCTCCCGTTTCGGAAGAAGTACGGGGTCGATGAGGTGGCATCCAGCATCTCCCCGTCGGTGTTGTAGAGCAGCACTTCCCGCTTCAGCCTCCACGGCTCGGAGACTGCGGCTGAGGCTCGGGCGCGCGCGTAGGGTGAGCGGTCCGATGTCTTGTACATGGTCGATTCGGCGACTTCCGTGGGTTGGGTATCGAGAACGATCGTCCACTCGGTTTTAGGCAGATACGCTGGGACGCCGAACGTTTGAGGAAACATGGCGCTCAGCGCGGGACGTGGGGCCGGAATAGTGATGTGGGTGGTAATCTTGCCGGAACAATGCGAGTGGACTCGCACCCGGAGGCAAATGGACTGGGATAGGTCTCGGTGGCTGCGCTGATATGCTCGAACGGCGCACATGAGGCCGTGGAGAAAATGTGATGGGCTGCCGTGGCTGTTGGGCGAGTGGGACTTGCTCCAATTTGCGACTCCCAGGCGGGTCCATTGGTGCTCCAGGAGGTAGAAGGGGCAGGGGCGGTTGAAGGATGCTTTGGTGTTCTCGGGGGAGTGGACGAGGGCTGGGTCGTACAGCAGAGAGGCGTAGACGTAGATGTCATCGTCCGTATCGTCGCCGGCTGGCTGAGCTTGTGCTAGTTCATCGCCTACCGGTAGGTCAGAGGGCTTTGATGAGTCCGGCGATCCGATGGAAGAGCGGTTTCCGTCCATCTTTCTGAGTGAGCGTGGGTTCAAGCCGATTCTGGGGTTCAACGGGCTCCAAGTTGTGTATTTTCAGCGGAGACATCGAAGGGAAACTGGAAAACACCTCAGCAGTGCCATGCTGTACCTACTAGGTCGGTCGAAAGACGCGGAAAGCACGGGTCTGTAGAATATTGATACGAAAGGTCAATGTGAATCATACATGTAGGCTCGGACTGGTCGGCAAGAAACTCTCCAGATCCTTGAGTGGAACCAAGACTTTAGACTCGTCGTCAAAATCTGCAGACTCGGCGCCTGAGGCAACTCGCATCAACATTGGGCCTTTTCAAACCATTGTGAACTCTTCTGAATTGGAAAGATTCTAACTGGAAGACATGGTCTCAACTGCCGATAGGATACTGTCTCCATCACCATCACTGAAGCACTCGTAACATTCTCGATCCACAAGGAGTTCGGGCACCATGGCACTCGAAAAGCTGGACGGCCTGGAGCTGCCAGCTGCAGCGGATATGCATGTGCATCTACGAGATGGAGCAATGACAGAGCTCGTGGTGTAAGGCTCAACTCTCCACGATCGAAGTGAAGGGATGTTAATGCTGTGCCAGGCCCACCATCCGGAAAGGAGGAGTGAATATGGTTTTTGTCATGGTACGCGTCTCCAGATGATCACAACAGTCAGTAGCTAACAGAACATAGCCAAACCTGGTGCCCCCAGTCACAACCGTCCGCCACGCTTTGGAGTATCAGCGACGACTCCAAGAGCTTGAACCGAAAGTCACTTTCCTCATGTCACTCTACCTACATTCTAGCATCACTCCAGAGGTCATCCGCAAGGCCAAGCACGCTGGGATCACCGGAGTCAAGTCTTATCCGCATGGTGTCACCACCCACTCCGACCAGGGTGTCATGTCGTATGAGGAATTCTACCCCGTCTTCGAAGAAATGGAGCGTGAGGACATGGTCCTGAACCTCCACGGCGAGCTACCACCATCTGCTGGCGAAGACATCACCGTGCTCAGCGCTGAAGAAGCTTTCCTGCCAACGTTTCTCGACCTTCACCGTCGTTTCCCAAAGCTAAGAATCATCCTCGAGCATTGTACTTCGGCGGCAGCGATTACAGCAGTCAAAACATGCGGCCCAACCGTCGCAGCAACCATCACCGTACATCATCTATTCATGATCGTGGATGACTGGGCGGGCGACCCTCACTGCTTCTGCAAGCCAGTTGCGAAGCTGCCTTCGGACCGCAGAGCACTCCTGAAAGCAGCCGTCAGCGGAGATTCGCGGTTTTTCCTTGGCACAGATTCTGCGCCGCACCCAGCTTCGTCGAAGAGAGCGGACAAGTATGCCGCTGGTGTGTTCACGCAACCTCATGCTGTTGGCTTGGTCGTCGATGCTTTCGAACAAGCGATCGGTACTGGTGTGTTGACGGCCGAGGATGTCACCAAGGAGAAACTTGAAGGGTTCATGTGCAGCAACGGCCGAGCTTTCTATGGAGTCAAAGACGACCGGAACGAGAGGATAGTTCTCCGACAGTCGGGAGCAACGATTGACGAGATATTACGAAGCAAGGACGGATCCGTTGAAGTCGTGCCCTTCAAGCGAGGTAAGATGACTTGGGGTGTAGAGTGGCAGTAAAGCATTACAAAGCTCAAGGCAAGGTTTGATGATTGTGACGACTGCAATTGAACAGAAGTCTAGAGTATACAGCTAGACGGGAGTGCTCATCGATCGATCTGTGGCTCGACGATGTCGAAATTGCTACCTCAAAGTCATTGTAGAGATCGAAACACCTGGATCAAGTAACCATTCTCAGCGAGCATCTCTACAACATACATCTACCAAGAAAACCACACAGCAACGGACATTTGCCGGAACCTTGGGGAGCTCGGCCTCAAGTCCCCGGGTGTTAAGTCCCCGGCAGCTGGCAAGCTTCCCAAAGTGAAGCTGGAGAGGTAAGCAATGCCAAGTAAGTTTTGTAACTCCTGCCCTTCTCAATCACATACATGTATAGATTTCAACTTCCCTCTCCCAATTTCTGTCACATCTATAGACGCCAGATAAGCGACTGTAGTGGCGGCACCTCTGAGTACAGTATCGAGAATACGACTTACCGTTGCAATCATGACGAACTACTCGCGGGACGTCTATCGCATTGCGACAAGATCTATCGGACATTTGGAAGGCATAACCGTGTTTCGACGATCAGATGCAAAGACGGCGCAACCTCTGATCCACTACTTTGGAGGGATATCATACGCTCTACCACCACAAAGGTTTCGCAGTAAGTCGAACGCAGAATTGGCTCTCCTCAACGCAATCAAGCACGATGCGGCGCGCTATGACAACGTCCAGCTCGACGGAATGTCGGAGACACTTACTAATATTCAACCATCAATCCAGGACCAAAAGCACTCCCGGACAACTATACCTATGGAACGAAAGACAAACCTGGCAAGTTCGGGAACAAGGCGAAGGATGCAATTCATAAGACAGTACGTTAGCTACCCGACCTTCTCCGCAGTTGAAGTCCTCCACCAATGCGCCTCGTCCTCCATATGCTTCACGAAGAGCTACTTCGTGCCTCGAGAGCGGGCACGCCCTGCTCTGCGTTGCGAACCTATGTGGTGCTACTGTAGATGATGCTGACCATATCTCAGGGTATCTGTCCCCAGCCTCCACCGGTCAAAAGGTTTCCGGGAGTCCACGTCAAGCCTGACACCGCAGGTTGGCAGGAAGACTGCCTCCAGCTGAACATCTATATTCCAGCAGGCAAAAGTCCTCCAGCATCTGGTTGGCCGGTTTTCTTCTTCATTCACGGCGGCTTCCTACAATGGGGCCAAGCCAACGAATCGCCAGCTGCAATTGCACCACTGCTAAGCGAAACGGCCTTTGAGGCGATTGTTGTCATCCCATCGTACCGCCTAAACCTTTTTGGCTTCCTCTCGAGCGAGGAGCTGCAGGCAGAAGCCAAGAAAGATGGCGAAGCTGCTGGTAACATGGGTTTCTGGGACCAAAGACTCGCCCTCGAATGGACAGGAAAGCAAATCGGGAACTTCGGGGGTGATGTAAATAACATCACTGTGGGTGGCTATTCGGCCGGAGCTCATAGCGCTTTCCATCAGTTGGCACACGAGCTGTACTTCGTACCCGACGCTGAGGCTGTGATCAAGCGGGTGGCCTGCTGGTCAAACTCTCCAGGTGTGCAACCAAGGACAGCTTCCGACCATCAGAAGCAGTTTGATGAGCTATTGGCGGCGCTAGACATCGATAAAACCAAGTCGGGCGAGAAAGAGCTCAAGGCACTACGAGACCTGGATTGGGAAAAGCTCGTTGCCATCCAAGAGAAGCTCAGGATCTCCGAATTTAGAGCTACAACAGACAATGCGTTCGTCCCGGCCTCGCTCATGGCGAATATCAGCAAGGGAGACTTTGGAAGAAGGATGAAAGAACGCGGAATCAAATTTATGAATGGTGAATGCAGAGACGAGCACCATTTGTACCGCGCCTGGAGGACTCCCAGGAATTCCTTCAACGCTATCCGTGATCGTCTCATTGCTGACTACCCTACGGACGTGGTCGACAAGCTCCTAAACTACTATTGTGGCGAAAGTGACAGAACGAGAGGGAAACCAGACGGTTACAGAGACTGGCCAGAGCTTTTTGGCCACATCTACGCCGACATGCAAGTACACCACCTTGAGCGGGGCTTCCAGAATGCGCTCCACAAGGCAGGTCTTGCTCCTGGAAAAGACATCTTCCGGTACCGATTCGAGTGGCGCGCGAAGTGCATCGACGACATGTTTCAGCGAGAATGGGGTGTAACGCACGCTACTGACATGTCTATATGGTTCTGGGGCCTTGATTACGATAATGGCCGTGGCCTCACAGACAAAGACAAAGCGGTGATTCATCCGTGGAACGCTGCTTTCGCTGCCTTCGTAAAGGGCGAGAACCCTCAATGGGGTACTGACAGAGGCGTTGAGTATGTCAAGCGCCTGAGAAGCGATGGCGAAATCGACATTTGGAAGGATGACCGGTGGAGAGCAGGCTTGACTGTTTGGAACATGGTCAACGGAAGCAATAGCGCGATCAAGGCCAAGGTGTAACCGGATACCCGCATGCTTATTACTCCGTCTTTGTGCGACAGGCCTGCAATCTGGATTACAGACGATGGTGGTAAAAGGAGCTCTCCGAGACAGCAACAGACTACACACTATGCGGCGCTCTGTGACTTTTTGATTTCGATCGCAGATCCGAGACACTTGCAAACCCTTCTACCGGCCACTTCTGTGGCCTTGTTGTTTGCTAGCACGAAGCATACAACAGGAGCTACAGCGAGTGCCATGGAATACACAAAGCTGCTGCGTACGTATATGCAGCCCTACGGCAGAACTCTTATGGTCATGAAAGACGGACGTACGTTCTGTCTCATTTGCTATAGTGCTAGCCATACTTGCGGTACGTTTGCCTCCGACAAGCACGGGCTTTCATGTATTTTCAAGCAATACAAGCGTTTGTCTCAAAGAATGCAGGCGGGCAGGAAATTTCATCCCCATACGACCAATATATATCCTGGATCTCTATTCAGCAGAAGGGAGAAGCTTATCTCAGGACAGCAACATACGAGGGAAGTCAACTACGAACCAGTCAGAGTAAAATGCAATCTCAAGCACCAGGATCCCAGGCCTCTGGCGTCCACCAGCCTCGCATCGTATACTTCATCTCTCGCAGCAATGGCACCATGGTGCCGCTCATCGCAGCTGATGAACTGCCGTTCAATGTTCGCCTTCACAGCGTCCCGCGTGCTCTAGGTCCGGACCAGATCTTCGGCTTACAGATGGTCGGCTCTGCGCCATACACCGGCCTCACCTTCAAGCTTGAGCACGATCATCCAGTCTCTCATTCCAACAATCAAGCAACAGCCTACCATACCCGCCACTACAGCGGCTCCGAGCCAAGGCAGTTTCTTCCACCAGATGCCCTAGCCCGTCAAGCACTCACGTCTACTCCGCCATCGCCTACCTCGTACACCAAGCTCCAACACTCTCTCCCACCGCGCCCCGGCTCAGCCCACGAAGTCTCTACCTCCTGGCGCAGCGGCAGCAAACCACCCACTTCTGACCCAACACAATCAGTCATCGACGCAATCATCGCTACCCAATCTGGTGCCTCAGAAGCTGCACGTCTCGGCTACACATCTAAGTCTGCAACTCCACAACCCACTCCATCTGGCAACGTCCCTGATCCAGAGAAGAAAGAGTTCTGCACTTACTGGATCCGTACCGGCGAGTGCGACTATGCGCAGCAGGGTTGTCTGTACAAGCATGAGATGCCAGATAGTCTCGACAAGTTGCAGAAGCTCGGGTTCCGTCAGTGGCCGTACTGGTGGCGCGAGAGGAACGTCAAGGTCAGGATCGGCGAGGGTGGTGAGGGCGCTGTGTCCAGGCCGGTGGTCAAGCCAGAGGTGTGGTTGAAGCAGAGCAAGGGGAGCGACTCAGATGACGAGAGCGATGACGAGAGTGGAAAGTCTGAGGAGAGTGATGTTGTCGTGGTCAAGAAGAGTGATGCAGATGAGATGCCACCGATTGTTGCCAAGGAGGTCGAGGAGGATGTCAAAGCGACACGCAAGAAGTCTACGGTGGCAGCAGTCCCAGATATCAAAGGTCGCAAGGCATCGACGACCGGTGACGATGATCTCATCTCTTTCGTCGCCGATGTCACGCCGTCCCTAAAAGGAGCTTCCTTCGCCTTGCCCTCTCTGCCGACAGGCCTCCTCACACCAGCAAGCACGCCGAGCAAGGGTTCGAGAGCTCTGTCTCCCAGCGAAGCCATTGCTCCAACTCAGAAGACCATCTTTGTGCCAGCCGGCGAATCGACCGCAGCTCATATCGCTGACGCCAGGAAGCGCGAGAAGGCAGCAAGGCGTGCTCGCACCACCGCTGAGTTCAAAGTTCTCTCGACAGGTCCTGTCTTCCCGAACCTGGATACCAATACCGGTCTGATGGCCTCCAAGCACGCTCCAACTGGCAAAGCACCAGAGCGTTCTGCTCGTGCGGCTGCGCTCAGGGAATTGCGTCCGCGTGTGCCGAGGGCCAAGGCCAATGGACCTGCTGAGAAGAAGATGTCCGGTGATGGTGGAATTGCAGCGGTGGCATCCAAGCACAACACGGCCGAGGTTGCTGAGAAGACCGCGGCGAGCAGTGGTGGGTTTACTGCTGTGGTGGCGAAGTCGCGTCTTTGAGATCGTGGTTACGACCACCACCGTTTGGCTCCGAGAGGTGTTCGAGAAGACGATATGCGCATTGAGAATCTTGTACAGTATGCAAGGTTGGAGCAACCCTGAGTTTGCATGTCTTCTGACTCCTAGAGCCATCGCTTGACAGGAGGATTGCATCAGATCAGTTCTTGCGATAGAGGGAGCATTTCTATGACCACAGCAGCTTTAGCAGTACAAAAAGATATCATCACAGCAGCAGCATTATCATCATGATCATCAGTATCTTACATAGAGTCGTATCAATATCCACAAACTTCATGTCTCATCACCCGTCCTCCTTCATCCGATCCTGAACTCACTGCTCGTCCCGTTGAACGCAGTGATCTTACCCGACAGCGATTTCGCATCTCCATAATACTTGAATCGATACAGCCCTTTCAACTCAATCTGCTCTCTTGCAAACAGCTCGCCATGGCTTTCCTCTGCACTCGCTTCAGATGATCCAGGACCACGCTTCCAGCTCCCAGTCTCCCACTTCGTCTCCCACGTGATGGCTACTTCGCTGGTTCCTAGCACGGTACTTGTCCGCTGCCACTCATACAGTAATCCCCAATTGGCGTCATTAGCGATCTGTCTCCACGATCCCGCGTCCGGAAAGAAGCGCTCCAAAGCCGCGAATGTGCCGCCGAGCCGAAAGTTGTTGCGTGGGTTCGCGCCTGCGAAAGTAGCAGAGATGCTGTCACCAGGTTGGTATGTCGGCTTGGGCTTCTTCAGTTCGTCGCCGAAAGATTTGAGTATCCCTGCGTTGTCCACAACGACCCCAGTGATGAAGGTGAGGCTTTTGTTCACCTGGATTGGAGGAGCTGGACCAGGATCGAGTGCTGGCAGATTTGCTGCCGTAGCTGGGTCGAGATATGGCAGCAACGAGACTGACTTGTTTATGTTCGCTCCCAAAGTTTGGGGCCCGAACAGAGTCGACGCGCCTTCATATCGCTGAAGAGAGTACTCTTCTGGTGTGGCGATGTAATGAGTGTACGAATTCGCCGGACCTCCTAGAATGACGATCGGTTCTTCACCGTCGAAGAGATCAGCTGCGGTGCTCTGCACAGCTTCTCTCCATCTTCTTCCAGACATCGTAGTCGCTTCACCGGGTGATACGATGATGAAGAACTGGCCAACGCGAAAGAGCTGAACGTCCACGATATTAGGGCTCCACTCATAAGGAAGGTGGGTTTCCCCAACGTCAAGGAGTATAGGTTTCGGGTCTTGACATGCTTCTTGGGTCTTGTTTGGATCGTGGAGAAGATTGCCAACGACGGCCCACACAGGAGACGCGTTTCCGTCGTCGCCTTGACCTTGTTTGAAGTCAAACGCCCCAGGTCCATCACTTGTGCCAGCAGCGAAACCATATCCCAGCGCTGCTGGACAGGTCTTGGCTGCCGTACCGTTGGCAAGAGTGAAGTGGAAAGTGCTGAAGTCAACGAATTGATGCAGACTTTTGACGACGTTTCCTGTGACCGGCGTGAAAGCGGAGGTGTCGTCAAAAATCTTTCTTGCTCCTTGATACTGTCGACTCCCAATCTCGAAAGTCGAGGCAGTGCCGGCATCATTCAGACCGAAGTATGGACCTCGACCATGACAAGGCTGACTGGTATTACCGCACAGACTCGTCTTGAAGTCGCACATCTCGCCAACATGCTCTCCAGATTCGCAGTAGGCTCCAAGAACGTTCGGCGTAGTATCTCCAACGTTGGCTTGGCTGAAGCCGGCAACAAAGGAGACATCGTTCATGTATTTCTCGAAGAGGTATGCAGCGACGCCCTTGTTGTCAGCGGTGACTATGGTGTTGTTGCCGAGCATGCTGGTGCCATGCACAGCGAACCAGTTGAGGATACCAATGTCCTTCTCGTCGCCAGAGTCCATGATGTGGGTGAAGCGGAGCAGAGTCATGGTCTTGTCCACGTCGTTCTCGTAGCGAGCGCGCTCATCAGCAGGGTTTTGCAGGTAGGCGTACTCCGATCGACTGATACTCGCATCTTCGATCTCCGTAGTACCAACGCTCAGACGGCCAGGTGCGAGGTTGGCATGAGCAACCTTGATCGACTCCACAGCCCCATCAACGATAGCTTGGTACGATGGCTTATTGAACCCTTTACTGGTGATCTGAGGCAAAAGGTAGTTGAGCCAAGCGCCTGGGCCGCTGTGACTGTGCGTTCCAGTGACGGCCACATTTTGCTGAGAGTACACTGAATACTCATCTCCAAGATCGGCCAGTGCCTGAAGTATACCATGGCGGATTGCAGTATCTCCAGACTGCGTGTCAAGGACCATGTAGACGAAGCGTTCGTTTGGGTCCTCGATATCACCAATGACGAACGACCTCGAATATAATCGTTGTCGAAGGCCAGTCCCCAGTTGACTTTGGGCGAGACAAAATGGTTAGCGAACCTCTTAGACAAGGTAGAGTTTCAGTGCTCACGATCCGTTGGCATAGCCCATAAAATTGATCTCGACCACCGGGCCAGTAATATCAGCCTTGCCAACGCCCAGCAGGTACTGTTGAGCTACGATGCTGGTAGCATTGCGACTCTCCAAGGTAGACGGTGCCCAGATCCATGACCATCCAGAAGGTCCGCCACGCTGGAAGATGTTGATGGTGGAGAGGGTGATGAGTAGACCGACGGCCAACGCAACGATCAGTGGCGACGTGCGAGCCATTCTGTGCAGTCTCCGGGAATGTCAGAAGTTGATGGTCACACTCAGCCTTGTCTTGAGAATGGGTGATAGGAAGTGAGGGGAGAGAGAGACGAGGAAGCAGGAACTCAAGAAGGACTCTTACGGATTCGTCGCTTCCTCCCCATGTTGCCTCAATGAAACAGGATCAAGGACGCCTAACGGTCACATGTGAGAGGAAGGCGTGGAGAGTGGAGTGAGGCGCGATTGGAGCGCGAGATGATCGACATTAGGGTTGGTTTAGATATGAGAGAAATGAATATATGGACCTCCGTATCGAAAAGTACAACCTCGAATGTTCGCTCTTTGCGACAAGCATATCTTAAGAACAACCACATCTGCCAAAAATGCGGCTCATACAGAGCTCAACAGAGCACCTCCAGTACATTGATGCCGCCCCATCAGACCAAGTGCTCGCCTCAGCCGAAGCGCTGGTTCAAGCAGAAATGGCATTAGAAGACTTCACCTCGCTACATCCGTCAATACCATCAGCATACGAATCGCGCTTCTCCGATCTCGTGCAATCAGAACATGAGCGTCTAGCATCTGGTCAGGAGAAGATTGGCGGCATTGATCTCTCCCGCTACGAAGCGCTTGACGCACCCTCGAAAGGCGATCTGCAAGGCTGGACGTCAACTCTCAATCAAGCCTACGCCAGCTTAGAATACCTCCGCAACCGCGAGGTCAATTTGAGCCTACTGGAGACATACGGCAAGAATGCATGGTTGATTGGGAACAGCCAGCTGGAGGACATACTGCGAGGATTAGAGCAGGAAGTCGAGGCTATGAAGCTGGAGCAGGAGAATGTGGAACGGGAAAGGAGGGTTGCGCAGGAGAACGCGGCCGGCGAGATGCAGAGTCTTGAGGAGGGGTGGCGGACAGGGGTGGGAAGGATGATTGAGACGCAGGCGGCGGCGGAGAGGGTGCGGATGGAGATTTTGGAGAGGAAGAGGGCTGGCGCTGTGTGAGGTAGCAACCAAAATTGGAGGTCGAGCTATCTTGTGGTTGAGTGGTCGTGTTATTTGCGGTATACCCATGTGTGTCTACGCTGCGAGGTCGCGTGAGGTCGCCACCGCTCCTTCCTCACGCAAACATGGCAACCACGACCACCACATCGGCCCGACCACGTGCTGCCTTCCGCCTGCACGTGGCCGACCCCAAACCTCGAACATTGCAAGGATCCAAACCAACAAACACACTCATACAGTCGCCACCGCAGTCCATGTACTCCACCATCGTTACTTGTACTTAACACCGCTGAACACCACATACCGTTCTTTCGAGACAACGCACAATGCAGCTCCGCCGCCTGCAAACCTTCCGCCAGACCCTCACCTCTACCAACAACCCAGACACCCCACTCCGACCATGCCAACAAGTCTACCTCGGCGAGAGCAACGCCCGCCGTATGCTGAAACGAGCACAACTGTCACGTAAGACCGGCTCCGGCTCCGCGGGCTTCGACGATCCGATCTTCGCTCTCCATGAAGAAGCTTCCGAGTCGGAGCACCTGCTCGCTGCCGCTGCCGTACCATTCGAGGCAATAGACTCCCCCGCCAGCCCTGGATCACCCGATCGAACAGGCTACAGTGTGCAATGCTACGCCACTCACCTCGAAGACGAGTCTCGCAAGAAGGAAGAAGCTGCCACGGAGAAAGAAGTCATGGTGTTGTTCAATAGCATCAACATCTCACGGCAGGTCGAAGGAGCTAGCCCACTGAAGCTCAACTCGGCGTTGTGGCACCACGCTCAAGAGCATGCGGAACAGCTGCATGTGGAAGAAGTTTGCTCGAGTCCTGGTGGCACGCTATCATCGCTGCCGGCCTACGTACCGAATGTTACGGTCCACACACCTCGTGCGGGCCGCCGTAGAGCGACGCTCGTCTCGCCGCCGGCCATTGGTGCGTTGGCGTGCGGTGAGATGTGGTATGGTGGGAAGTATCGACGGCATCTGTACGCAGTTCGTGAGGCAGGCTCAGGAAGTGGGAGCGGTTCCAGTATCGGCAGCGGGGGGAGTGATGAAGGTCCGGTGCACCCGGAAGACTGCCCGTGCCGGCTGCGTATGGTGTTTGAGACGATGGTGGATGATGGGTGGACTTGTGTCGGTATAGGGAGAGGAGGGAATGGGAATGGGAGGTGGGTCGTTGAGCTCGGCGAGTAGCCTGGTCAACATATTCACGGGTGAGGAGGAGTGTTGGTCTTGGCAGATCTGGTGTGAGGCGACTTGATGATGAAGTGATGACATCCGTTCGCTCGCAAAAGAAGTAGAGATAGGTGTGCAGCTTCAGAGCGAGCACGAGTTTGCATTAGCCAAAATCTGCTGGGCAGTGATATAGAATAACTTCGGCTTGATAGATGATGCATCTGGCTTTGGCCTTCGATCTTGCAGACCGCTTCTTTCAGCCTTCTTTCAACCTCACCTGTGAACCCGCACCGAAGCACACCGGCGAAGAGCGTGAATGAAGAGAAATGCACTGTATCGTTGATTCGCAGTTCTAGCCTACCTGACTAGGTAGGCATACACGACCTCGATCTCGCAACCCTATGCCTCACATAAGAAACAGTGATGGCCACCATAGGTATGCCGCTCGTCCCTTAACACCCTCTGAACTCCATAGTAGGCTCCTCTCATCACTTCTTCTCGTTCTTGCGCGGGTCGTCTCTGCGCATAATACTCTCCACCGGACCCAACAGCCTCTGGAACCCATCCTTCCCGAGTGTCGCCACCTTCACCTCCGTCGTGCTTGTCACGCTAGCGAAGCGAGGCTTGTCCTCTAGCAGTGCCAACTCGCCGAAGTAGTCGCCCTTCCCGTAATGCTTCAGTGGCTTCGCCTCACCTCGCTTTGTGACTTCCGCTTCTCCACTCTCCAGAATGTAGAACTTGTCTCCTACATCACCTTCGCGGATGATCGGAGTCTGAGCGGGGTATTTCGTGGTCTCGAGAGCATCGGCGATTTTGCTTCGTTCATAGTTGGAGAGAGAGGAGAAGAGAGGCACTTCTTCCAGAAAGCTCTCGTACATGCGGCGACGCTGGAACGCACTGTCCATCAAAATGCGGCGGAATGTGACGCGGTCGAGCTGCCACAGCACACTCGGCTCCGTAGACACAACAGTCGCAGCACGTGGTGCATTGTACATCAACGCCAGCTCACCAAACGACGTGCCCGGCCCATTGGTCGCCACTTTGTTGCCCATCCCATCCGCACCAGGTTCCACTTTACCAGATTTGGAGACGTAGATGTCGAATTGACCCTGCTCGACTACGTAGAAGTAGTCACCTTCTTCTCCTTGCGTAATCACGCGCATGTCCTTAGTCGGGAGCTTGCGCTCTTGGAGGGCTCCGAGGACTTGTGCAGTCTGGTCGTCGTCGAGGTGGGAGAAGAGGAAGTTGTGGGCTACGGCGTCGCGGAGGCGGTTGACTTGGTCGGCGGTTTTGGGGTACTGGGGTGCTTTCCAATTGGAGTCGTCGGCGGAGGTTGGGGCGAGGGATTCGGCGGAGACGGAGGTGCGGCGGTTCATGTTGTACTGGTGTCGTTAGCGGAAGCCTAGGAGGTTTGGTATGAGGTGGAGAATACGTACGTTGTTGGGGAAAGATTGAGGGTGTTCCATGGCGCCAGATGATGCCGCGGGCGGTGGGTTTGAGCTGCTGCCAGACGATGGCGAGAACCCAAAGTTCCCAAAGTTACCGAACCCGCCGCCGCCTGAAGAGTTGCTGGCCATGTTGTTGCTGTTGTCTCGTGCGTTTGGCGGGAAAGAGGTTGCGGTAGGCGAAGCGAAATCGTCATGCTCTTCCTCCTCGCGAATCGTTGAATTCATGACCTTCTTGTTGGAAGGAGCTGACGTGCCGCCGAAGGGATTGGACAAGCCTGTTCCGGACTCGCTGGAATGTCGCTGACCTAGAATGAACTCCTGCCGCTGCGATTCTAGCCTTTTTGAAAAGTGGTTATACGAAAACTGAAGGACGTCTGAGGGGCGGTGTTTTAGGATCTCACGTTCGAGTGCATTTCTCTCGTTGAGGTATTCCGAGGGCAGCGACATTGGTGTTGGAGGTGTAGGTGAAGTGAGGTGTTGCGGCAAGTGGGTTGGACAGCTCGCTGCTGCGATGCAGGGAAGCCCAGTGCGTCGTGTGATGTCACACTGTCGATCTTCAAACTCGCGACACAGTCTGCTGTCTTGGTGGATGAAGTAATGTGGCGAATTCCAAGGATTGAATGTATGGATATGGACAGCCTAGAAAGCTCAGAGCGGTGACTAGGTATGATAAAAGCCGTGTATTCTGTCGTTGCGTGAGTCTGGTGAGGCGGGCTGGGAGGGCTTGCGGGGTTTCAGATGTGGCGCAAA
>JAABUW010006071.1_pt1 | contig 15368 bp, 8 predicted proteins | sample 5560081 | NCBI WGS metagenome assembly JAABUW01 (sample SAMN10711882, study PRJNA513363) | rock metagenome | isolation source: Antarctica rocks | place: Antarctica: Victoria Land, Knobhead sud | reverse complement strand
AAATAGTGTCCCCAACAGAATCTTCCCTGCCCTGCTTGCTTCCCATCAGCTTTCCAAGAGCCCCAGTGATCTGGGGCTGTTCCCCGTCAAGTGCCCCTGGAAGTTCCCCAGCAGCTTCTGAAAGGTTGGATGCAGTGATCACTGTAAGAGATAGCATAAGCTCGCAGTCCTTCTGGAGTGCGTTTGGGTCTGAGAGATTGTGTGAAGCCTGGTACTCCTCAAAACTGAGCGCTGCACCTCTCAGAGCTTTCCTGGAGAAGCAACCCAAAACTGTTGAGCGCGTTCAGGCATCGACATGCATGCGGCACTCAAATGTGGAAGGCAGGCATTACATGAGGCTTCCTCTCTGCCCTCCTTGATCAAGGCTGCTGAGGCAAGCGCTGATCTGGCAAGATCTAGTGTGATAACATATGGCGCAGTGACTCAGGCACACTGCTTTAGAAATGCACGGCAATACAAGAGCCGTTGCCCTCTCACGTGGCCGGGCCTTAGCCTTGGCACGAACGTAAATTCATGCCAGCAACCATCAGTGTATGCCATGTATAAAAGGCCAATCATGACTGAAGTATATATAAATGCATGGCTGAATGTCTACAGAACAAGGCAAAAAGTCTACTCACCTGTAGTCAGCTGTCTGCAGGTCAAAGTCCTGCTGCTCCAGGTTGAGTTTGACGCGATCCACTGGCTTCAACACAGCTTGCAGCTGGCCTGTGGCTGTCACATACACACCATCTACTTCCATAAAAGCATCATGCTCTGATCTGTATGCGCCTTTACGCAACACCAACCCACCCTGCACTAGCAAATGCACAATCCAGATGAACATGAAGACATGCGTGAAATGTACAAATGTTTGGTCACCATACAAACATGAATTGCACAGGCCCCATCAGGTTATGGACTGGAGGGTTTGCTGGCATCCTAAGGCGCACATGGCACCCCCAGTGTATGAGCAAACGGAGTATGGCAACCAATGAATATGCAGTAGTACAACCTGGAAGGGACATGCAGTGGGCAGATGCATTGGGTCACCCACTCCCATGCATCCCAGGACACAATCATGCAAGAAGAAAACACAAATGAAGCCAAATAATGCCACATGACCATTTAATTTCGCCTTTCAAGACCCACCTGGACATCAAGAACCTCATCCTGGCCAGATGATAGTGCAGTAAGTTGGAAAGCCACAGTGCCTTGACCCTGATCAAGTACTGGCATCACATGGCTGCTTGTGTTGGGCTGTGACAAGCTCCAGCTGCCCTTAAAGATGCCGGAAATATTGCTAGGGAAAGCAGCATTGCTGTTACTGATGCTTGGGAGTCTGGCTGGAGACAGACTGGCCTCAAAAGCCTGCAAGACTTTGTTTTGTCAGGAAAATGTCGCGCACATTACTGGCCTGTACCAGCACAATACTGTACAAGCAACAGAGGACAGCAGCAACAAGAGACCTGAGACTTCAAAGCCCTCTCGACAGGCAGCGGAGCGTATTCCTGGCCAGCTTCAACTTTACTTGAGGAGAGTATGAAAGCAAACAAGCACAGGCAAACCCGCTGAAGGTTTTGGGGGCAGCTCAAGCGTTGTCGTCTCTCACGGGGGGACATCGTGGGTCAAAAATGCCACTACACACACGGTTCTTAACAGGTAGAGTACGCGCTATGCCATCGCAGCTGGTGCTTGTGCGATGCCCTCTTGTCTGTGCACAAGTCAGCTGACCTAAAATGCGATTTAGGCACGCGGCAATTTCAAACAGAGTGACAAAGCAAGCTGCGCACTGCGCCTCAATACGTGTCGATTGCACCTCACATTTGCTCCTGCTGTTCAACACCGTGGTGAACAACACCTTTATCACACCTGTATCATGTCGAACAGAGTCACGGAAAACGAATTGGCCTGTTTCACGCTATCCGTCACATTAGGCTCCTTAGTAGATTGGATATACACTAATCTGCAGAGAATCGACCTGAGTGAGCTGTACGTCACAATAGATTAGCGTGGCACGGGTGTGCTTTGTTGCAGGGAGAACATGAGCATCTGTACAAATGCTCAGCTGCCGGCAGGCTCAGCACTCAATGATCCATTGATTGCAATGTTTGCAAATTGCTGCTGTGTATCAGCATAACAGAACAACGTCCTGCATGTGACACTACCAGTGCGTGGATGTGGAAATGCCATGGTACACAATCAATTTGCATGCATACACAGCTGCATCAATGCCCATGCCCAAACATGTCTTAATCATAGCCTTTTAGGATCGAACACCAAATCGCAGGATCACGTAATACTTTGATGGCTGTGCTAGCGCTAGCAGAAGGGCATCTGCACCATTACCACTTGGCAACACAACGTCATACATAAGTGACATGCCGAAGAAAAAGAGGAGATGGCTCTCGATTGTGCGTATACCAGCTGACTGTGTGAGTCGCACACTCAAATGCCTGTCAAAGGTGTGTGACATGGAAGAGCCAGCACACGATAGCAGCGGAAATATCAGGTCCACTTTGGCCTTGCTGGTCTCTTGATGAAGCATTGCAGCCATGCTTGCAGTTCAGAATGAGCAGATGAGTCAGACCCGTTGCCCTCATGTGTTGAAAGTATGGGTCATACATTCCTGTTGTTCTTTTGATCTCGAGAAGCCTTCTGACATGATGTATCAGTAATGAAGAGTGCTGTACACTGTTATCCATGTAAGCTGCAACAAACAGAAACGTTGCGCATCATGTCAACCTAAGCCATGCATATGACCTTGTATGCATGCAATCTGATGCAATTTTAGGAAAGGGCAGAGAAAGCATACCAGAAAAACAGAGACGCTGGGTGCTAGCCCCTCAGCTAACAGAAGCTGGTGACCTCCATAATCATCTTCATCAATCCTGCAGCGGCAAGCTGTGTAGAGCCCAAACGTACATCACAGCTTTGTACATTTGTGTCATTGTGATAGGGAGATTGTAAGACTATTGATACTGACCCTTGCCGCTTGTACCAAGCAAAGATTGCAAGAGCTCCAATTGCCAGAAACCTGCATTGCATGCACAAGATGCGTCAATTGAGAATCACCGGGCCATTATTACCCTGAGCATGAACAGCTGGACTACATATGAAGGGTTGAGCAGTGAACCTACGCAACGAAGCCAACCCAGCCTGTCACTGGCACAACGCCCCACACAAAGCCAATGAGGAAAGATAAAGCCTGTCTAAGCCAGTGGATGGTGTCAAGGAGGTCATCCTACATTACAGCATATTAGTCACTCTCTGCTGTGTTACATCTTGAAGTCAGATCAAGAGCCCATTGCCAATATGCTTGTCTGCTATGACATACTGCACACCTTAGGCCACCTGAAAGACGCGGGGTGCGCAGCAAAAGCTTGACGATAAGTTGCTGTGAGACGGTGGAACGGATTGGCCGGCATGCTCACGTTTTCAAAACGGCAGTCATGATGACGAGAAGTGCATAACGAAACTGATTTTGATCGGCTAAGCCAATGCTGACAACACCATGCGTATCTGAAGCATGATTTGCTCTTCGGCCAATGTCATAAGCCTGCAGACACCCACAGACAGGGCTTGAAGCCAGCTGGAGCCCTAAGAGACCCTATGTTCCAAACGATTGTGACAACAGCTCTGCAATGCACACTGCAATTTCAATTCGCTGATCGCTCGTCAGCATGCAATAGTCAAGTTCCTCAACTTTGGCGATGCTGCAACGACCATGTTGTAAAACATCACGAGTACTCAGCTGGTGTCTGGACGGATGGGGATCCAAGGACTGCTACCTGTTCTAAAGCCTATCACCAACACCGTCCACGTCAGCAACTACCGAGGTCAAAAGGTTGCTGTTGATGCTTATTGCTGGTTACACAAGGCGGCATACTGCTGCGCGGAGGAGATCTGCGAGGGCAAATTCACAGACAAGTACACATGCTTAAGGCCAGCTTCTCCATTTTCCAACGTCATGCCTGCATCCAATCGTCTTGTTGCTGCGCAGGCATGTGCAGTACTGCATGCAAAAGGTGCAGATGCTGCAGCATTGTGGCGTTCAGCCTATCATTGTGTTTGACGGAGGCAGGCTCCCCATGAAAGCAGCTGAGGAGGGGTCTCGTAGCAGGTGCGCTCAATTTTGCATGGCATGGAAGGCATTTATGCTAAAATGAAATGCTAGAATGAGATGAAATGCTTAAATAAAGGTTAATGCTACAATGCCGTGCTGTGCTGCAGCGGAGTAAATCTTGTTTGCCTTTGCTCTCCTTAATCACTGATACTGTTTCTGCACCAGCAAGCTCAGAGACTGGTGTGCAGAGCTAGAAAGGAAAACAAGGACAAAGCTGCAGCTCATGTCAAGGCTGGGAATAAGCAGGCTGCTTATGAATGCTATCAGAGAGCAGTGGACATCTCACCAGCCACTGCAAATGACTTTGCCAAGGTATGTAAGCAAGACGAGCTAGAGCTTCAGGTCAGTTGCACATCAGCAACTGGATTTCATTCCCTAAATTGTCCTTGGTTCAGAATGGGCCAACAGCAAACATGCCTTTTGCATATGCACAACCATGCAGTACAATTCAAAGCATTTGCTTTAGTTAGGCTCGCATCTTGCAGCACAGAGGCTAACCTTGACACATGTTGTAGGCATTGAGGGCTGCAGGCGTGGAATTCATTGTTGCCCCTTTTGAGGCCGATGCCCAGATGGCCTACCTTGCTGTCAATGGCTTGGTACACTCTGTCATCACTGAAGACTCTGACTTGCTTCCTTATGGATGTCCCAGGGTAAGCTGCACTGCATTGCCAGTTCAAACAGCACCCACAGGAGACATGAGTCCTTGCTGATACATCAGTCAGTGCTGACAATGTGTTGGGTGCTCAGACTTTGGCATCGCTACAAGTGTTGCATGATTGGTTGCTGTGCGGCATGCTAGGAAAACAGGTACCTTTTGTCTCGAGTGTCTTTGATGGCCCAATGTGTACTACGCTGACATGCACCAATGTGGCGAATGGCTTCCCAGTTCAGTTAGGTGACTAAAGGGGCTGCTATGCCATACAACGCAGTTGCCAGAGTTTGACGCATCCCAAGGCTAGGACTGACAGCATGTGTAGACTGCAAAGCAGCCAAATGCACCTATCAGCTCTGCAAACACATGGTAAGTGTCGTCAGCTGCACAGGTCCTGTTCAAGATGGACAAGGCAGGAGAGGGGCAAGAGATTGTGGCTGCAGACTTAGCACAGAACAGGGATCCCAGCTTCATCGGCTTCACACAGCAGATGTTTCTAGAGGTGAACCTCACGTCAACTCAGTGACTGGCTAAAACCAAACATATTGCAATGATGCCTCACAATGCAATATGCAGCTGCTGGCACTGATGTCTTGTTTGCTATGTTTTTTTTGGGTCACACACCCCCTCATATCTTTGTGCACTCTTGCTATTGTGCCCTGCAAGAACACCCTTCTGCTTTGGTACTGTGCTTTCATCTGCCAAGTTGCTGTGAGTCGCAGAAAAGCTTGTACTCTAGGGCTGTCCCTTGACATTCATGGCTCAGACAGACTCTGCTCAGAAGTCATGGGTCGTCTGTCAGCGTGAGTTGTCTGTGTGTCTGTACAGATGTGCATCTTTGCTGGATGTGACTTTCTGAAGGCCTTGCCTGGCATCGGCATGAAGAAGGCACATCAACATGTGAAGCGCCTCAAGGCTCACCGCAAGGTACAGGACTGGCATATGTGCTGCGCTGCACATGCTGTTGTGCAGCTTTGATACAAAGGCACAACATCGTCCAAGGGAAGCTGCATTGAGGTTTCCAGATGTGTCAGGGTGCACCATCATGGAGTGGGTGGTAACAGAGTGTGCCTGCTTGCATGATGCAATTCACATTAACAGCATATCAGCATGTCAGAAGAGTCCAATTTGTCTGCATCAGTTCAATTGCCAAGAAAAGCCATGCAGATGACGGTCAAGATTGGCTCAAACCTTGCAACTCTGCAACATCTAAGCATGCAACAAGCTGAATTCACCACTGGTCTCCACTGGTGCAAGGCAATTCCTAAATGCATGACAATCATACTTCCTGCCATTGGAATAGAGATGTCGCTCATGTTGCACAGGTATGCAAGAGCCTGCGCTTCAGCGGGGTGTCTGTGCCACGTGACTATGAGCAGGGCTTCCAGCGTGCCCTGTGGACCTTCCAGCACCAGAGGGTGTGGTGCCCTCACCGCAAGCAGCTGGTGCACCTGCGCCCTCTGCCCCAGGGAGGCTTGGCTGCCGGTAATAATTATAATTATAATTATAATAATAATAATAATAATAGTAATAGTAATAGTAATAACAATCATAATAACAATAATAATAACAATAACAATAACAATAACAATAACAACGCTTTCCAGCTCATGACGAGCTAGGTACATGCAGGACAAGTCTTGTCTTTCCAAAGCTTGGCTGCCGGTAGGTGTTAGAAGAAGACAGAAAAGAAAAGACTATGCCTTCCTGCGTCAGTTTAATGAGAAGCCAAGTATTACACTGGGCCGCCCAGGTGCTGGTAGTTGTCAGAAAAGGAAAGAAAGGAAAAGACTACGCTTTTCTGCGTCAATTTCATGAGGAGCCAAGTATTATACCGGGCTGCCCAGGAGGTCATAGGTGTTACCCATCAATCAGCACAATGTTGCATTATGTGACTGTCAGAATGAGTGTATCAGTCAACCTCAAAGGGGTGCTCAGGACCAAATGGAGAGGAAAGAATGTAAAAGCTTACGCTTTTCAGCAATCATAATGAGAGCCTCCTCAGGCGGCAGCCCGGAGCTCAGGACTGACTGCTCTGGACAGACAAGACCTGCCCTACACATATCCACATCATAAGCTGGACAGCATGAACACCATGATGATCAACAACATGCAGCACAGACCCCTTTGCATGACTACTTACGCTGAGCCCTCTCCAACTTCTGACCAATTCGGATGGGATGCTTACACACCTTGCTATGGGCAAAACACAGCCCACATGCTTCTGGCAATACATTCACTGTTATGTATTGTGGTTGTGTGCACAGCTGCTGGGAGTGCTGAGCTGCAAAGCGGCAACAGCAAATGCTGTTTCTGGGTGCAGTGACTGACACCCAGTTGCGCTTATGCAGTCGATGCTGTCGTGGGCGCTTTAGCCGATGGAGACACCGACCATGACTTCCTGGGCCCAGCGCAACCAGATGTAGTTATGCAGAAGGTGGCAGAAGGTACCCAGCATGTCCCTTCATACACATAGAATGCAATGTACACAATCTGCTTTGAAATGCCTGTGGCAGATGTATCGCTTATGCATCATGTCATGGCATTACACCGGCCCTGGCTGCATTGGCCATACTCTAGCGCAGTCCCCTTTGCTTGTTGTGCCTGATATGGAGAGTCCAAGCTCTTTTCCAATCCCACAATGTCTAATTTAATTCAGAAACGCCATACGACCTATGCTGGAAATCTAAACTCAGAAACGCCTGGGGACACCAAAAAGACGTTTCTACAGAGTGGAGATCTGTTAGCAAGTATGGCATTGGGGTTTGCTTTGCAGGTGAGTTGGACCCCATCACCTTGAGGCCCTTCCCACAGCCACTTGTCCAGATTCCTGCTCAGGTCAGCCCCTTAGAGACCAGCAGCAGCCAGAACCAGATGAGACCGTGGCGACCACAGCGGCATAGCTCTGATGGCAAGCTCTCAGGTTGGCATTGCTGGAACTGCCAGAAGATCTGATTCAAATGCTGACATGTGAAAGCTGTGCAAAACTTGCAAATTAGGATAGGTTGCGCCCCTTCCTGGACAGCCCAGTACAATACTGGGCTTCTCACTAATTTGACGCTGAAAGGCGTAGTCTTTTCTTTTCTTGTCTTGTCTTTTCTTTCTTGTTATTTTATTTTATTTTCTAGGTTGCGCTCCACTACAGTGAAGTCCAAAAGCTACTTGCAGCATGGCAACAGTCTCCTTGTTGGCACTGGACCTACGTGCATCACAAAGTTTCTGGATGCGCTGGTCACCATTGCTGGCTAACTGTGTTGGCAGTGAACATGCAACAGGTGTATACATCCTAGGCTTCAGGAGGGTGATGCTGTAACGCTATGCCATGTGGCTGATGCAGCACATGACTCAGCCCATGTGGCTGATGCAGCACATGACTCAGCTGCTTGATGCTGGGAATTTATTAGCAGCTAATACCTGGTGCTGCATGTGCTGAGCCTCTGTTCAGCATTTGTTCTGGCCCTAACTGTTGCGTCCTGTCTCTGAGCATCCAGTACCCCTCAAGTGGTGCTGTCTAAACATGGTTTAGTCACAGCTGTGTCTGTTACAAGCAGTCGCACTCTCATGCAGCCACTCCTGCAGCACACACCAGCAGTCAGCACACAGTACACTGTCCTGCACATCAAGTGTTGCAACAGCAGTCTTGTAACAGCGTGCTGAGGTCAGCAAACACCGAGCTGTCTTGCACATCAAATGTTGCATCAGTGGCCTTGTAGCAGCATGCTGAGACAGGAAGCTGTTGCGCAGGTGGCAAGAGGCCTCTGACGTTGCCTGTTCAGGCCAACGGCATTGCCAGCTACTTCCCCACTCTGCCAAGCAATGGGCAGGCTTCAAAGCAGTTCAGCGCCCCCCGGCCTGCGGGCAGGGCGGCCCCCTCACAAAACCCTTTCAGGCATTCATGCCTTGGGAAACGCAGCAATGCTGATGCTGCACAGACAGACGAGCTGCAGCCTGCAACTTCAGGTGAGCATGCTCAATGGTCTGATGACACATAACACTGGCAGGTTGACTGCATGCTCACGTCAAGGTGTGCTTGCATACCTTTGACTTTACAAATTCTTCCACATCTTTGCAACGACATCCTTCCAGACGCAAGCTTATGACCACCACAGCGGCACAAATGCGCAGCACCTTGCCCTGTTTGTCCACTGTACGTGCTTGCAAAAGCAGCTATGGATACCGCTGAACGCACCACTTTGTTGCCAGCCACTCTGCCATCAAAATGGCAACCGCTTTTCTCCTTCTTTGGCCACCTTTTCCAAGACCACGGATGTTTTTGCCCAAAACCCTGTGTTATATTTTCGCCTTCATTTACCATCTGCGTTTTGCTGCAATCATGCAGGCTAGTGCTCACAGCAGCATTTTAACATTATTTGTTACTACTATTATCAATATCATTACTTATTACTACTATAATCAATATTAACAATATTATTATTGTTATTATTATTTTGTTGTTATTGTTAGTATCATTATTTTTATTATTGCTGTTTCTTTATATTGACACTGCCTCAATGTTGTGCCCATCATGCATGCAGGCCGCTTCAGCCATGCAACCTCCCCAGCTGGCAAAGCCTCACGCCATCTCTCCGGCTGCGGCTCTCAACCTGAGCTCCCTCAGCACGCGTTTGCCCATTTCGCCGCTGTGGGCAAATTCCTCACCTCCAACCCACCCAGCAGACCTGCTAGGAGTCCCACACCAGATCAGACAGACAGCCACCTTGCTGGTGGCAACAGCAACAGCAGCGCTGCTGTTTCCAATCTATTGGCAAGGAGCTGTGAACCTGATCGGACAGATAGCCCAACACCGCGTGCCAACAGCAGCTGCAGCGCTGCCCTTGCCAATCTGCTTGCTAGGAGCCGTATGTCCACACATACAGATGTGCCTGCTGCTGCTGCTGCTGCTGCTGGCATCAGCAACGATGGCAGTCAGTCAGGCAGGCTTGCAAGGAGTCAAACACCTGAAGGGACAGACAGTCCTGCTGCTACAGCTGGCAGTGTCAATGACCTGGGCTCGTCTAACAGGATACAGCACGCCTTCAACATTTTCGCTGCAGGCAAGGGCAGCGTCAGTCAAGCCTCCTCAAGCAGGCTTGCTGGCAGACACACCACCGACCAGTCAGACAGTCCTGCTGCTGCCAGCAATGCACAAGTAGCTGAGCTGGCAAAAGCTGAGCAAAGCCCTGCTGGTGGCAGATCAGCAGATGATGCTGCAGGGCATGCTGTGCAGCCTAGAGCTGATGTTGGTGATGCTGCTGACGCAAGTGCGAGTGCTGACTTCTACAGCACAAGCCCTGGAGGTTTGGAGTCCGGTGACAGCCCTCCTGCTGCACAGCTGCCTTCAAGAAGCACCTCGTCCCCTTTCAAGCAAGGCAGGGTCCCTTCCGGGCATCTTGTCTCCCCCTTCAAGGACGCCAGCAGAGCACCTTGGGAGCAGCAATGCAGTGTAGACAGGCCTGCCAGGCGAAAAGTCAGCACCCTCTTTGGCTGTTTGCCCAAGCGGCTGAAAAGTGTGGAGGCAGCCGCTCTGCCCAGTGATGCGAATCCCTTTGGGGTGTTGGGCGGACTGGTGAGCAAGCTGAAACCTCAGAGTCCGCCCAGTGAGCTGGACAGCTCAACCCGTGAAGATTTCGACATTGATTTGGAAACCATGGAGGATGGCACTGATGATTGCATGCAAGAAGAGGAAGAAGGTGCTGGGGTGGACAAAGATGGGCGCAGCATAGAAGAACAGAATGGTGTCAGCAGCATGCATCATGACCCAATTGCAGGGCTGAAACACATACAACCCTTTGCAAGCATTGCCAATGTGGCTGTTAACAATGTCAAAGCTGCCTCTCTGCAGAAGTTTGGCATGCGGCCACAGAACGCAGCTAAGAAAGGGCATGACCATGCCTTGTTGCAACCCTTTGCACCACCAAGGCGCTGCAATGCTTCTCAGGTGGTGCAACAGCAAGCCACAGGCAGCAAATGCCAAGCTGGTGGCAGGCCTTCTGCCTTGCAGAACTTTGTTTGCAATGTCAGTCACAATGAATCTTTGTCTCTTGGACAATAGCTATGTGATAGCTTAGAAACTGCCCATTTTGATAGTGTAGAGCTCCCTGCAATCAGCTGACTGCGCAACATGTGATCCCATGGTGTTGTTATGTGATCTAACAAGCACACTTTAGTAGTGATTACAATCGGATGCTTGCACACTGAAGTGAATCACTGTCACCCCTGACATATATATTGTATGCCTGCACTGTGACTTAATTTTTGAAAGCATCAGCAGCAATGTCATGAAACCATTTCGATCGTTGATTTGTGGCAGAAAATTTGTTCACCAATGCATATCATACGTTGGAATGTCTTTCCACACAGTGTCTGAACAACACATGCTTTCTAGATGAATCTAAGCCTCTTCTTCCTCACCATAGGCCGGCATCTTCTTCTTGTTGTCAATGATGTATATGTCACTTTTTTGTATGCCTTTGTCCTTACTGTAAGTCTTGAGGATAAAGTCTGCTGCTTTGTCTAGGAAGTCTCCTTGTACATCTATCTGATCTTTCTCTGTGGGAGACTTTGTGATGGCCGCCCCACTGGCAAACTTTTTGCCGAACAGCTTTGATGCATCAGCAAGCTTTATGCCAAAAGTGTCCAGGCCAGATATCGTGGTGACACATTTTTTTTTGTTGCGTGTGTTTCGTTCCAGCACTACTTCTGGCTTTGACTTCTTCTTGACTTTGCCACCAGGTAGTTTCTTCTCTATTTGCTGTCCAGGGGCCTCTGAGACTTTCAGATCAGCCACCTGCCCTTCAACGCCTGATTCCTGTGAGGCTTTCCATTTCTTGTACTCGTCACAGTCCTTGGGCAAGAATTCATTAAACTCGGCTGGAACGCCTGTGACAGGGTCGTACTCGACCACTTGTGGAGCTGGAGGAGTTTGCTGGGTTGCAACTGCAGCTGCCATGCTGAACAACGACGGATTTGTAATCTGACACAGGCTCAGCAGAAAGAGCACACCTCGCAGCGATTACAGGGATATAGAATGGGAGGAAGGACTAGCCAACCACAACACCAAGGCAACATGCAGCAAGGACAAGCAGGCAGCAAGCAGACCTAACGGTCAACCTTCTTCTTGAGCAGCTTCCTAGTCGCATTCAGACGAGACGATTTGATTTCAAGCTTCAAGCCTGGAGCGGCAAGGGGGCAATTCCCGCAAATGGAGACAGCTCGTGCAGCTATTATTGATACTGTCTGCGCAAGGTCGCATTTCGTCTTGCCTGCGTGAAGCCTGCGACGATCTCCAATATCGCAACACACCTGCAGGGCGTACGTGCGGCTCTTGGTCAAGACACGTTATTTTCAGCCGGCTTCAACTTCTGGCAACGGTTGCATCTGTGACAGTATAGCCCGCACGCCTGTGGCATCATCGGCCTGCTTGCCAGCTCGATACCGCCTTGATCAGACTTTGCGGGCAAGGCGTCCGGCTGCAAGCCGATAATGTTTTGTGGGCCGGTCTGGGCGCTTCTCAAAGAACCTTAGAGCTTGAGAGAGGTGCCAGCCTGCGAAACAAAATCCTGACGCCGGTTCCCTCGGAGTCGATTCTGGACCGTTCCTGAGGCAGATGTTTGGTAGTTCCATGCAAAACATGCAAGCAGCGCGAGCTGGTCCGCAGCCTTGACTGATGTGACTTGAGCACTCGGGCCAGAGGAACTGCAGGGTCTTTCAGCCTTTGAGGCACCAACACCCTGACAGAATGAGCACTGTAGAACTCAAGCGCCGAAAGTCAAAGCGCCTACAGAGCAAGGGCCTTCAGAGCACAGATGCTTCCCACACCAGACCCAACGTCAATAGTAACAAGGCAGATGCTGGCAGCACCAAGACGAACGGCAGCCATGATCAACCAAGGCCTCGGCAAGGAAGCATTCTCTGGTGCTGCAGCATGGCTCTTGTCCTGCTTGCTGCCTTAGCGGTTGGCACTAGCAAGCTTGGAGTCTTGGACCGCCAGTCAGCAGTCAACCTGCCTTCAGCAACAAGTGGGTGCTACGCTGTAGCCTTCAAGCTGCTTTGATGCCATATTGAGCACAAAACACACCATGTAGCCAGCCATTTTGCATGCAGTTGTCTTCGTTACAATGTACATGTCAAAGTATGAAGTCGTGCATCTTTCAAATCACAGACTTTGTTGAGAGCCAGAGAGCTGCAATGGTTCCACCGGCCTTCTTACTGGTGTTCTTAGCGTACTTGGTGTTCTGACTGCTCGTCATGCCACGCTTAGGAAACGACAGCTAGCCCAATCCAAAATGCCTCTGACTTGCAGATGAGTCCCCAGCTAGCCAGTCACTGAACCATACAGATCCGCGGCCTGAAGCAGAAAGCATCAACAATATACAGGGTATCTTTCCCAAGGGCTGTCAGTGGAGGGACATCCAGCATGAAGGGCAGGCGAAGAAGTTTTGGGCAAAGGAAGAGTATGAGTACTGGCATGGTGATGTCAAGCAATGGAAGCCTGAGATGCCTCAGACCTGTGCTGTTAGAGGTGCACCAGCAAAGCAAGGGTAGGTCTTGCGTGGCAGCAAGCTTTACTCACATGGCTCACATGGCAGCAGGCTGATCTCACATGGCTCACATGGCTCACACGGCAGCGAGCTGTACTCACATGGCTCACATGGTAGCAAGCTGTACTCACATGGGTCACATGGTAGCAAGCTGTACTCACATGGCCCACATGGCAGCGAGCTGTACTCACATGGCTCAAATGGCTTACATGACAGGCAAGCTGTTCTTTGCCCTGCAAGTTGTGTCAGCTGCTGATCATGCCCATAGCCACGGCTATCGCCATGCACCAAAAGCATGGCAAGCTGATGCCATCTGCTGTGCATTGTGCGTCCTTGCTGAGTGGCAAGCTGTGTGCGGACACTGGGGTTTTGTTGTTTGACTGTGACTGCCTGCATGCAGGTATGCCTGGCTCAATGGTACCCCCAGAACAGAAGTGGAGTGTGCTGCCACCCACTGCATCTACCGCAACTTGTGGTAAGCGTCGTTCAACAGAATGCTGAGTGTTCACCGTGTTTTCATCCCATTTCTGTGTTTTCCCAATTCATTGTCACTTATCGTCTGTGCCATCTATGAGTCTCACGTCGTCTATGACGATCCATGCAATCCTGCAGACACGCTGACTGGGCTGCTGCCATGTGTCAAATTGCCCTCAAATTGCTCACGAGCTCACAGGCATGATGCGTGCACTTCAACAAGGTGTTCATCATATGCAGCAATAGCAGTGCTGCACTTGCTGTAGACCACCTCGACTGCTGCATCCTGACGCACGCACAGCACAGCAGCTCAACTTTTCATGACAGCCTGACGGACAGCTTTAGTCTAATTGATGACCTATACCCACACCCACAACTTTTGTCACTGGCGAAAACACTGGCTTCTGCTGTGAATCGACAACTAAACTTGGGCAGGACCTAATTTCTTTGTCTGTTGAGTCCCCTAAAGCCTCGCCATTTTGCCCTGTCCTTTGCCACTCCTGCCCTGCCTGCTGACTTGCGCCCTGGGGACAAGTAAGCCCTGCCTGCCTGCCTGCCTGAGTCCTAAAGACAGAAAATGTAAGTTGACTGATTGTTGTGTAGGTACAACAACGGCCGCTTCTACCTTTTGGTAGATGGGCCAGCTGCAGTGGCACCCTGGAAGATGACCAGGAATCAGGATCTGAATGTGGTGCATGTGGACGACGCCAACCAATGGGCGGCGCCTTTAGACGCAAAAGTGGTCTCTGGAGACACCCTCATCTTCGATTTTGTCTACTTCCTGCACCCGGTGAGCTGTCTAGCTCACAAAGGCGTGTTGTAGTGCGTGAAATGCCATTGTTGTGCCATTGGAGATCAGCGACTTGACGACACGAGATGTTAACATACAGCAGATACAGTGCGATGGCCTTGCGCACCATGCTAGCAAAAACCTCAGCTATGATATGACTCTGCCTGTGCATCTCATCGAAAGGTGCATCCAGTACTAAGCCTCTAGCTGGCTGCTTGTCTACAGCCAGCTGTGTTGCCAGTCATGATGATATCAATGTTAGACAATATTTTCAAACACTTTCTGCTACTCACTACAAATTGCCTTTCAAAGCTGTGTACTGTGAATACATGGGATTTTCTAAAGTGTGTCTATCAAAGTCTTGAAACAACATCTTGGGTTGGGAGACAAAACCTTGGGATTTGCAAATCTAGCTGCCCTGCAGACCGCCATTGGGCACTGGTCAGAGATGATGTTTCCCCTCTTCAGTATCCTCAGATTGGAACCTGCCTTCAAGCGGCCAGCAACCCAGTTCATGCTGCTCCACCTGAAGAGGGTGCACCTGATGGAGTGGGCCCGAGCTGTCATGTCAGTGGCCCTTGGTGTGAAGGTGCATGAAGACCTGCCTCCTATGCTGATGCAGCAGGAATCTGACAGCGTGTGGACTCAAATACGTAAGTTTTCTGTAACACAGTGCATGACTACATGACTAATCAAGAGTCATTGCCTGATATTGCATACCCTTGGTGAGAAGATGCATGAGAAGCTGCAGTCTGTGCTGACGGAACAGTATTGTCACAGCATATAGACTGAGATACATGAAGT
>JAABUW010006066.1_pt1 | contig 15377 bp, 9 predicted proteins | sample 5560081 | NCBI WGS metagenome assembly JAABUW01 (sample SAMN10711882, study PRJNA513363) | rock metagenome | isolation source: Antarctica rocks | place: Antarctica: Victoria Land, Knobhead sud | reverse complement strand
ATAGGATATAAAAGATTCTCGCAAATCCGCGCTGCAAGGCATGAAAACTATGAAATACACAGGACATATAGCACTTTCATACATCTCGCCACGTATTCGGCACCGGCTTCCGTCCTGCCAGCAGGGTACTCGGTGCATGCTGCTGCTGCGGTGGCGGTGGCGATCTCGAATTGTATACCGTGCCAATCTCTTGTTGCTCGTATGCTGATGACGGTGCATATCGGGTGCTGGCCGATGGGGAAGGGGAATAGGCAGAGTATGCGGGTTGGGCTGGTTGATCGCTGTAAGCGTGCGGTGAGGAGCCCCATTGCGGTTGGCTCGGCGCGCCGTATGCCTGGCCTTGTGTTTGGGGAGATCGGAGATCCGCTCCGTTGTAGGCGTTGGGTTGTTGGTATGGATTGTCTAAGGTATGTGAGCTCGCCTCGGCGTAGCCAGCTGGTGGCGAAGGCGCCTGGGTGGTCAACATGGGAACTCTTTGCGCCTGTGTAGGTCCCAGGGTTCCCATCTCCATGTCTCCGTCATGCTCCTCGAGCACTTTTCTTGAAGTTGCATTCTCCCAGCTTGGCATTGCGGGTAGGGCGTCCTCGTTTACCGGCTTCTTACTGACGTCAAATTGTGCGAATTGAGGAGGCTCGTAGACGGGTTGTTGGTGCGCTGGGTTGTAGCCTTGATTGACGGGTCCGGGCCCGTAGCCTTGACTCGGAGGTTGCTGGTACCCTTGGTTGGGTGGCTGCTGATAACCTTGATTCGGAGGTTGTTGATACCCCTGATACGGCGCTGGCTGGAAGTTCTGGGGCGGATCGGCGTATTTGTCCCCACGGTTGCGGTTGCGACCGCCGCCCGTTCTACAGCAAGAGAAGCAGTCGCAGCAGCAGTTTAGGCCGCAGCAGAGGCAGCGGGCGCAGCACCAGAGGATGGAGAGGATGAATACGGAGGCGACGATTATGCCGATGATGACGGGCCATCTAAGGGGGAGATGTCAGTGGTGGAGCAGGGGGGGGGTGGGAAGGGAGACGGACTTGCAGTAGGCTTTTGCCATGCAGGTGTTCCAGCTGTTGATGTTGACACCGGGGATACCGGCGCGGATGACTATGAGAGGCATTTGGGTGATTTGTGACTGGTTCAAAGAGGGAACAGCGATAGGTTTTGGGGGTGTCCAGGAGTGAGGCTCGGAAGGTTATACGGCGGCGGGAAAGGGCATTGGTATGTTGTGAAGATGTAGAAACGGGAGTTGATGCGAAGAGCAGTATCCAACACTGTTACTACTGTCCTTCAGTTCCTGCAGCGCTCAATCTACCTTCACGGCAAGTGAATATCCGAAAGGCCTACGACGATGTCATGCTTGGGGCATTGGAGTTCTTTGTTTCAAGTTGGTGGTACGAGGGTCAGCCATTGATAAAGACAGGGGTACGCGGCTTGTGGCTCGCTGAGACCTTATTTTCAACCCAAAATGCGAACTCTGTCTCCAATATCCAACTGGGTCATTGCGACGACAAAGAGCAAGCACATCCTGCCGTTATTCTACAGACCCTGTCGAGAGCATTCTCACTGTTCTTGAGAAATACAGGAAGAATTAATCCCTTATCACTGTCCGGAGAATAGGAACCTCAAGGGTACTATCATAACTTCTTAGACTATTATTCTACAGAGAAATCAAATCCCCTGAATGCCTTCTTAAAAGCCTCTGCGTCTTGCGTCTCCTCCGCCTCACTTTGCTGACAGTCCCTCCAGTTCATTCGCGCTTCGAGCTGCAGTAGCTTGGCCATCACCCTTCGCCCAAACTGCAGGTCGAAACGAAAATCTGGTGACAGTGGAAGCACCAGGGAGATTTCCTTGCCTAGTTCTGCTTCTCCGTCTCGCCCCAAATGATCCGCCACGTTTGATGTCAACTCTCCACCACCCTTTTCTCCTTCTCCCGGCCGCCAGATCCAAACTCGGAAGTAGTCTCCCTTTTCTGTCGTGCCGTCCCCGATTTCTTCATTTTTGAATGTAGGGTATCTCTCGTTCTCTGCTTCAACCTTGAATGCAGCTTCTACTAGGCCTTTGGTGATGAGGTCTGTTGGTACTGGCAGAAATTGCCAGTGAATGTGAATGCCTTGAGCTCTGCTGACTTCCCATGTCACAGCCCCAAGACTATCTTTCGACTTCGCTATCAAAAGGCTATGTAAGGCTCGGCGATATCGGTGTACCTCATTGTAAGTCGCGGATCGTACTTCGGTATCAGAGATACTTGCGATTGTAGGAGAGTGCGACAGAGGTAGAATAAGGATGTGAGTGGGGAACCCAAGTGCTGGGAACGTCGATGCATCACTGAGTGGCCCTTTAGCAGTTGTGAGGTAAGTGTTATCCGCAATGGAGGTAATCAAGTGAGTTGCTAGATTCGGGTTTGAGAGACAGAAGAAGCATTCCTGGGGTGTTGGTGGAGCCTGTCTCGCGCGTTTCGAAGGTCGGTGATGATGATCGTGATTTGAGAAGCGTGAATAAGACTGCTCTTGTGGAGGGAGTCGCTGGCGTTTTTTGGAGTAATCGGTGAGGGGCGAGGCTGTAGTACCAGTGGGTATAGTAGAAGGAATCGCAGCTTCGGGATCTATGGAAAAGGCATAGAGCCACTTTTGTTTCAACGGATTATCAAAAGCAGCAAGGCTGATGAAGCGCGTGACTTGCTTTGCGTCCGGCTGCTCTTCCTTGGGGGCGTGGAAGAAAGGCTCACGCTCATAGAATATTTGATCTGACGTACTGAAGTGATAGCGAGGCCGGAGGGTTGAACAAAGATCGGCAATACATTGCTCTGCGGTTGGCTCTTCTGCACCATCAGGTATATTCACTTTGGACCCGGTACGGACTAACAGAGGCCATTGACTTGTGATTAATACGTCTGCTGTATTGGCGCCACGCAGAGCCTTGGCATCGTCTTCAGTATGGAACGGGAGATACTTGTCCTTTGATAGGCCTGCAGTGATGCCCGGATCCAGGGAACCTCCTAGTGCTACTATACGTAGTCCTTCTGACGTCTTGATTGTGGACCGTTTGCCTAGGAAATACAAGTTTGGACATACTTCACCGTCTAACCTCTCGAGCTTTTCAATAATTTTCTGAGGTAAAGGGTAGTTTCCAAGCGTGAAATAGATTGGTAACGGGATTGTGATGTCTCCATTCAACAGTGCTGATACAGCCTCATCATCTTCTGAAGATGATTCCGCAGGATTCGCAAATAAATCTCCCAAGACTATCCCCAGCGAGAACAAGTTCTTTGAGTGCAACTTGGATAATTTTCCAAAAACCGAGGTAAACCGTCCTTTAATAGCTCCGGTCACGACTCTGAGCATGAGTCAGCATAAAATGTCTCCCATTGTAGCGTTAAGTAAAGAGTTAGGGGAAGCAGGGATGGAAGGATTCTGGATGTATTAAACGTTTCTGAAAAAGGATGCGTATCTTGAGAAGTAAGGGAGGATTATCTTGAATATATAACGAATGAGATCAGGAATGCGGAAGCATGGCTAGACGAAGTAGCACTTACATTTTGAAGGTCATCCTAAGTATCAACTGTTTGTTGCCAAGCTGAAGGCCCTTTTGGGTTTTAGGGTATCGGCCATGTGGTTAATCCGAACCGCGGCAATAGCGCTTGATTTAGCGGCATATCAAAATTCCTGTAGATCTTTGTGTGAGCCAGGACTAATATCGAGGCAGACATTATGTCACGAAATCCGGGGCCTTGGTCGAAGATGGCAGTAGAGTCTTCACGAAGAAAAGAAAGACCTACCAAGAAAGTAAAAGGTGGTACTTCTTCGACAAGGAAACATCGCTTCGAGTCTTTTACTCAGCGCATTGCAAAGCTCAACATCGATCCGGTTCGTCGGGTCCATCGTGCTGATGTGGAGCAACAAGAACTCAGTACCACTACCTCATTCTTAAAGGCGGGCTTGAATAGATGGAAGGATCTAAATCTTTCTGAAATTTTTACAAATTTCGTTCGAGAGGTAGAGCCACTGTGCGACAGCTTACCCCAGATCCTACACTACAACCAGGGCATAATGGATTTACTATACATCTACATCGAGAAGCGGGACCCACAGTCCTTGGAACCATTGCTCAGCCTTTTGGGAAGTTTTGCCCATGATCTAGGATTCAAATTTGAAAAGCACTTCTCCAGGGCTGTCACGCTGGTTGCTTCTCTGGCTGCTAAGCATTCCGATGTGCAGGTCATCGAATGGAGCTTTACATGTTTGGCATGGCTTTTCAAATATCTATCACGTCTTCTGGTTCCGGATTTGGCACCTCTATTTCGCATTATGGCGCCGCTCTTGGGAAGAGAAACACAGAAAACGTATACTACTAGATTTGCAGCAGAAGCGATGTCTTTTCTCGTCAGAAAAGCAGCGCTCGCATATCATAAGAACCGTAAGCCCTTGACAATAGTAGTGGACTGCATCTTGGCAGATCTCGACTCTATGGCAGAGCGCAACGAGCATCTTGAGCTCTACCAATATGGCTTGATGACGTTATTTGTTGATTCTATCAAAGGTGTCGACAGGAAATTACACTCTTGTGGCGACTGCATATACCGTTGCCTCCTTGAACGTACTCTAGAAAAAGACAGTGGCCAGTCTTTGGACCTTCTGACAGTGCTCAATGGAGTTACCATTGGCTTGATCCACCTCACTGATGCTACGACCTTCCAATCGATCTTGGACATTATTCTCGAAAGTATCAAAAACCTGCGTACAAGATCAACTACCAGCCACGTTATGGTTCATGAACGCTTGCTTTTGATAGTTACCGCGGTGAGGAAAGGCTCAAGAATACAAAATTGGGCTCCAATATTTGATGCATTGATATCATTACTAGAAATCCACGGAAAGTCCGCTACCACAAATTTCCTGACAATCCACGAAGCCGCAGCAGTGATCCTTCAATCGGCACCATTGGAGACAGTGATCCCCAGATATCGTCAGATCCTAGATATACTTGCAGATGATTACAACGCACATGAATTCCTTCAATTTTGCAGTTATTTTTATGATCTAGGCCAAGAGCGTTTTCGGAATTTGCTTCTTCCGTATTATTCAAAGTTTGTCATGACTACTGCTGTCCTCTATTGATTCGCTAACTTTGTAACAGGTTCATCATTTCTAAATGGGAAAGTAATGAGCTCGAGCTGTGTCTTCTACTTCCTAAAATCGTTGAGGAGAGTGGACAAAATAGGTTAACATGCTCCGAAGCCTGGCAGAACCACATAGTCAAGACTTTCGAAGATGCCAAACTCCATGAAGACCTAATCCACCCTTGTAGTGCATACCTTGAGCTGATGAATCTCATATCTGTCTCTTCTTCAACCACGGATCGGGTCATGCAAGCATTAGGCGATATGATTGACCAAAGCTTGGATTTGCCGTTTGAAAACGAGGTTCGAACCACCTTCAGCCTTGGCTTAGGCATAAAGAGTTATGTGCAGCATTTCCCGACGTTTGACGCTGGTGTGCCCCGAATGTGGGCCTCGATCTTCAGTGTTGCTAGCCAATTCGGGGGTCTGGCCCCTTACCTCGAGGCTGTGCTTACTCTGGTGAAATCGACCCACCTTGATCTCGGCAATCAGAATCTCGACCCGTTCATCGGTGTCTTAATAGAAAATCTACATTCTTCTTGTCATCCGCTTCGACAACTTTCCTTGCAGATTATTGGGGCTCTCTATCAGAAAGTCCACCTTCAACAGGCAGATATCATTACCAGTGCATTGGCGATCGAATCTAGTCCACTAGATCTACAATCAGCTCGTTCTTTATCGATGCATGTCCGCAAGCTTGCCTCGCAGTACAAGTCGGCTTCGTCGGATTTCTGGCTCCAGAGGGCTATCCCGCATTTCTGCTTCGGTCTGCTAACATTTAAGCTTTCTCAACTTTGGAGTGACGCCATTGATGCTCTCAAAGAGATCTGCGAGACTAGGATTGGCGAGGATGTTGTGTCTCAACAGGTTTTTCGATGGCTAGGGCAACCTGAGTCAGCAGTTTCGACCGATGAAAATAGTTGTACCAAGGAACTACAGCGAAAGCCTTTGACTCCCTTCCAATGTTCGAATCTCATGCATATAGATAGCGTAACGGAGTCAGATCTCAAGGCTATGAAGATGGCTCCTGAGCTGATAACGACAAACTTTGAAACGGCTCATAGATTCGCCTCACAAAGTGTAGCCGGAGCCCCGTCTCTAGCTCTGAAGGTTCTATTGGGTGTTCCTCACGTGGCTGAAAAGCGATCTCGGCAGCTCGTCCCGATATTCCTACGATGGGCTACTGACAAGATGGAAGAAGACTTCTTCGATGATCCAGAGGACACGGAGAATTTAGTCCTAACTGGGGATCCGAGTCACCCAAAATTGGCTCGGAAAGATCAGAAAGCCATGCTCAATCTTGTCGGCTGTTTCAACAATCCTAGAGTCTTATATCGATCATCCGAGGTTTTCGAGGCACTGAGGAATTTACTTGCCAACGGGGATATTGAAGTGCAGAAGTCTGCCTTGAAGGCGATCTTCACCTGGAAGCTTCAAGGTATACAACCATACCAGGAGAACCTGATTAATCTTCTCGATGATGCCCGATTCAGAGAGGAGATCTCGAGCTTTATGCACATCGATGATCGCATCAGCACGATACAGGACGATCACCGGCACGAACTCATGCCCGTACTGCTCAGGATTCTCTATGGTAAGATGATCGCAAGAACAGGAACGGCAAGTGGCAAAAGAGGGCAGACAACGAAACGGAGGGCAGTTCTAGAAGCTCTATCTCGATTTGGCGAAGGAGATCTCCGTGAGTTTGTCAATATTGCTCTCGGACCGCTCGACAGCCTAAAGATTGTCGACAAGTCATGCCTGATTGAAAAAATCTTAACCCAGGATCTTTTAAGTACCCGAAAGCAGGTAGGCTTAATCAACATGATCAAAGACATGCTTGAAACCCTTGGCAGTCAACTCAGCCCTTTCACACCTAATTTGGCAGATTCGCTCTTGTATTGTATGATCAGAGCTGTGCGAGGCCTAGCCACAAGTTCAGAGGCGTCAGCCCAGGATGTTGGTGACAGCGCTCAGATCTCATTACTCAAAATTCTACGGCAGACTGGCTTTCAATGCCTTACATTGATATTCAGTCACTGCTCAGCCGAAGAGCTCAAGCCATACCTACCAACCATGTTCACCGAACTAGTTAGTCCTCGACTGGAAAGACTTGCCATTGACACAGCACAGTCGGTATCAGGAATGCTGCGCTTATTCTCGACATGGGCGTCGTCTCAGGACACAGCAATATTCTTGGCGGACTATGATCCTACAGTAGTCAACTCGATTGTCAAATGCCTAGATGTCCCTTCAGCAAAGGACGAAGTCAAGTTGTTTGTCTTGGATGATATACTGAAAAGAGTTATCAATCTCTTCCAGCCTACAAATGTCCTGACAAAAACTCTTGATGAAGTTGATGATGGGACGATCAAGAGGAAATTATTGCACCCCAACATGGACTACATCCTGGAGAGTGTGGGCTGTCTGCTTCGAGGAAGCCCTAGCAAGGAGATTTTGCGATCCGCAATACAGCTTGTGTCAATGCTGGCGCCTCTAGTTGAAGGCTCAAACCAGGTGGAGAACCTCATCGAGGTCTCGGCATTTCTTCTGGATCAACCCTCCCATCGGGTAAGCCCTATTTCTAAAGGCGATCTATTACGAATTCTGCAACACTTTGTGCCGTTGTATGATCTCGCTCCAGGTGGTGCTCTGCAGGAACGGATCTTTCGTACCGTATCTTCACTTTTTGGATATTTCAAAGACCGAGCTAATAGAGAAATTCTGTCACGGGTTCTATCTGTCCTGGCAGAAGGAGACGAGGGGCTTCGAAATGTTGCAAGTCTATGCGTTAGCCTGAATTCTTTCTCTTCACAGAAGGTTGATGAGCCAGACTTCGATGAGAGATTGAGAGCCTTCAATATCATCAATGAGGATCAATTCCAGAGTTTCAGTCCTAAGGAGTGGCGTCCACTGGTATACAATATGATTTACTACGTGAGAGACAACGAAGAGTTGGCCATAAGATCAAATGCATCATTTGCGCTGCGTCGTTTTGTGGAGACCAACAGGGTCGACCCTAGAAAGACACAAAACTTGGATTCCGACCTTGTTCAGCGCATCCTGTTACCGGCTCTACGTAACGGTGCCTCTGAACCTTCGGAACTAGTGCGTACAGAATACTTAGGCATTATGGCTCACCTCGTGCGTCATAATCCTGATTGGGATGAAATAAGTGACATGTTTGTTCTTCTTGTAAAGGATGATGAGGAAGCTTCATTCTTTGGGAACATCCTACACATTCAGCAGCACCGTCGCCTCCGCGCTTTGCGTCGTTTAGGTGCTGAGGCGCGTAGTGGACATCTGCGCAGTGCTAATGTTGCCCATTTCTTCATGCCTCTCATTGAGCATTTTGTCTTCGATAAGGCTGAGGACGAGAGTGCGCACAACCTCAGTGCTGAAACTGTCTTGACTATTGGGGCGCTCAGTTCCTCTTTAGAGTGGCCTCAATTCAGAGCTCTCTTCAGGAGATACAGTGGCTATATTCAGAGCAAGCCAGACCTTGAGAAAACAGTAATCAAGCTACTCGGTGTGATCATTGACGCTTTGACCCACGCAGCTGAAGTAAGGGAGATCGAGTCTCAGCAAGAGACCCAAGACGTCGCCACTATTACAGAAATAGAAAAACCGTCCGTGCGAAGCACGCTCTCGGTCACGATGCCCAGGCAGGAGAAATTGAGTGAAGATCTTTCGAGTAATTTACTTCCATCATTGGTAAAGTATCTCCACGAAAAGGATGAATCCACTGTCAGCCTCCGTGTACCTGTTGCAGTTTCGGTTGTCAAATTGCTCAAGCTGCTACCTGCCGATCAATTGAAAGACCGCTTGCCGCCAGTTCTCACGGACGTGTGTCACATCCTACGTAGTCGAGCGCAGGAATCGAGAGATTTGACAAGAAAGACTCTGGTCGACATATCAACATTGATAGGGCCTGCTTGCTTTGGATTTGTGCTAAAGGAGTTACGAAGCTCTCTGGCAAGAGGCTATCAGCTACACGTTCTGTCATTTACGGTACATTCGATATTAGTAGCGACAGCTCCCATATTTATACCAGGTGACCTAGACTATTGCCTTCCTCAAATAGTCGCAATCGTAATGGATGATATCTTTGGTGCTACCGGGCAAGAGAAAGATGCAGAGGAATACATTAGCAAGATGAAAGAGGTCAAGAGCAGTAAAAGCTATGACTCTATGGAGCTTGTAGCAAAAACTGCCACTGTCAGCCATTTTACCCATCTCATCAGACCATTGCAGGCCTTGTTGCAAGAGAAGCTGGATTTAAGAACGGTAAAAAAAATCGACGAGCTGCTTCGGCGGATTGGTGTAGGCTTACTTCGTAATGAAGCTATCAAAGATCGCCAGGTCCTGGTTTTTTGTTATGAGATTATCCGGGAGGTTTACGAAGCCGGCGGGGCCTCCGAGGAGAGGAGCTCTAGGGAAGATCAACGTATGAAAAAGTTTTTAGTCAACGCGAAAGGGGCCAATAGGTATGGGCAACGGGGAACCACTACGTCCTACAATTACAAGCTTGCCCGGTTTTCTCTCGACGTACTCCGCTCTATCTTACATAAATTTGACGCACTACAGACACCAGCAAACATATCTGGCTTCTTACCAATTATTGGTGATGCTATTGTTCGATCGAACGAAGAGGTTCAAATGTCTGCGCTCCGCTTACTTACTGCCATCATTAAGGTTCCTCTCAAGGCAATTGACGACAACGCACCTATCTACGTCGCCGAGTGCGTGAAAATCTTCAAGTCTACAATTTCAACCAATACGGAGATTGCCCAAGCTGCTCTGAAACTGGTGTCCGCTATTCTTCGAGAGCGAAGGAACGTTGAGGTCAGGGAGAACGACTTGGCTTACCTTCTTAAGCGCCTCATCCCTGACCTGGAGGAACCTGACCGTCAAGGGGTGGCATTCAATTTTCTCAAGGCAGTCATGGCGCGCAAGATAGTCATTACAGAAATTTATGAGGTTCTTGATACTATTGCTACAATCATGGTAACCAATCAGACCCGTGGTGCTCGTGACCTAGCTAGGGGCGTATATTTCCAGTTCATCATGGACTATCCCCAAGGAAAAGGGCGCTTCTCCAAGCAACTGGGCTTTCTTGTTAAGAACCTCGACTACAAGCATCAAGAGGGTCGCCAATCCGTAATGGAAGCCATTCACCTGTTGTTTCGTAAAGTAAAAGGGGATCTGGTCCAGGATATTATCGGAACCTTCTTCGTTCCTTTAGTCATGGTCATTGTCAATGACGAGTCCTCACAATGCCGAGAAATGGCCGGTGCTTTACTGAAGACTATATTTGAGCGCGCAGATGTCGATAAAACGCAATCAATGCTAGGCTTGCTTCGATCTTGGCTCGGTCAAGCCGATCAGCCTTTACTCAGCAGGGTTGCCCTTCAGTCTTACTGTTTATTCTTGGACACGAACGGGTCGAAAGGCGGAAAGGAAATACCATTGCTCCAACAAAATATTGGTCAGACTCTCATGGCCAATCTTGCGAATACCGATGGTGCTGATTGGGAGCTGTTGTATTTTGCTCTCCAAGCCTTTGCCAAGATATGCCAATTATTTCCCTCATCAGCTTTTGCCACAAACGCCGCTCCCATATGGGCCAGCATTCGTCAGAGCCTTTCCTTCCCCCACGCCTGGGTCAAGCTATCCGCCGCGAGACTACTCGGGACATACTTTGCTGACTTCGCCCGCACGAACGCAGATACCCACGAGATCCAGCTCCCAATTAAGGGCTCCGGCGGCCTTTGGCTTACAGAGCAGGAAATGACTTCCATAACCCTCACCTCTCTAAACTCTCTCAAAGTTCTCGACGTCAGCTCAGAGCTCGCAACCCAGAGCGTACGGAATCTTGTCTTCCTCGGCAAAACCCTTGGCGCCGCAAACGCATCCTGGCCATCCCGAACTCAGCAGCAGAGTTCAGACGCACCCGCCGAAGACGAATGGGACGGCATCTCCGGCTCCGACTCCGATCCCAAGCCCTCCACGTTCGCCAATGTCGATGAGAACCTTTCGGAAGAAGAGAACGACGCTATAGATACTCCTATCCCAATACCCAAAACCGCCCTCGCCTTCATCCTCCACCGAACCTCCACCATCCTCCGCCGCGGTCCTCTCACCACCACCGCCCCCGCCCTAACCGCCCTAACCGCCTCCCTTGCCCTCCTCTCAACCCTCTGCACCACCCTCCCCACCCCAACCCTCCCCCCCCACCTCCCCACCATCCTCCTCCCCCTCCACAACCTCACCGACCCCTCCATCCCGGCCCCCCACAGCCCGGACGCCCACTTCACGGACGGCTACAAAGCCCTGCAGACCAGCGCGCAGGAGCTGATCTCGAACCTGCAGAAAAAAGTGGGCACGACCGTTTTCGCAGCCGCGATGCAGAAGGTTAGGGGTGAGGTGAAGGAGAGGAGGGAGGGGAGGAGGGGGAAGAGAGCGATTGAGAGGGTGGGGGATGTGGAGAGGGCGGGGAGGGAGAAGGTGAGGAGGTATGAGAGGAAGAAGGGGAGGAGGAGGGAGAGAGGGGGGGAGGAGAGAGGGAGGAGGAGGGGGTGGTGATGTGGGTTGCGTGGGGGGGCGGGGGCGAGAGATGGGTGGGCGGTTGTGGTACTTTTGCATGGCGAGGTGTTTGGGTGTGAGAGGGGTTTGCGAATGCGGAAGGTCTGTGGCGCTTGTCTATTGTTGGAGTTGCGGGGATGTTTCTACTGTAGAGACGGAGTAGACAGTCGTCGAAAACCATCGTTTCCAGGATCAGCCCCAGTAACTGAACCACACCGCAAATTCCGGTGACAGAACTTCTTGTATTCTAATCTCCGAACCTATCCCTCAAACTCTCAATGTCGCTCATCGCAACGTGTCGACCACAAAGACAGTCCTCACATCCCATGCTTGCTGCTCCTTTTCCCTACCCCATACCATTTCCTGCTCCAGCTACCCCAGCCATTCAGGTAACCTTGGATCCTTGTCCTTTCCAATCCATCCACCTCTCACAACCGCGCCCACGTGGCGAAAGCCGTGTTATTCTCAACCCCCTTTTCTCGGCCCTCCTGCGGCCATAGCCGGCATCGCGGGTACGGCGGGCACGACCACTTTTCTCTCGCGGTCTGCGAGACGCTTCCGCTCGTTCTCCAGCTGTTGTCGAAGGAAACAATATATCAGCCCCAATCTAGGTGTCCTCTGACTGAAGAAAAAGCGTAGGAGAGCACTCACCACCTTCCGCACCCTCCCCACCATCCCCGCCTGTGCGCCACCAACGCCCTTGCAATCCTCGCCTCTGTATGGCGCACCCACCACCACCGCATCTAGCACGACAATATCCTTGCCCTCCCACCTCGCCGGCATAGTCCGACTCAGCGCATCGAAAATCTCCTGTGCCTCCTTTGAAACATTCTTATTCCTCTTCTTCGCCTCTTGTTGCAGCTTCGTGACGGCGTTTTGGGCGCGGGTGAGGAGCGCGTTGGTGGGGAGGGGCCCGAGGGGTTGGTGTTGGTGGGTGGGTGGCGGGGCGAGGAGGGTGAAGGAGTGGATGCTGCTGAGGGGGAGGATGTGGGTGGTTGTGGAGGGCGAGGTGGGGGAGAGGGCGAGAAGGTTGGTTAGGGGGCAGGCGGTGAAGAGGGTGCCTTCGATGGTGGTGGGGGGCGTGAGGGTGGTGGTTAGGCGGATGCTGTTGGGGGGACGGGGGTTAGCTGATTGGAGTTGACAAGTAGGCGTGTCAGAGAGAGGGAGATGCATTAGAGAATATAAGAGCTAGGAGGTGTTTTGTCTATGCTGCAGGAGCTTACCGTGCGCCAATAGCTCCAATGAGCGCGGCCTCCAGTGATACCATGCCCGAAGAACCAACATTCGGTGTAGCGACTGGCGTCTTCCCACTCGCGTTGTGACGCTTGTTGTCTGCCATTTTCGCGTTGCTCGAACACTCCTCGATTCTCACTCTACGACCGACACTTATCGCCGATGCTGTTATGAACGCATTCACGGTTCGCGCTGAACGCCGATTGGGATTCAACACCGAAAGGGAACGCCGTGAAGGCGAATAATACAAAGGAGTGACAAGAAGTAAAGAAATAAGACGAGGAGGGTTGCAGCGGTGACGGTAAACCCTCACTCCTGGCACCTCGTCGCTGTGATGAGGATTGAGGCAAGTTGAGCAGAAAGGAAAGTGAGAGGATGAGAGCTGCATGGAACGACGCTACGGCGGGCCGAACCGTGCATAAGCGCTGCGCCAATGTCAAGTCATCAGGTAGACTCAAAAGGTAGTAAAGCCATTGTGGACCGTTTGAGCAATTAAGATATTTACTATTCCAGCAGTATATGTATACCTTACCTAAATGTGTAAACGCCAGTAATATGCTACTGCTCTAGGGGTATCATGATGAACTTCATCCGCGCCCTTTCATCAAGGACCAGCTTGCCCGCCCCGCCCGTTGTTACATACGCCAGCTCAAGCCAGAAACAAACAGGTCATAGGCATTATTCGTGCTCCAGCTCTCCCTTCGTAAGTGGGGGACCCCGACGACCATCAGCGCGATCATCATTGGATGCCTCTCCAATGTCTTCCCAATTGCGTGGTTCGGCGCCCAGCATTGGTTCTGCCGCCTCGCTTTCCATTGCTTCTCTTTTTTCGACTTCCACTCTGGCTTCTTTTCTCATCTTCGTAATCTTTATATAGTTGTATCCGGCAATAGCCCCAATGGTAACTACGAGTCCGCTTATGTTAATAGGTGTGAGTTGATCATCAAAGATGATATTGGCAGCAGAAATGGTGACGACTTCTTTGAATATGCCGCAAATGCTGAGGGTGACGACAGAAGTTCTTTTTAGAAGTGCAAATTCAGAAGCCGTCATTAAGAAGGCCAGGACACCCGGGAAGAGCAGAATGCCAACCCCCTCAGCAACGCCTTTATCTGTCGTCAAGATACCTAGTCCTTTCCCTAGGGGAACGAAACCTTCAACTGGGATAGCGATAATTGCCAGGCTGAGAAACATTATCGGCGCAAGAAAGAAGATAGTGCTGAACGGGTTACTGGTCGCGGGATTCCGAAGGAGCAGGATTTGCGTCAAGGCCCAACGGAAGCCGGAGAAAAATGAGGCGGAGATGATGAGGCCAAAACCGAGAGCATTGAAATCGGTTTCACCAGCGACCATCATGATGACGCCGACGGTCATTGTTGCAATGATGAGTACCAGCTTGATAGAGGGGGTTTCGAGCCGAAAAAGGAAGGCAAAGAGCAGGATAAAGGCCAAGGCTGAGGATTTGCACATTGCTGGGCAAAGTAGCACAGTATTAGTCTTATGTCTAAATTAGGAGGAGTGCAGAGAGGTTTACTGAAAAACGTAAGAGTGATGAACTTGAGACTCATGTTCCCAAGACCAATATCTAGCCCTGTAGCAGCGCCGCAGGGACCAATACGCGTCAAATAGAAGGTTTTCGTCATAAGAGGTTTATCCGTCTGTGGTGGGTCTCTATGAATGCGGGCGTGGTTGTGAAGATTCGTTATACTGTCTGATCGAGGGCGGAAGTGTGGCAAGAAATATAGTACAAGTGAAGCCAGTAGAAATTGGACGACCATGTGCATGCAGGTTGTGAAAAGTGGAAAGTGGAAGTCGAGATTGCCTGGCGAGAACATCCATCTATTGTACTAGATATTTGTTAGCACTTCGCAAGGAAGCAGGAAGGCTTCCTCATAACCTACGACAGATATAGATACTGAAAAGAGGTACCATGATGCTATCAACAGAGCGTTGATGATTAAAGCCCGGATAACGTTCTTGTCGGCCAGTTTCTGCTCATGTTTTGCAGCCTTGATGCTCCCTGCAGGGTCATCATTCAGAGTTGCTGTCCCTGCTCTTCTGCGCTTTCTTCGCTGCTTATCGTTCTTCGCCAAGGTCGTCCCTTTATTATCGCTGATGCTATCTTCTGAAGGATAGTGTTCCAACTCAACATTCTCACTCGGTGGAAGTGATGAGAAGTCAGAGCTATGCCCATCCTCCGAGGAGTAGACGCTATGTTTGCTGCCAGTTTCATCATGGCTCCCATCTGGATCTAATTTACGTTGTCGATGAGGAATCGTCTGAGAGCCCGACATGCCACGGGCTCTTCCATTCTCACCTTCAATCAGTCCAGCTCTTCTCCGTCTATATCCCTCAGCAGAGTCGTCCATGTCAGGCGCTGAAGGATGAACATGAGCTGCAACGCTTTCTTGGCTGGACAGGGATGAGATCGATGACCCCGGTGGAGAAGGTATCGTCG
>JAABUW010006065.1_pt1 | contig 15378 bp, 14 predicted proteins | sample 5560081 | NCBI WGS metagenome assembly JAABUW01 (sample SAMN10711882, study PRJNA513363) | rock metagenome | isolation source: Antarctica rocks | place: Antarctica: Victoria Land, Knobhead sud | reverse complement strand
TTGCCCGGGGATTTGCCCCAGTTACGCTAATTGGCGTCGAAGCCCACCGCTGATTTACACGCAAGAGGTCTGCTTAGGCCGTGCGGGTCCGTCGGCGCACCGCCGCCGCCCCGGCAAGGCCGAGGCCCAGCAGGGCTGCCGAAGCCGGTTCCGGCACGGTTACCGCGAGGGCCAGCGCGGGGTCCAGCGCGAGCGGCTGGTCCAAGCGAATCAGCGCGAACTCGTTGTTGTCCGGCACCCCTGGGGTCCGTCCGGCGCTGAACGGGTAGTTGTTGTCGTTGCCGACCACGATGGTGTTGGCGTCAATCGGGATGATGGTCTCGATCGTGATGAACGGCATGCTGAACACGCCGCCTACCGTGCCGTTGCCGCCCAGGCCGAGCGGGTCGGGGATGTTCAGCAGGTCGGCCACCGCGGTCTTTCGCACGAAGCCGTCGGCGTTCAGGTCAATCAGGAACACCCGCTTGAAGCGCGAATCCGCGCCCTGGTTCTGGTCGCGCTCCAGCACCAGGATCTGGTGGTCGTTGATCGCGACCATGTCGCCGATGGAGTTGTTGGCCGGGTCGATGCCGTTGTTGTTTCCGTCGGGGTCGCCGACCCGGTAGTTGAAGGACGTGCCCAGGAACGCATTGGTTTTGGTGTCGAATACGTTGATCAGGCGCCGCTGCGTGGTGTCCCCGGTCAGCGACTTCTCCAGCATGGTATAGATGCGTGAGCCATCCGGGCTGATCGTGAAGCCTTCATAGCCGCCGGACACTTGGGCGTTCGGCGTGCCCTGGGTAACTGGGGCAAAACCCCGGGCACGCAGTTGCAGCAGAACAAAGGTCAGAGTGGGTCGGTAACTCTACCACCCTGAATCTATGCGGCTTTCTTCGTTCTTTTAGTGATATAGATTGGAAGGCGGTTCGTCTTTGCCCGGGGATTTGCCCCAGTTACTGCCCTGGGCCGGCAGGGTGCTGCCGGTGCTGGGCGTGGGATAGTCGGGGCTTTGGATCAGCGGATTCGTGCCGACCTTGGCCACGTTCGGGGCCAGCACAGGGGTATCCAGCAACCGGCCCGCGGCATCCGTGTGGATCACGAAGGGGCCAAACTCCTCGCCGAAGTAGTAGGTGCCGTCCTTAGCCCGGGTGATGCCCTCGACATCGAAGTCCGAGCCAGTCAGCAGCTTGCCTGTCTGGATCGAGGGCGCCACGGGTGTGAGGCTGCTGCCGTTCGGGTAGGTCGCCTGGTTGGCGGCGGTGGTGAAGCCGGCCTTCCCATTCGGGTCACTGAGGGTGATGAACCAGTTGGACTGCCCGAAGCTGGACGGCGCGCCCGTCGTAAAGTCCACCGGCGTGACCTGGCCGGTCCCGAAGTTCGGCCGCACCGAGAACACGCGCAGCAGCGAGTCAGCCGAGTTCGACTTGGCGCCGAAGCCGTTGTCTATGATGACGTCAAACGTGCCGGCGACCGGCCCGGGGATGATGCCAGAGAAGCCCTGGACGGTTTGCGAGGCGAACGGGAACGTCCGGCCGTTGGTGTTGCCGCTGATGAATTGGCCGGAAGCCGGGCCGGGCGCGAACGTGTCGGCCGGCAGCACAGCACGGCCGACCAGCGCGGTCGCGCCGGCGGATGCGGCGGTGCATGACAGGATCACCAGCGCTGCGGCGGCGGTCGGGATGCGGGGCATGTCAGCGGACTCCTGCGGCATAATCCACCCGGTGCAGGCCGCTTCTTACAAGCATATTGCTTGAACAACTTGGGTTACGCTTCGAAGACGATCCCGCGGCAGTTTGCTCAGAGTCGTCCGTGCGCATGCCATCGTTGCAAGCCGTGTGCGGCACGACCAGCAATTCTAAGTGGGCCTCCGGCGCGGGTGTCACTTGGTGACCTGGGCTGCGATGCTGGGCGGTGGTCTTGAGTCGATGAGGGTTTGCATGAGGGTGGCCCAGTCTGGGAAGACCAGGTAGGCCGTGATGGTCCTAATGTGCTCGAAGAAGCGAGTGCGGGCCCGCTTGGCGGCTCTGGCGTTGATCCAGAGCTGTTCGAGGCAGTCGCAGACGGTATGGATGGCGAACGCCAGCAGGTTGAGGGCGGCGAACAGCATGGCGAGGTGCTGCTTGCCGTGGCCGAAGTTGTGTTCGAGATGGTAGCCGTTGGACTTGAGGACGTTGAAGCTTTCGTTCTCGATCTTCCAGCGTGCCCTGGCGCAGGCCACGATCTCGGCAACGGTCTCGGGTGTGATGGGCAGCGAGGTCACGAAGGCGCTGCTGTAGGTGGCCTTGCCCTTGGCGTCGGTGACGGTGACGCCGATCCAGTTGACCAGCATGGCGTCGCGTCCGTCGCGCAGCGGCGCGTCCTTGAACCAGCGGTAGCGGTGGGTCAGGCGCTTGCCGGCGGCCTTATACTTGGCCGTGCGCTCCTCGGTGGCGGCGCCGTCCATGAAGTCGTAGAGGGCCTTGTGCGATGACGGCTTGGCGGTGAGCAGGAAGTCGCCGCCTGCCGCCCGGATGGCCTCGGCGACCGGATGGCAGGCGAACAGGTCGTCGCCGAGATAGACCGGCCGCAGATCCTTCAAGCGCCCGCCGTGGGCGGCCAGCCAGCGCTTGGCGGCATTTCGCTCGCAGTCCTGCTTCTCGGCCCCGTCTTGGGGTGCGATGAACTCCGGCATCAAGGGCAGCGCCATGGCATGGCCGGGTGCGACGAGGGTTGCGGCCAGCGTCGAACCAAGGGGTTCGCCGGACATGGCATGGTAGCTCTCTGTCCGGCCGTTGGCGCGCTTGCGGGTCAGGCACCCCGGGCAGCCGAGCTTTTGGGAGCAGAAGTATTCCGTGCCGTCAAGGGCAACTAGCACGCGCCCGCCAAGCCGCGCGAACGGCGCCAGGCCGCCCAGCCGGTGCAGCGTGTCGAGGACCTGGTCGAAGACGGGCTGCAGGTGCGCGGGATGCACCGGGTCGAGCATCGCCCGGATGTGGTTGTCGTTCGGGACCGCGGCCATGCCGAATAGAGTCCGGCAGTTCGACGTCGCCCGCCCCTCTTCCAGGCTGCGCTGGTGCGCCAGGAACGACTCCGACTGCATGAAGAACATCGAGAAGGCCGACATCCCGATGTCGGCCATGCTGTGGCGCACGTCGCCGCGCCGCGCATCAGGGAACGCCGCGCAGGCCGAGCGCACGCCAGCAACAAAGGTGTCCAGAAGTTCCATCCAGAGCTTGAATCATACCGCCCGGCACACGGAAACCCACAACCGTCAGAAGCCACTTAGAATTGCTGCAACAGCATGATCCCGCTGCACCAAAACGGCGGAAGAACCACATTCTGACAAATTGTGACGGTTGCGGGCGGTCGGGGCCTGATACGCTGGGTCCTGGGCAGCCTTTTCCGCTTCCATTGACTGTCATCGAAGTGTCACAAATTTGCAATGCCCCCTTCACGGGTGCTGGCTAGGTTCCGCGCCAACGCAGGGCTTGCCCTGCCTCGGCGCGCACGGCGCGCCCACGATGGAGGTTACATGACAATCAAGGTCAAGGCGCTGGCGGTGACGCTGGCAGGGTTCACCTTGGGCGCGGCGCTGCCGGCGGCGGCGCAGAACCAGATCACCGGCGCGGGTGCTACCTTCCCGGCGCCGGTCTATGCCAAGTGGGGCGAGGCGGCGAAAGCGGCGGCCGGGGTCGAGCTGAACTATCAGGCGATTGGGTCTGGCGGCGGGCAGAACCAGATCACTAACCGCACGGTGGACTTCGGGGCGTCGGACGCGCCGATGGACCCGGCCAAGCTGCAATCGGCCAACCTGCTACAGTTCCCGATGGTCATGGGCGCGGTGGTGCCGATCGTGAACCTGCCGGGCCTGGCGGCCAACCAGGTCAAGCTGACGGGCGAGCTGCTGGCCGAAATCTACATGGGCAAGATCTCGAAGTGGAACGACCCCAAGATTGCCGCGGTCAACAACGGCGTTGCGTTGCCGAACCTGGCCATCGCGCCGGTGTATCGCGCCGATGGCAGCGGCACCTCGTTCGTGTTCACGTCCTACCTGTCTGCCGCCAGCCCTGAGTGGAAAAGCCAGGTCGGCGCGAACACGAGCGTGAAGTGGCCGGCAGGCGCGGGCGCCCGCGGCAACGACGGCGTGGCCGGCACGGTGAAGAACACCCGCGGCGCCGTCGGCTATGTCGAGAACGCCTATGCCACCCAGAACAGCCTGACCACGACGCAGCTCCGCAACAAGTCCGGCGCCTTCGTCGCGCCGACCATGGAGGCATTCGGGGCCGCGGCATCGTCCGGCAACTGGGCCGGCGCGCAGAACTTCGCCGTGGACCTGATCGACCAGGCCGGCGCCACAAGCTGGCCCATCGTGTCCGCGACGTTCCTGCTGATCCCCAAGGACCCGAAAGACCCGGCGCGCGCCGCCAACGTGCTGAAGTGGGTGGACTGGGCCTACAACAACGGCGGCCCGATCGCGACGCAGCTTGAATACATCCCGCTGCCGAAAGCGGTGGAGGACAGCGTCCGCGCGGCATGGCGCAGCTCGATCATGGCCGGCGGCTTAGCCGTCTATAAGTAAGCTTGTGCCCACCCTGGCGTCCGGCACGGCGCCGGACGCCAGGGTCACCTGTCCCTGATAGGATGCAGCCTTGTCCCAAGCCGTCATTACAGCCGCCGCACCGCCGCGCGCCGTCCCGAAGCGGAGCGTTGGCGATGCGGTATTTGCCTCGCTTGCACGCGCGTCGGGCATACTCGTGCTGGTGCTGCTGGGCGCCATCATCGTCACGCTGTTCCTGGGTGGGCTGCCCGCGTTCCAGCAGTTTGGCGCCTCCTTCCTGGCAAATGCGGACGGGGACCCGGTCCAGGACGTCTATGGCGGCGCCGTTCCGATCTATGGGACGGTCGTCACCTCGATCATCGCCCTCGTGATCGCAATGCCGCTGGCGTTCGGCATCGCCTTCTTCCTGACGGAGCTTGCGCCGCAATGGGTGCGCCGGCCCGTCGGCACCGCGGTCGAGCTGCTGGCGGCGGTGCCGTCCATCATCTACGGGATGTGGGGCTTCTTCGTCATCGTCCCGGTCATGGCCGAGTACGTGCAGCCCTGGGCAATTGACACGCTGGGCGAGCTGCCGGTGGTCGGATGGCTGTTCGGCGGCCCGGCATACGGCACCGGCATCTTCACCGCCTCCCTGATCCTTGCCATCATGATCATCCCGTTCATCGCGGCGACCATGCGCGACGTGTTCCAGACGGTGCCGCCGGTATTCAAGGAGTCGGCCTATGGCGTCGGCTGCACGACTTGGGAGGTCATGCGCTTCATCGTGCTGCCCTATACCAGGGTGTCGGTGGTGGGCGGCGTCATGCTCGGGCTGGGCCGGGCGCTTGGGGAGACGATGGCGGTCACCTTCGTCATCGGCAACACCAACCGGATCAGCCACAGCTTGTTCGGGCCGGGCAACACCATCGCCTCCCTCGTGGCGCTGGAGTTCGGCGAGGCGACGGGCGGCAGCCTCAAGCTGGCCTCGCTGCTGGCGCTGGGGTTCATCCTGTTCGTGATCTCGTTCATCGTGCTGGCGATCTCGCGCGTGCTGCTGCGGCCGAGGATGCGGACATGAGCGCCTCGCTCGCCGGTGCAGAAGCGCCGGGGCGGGCGGCGGGCGGCACGGGCCAGCCGCCGCGCAACGCGGATGTGGCCCTGGCGCTTGGCCGGCGGCGGCGGCGGTCTGACCGGGTGGTCAAGGTGCTGTGCTGGGCGGCAACGGCGGTCGGGCTGCTGTTCCTGGCCTCAATCCTGCTGACCCTGTTCGTGCACGGCCTGGGGGGCTTGCACCTGTCGGTGTTCACTGAGGTGACGAAGCCTGCAGGGTCCGGCGGCGGGCTGCTGAACGCCATCGTCGGCAGCCTGATCCAGGCATTGATCGGCACCCTGATCGGCACGCCGATCGGGCTGATGGTCGGCACCTACCTGTCGGAGTATGCGGCGGGGTCGCGGCTGGGCGACGCGGTGCGGTTCGTGTCGGACGTGCTGCTGTCGGCGCCCAGCATCCTGATCGGGCTGTTCGTGTATCAGTTCGCGGTGCGGCCGTTCGGCGGCTACTCCGGCTGGGCTGGCTGCATCGCGCTGGCGATCATCGTGATCCCCATCGTCGTCCGCACGACGGAGGACATGCTGCGGCTGATTCCGACCACGCTGCGCGAGGCCGCAGTGGCATTGGGAGCGCCGAAGTGGAAGGTCACCGTCTTCGTCTGCTACCGCGCGGCGCTGGATGGCATCCTGACGGGCGTGCTGCTGGCCATCGCCCGGGTGGCCGGCGAAACGGCGCCGCTACTGTTCACCTCACTGGGCAACCTCAACTGGTCGCTGAACATGAACCGGGAGATCAGCAGCCTGCCGGTGACCATCTACAACTTTGCCGCCTCGGCCTACGCCGATCAGGTGCAGCTTGCCTGGGTCGGCGCGCTGCTGATCACGATGGGCGTGCTGGCCGTCAACATCATCGCGCGGGTCGTCCTGCGCAAGCGGAGCTAGAACATGCCGCCAGAACAGGCCGGCCGGACCGTGGAGACCCGGGCGGAGCCGGGCGCCGGGCACGACATGGGCACGATGCGGGCGACATCGGAGGCAGAGCTGAACCAGGCCCGCATCGCCATACGCAACCTCGACTTCTACTACGGAGCCAACAAGGCGCTGAAGTCCATCGTGCTGGATCTGCCGGCCAAGCAGGTGACAGGGATGATCGGCCCCAGCGGCTGCGGCAAGTCCACCCTGCTGCGGGTGCTGAACCGGATGTACGACCTGTATCCTGGCCAGCGCGCCGAAGGCGAGGTGATGATGGACGGGCAGAACATCATCGCGCCGGACGTGGACCTGAACGACTTGCGCAGCCGGGTCGGCATGGTGTTCCAGAAGCCGACGCCGTTCCCAATGAGCATCTATGACAACATCGCCTTCGGCGTCCGCCTGCACGAGCGTCTGTCCCGCGCCGACATGGACGAGCGTGTGGAGTGGTCGCTGACCCGCGCCGCGCTTTGGGGCGAGGTGAAGGACCGCCTGACGACCTCCGCCACTGGGTTGTCCGGCGGGCAGCAGCAGCGGCTTTGCATTGCCCGCACCATCGCCGTGCGGCCGGAGGTGATCCTGCTGGACGAGCCGACCAGCGCACTTGACCCGATCAGCACGCTCAAGATCGAGGAGCTGATTGACGAGCTGAAGCGTGACTTCACCATCGCCATCGTCACCCACAACATGCAGCAGGCTGCACGCTGTGCGGACCAGGTGGCGTTCTTCTACCTGGGCGAGCTGGTCGAGGTCGGCCCGGCGGCACAGATGTTTACCGCGCCGCGGTTGAAGCGTACCCAGGAATACATCACCGGCCGCTTCGGTTAGGGAACAGATCAATGTCCGAAACCCAGCACATCGTGAAAAGCTACGGCCAGGAATTGCAGCGCCTGCGCGGCCTGCTGACGGAGATGGGCGGGATCGTCGAGAACCAGATGACGCTCGCGACGCAGGCGATCCGGACTGGCGACGTCGAGGCCGCAACCCGCGCCGTGGCCCTGGACGGCTCGGTTGACGCGCTCGACCGGGAGGTGGAGCAGTTGGTGATCCGGATGCTGGCGCTTCGCCAGCCGATGGCGAGCGACCTGCGGGAGATCGTCGCCGCCCTGAAGATCACCGCGGGGATGGAGCGGATCGGCGACTACGCCAAGAACGTGGCCAAGCGCAGCATCGTGCTCAGCGAGTTCCGCCTGCCGTTCAGCGTGACCGGCCTGCTGAACATCTGCCGCCTGGTTCAGGAGAGCTTGAAGCTGGTGATAGACGCCATTGGCGAGCAGGACGAGAAGAAGGCGTTGCAGGTCTGGCGCGCCGACGAGGCAATTGACGACTTGTACAACTCCATCTTCCGCGAGCTGGTCACGTATATGATGGAGGACGCGCGCAACATCACGCCCTGCACCCACCTGCTGTTCATCGCCAAGAACCTGGAGCGGATGGGCGACCACGCGACCAACATCGCGGAAACCCTGTATTACGCCATCACTGGGGAGCGCCTGTCGGACGAGCGGCCCAAGGGGGACATGTCGGCCTATGCGGTCGTGCGCCCGTTGGACGAGCCGTCGGCTGACCGGGGTGCGGTCTGATGGTGCCAGGAAGCAGCGGTATGTCGAAGCCGCTGGTCCTCGTCGTCGAGGACGAGGCGTCGCTGGCGACCATGCTGCGCTATAACCTGGAAAAGCAGGGTTTCCGGGTGGACGAGGCGGTGGATGGGCAGGAGGCGCTGACCCGCATCGCCGAAACGGTGCCGGATATTGTGTTGCTGGACTGGATGCTGCCGGTGATGTCCGGGATCGAGGTATGCCGGCAGATACGGCGCCGGCCGGCGACGCGCGACCTGCCGGTGATCATGGTGACGGCGCGGACCGAGGACCAGGACGCGGTGCGCGGCCTGAACACCGGCGCCGACGACTACATCACCAAGCCGTTCAGCATGGATGCGCTGCTGGCGCGGATGCGGGCGCTGCTGCGCCGGGCCGGGGCAGTTCCGGTGCGGGGGCAGCATGTGTTCCATGACATCACCATGGACCTGACAGCGCACCGGGTTCAGCGCAACGGACGGTCCATCCACCTGGGGCCGACCGAGTTCCGGCTACTGGAGTTCCTGATGCAGCATCCTCGCCGGGTATTCTCACGCGAGGAGCTGCTGAACTCGGTCTGGGGGCCGGACATACACGTGGAGCCGCGTACGGTGGACGTACACATCCGGCGGCTGCGGAAGAGCATCAACGGGGATGGCGAGCTGGACGTGGTGCGGACCGTGCGGGCGGCAGGGTATGCGCTGGATACCGAGCCGGTCTGACACCGGGCGTCACAGGTGCTGACGTAAACCGGCGGACGCCTAGAGCATGTTTGGTGCAAGTGGAGACACCAAACATGCTCTAGGCTTTGTTTTGGCGAGCATTTGTCCGGCCCAAACGAAGCCGTTTGATCCGGACATGCTCTAAGCTACCCGTTCCCGTCATTGCGAGCCGCTTGCGGTGCGGCAATCCGGGGGCCGCCACACCAACGTCTTGCCCTTACAGGCCCTGGATTGCCGGGGCGCTGCGCGCCTCGCAATGACAGCGCAAAGTAGCGGGAACATGTGCCTGCCGACGTAAGTTAGCACCTATGACACCAGGCGTCAGCCCGCCTGCTGCATCGCTGCCAGCCTGTCTGCGACGTGGCCGATGCCGTCGAGGCCGGTGTTGGCGAAGGCGATGCGGAGATGCCCGTCCTGTCCCGGTCCGAACGCGCTGCCAGGCAAGCATAGCGCGCCGTAGGTCGCGGCCAAATTTTCTGCAACTTGGGCCGCCGGCGTGGGACCGAAAGGATGGCGGACGTAGGCGAAGTAGGCGCCGAGCGATTCGACGCGCCAGTCCGGCAGGCGCTGGAACGCAGCACGCATCGCAGCGGCGCGGTCGTTGATGGTCGCCCGGTTCTCCGCCCGCCAGTCACCAAGTGTGCCGATGGCCCAGGACAATGCTGCTTGTCCCGCGCGTTGCGGGCAGATGTGCATGCAGTCCAGCACCTTCATGAACTCCTGCACAAGCGGCGCGCCGGCGGTGACGGCGCCCAGGCGATGGCCAGGGATGCAGTAGGACTTGGAAAAGCTGTAGAGCTGGATGACGGTGCTGGGCCAGGCTGGGTTGGTGAAGGCGTCGTGGGCGCGGTCCTGCCCGGCGGGTAGGAAGTCGCGATAGGTTTCATCGAGGATCAGCCAGATGCCGCGGCGTTGGCATAGGGCCTGGAACCGGGCGATTACTTCCGGCGGGTAAACGGCGCCGGTGGGGTTGTTCGGGGTGATCAGGACGATGGCGCGCACGCGGGCATCGAGCAGAGCCTCCGCCGCGGCGGGGTCCGGTACGAAGGCGTCATCGGCGGTGCAGGGGAAGGGACGCGCCTCGATACCAAGCATCTCAAGCGTTTGCTGGTGGTTCCAGAACCAAGGTGTCGGCAGCAGGATAGCGTCGCCGGAGCGCGCCAGGGTCATCATCGCCAGGAAGAACGCCTGGTTGCAGCCGGCGGTGATGGCGACCTGGTTGGGATCAACGGCGCCGCCATAAGTGCGGGACAGGTCGGCCGCATAGGCGTCGCGCAGGGTGGCATCGCCGTTGATCAGGCCGTACTTGGCCGCTGCCGGCTCAGCGGCGGCGGCCGAGAGGTGCTGCAGCATCTGGGGATGCGGTGGGTAGCCCGGCACTGCCTGACAAAGATCCAGCAACGGGCCGAATGCTCCGTCATAACGCTGCGCCCAGCCATGCGCTTCAGGGATGGGGGGCGGCACGATGCCGGTCACGAGCGGGTTCAGCGTCGGCATCGAAATTCCTGATGTTCCAATAGCTGATGGTTGAAGCCTGTTCGCGTTCCGCAGCCGGACCCGTGCCGGGTCAAGGCGGGGCATCTGCCGTGGCAGGACAGGAGGGGATATGCACCCGGGTTTGCAGCAACCCAGGCGGTATCACAGCATTGTTGCTGCCTTCTGCCTGGCCGGCTCCAGCGGATCAGGACGTCAAACGTCCACCTCGGATACGGTGCGCGCACGGTCCTGGATGAACTGGAAGCGCAGCTCCGGGCGCCTGCCCATTAGGCTCTCGACGAGGTCGTTGGTCATGGCCCGGTCCTCGGGCGCCGCGATGACGCGCAGCAGAGTGCGCTTTGCCGGGTCCATCGTGGTTTCCTTGAGCGCCATTGGCGGCATCTCGCCCAAGCCCTTGAAGCGGCTCACATCCACTTTGCTGCCAGCCTTGAAGCCGCGGCGGATCAGCCGGTCCTTGTCGGCGTCGTTCATCGCATAGACTGACTTCGCACCCTGGGTTAGCCGGTAGAGCGGCGGCTGGGCCAGATAAAGGTGGCCGTGCCGCACGAGGTCCGGCAGCTCGCGGTAGAAGAACGTCATCAGCAGGGAGGCGATGTGCGCCCCGTCCACATCGGCGTCGGTCATGATGATGACGCGGCCATAGCGCAGCCGGGCCAGGTCGAAGCCGTTGCCGACGCCGCAACCCAGAGCCTCAATAAGGTCGCGCAGCTCCTTGTTCTCACGCAGCTTGTCGGCGCTGGCGCTGGCGACGTTCAGGATCTTGCCGCGCAACGGCAGCACGGCCTGGCTGTCCCGGTTACGCGCCTGCTTGGCGGAGCCGCCGGCGCTGTCGCCTTCGACCAGGAAGATCTCGGTGTCGTCCCGGCTTTCCCGTGTGCAGTCCGCGAGCTTGCCGGGCAGGCGCAGGCGCCGGGTCGCGGTCTTGCGGCCGACCTCCTTCACCTCGCGCCGGCGCAGCCGCTCCTCCGCGCGCTCGATGATGTAGGTCAGCAGGTTGTCGGCCTGGGCCGGATTGGCGCCGAGCCAGTGGTCGAAGCGGTCGCGCAGCGCGGGTTCGATCAGCCGGGTGGCCTCCGGGCTGGTCAGCTTCTCCTTGGTCTGGCCTTGGAACTGCGGGTCGCGGACGAAGGCGGACAGCTTGGCTGCCATGTGGCCCAGCATGTCCTCTGGCGTGATGATGGCGGCGCGGCGGTTGCTGCGCCCCTCGCCCCAGGCGCGCAGACCCTTCATCAGCGCGGCGCGGAGGCCGGTCTCGTGGGTGCCGCCTTGCGCCGTGGGGACGGTGTTGCAGTAGGAGTGCAGGAAGCCGTCGGAGTCCTCCAGCCAGGTAACAGCCCATTCCACGCGTCCGCCGGTGGCGCCGTTCGCCGCTGCTGGCAGGTCCGCCTCGCCGGCCCAAAGCTCTGGCACGGCGCGGGCGGCGGCGCCGATGTCCTCTTCCAGGCTGTCGCGCAATCCGCCGGGGAAGTGCAGCACGGCCTCGGCGGGGATGGCGGGGGTAGCCGTGACCAGGGTTAGGTCGCAGGACCAGCGTATCCGCACGCCGCGGAAAAGGTAGGCCTTTGAGCGGCATAGACGATACAGCCGGGCCGGCGAGAAGACGAGGTCGCTGAAGATCTCGGGGTCGGGGTGGAAGCGTATGGTCGTGCCCCGGCGGTTGTGCACCGGCCCGGCATTCACTAGCTTGGTCACCGGCTTGCCGCGTGAATAGCCCTGGCGCCAAAGGGTGCGGTCGCGCGCGACCTCGACCTCCATGCCGTCCGACAAGGCGTTGACCACGGAACTGCCGACGCCGTGCAGGCCGCCGGAGGTTGCGTAGGCCTTGCCGCCAAACTTGCCGCCGGAATGCAGTGTCGTAAGAATGACCTCCAACGCACTGAGCGGCTTGAACTTGGGATGCGGGTCTACCGGGATGCCGCGGCCGTTGTCACGCACGGTCAGCCAGTTGCCGGCCTCCAAATGCACTTCGATGACGTTGGCATGTCCGGCCACGGCCTCGTCCATGGCGTTGTCCAGGACCTCGGCGGCGAGGTGGTGCAGGGCGGCGTCGTCGGTGCCGCCGATGTACATGCCGGGGCGGCGGCGAACCGGCTCAAGCCCCTCCAGGACTTCGATGTCCCGGGCAGAATAGTTATCCGGCGACCCGGAAGCGGGGGTCGGCTCAAGCAGATTGTTCATGCTGTGTTCCCGTTCCTGGTCCAAAGCTAGTGCGATGGACCAGGCCGGGCAAGGGATACGGGAAAAGACGGCGCGGCGTGTGTTACCGTTGCCGTGCCGGAGGCTTGCTCCTAAGCAGACTTGCGCGGCCTGTCACACACATCGCCGTCGGCGGAGCCAGGCCGCGCAAGCCTGCTTAGCTTTTCATCTATGCGCAAACCTCCAGAGGTTTGCTTAGTTGCGGAAGGTGCCGCTCGGCTCCTGGGTATGCGCCTCCAGGAACCAAAGCTGCTTGTCCACGCCGCGGGAGATTTCTGTCAGCAGGTCCGAGGTGCCGGCGTCCCCGGCCTCGTCGGTATCGTCTATGTTCGTCCGGACTGCATTGGCGAACGCGGCGTAGCGCTCGATCAATGCCTTGATATGGTCGGCAACGGCGTAGATGTCGGTGGGGTAGGGGGACAGCTTGGTCTCGCGCCCGACCTCCTGCACGGTGCCGCGTGCGGTGCCGCCAAGTTGCGTGATGCGTTCGGCCATCATGTCGTTCCACTCGTCCTGCTCGGTGCGGAAGCCGTCGAGCATGAGGTGGACGCCAATGAATTGCGGCCCTTTCAGGTTCCAGTGGGCCTGCTTGGTGACCAAGGCGAGGTCAATGCCATCGGCCAGCCGCGCCTGCAACGCCTCCATCGAGGCCGCCTTGGCGTTGTTCTTGGTGTCGTTGTTGGTCTTGTGCAGCCTTGCGCCCTTGGTCTGGTCGGGGATTTGGCTCGGATTGTCTGCCATGAGTGGCTCCTGTTGAGGATTGCGCGCGGACAACGCGGAATGGCGAGCGTGCGTTGCACGCTTGCGGGTTATGCAACGTTTGCGGGCCTCCTCTGGCCCTGCTGGCCTTCACGCCGGGCGTGTCCTAGACGACACTCCGTCAGATGCCGCACCCTGCGGCCTTCTTTGGAGTTGGGCATGGGCTTGAAGGACAGGGTTGTGCTGGTCACTGGGTCCACTAGCGGCATCGGCTTGGGCATCGCACGGGCGATGGCCGAGGCCGGGGCAAACGTGATGCTGAATGGGTTCGGCGATCCGGCGGCCATTGCAGCGCTGCAGGAGGAAGTGGGCAGGACCCACGGCGTCCATGTCGGTTACCACGGCGCCGACATCTCGCGTCCGGACGAGGTGGTTGCCTTGGTGCAAGCGGCGCAGGAGCAGCTTGGCGGAGTGGACGTCCTGGTCAATAACGCCGGCATCCAGCACACCGCGCCGATCGAGAGCTTTCCTAGGGAACGCTGGGATGCGGTGATCGCGATCAACTTGAGCGCGGCATTCCATGCCATGCAGGCCGCGATTCCGGGCATGAAGGCTGCGGGCTGGGGCCGGATCATCAACATCGCCTCGGCGCATGGCCTGGTGGCGAGCGCGCAGAAATCAGCCTACGTCGCGGCGAAACACGGCCTGATTGGGCTGACGAAGGTTGGCGCGATCGAGATGGCCGGAGACGGCATCACGGTGAACGCGATCTGCCCGGGATGGGTGCTGACGCCGCTGGTGGAGGCGCAGTTGACGGACCGGGCGGCGCGCGAGGGGGCCTCGATCGAGGATGTGAAGCGACGGCTGCTGATGGAGAAGCAGCCGATGGCGGAGTTCACGACGCCTGCGTCGCTGGGTGCGCTGGCGGTGTTCCTGTGCTCGGACGCGGCGCGGACCATGACGGGCGCCAGCCTGTCCATGGACGGCGGATGGGTGGCGGCATGAGGTTGGGCCGGGTTCTGGCATGACCGTCATCGTCACCGGTGCGGCCGGGTTCGTTGGTTTACACACCTGCCTGGCGCTGCTGGCGCGTGGGGAGGCTGTGCTCGGTTTGGACGACCTGAACGGCTATTATGATGTCCGCCTCAAGCAGGCGCGGCTGGCGTTGCTGCGGGGGAAGAGCGGTTTCCGGTTCGAGCAGGTGGACGTGTCGGACCGTGGGGCGGTGACGGAGGCGTTCGGCCGGGCCGGGGACGCCACCCGGATCGTGCACCTGGCGGCGCAGGCTGGCGTGCGGCACTCGTTGATTGATCCTTACGCCTATGTCACGGCCAACGTCCTGGGCCATGTCACTATCCTGGAGGCGGCCCGGCGGCTGCCTAGCCTGCAGCATGTCGTCTATGCCAGCTCGTCGTCGGTCTATGGCGGCAACACGAAGCTGCCGTTCGCCGAGGACGATCCGGTGAACATGCCGGTATCGGTCTATGCGGCGACGAAACGGGCTGACGAGCTGATCAGCCATGCCTATGGGCACCTGTACGGGATGCCGCAGACGGGGCTGCGGTTCTTTACGGTGTATGGCCCGTGGGGGCGGCCTGACATGGCCTATTACCTGTTCGCGGCTGCCATCATGCGCGGCGCGCCGATCACGCTGTATGACGGCGGACGGCTGCGGCGGGACTTCACCTATGTGGATGACATCGTGGCTGGCGTGCTTGCGTGCCTTGACCGGCCGCCGGCAGCGGGCACGCCGACGCAGGTGTTCAACATCGGCAACAACCGCGGCGAGCCGGTGTCGGAGCTGGTGCGGCTGCTGGAGGTGAGCCTTGGCCGGCCGGCGCTGATCCAGGAGGCAAGCCGTCCCGTGGCTGATGTGGCCGAGACACTGGCGGACTTGTCGGCCATCGAGCGGTATGCCGGCTACCGTCCGACGACGCCGCTGTCGGAGGGCATACCGCGGTTCGCGTCGTGGTTCCTGCGGCATCATGCGGCAGATGGTGATTTTCCTCTTGACCTCTCATCGTCCTAGTCTTACTTCCCCGTTCACTGACGTGGTTCTGCGCTTGACTGTGTGGGGTTGCTTCGGTAGGTTCGCTACCCCGCCTTGTTGGTGGTGGCGTTCAAGATAGGCCAGATGGTGTGTGCGCCCTGTGTGATCGGGCACGCGGTT
>JAABUW010006062.1_pt1 | contig 15384 bp, 21 predicted proteins | sample 5560081 | NCBI WGS metagenome assembly JAABUW01 (sample SAMN10711882, study PRJNA513363) | rock metagenome | isolation source: Antarctica rocks | place: Antarctica: Victoria Land, Knobhead sud | reverse complement strand
TACTCAGGGATTGGAGGTGAAGCGCTACGCAAGAGTTGGTAAGCAAGTTGAAGACTAGGGTACAAACTTGAGTGTGTAGGCGACAAGAAGTAGTCCTAGGCCTCTGAGTGATAGAACACATAGATAGGCCAGCATATCAAATTGGCCAGGGAGGCAAAATGGCAGTGTGCGCTTGTCTCGCTGCATGAGTGTGTGCACCTAGTGAGCTCATCAGCAAGGTCCTCCTGCATCTGTTGAGCATTGCTGGGGTCAGACATCAGCTCTGAGAAGTTGGGGCTGGTTGTGCGAGCCAATGCAGGCGGCTCCATGTCTTCAGCCGCCCTGTGATACAACCCGTAGTTTTTCTTAGGGCACAACAGAAATCAAAAACAGTATGACAATTATTGAAACTGTTTATCAATTTTCTAACAACTGCCTTTTGACTGCTCAATCAATCTCTGCAATAGACAGTCGCACATACATATGCATGCTTAGTACAACTCAGCAGCTGTGGCTGTCAAAGTGTGGAAGTTTGATGGATGTGAACATGCACACACAGGGTGTGCACACATGACTGGGCAGCCCAATATGATATTTGGCTTGCTCATTAAATTGACGCCAAAAGGCGTAGCCTTGTCTTTTTTTATCTTTCTGTGCAAAACATGGCATTGTGGGACTGACCCATAAGACTGTGGGATAACTGGAAGAGCTGGGTCAACAATTTGTGGTAGAGTGCAGTGACAGCTTGTGTGTTTGATGTACAGCTTGAGCAATGCAGGCACAAGCTTCCAGAGTGAGAACTTGAAATCCGATGGCATTTGATATCAAGAAGCACAAACCAGGCAAATGTAAACACATGCTACCTAGCTCATCATGAGCTGCAGAGCCTTATTGTTGTTATTATTATTATTATTATTATTATTATTATTTATTTTTACTAATTTTGTTTTTATTACTACTACTACTCCTACTACTACTAGTGTAATTATTATCAACATTATTATTGTTGTTGTTGATGTTATCAAGGTACCTGGCTGCTTCTGTCTCCATGGCAACCTCATACGCTCCACTGTTTTGCTCGTCTGGTATGAGCGCACCCTGACACTGCAAGGCCTGGTGGAAGAACATCAAGACCTTGCCGTAGAACTTGGTGGGGCGGACGCTGTTGTGGTCCCCATCAAAGAGCATGAGCTCCTTGTCAGGGCTGCCATACCTGGCAATCAGCTTCTCTGAGTGCTCCTTGGTCACAAAAGTGTCCTCTCTGGCATGGCCTGCACAGCAAATAAGTGCGCTGAGGGCTAGTGCTTCACACACTGAACACAATTATATGTATGATGTTGCGGTGCACATACATCACCACAACAGCACAAACCACCAGAAAGCAAATGTGTGCAGCCAGGGACTATGGCGCATGCTCAAGTTTGTGACATCAGCAACTGGGTCTAATTGCTGGCCATTAAAGTCTGCACAGAAAGCTTGCAGCACAACCTTGGGCTTCCAGACTGTAGCCTGTCCATACCCGAAAACCAATATTTGCTGCACAACACAACTTCACAGAGCTTTGCTCAAAAGAAGTTGAGCAAAGCTCTTCAGCACAGCAGCTGAGAGTTGGCATGGCGCCATGTTGCAGGGCAGGAGATACAACCAGTAGGCAACTTATGTAAACATGGTGCTTGCCAAACAGAACAGTAACAAAGCAAGTGTGGATCTGGTTTTGACAACCGTTGTTCAGGTGCACGATGGATGCAAGCATGCTGCTCACCAAACAGGACAGTGCCAAAGCAAGTGTTGATCTGGTTTAACAACAGCTGATCAGCTGCCACACAGCTACAACAGATGCAAACATGTTGCTCACCAAACAGGACAGGAATGAAGCTTGTGTGGATTTTGTCGATGGGTGCAACTTCATCAATGCTGAATCCGGCACGCTTCTTGACAGACCGCCTCATCATGCTGAGAGCAACTCGCATCAGAGAGCGAGGTATTGGAATCTTTTGCTCTTCCACAAGCTCTAGCATGAGCTCTGTAAGCTTGGAGAAAGGGCTGTCCACTACCTGTAGTAGACGCAAAGCCAAACTGGTCCCATGGCAAGACCCAGGTTTCCAGGCGTGGCATGCAACAGCATCGCTTCCTAGCAACGATTGATATGCATGGGATGTTGCAAAAGAGTCACCTGTTATCGCACAGTTGGCAATTAGTGTCGCAACACAACTAGATTGAACCATGAAATGGCCGCAACAGCAAGGCCACGACATCTTAGTGCAAAACCCAGAATGCTTCAAGTTGCTGTTGCAATGGCCTTGTCATCAGACTGCAGGGTCAAATGCAGGTCCTCTCATGCAGCCAATGACTGATGTATAGTCACACGCAAATCCACTGGTATGAGCATGACAATGCGACAGCTGCTCCCACAGCTATCTGAGAGCAAGCACGAGCAGCTGGGACAGTCTCTGAAGCCTGTTGCTGCAAATTGTTGACAATTTTGATGGGATCATAAGCATTACTGAAACAGGATAGGTCTAGAGTATGAATTTCGACTTGACTCACCACGCCAGCAATTGAAGGATCTTTCTGACTGTACAGTAGTGCTGTGACAGCTCCCATGGATCTGCCCCATAACCCAATAGTAGAGACTGTGCCGAGATCCCTAAGGTGCTGGATTGCCAGCGCAAGATCATCCTGCTCTCGCCACCCAAGGGTCACATACTTGCCATCAGACTGCCCAGAGCCCTACAGTGACGTTTCAGCTGTTCACCAGTGCGGCGATGCACTGCATGCATGACCAACATGCATGCATGACCAAAATGCATCATCATACCAAAATGCATTGGCATTGGCATGACACACTGTTGCATGCATGCATGCATGCCATTGTGGCAAGGTATGTTTGAAATATCGACAGATGAACAGAGAACACAATGCATGTGCATGACGATACACCAATCCGTGCTGTTTGCGTTAAAATCTTCTGCATACCCAAGCTTACCACAAAGTCCAGGGAAAAGACGGTCACATTCTGTGGCAGCAGCAAATGCAAAGCCTCCTCAGAGTCTCTTCTGCTGCCACTGTTACAATGGCAGTAAACTACACACGGCAACTTTCCATCAGGAGTCTCAGGTGGGTACTTGGGTACTAGATGGCTACACTCAATATGCTGTTTCTGACTGTTCTCCTGCAAGATACAATCGGTCGCATAAACGGGCATGTTCTGCAACAAAGTGGCATGCGCAGCCGACCCCTCACCAGCCGAACGTCTTTGCGCAGGTACTCTTTGCCTTTGAGCTTGAAGGTGCCGGCAACACCGCCAGGCAGGTCAGCTGTAGTGTACCGGTCCCTGCCAGATTATGCGTAATGTATCAGCTGATGACGGCACACAGCAACACCACAAAGCGACATCACACAGCGACTGAGCGTACCTGGGGGGTCTGCAGATACAGTCAACAAGCTGGTCCCACAGACCAGTGATGTTCATAGCCGGCAGGCACAGCAGAAAGCTATGAAACGTGCAGCAGGAAGCCTGCAGCGACCATCAGACAACAGCTCTAACGAAGCTTGCTCTGTCCAACGCAGCGCTATGCGTACGGTGAATCATGATGTAAGAACATTGTAAGAGGTTGGTCAATACGTCTTGACGAGGGCAACTACAAAGCGCCCTTAAAGGGCGATCTGAAGGACGATCGTGATTGCCTGTCGCTTCTACCGGTATTAATATCGCCAGTGGTGTAAAGTGCGATGCACGCCCATTGCATTGATCATATATTGTCCACATATAGCTTGAGCCTGATCCAATTGCACTGAACTGGAGGCACGCTGCCGAAGAATCGGCGATCATGCTGAAGGTTCCGATCTCTAGGCAAGCCCGGTTGCAGGGCTGCAGCTGGCATCAGAAGCCATCCTGCTGTCCAAGGCTTCCAATCAGGCATTCTGGGGATTCACACCGACATGCCATGCCGGTCAGCATGGCGACAATTTCCGGCTATTTAGTCAAAGGTCGTAGAGCGTAACGCCGTATTGTACACCGTGCAGCAGCATAACTCGGATCCGCAAAAACCTTCACAGCTTCAGTTGGACGAGAATGGAAGTTCTGAGGGGCTTAGAAAGGCGTCACCTGACGTGCTCAGGCTTTTTAGTGAGACACAACGGAACCTGCTGGAGTTAAACAGGTCCAGACTGTCTGCCTTGGACGAATTGAGAGTTGCCAATCACAAAATTTCTGATCTAGGTAACCGCTGAGGAGTATTCACGCACCAAAGTGGCCTCATGACTGAAGACTGGATTGTTGCACTTGCTTACAGAGGGAAAGCTTGAAAAGGTTTTCAATAAGACTGTGTCGACGTCCCCATCAAGCCACTCAGACAGTCAGCATCAGGTGAGATACTGCAACCCACATCAAAGCATGTCATGATGCCACAACATAAATGCTGGCATTGCTGCAAATCAACATTGCTGATACTTTTCAAGGAATCTATTCCAGAAGGGCAGGCTGGTCCCCAAACAAACATCACCATTGCCTATGAAACTGGATGGAGGCGAGTCATGATGCACTACTCTGCAGATGGACAAGGTAGTGCTCCCACCTGCAGTGTTCTGAACCTTTGTGCCACCTGAGTGCTCCGCGCAGCAGATTTGTCTGTGGTCTGTCACATAGTTGTATGTGTTGCAGCTTGGACAAATTTGCCAGGTGTGGAGATGCAGTTTGGATCAGAAGATCTTGCAAGATGCAAGGTGCTGCAAGTACGAGGTCATTCAATAGAGTTTGTCCTGAATGATGGAGCAGGGCAATGGGACACTCCAGATCCATACGGAAGCAGCCAAAACAAAAACTATACAGTAGATTCCCCTGGAAAGTACAGACTGCAGGGTGGCAGGTTGAACAAGCTGAGTTAAAGACAACCAAAGCAAGTCATGCTGGCAGAATCTGTGTGACCATTAGACACATACCTGTAGGACCTTCTACTCCTAAATAGCTGTGTAAAGTGTGATGAAGCTTGGCAAAAGCTTAGCGAAGCTTCTGCACACTCTGTGGTGCGAAAGAGTGCATTGAATGCACTGCATTCCTATATAGTGCTTCTGTGTACAATGTTGAAACACACAGACTCAAAATGATGTGCACAGTAATGATCACAAGCTTGAAGCAGTGATTACTGCTCATGACCATGATCTCTATCGTTGTTTAAAATTGTTGGGAGCACTGTCAGGGTCCCACAGATGGAGCCTGTAGGCCCGTGAATGCGATTGCCTGTACATGTCATATATGTTGGAAATGCAGGAAGACAGAAGGTGCAGTGGTTTTGCTTCTAAATACCTGTTGTGAATGTAATTTTGCCTTACACTAATGCCTGAGCATGCCGACCCAAAGGGAGGCATGGCAGGTATGACCTTGTGATTGTTTGCATCAGTGTGTCAACTAGCAGCAACACACTGGCAATGGCGCAACCATTCACCCCAAGAAGCAGTGCGAGGCCCGACAGCGAGCTGGTCAAAGGGTGGAAGCAACTTGAAGCTGATGCAAACCTGGCTGAAACAGTCCTGGTGTCTGGGAACTTCGCATTGGCTGCCAGCGACGCAGAGTCGCTTCTGCGCAGAACGCTATACGTGCCTGATAGCGGTTCTGTGCAAGTTCGTGCAGCGTTTGTCCTTCTTCAAGCTCTGTACGAGCTGGACAGGTGATCACAAGTGGTGTGTTGTGTACCAACACAAATCACAAGCCCTTCTGAACCTTTTGTGAGTACAGACTCCCTGAGGCCAAGGACTTACTTGTTCAACATTACACAACAATCGAGGCATTGGACCCTACAGTGGTCTGCCTCTGGTAAGTCAGCCTGGGCACCAGTCGGCAGTCCACCAGATTTTGGACCAAATGTCAGGGTCTGCATGCACATACCACCAGTAATCTTCACACTGAGAGTGCGTAATGCAGGGTGTCCTTGGCGATAGATACCCGTGAAAAGAATGAGGCCGGTCAAGCCTTGAAAGCATACCTGGACAATGCTATCAGTGCAGATACCCTGTCTCGCAGGCATGCACCACGCACTCCCAGCAAAGGACAGCCAAACAAGGTCCCACTGACCAATGACCAATATGCAGCAGCAGCGCAATTGTATGCTGTCGAGGTATACCTACACTATGCTCCAGCACCACAGCTTTCATGTCAGTGCTGAGCATGTCAGTGCTCAATCTGTGGCTGAAAGGCACCATGCCAGCCACTGCTGCACATCTCAAAGCTGATGACTGTGCTTCATTGCTGACATCTTTTTGCACGGCGTGACATCCATGTTGCAACAGGTCCTTGGCAAAAGCTGCAATCAGTTGACAGAAGCTGAGCGGTGGGTTAAGCAGGATGCTCACATGCTTCAAGAAACACAACAGCAGGTACGTGCTGGTTGCATGTGATACATCTGTCATGATCAGCGCATGATCAGTCTCTCACTTCATGCAAAAAGCTGCCTTTTCATCAATGCGCACATTGTATAGCATTTCACACTTTGTACTGATTGCTCACTTTCGTGGTTAAGCCATAAAGTTGACGTTTTCCTCTGTTGCACATTGCATACCATGTTTGTGACAGAGTCTAACAAACATGTACTTCACACGGTGCAGCTGGTATTCTCCCAGTCTCTCCAGCCAATTTGCTTGTCAAAACGCATGTTGTGCTGCGGCTTCAGCTCTTGCTATTCTGCATTGTAAGACATGCACACACACATGACCTGACCTGGTGTGCAGGACTTGCTGCATATGCTTGCAGATCTGAAGCCAAAAAGCTCGCCAATCAAGTCCTCCAAAAGGCCTGGTCTAGACACAGCAGCAAACACCAGCTACTCAGCAAGCGCAGTGCCTGGTCAAGAAGAGGCTCAGAGACCGCTTCAGCAGCCCATGCAATCGCGTCCCCACTCCAGCTCAACTGCTTGTGAAATTCAGCCTGCTGAGGACCAACCTGATAGCATTGTTGGTCATGACATTCCTATGTCTCAAGCCAATGATGCAGCCAATCAGTGGAATCAAGGCCACACAGAGGCCGGCCAAGCAAGCTGGTTTCAGAGTGGCCATGACTGGGTCGCAGCCACCTCCAGCCAGCTTGCTAGCAAAGCAAATGCACTGTGGAATGACGAGGTGGGATGCAAAGCTCTGCGTGATCTGCATCTCAAACATGACATGCTGGAACGCCATGCTTCTGCATTTATGTCATGGTTTCAGATGTTGAAGTTGCTTGAGACGTTCTTGCCTCAAGATAGAGTAAGCATGCTTTCACTGCATTGCACAAGTATACGTCTAAGGTCTCAGCTTTTGGCTCATGGGTGCAAGGCAGTTGAAGTTGGGGGCTTTGAAATGACATCGACACAGCTGGTGGGAGCAACAGCAGTGGCAGCACTGTTGTCAATAGCAGCTGTGGCTGAGAGGAAGGCACTGAAAAGGTACAGTAGGTAGCTCCTTCCTGCTTACAACAAATAGCCAATTGGCCTTCACAGTGCAAATGTAAGTTTTGTTAAATTTGAGCAGTGCCAGAAATGCAATGACCTAGCACAAGACCCTGGGCTACCAAACTACATATCATTACTTCAGGCTGTATTTGTCGAAGCTATCTGATGTAAGACGGTGCCAAAAAGCTCAACTTCTTCTCGATGCAGGCTTGCAGATAGATCAGTGAACTGGCTTCAGCGAAGCATTGTGGATGCCAGTATGGCAGCTTTCAGCTTGACACCAAACCCGATGACAACTAGAGGCATTTCCCAACATAGATGACAGGACTCAGATGGCTGTTAGACTGACACCACTGCCACAATCAGATATCTGAACCCCACCAGCCAAACCCTTGCCGGCCGAAGTACCCTTCTCTCCTGCGTTGCTTGACTGTGCCGTTGCACTTTCGGGACCACCGACTGAAGAGTTGATTTTGGTATTGGGATCGGCCATATGTGTGCCGGTGCGCGAACAAGCTGCGTGTCGCAATGCTCCTCCGATTGGTTGCGATGACTTCCAGGCAGGTCCTTGTGCGATTTTGTGTCACTGCTCTGAACAAGGTCGTTTGTGTCACTGCTCTGAACAAGGTCGTTTGCAACCGCAAGCAGCGAGGCACGTGTTTCTGGTTTCGGAGCGTGCCTTCGACCATGTTTGCTTTTCGCGTCAGCTCTCCGTTGTCTCGCACTGGAGCTTGATCGTCAATCTGACCTCAGCACAAAGCTGTGCATTTGCGACAGGGTCGTACGGTCGACGAATGTTGACGGTCAGAGATGTTGGTTGTCCTTTGACTCTACAGTCGTGGCGGAACCTTGTATCTGCTGTGATGCGGGACCGTATTACCGAAAGATGACACATGTATGTGCCGGTAATGTATCTGGGCTGTTCAGCAAATCTGCAGCCTCTTACGCAAAGTATAGGCCAGATTACCCACAGGAACTGTACGAAACCATCTTGAAGAGGGGAAAGCTACCAGCCCGGGATTTGGCAGTAGATGCAGCCACAGGTTCAGGGCAAGCTGCAAAGGGCTTAAGTCCATACTTTGCCAAAGTCGTTGCTTTGGATCACGACTCAGAGCAACTGAAGCATGCTCCACATTTGCCAAATGTGACCTTCAAGCTAGGCGCAGCTGAGGACACTGGCCTTGAAAACAACACTGCTGATGTGATAGCCGTAGCTGCAGGTTTACACTGGTACGGTACAGTCAAAACACACATTCAGCCTCTTCCATGCAGAAGAAGCCCATAGCTGCATTAGCGTTTGATAGCATGGGTGATGTTACCAGGTTTGACCATGACAAATTTTACCCCGAAGCGCATCGCATTCTCAAGCCTGGTGGTTGTTTAGCAGCCTGGGGTTATGACCTCATGACTTTTCCAGAGAACAAAAGAGCACAGGAAGAGCTGCATAAGCTCTTCACCTTCACTTTGGGGCCTTACTGGCATCCAAGAGTGGATCATGTTTGGCAGCACTACAAGGGTATGTAAGCAGCATATTTGAAGGTGCATGCAGCATGCACTGCAGCCAGCATGGGCAGCTAGTTGATTTTTTGGATTTTGTAGATATCGAGCCACCGCAAGCTCTGTTCAGCAGCCAGCATGTACAGCTCAAGGTGGACACAACAATGACCCTATCTGCGCTGGTAAGACAGATCCAGTCGGCTATAGTCAGCTACAGTGCTTCACCTCTGCCCAGTGTTGTCATTGGCATACCTGTATGCAGCTGTCTTTTCATGCTGAAAGCTCCGTTGTGTAGTCAACAGCAACAAGAACGGACAGCAGTTATTGGCATACCTGTATGCAGCTGTCTTGTCATGTTGAAGGCTACCTTGTGGAGTCAACAGCAACAAGAAAGAACAGCTTGATGTGGCATGCAGGTCGGCTTAGTGTCCACCTGGTCTGCATACAACTCATATCGTGGAGACCGACCATGTGAGCCAGATCCACTTATAGACTTTCAGGAGAGGTTTCTGCAGGCAGCCCAATTGTCGTCGCCTGATGAGAAGTTCAGAGCTAGCTATCCGTTGTTTCTCATGTTGTGCAGCTCACACTCCTGAGAGTCGCCTGTTTGAACAATGAATCAGATGCATTGCCTAAGACCCTAACATACTTGTTGCATAACATGTACCTGTTGCCAGACATGATGGCTCGTCAAGAGGTGCTGTTTTACAGCCAGGAATCCAATCACCTTCATCAGCAGCCCAGAGTTGAATCACAAGTGAGTCTACTGTTAGGCACAGCCTTATGCGGCAGTAGAAAGTCTGCAGGCAAAGCAATCTTTGCTTCCTATGTAGCTATGCTGTAACTTCTCTTCTTCTGCAACGGTTGCTTTGATTTATATCAGGGAAATATCAATCGTTGCTTGACTGGCAATTTGTCAGAAACTGATCTATGTGACAAAAACGTATTTGAAACCTGATATCAAACTGCCACATGAGCTATCAATCAGGCCCTCAAAGGTGATCATGCCACTGCTGGACACTAGGAAGGGCTTGCAAGTTCATCTACTGTCAGCATCAATTGATGCTGAAAATGGATTAACATTGATTGTCCAAGCAGTATGGCATTCTTGAGAAGCAAGTAAATGTCGACATAGTTGTGAAGCATATGCGAAATCCTAACATGAACGCTGAGGATGCAGACACACTGTAATGTGGCCTGAACACGCCCCTTCATCATTTGCAGTGTCAAGAGGTGATAGTTTGCTGGGAGACCAAGGCATTGTTCAGGCATACTCGAGACCTTCTTTGCCACATATATTTCTGCAATCAACAGCATCAAACACACATTAATGTGGGCTGTTGAAGAAGCCTCTCGCCAGATCAACAGCATATCATCCTGCAGGCTGTTCACTCTTCTCAACAGCAGCCGGGGCTTGTGGTTTAACACCAAACTGTACAAAGCCAGCAGGTGCAGTCCGCTGATTCTGCTGAGGCCGAGAGCTTGCATTTGACACAGTAGATCTCTGGAACTTTGGATTGGCTTGGGGATCAGGTTGGCTGTTTTGCACAGGAGTCCGTTTGTTAGACGGCCTTTTTGCTGGTGCTGATATTGCCTGTGCCATGTCAATGCTAGTACTAGGCTGGAAGCCCAGCGGCTGAGTCTCATCTGGCTGTGATGCTGATGCTTGTGATGCATCAGGTGGTGGTTTCCTGAAGCTGAAGGGCTGGTCAGTGGGTGTAGAGTCCAGATTTGCTGGGAGGCCGTAGATGTCTCGCCTTTGCCTCAGAGCGTCTTGCAGAAGATTTTCCTCATGCCTCTGTGCTGCAGCTAGAGCTGTTTGGCCAGGTCCTTGTTTGGATCTGCAGACAAACTTGGTTGATTACAGCGATGCAGCATTGCTTGCTAGGTGCATACTGGTTTCGCCATCATGCACTCCCACTAAACTGCAACACTTGCATGTGATTAGACCGGTGAGCCAAAAAACACCTGTAAAGGCATGTCAAGAGCACAGAGTGATGCAGTCTTGTGAATGTATATACTATGCCAGCAGGGCTGTGGATTTGGTTTTGCAATGCTCACTTGTTGAGCAAAATTTGAAGCTGCTCACCCTGTCATTGCTTTGCTGAACTCGTCTTCCACAATCTTGTAGGCCTGTTTTTGGGTGTGTCCTTTCTCAATCAAGGCAGCTTGAGCCAACACAAACAACTTGATAGCTGAAGGATTGTCTGAATTCAGGTCCACTGCCTGTTGACGGAACTGCAGAGCAGAACACCACTTTAAGCTGCATTTCAACAACCCATCAAGATGGGCGCACATGCATGGGGCAATGTAAATACCTGTGGGTGTTTATGTATGTATGCTTGGAATAAGCTGTCCTCCGGAAGAGGTATATGCTTGGGGGATTTGCCTTTCTGAGCCTCGTGCAACCCGAACCTGCACAGCAGCAAGCACTGGTCGTCAGCACGCAGCAACTCCTCTCCTCTGCTGCCTGATCATACGTACCTTTCGATTAAGCTCAGCCATGGCGGAGGCGCGCTGCCGAATTCATCTATCATCGCACGAGCCTTGGCTGCATTCAGCCATTTCTTTGTAGCAGCCATATTTCTGTGGTGTCGTGGTGAAGGCAGTAGATGAACGTGCTGGGATCCGGCTACAAAGCATTGAGGAAATGTTACAAACCCTAATCAGGAATAGTGTTTGCCCGGCTGAAGACCGGACAGCTGTGCGTACCAGAGAACATTCGGCGCCTTCGGACCTCTTCATGGAGTGCAGCCAAATTGCCATAGGTGCTTTGCATGTTGTTGCTGCACAGAATTTCACCGCAACGCAGCGAAACAGTCGGTTGAGATGCAGCTCAAAGACAACCCCCAAGTTTTGTTGCGCTTCTGATCTGTTCCCCACTCGTCAGGCGACGTACAGTTTGCAGATTCAGCACATTGCACGTGGAACTCATTTGCCGAGACACCGTTGCCATTACAGTCAGGCTGATGATCATAACACCACACCTGAGCCAAGTACTTCAGGCAGACCCTTACCGTCAGTCTCCAGACAGCAAGTTTTCCAAAATTGTTGTGCAGTGTCCGCAGCACTCGCCGCCGCTGGCGCAGGCATACGTGCTGTTGCTCCAGTAGTCAGTGCTGGGTTGTTTAAGACCGAAGCTGCAGCTGTGCAGGCATTATTGCAAAGTGAGTACACGTATTACAACAATCAAATCGAACACGATCTGTATCCAAAGCAACACATTCTGCTATTGATGCACGGTCAAATGACATGTGTGCCATTGCCTTTAGTTGGCTCCGAAGACTATACACATCAACTAGTCACACTTGCAACAGCCAGCATAGTCACAGGAGCTCGTCTGGCCCTCTTAGCAATATGGTCAGATTTTGCTGAGGCCTCAGACACGTCAAATCAACAGGTACACGCCATCGAATTGGGAGTTCATGAATCCCAGTATGGTGTGCCTTGCACTGCCTCATAGACTATCGTTGAGAGGGACGTGTCGTTCAGTCCCTCAGGCAGTGCAAGGCACACCATATTGTACAAAACATACTCATCATAACATAATGTGTCGTCACCAGCTGCTGAGAAGGCTCTTGCGCAGGTGTAGGTACTGACGCCCCTTACAAGAGCTGATTTGATCTGGCTTAGCTGTCTGCCTGGCATTTCAGAGGAACTGTTGTTTCGAGGCGCTCTCATCCCAGCAACTTTTGCAGACTGGTACGTCATGCCCAAACTCCCGTGAGAGTTTCCTCAATTATGGCTAAAGTTATAATGCAGCATGCCATTCATGAGTACAATGGCAAGCTTGCATCTGCTGTCAGTTGACACCTGATCTAGCCCAACTGCAGATGTGTTGGTGGCATGTTGTTTCTGCATGCCTAAGTTCCTGAAAAGGTTGCAAGAATGCTATCAAGTCTGTCATAATCTGCTTTTGTCATATGAGGGCTGCAATCTGCAGGCGAGGGGCAGTCATTTCTGCAATCATCTTTGGTGTGCTGCACAACAATGGTGGCAGGAACTGGGCGTTTGCAGCTTGGGCAAGCGCTGTGGGCTTGCTGTACGGCACAGCTTTTCTCAGTACACAAGATCTGCTTGTCCCAGCAGGAGCTCATTGCATTGCCAACTATGCGTCTGCAACCTTGTGGTTGAGGAAACGCTCTCATGCCAGTCAGGTCTAGGTTACAGCATGCCAGCTGAGCATTGCCTCTTTGTGGCCAACTGAGTTTGTGTCTACCTAGCACTTCTAACCCGCAGCATTAGCTGAGCATGCTGACTATGTGCTTGATGCAAGTTGTTGCTGTATATCAGCGTTGCATGCACAGGCAGATGCCAAGTGCCACGCTTTTGTAGGCTCATAGAATTAGCTTGCTACAAAGAAATGTTTGCTTCATGGTGTGATATGTATGTGCTGCCCTAAGGACCTGGCGCAATCATTGAGTATTGCTGCTTTTTTTGTTGTCTGACATGACTTATCAAACATTCAAAAATGCTCAACTATTCTGCTGTCGTTACCTGCAATACTGCAGTAACATGCTGGTTGGGGTCACAACTGATGGCCACAACACATTTATACACATAGAAGGACACAAACATCTGCATGCTGTAAACACAGGCTGCATATACAATGAGGGCTGTGCTCTACAGCCAATTGCTGCCATTATGAAGGTATACAAAGCAGGAACTGCATTCAGTCTATAGCAACACTCCATTCGTGTGACACATTTGCAAAATGTATATCTGTCAAGGCTCGCGTCAGCCTTTGCGTCAGTGTATCCATTCGGGTCAGGTCAAAGGGAACGGTGTACTCTTCGCCATTGGCACGTATAAGTGTCGTTACAGGCTGGATGATGCAGGCTGTGCCACACCCAAACATCTCTAGCAGACGGCCATCGTTTGCAGCCTACAGCAGACACCAATGTAAACAACGACATTCACCGCCGAGGTTGCCATGATGATGCCATTTCCAACTCTGCATCATGCTTGAGCAACAGCATGGCAGAGACCTATGCTGGACAGCTACAGTGCGCGATATGCATTTGCCTACTTGATCACGACTGTGCCACAGACTCATGGCTTGAGATTTGCAGCATACAGGAGGCCAGGGATGGAAATATTGCATGTGAGCTTCATCAACAGTACCTGCTTGATTTCCTTGATGCTCAGCTGGCGCTCTGAAACCTCAAATTCGCCCCAGCCCCTGGTGAGCTGCAGCACACTGTTCCTGGTCACCCCTGGCAAGATGGTACCGTCTAAAGGGGGGGTGACCAGCTCTTGTGTGCTGCCATCTGCCTACAGCAGCATACATCAGGCACACTCAGCAGCAGAATTCTGTGAGAAACCCAAGTTTGTCAAGTGGACACATTGTCTTCATGTTGAAAAAAATGTATAGAGGTACGCCTCTCATAAGGCAATCGTCTGATGTGCTCAGATGCACGGACACATAAACTTGGATGACCTAGAGCAGGGCTTGAGTCCAGACCAGGACAAATCCTCAGCCGTGTACCTTCTGCAGGAAGAACATCAGGTTCATGGCGCCACACTCCGAAACCAATGCGTCATCCGGCTGACTGCCCTGAGGGAAGCTATACAGCACTTGGGAGGTGCCATACATGTCTGCTGCATCCGATTGTGGCCCTATGGTGGGTGCATAGTTGGTGCCCACTTTGTTGTTTCCTACGCCCCCTGGCCAGGCCCTCACGTTGTGCTCGTCTATGAAGAGGCTGATGGGTTTCAAGCCTGTGGGGAAGTATGGGCCAACTGGAGACATGACAATGGCAATTGTGCTTCTGCAGCACACATCAACTCTTTGCAGTCCCGAAATGCCTGTTTTCATTCAGAAACGTCATCCCTACTTTGGAAATCTAAATAGAGAAGCGTCTGGGGACAGCAATAATGCGTTTCTATATTGTTGAGATGTTTTAGGGCAGATCAGGCTTGCTTCCATCTGCATGGGGCATGTGCTTGGTGCAGCAAGGCATGCTGTTGCTTGCCAAGCATAACTCTATCCCATGCAGATGAGGGCAGTCTTATGGCCAAGCTGCTGGTGTGATATAACATTGAACTTAGGATGTTGCCAACTTGACCACACCAAACTCAATCCTCAGCGCATAGTTTGGCAAGCTTGAAGTTCAAGATAGGGTTGCAGTGATACTCTCTGATAATGTCACACATTATCTAAAAGCAACTACAACAAAGATCTTGCACTGCAATCTTTATGTGCTTGTGTCAATAGGCATGTTGCTGGGTTCAATATATCTTTGGCCCCAAGGCTTTAGTCAGAAAAACAACAAAATGTTGCACCTGCTGGGCTTGGATATGCCAAGTGTGTGTGCGCTGGAGAACGCAAATGGCCTGATGTACATTGAGTAGCCTTCCTGATGAGGCAACCAGTCTTTATCTATCCTCAGCAACTCTTTCAGACATTCCAGCAATTCCTGCAGTTATGATCAGACTCATTGGTTTTCAAGCAAAAGAGCATCAGTTGTCTCATCGTATGAGTTGGCCA
>JAABUW010006061.1_pt1 | contig 15384 bp, 9 predicted proteins | sample 5560081 | NCBI WGS metagenome assembly JAABUW01 (sample SAMN10711882, study PRJNA513363) | rock metagenome | isolation source: Antarctica rocks | place: Antarctica: Victoria Land, Knobhead sud | reverse complement strand
AACGTATCGTCGAAGACCAATGTGATCCCTGCATTAGTACATGAAGAGCCCAGAAAGTCGGCTGTCTCTCGATGATCTCGACAGCTATTCTTCACATCGTCGTCAAGTTGCGCTCCAGCGTCAAACGCTGCTTTATTTTCCGTCAAGGCAAGTTCGAGCAATTCCTTTAGATCACGGCATATTTGCTCTGCGAGCTGGGCCCAAAGTGACTTGGAAAGTGTATCGAAAGCATGAAGCACCACTCCCACACGGATGGATTTGCAGAATCTTTCGAACAATCATGCATCAGATCCGAGTCCACATGGCGAAGGAAATCTTCGAAAGTCCGTCCAGTATGATCAAACTGCCTGGTAGCTTCATCAAACTCAGGAGATGCCTTCGACTCAAATATCACGTATGGTCCTGGATGGTTGACGTAGCATCAAAGGCCCTTTCTGCCGAGAGTCTAAACCAAACCTTTCCCGGTTCGGCCTAAGCCTTGGCCATTCCGCTTCCATACCCTGGATATTATGTTGAATCCTTTGGGGTATAGTTTCTGCAATTCGCTCAGTCGTTTGTAACAGATTCTAGAAATCGTTTCATATGGACATCTATTCATCCATCAGATACCGGCTATACCCAGTCGATCTTCTCTACCTGATAGGTCTGCTAATTTGGTCCGCTCCTTGACTGCAACCTTCATCGGTTCCGGCCTGGCTGTTCACTTGCAGGTCCAGGCCGCGCTTGTCTTCAACCATTCCGCCGGCGTCAATACGCAGCTCGAATGCGGCATCGAATTTCGGTAGACGCTGTGGTAGTATGCGGTCCTAGGGAATAGTCACCGCTGTAGACTTCGCCGAATGCCGGCAATTTAGCAGGCGGATGTTCGTCGTCATCATCATTGTTCTTCGTTGCCTCCACAGCCGGTTGGGATATCTCACAAGATCTCCAGTATGAACCATCCTAATTTGGCTCATTTCCTTCTCTTGTCCCTATTCTTGTCCCTATTCTTGTCCCTAACTGAATACCTTGTCCCTTTCGATTCCTCTTACTCCACTTCTATCGTGTCAGACAATAGGGACGATCTTATGGCCGTGCTCTTGCATGTCTTTCCTGGGGCAAACGCTTCAGAAAGATGTGAAATCAATTTTCTGCCATCGAGTGCGGTGAAAGAATTGGCTAGGCGTACTTAACGCGGCGAACGCAGACCTTCCGCTCGGATTTGAGACCTCCAACTTAGGATAGAAAGGCATGCCCTCATGTGCCGAACTTCCTCGCTCGAAAGTGCTCCGATTCTCTCTGTGTCATGGACACATACCATTTCTGGGTGCCTTGCCTTCTGTCCCCTGTCCAGAAAGCCTTCTGCATCTCCGGCGTGAGAAAGCCGAAGTCTCAGCTGTCAGGACTTGTTATGAATTTGATTCTTTCTTTTGTGGCCCAGCCGTGGAGTATTCTAGGCAAGCGTTCATCAGGCGGATAGGGAACGAGCCTCCGATAAGGCAATAGTACAGTCTTTTCTACTTGCAAAGGCTCCGCCCGCTGCACATGGTGAGGAACTTTATTACGCATCCAACCTATAAGGCCAAGGTAGTATTCCAGTGCCTCGAGGTCTTTCGGGAGATTAATTTTCCTAAGCGCATCAATGCGTTCCTCAGTCGTCGATAGTCCAAAGGCATCGACTCTTTGTCCTAGCAAAGTGATCCTAGGATAGTTTAGGAAGGTTTTCGTCGGTGTATCCACCCCGATCAGGTTGGCCCTGTGCCTCTCCGCCAGGGGAAGCACGATTGCTTGCCTCGGCGGCTGATGCGGTGATGGTAAGTTGTTTGCCGGGCGCCGGCCGAGGCGCAGTCTTTGTACCTAATTGGCCGTTCTGTCCTGCAACGGGTTCCGTTGCGGATATTCCATTTGCGGATATCCGCCTTGATTGTGGGAATTATTTCCATAATTCGGCGGATAGCCATTATGGTAGCCGGCTTGAAAGCCGGCTTGATGACCCTGGTAGCGCTGCTGCTGACCGTTATCGTATAAATAAACTGGCTTTCCGTATAATGGTAGTGAATATCAGTCTAGGAAGCCCCCTGCACATGGTGCCATATCGTTGCGCCAAAGTCCTCATAGGGACCGTTCCATTCCTTGACTATCTCCACAAAAGAATCCTTGACTAAATCGTTAAGTGACTGCGGTAACACGCCCGTTGTCTTTAATCCTAGTAGATCCTCCCTGTGCGACTGGGAAAATATAGAGGTTCGTGCAAAAGGCGGCGTTTTCGTAGATTTTGTACCCAATCCGGGATATCGTATCTACCAAGACGCATTGGTTCATGGTGGATATGTAGGTGATAATGAGGGAGAGTACATTTGCCAGTGCTTTCCCGTTACCTGATATGAGCTATCACAAATTATATTATGGAGTTGAATTGCAACAGAAGAGGTGCAAAAGCCGAGGTGATCAGAGGTGGGAGTATGTGTAGAAGGGGTTTGAAGTGGAAGACTCGTAATATTGGCCTTGCGAGACTTCTTTCATCTGGCCATACTCAAGACGTTGTACGACGACCTCCCTTTTGCTATTTTCAGTCGTCCTGTTGAGGATCCTTGTAGAACTCGACGCAGGCACACACTATCATCCCCAGTGAGTGATTCGACCGATACGATGTCCAAGTGGATGATGGCGTTCCAGTTCACGAAGAGCGGCAGTGCTGTATAGTGGGGCTTGAATAATAGTGTGGCCAATAAAGTAATGATAACAGGTATAAAATATAAACTCTGGATGGCGACATCTCGCCAAATATCTTTCCGCCTATGCAGTGGCGTCGTAGTATTTATAAGGTAAAGCTTTTCAGCTAGTATCTTCGTCTCATTTATGAGCTTTCCAGGCTCTGTATTATCAGTATACCCGAATGTTATACGAACCTCTTAGAGTCAGCAATGAGCATTTGCCATGATACGCAGCGTAAACACATGTGAAAGCTTCATTGGTCATCACGAACAGCTTTTTACGTTCGCTTGAGCTGCTAGCTGTGCTCGTCAAGGCAATGCCTGATCGAGTAACTTACGCCCGTCTCGAACCATTCCCAGAGTTGAAATAGACATGTAATAGAAGGTGATGATTAAGATACTTGGCCGGGTAGCTGCATGACCATGAACACATCAGCGGTCAACATTATATCATATGGAAGATCGCAAAAACTTCGAAAGGAATAAACTTGCTATTCCCACGCCTCGATGTTAGCGGTTGGTTAGTCTCTTCATTTGAACTTGCTGGCGAGAGCCCCGAACGCAGCGAAGCCGAAGGCGGGAGAGCACTCAATGAGAGCCTGGGAAAGATTTGACGGGAAATTTCGGGAGTGTTGTATAGGTCGTCGAGGTTGTTTCTTCATTTGAATTCGCGATCCATACCTCTGGCCAAGCACGCCGCCTGGTCGAACCGCCAGAGTTGGACAGCCGAACCAGCGGCGGTGCTGGCTCTTCACTTCCACTTGTCCTGATTTTCTTGAGGCAATGGTCCCCCAGCGTCATAAGATTCAACTCTGTAGACATCTATGTATTACTCTGTGCACATGCCCCACACATTGACGAGAAAGCCCTTTTAAGCCCTGCCGTTTGCAATGACATCTCAGTGATCCCAGGAATAAAAGGTCGTAGATAGGTGATGGGGAGGAAAATGTCTTAGCAACGAAAACCTATATGTAGGCGGCCTTTGGCCCCGACTTCTTTACCCCTTGAAAAGTCTTTCAGTAGCATGATAATCCCAGACCAATGGTCGACGTATCAGTCTTTCCACCCCTTTTCTGTAGGTGATCTGGAAGTCCAGATTGAATGCTATGCTCATCTTGCTGTGCGATGTGAATCTTGTTGATTCAACGATCCTCAGCTCAGGTCTTCAGGCCATGAACTCAATTCCAATATTCTTTTGTCCCTTTTCTATATCCAACTCTGCCCCAGTCTTATCGAGATACTCGGCTTCTTCGTGCTTGGTCGGTGTCGAATCCTCACTCGTGCTTGGATTCGAGTGTTTTGCGGACCTTTCATCAGGCCCTGGGTACATTTTGGCCTTTTGTTGTGCTTGAGCGTCTCATCCGTGTCAGTAGATATGTCATAACCCAAAGTCTTCCTCTCATATTGAGCCATGATGTATATATATCGTATTTGAAGGGTTTAGCTCGTCTTCACAACCCCACTGGCCTTCGATTCAAGTGCGTCCAGCAAACCTGGGAAGATACCAAGCTGTGTATCAAGGCAGAGCCCATGATTGCTCTCGTCGAACTGGCGAAGCGTAGCTTTCTGCCTACGCAGATAGATGATGTGAACTGCGGTGGAGTCCTGGGGTCATGTCTACAGTGGTAGCCGTCTATAAGCTGGTTTTTCGTACAACGTAATGGCAGACAGAAATGCAATTATGATGATTAGTTGTAGAACCTGTGTGAAAACGGATCCTCTGGCGGTGCTGCGCCATCCCTTCGGCCACATAGAGTCCGTCGTCCGTCGCATGATAAGAAACTCGCCGAACTCTCCAAATCTTTCCAGCACGGTCTTCTTTTCGGTCGCGTTTGCCTCCTGTGCTCGTATATCAGACAGGTCAGTGTGCCGTATCGCGATCAGAGCGACTCTTTGACAGTCTCTTTGGGATATTCCGCAAACTCTGCCTTTCCGCCAAGTGGACGAGTGAATCATCGATTTCGTTAAGGTCTGTCCATCGTATCAAGGTCTACGAGCTTCTGGAGCCGTAAGAATGGATGTTAGAGACAAGATTATGAAGACACTTTTTCATGCGAATTAAGATAGAAAATGGGAGAGCAACGACATAAAGTATGACATCCGTATGAATGAAATTTGGGCCTCGATCCAATGACAAAAGCCTCACTAGATTTCCAGTGTTTGATAATGGCAACACATCTCCCACACATATTACCGAGGGTTTCTTTTCATCCAGAAACTCGATTTTGAATTCCCAGGGACGTTTACAAAGGGCTCGTAGTCAAGGCAATTGTGTTTGTTGTTCCATACTCCATATTCATAGGTCCAAGCGTCCGAGTGACGGCCTAGAGGCACAACCAAGGTGGAAGGTGAGAGGATCCAGTGTACAAAGTCGTCACACTGGATCTTCCCACTAGAATGGGATTAGAGAGAAGATAGCATCGTGGATGATAGATATAATTAGCCACAAGACCAGAACATGGTAGGAGACTATGTTTTGATTTGGAATGTCAGGAATTGGTCTTGCTTGAGGTGCGGCCAGTTTGCTCCGCTGGACTTCAAAATAAGAGAAGATCTTTTCACATGCGTTATAGAAGCTTTGATCACTTGCGAAGTCTGATGACGGCCCAAAAGGTGCTCAATGTAGTCGAGGTCTCGCAATGTCGGAGTCTTTTTGGTATCGTTCTTATTGCCAAGGCCGAAGGTATTCTTCCTGGCGTATGCTCTCACGGCAAACAGAGCTGTCTCAAGTGACCGCGTTATCGCGTTGGAATTGGCCGAAGTGATTCCTTTCGGCGTATGCTCTCACGGCAAACAGGGCTGTGTCAAGTGACGCGATCATCCCGTTCAAACGGGCGGATAGGGCCTCCTGGCATATGCTCTCACGGCAAACAGGGCTGTATCAAGTGACCGCATCATCGTGTTTGAAGCGGCCGAAGATCTCATAGAAGAGAGTGACCGATTTCAGATTCCGTCTTCTTCATTCGCACTAAAAAGCCTCATGTGTCCGTCCTTATAAAACCACATGAATCGACTTCTCACTTTGCTGCCTTTGCGAAAGCACCCCGTGGTGTAGCCAACACCTACCCCTGAACGTCTCCAGGATTGTTTCGAGCGTCTGGCGAGGAAGATTGGATCTGGATTTGCGACGGCTAACATGATCTACAGGTGATTTAGAGACTTGAATGGAGATTGTTATTGCAACGAGCAAGTAGCTTAATACGAAGTGGGTCAAAAAGGGAGTGTTGCGTACTCGGGAGTAGTTTTCGGTGCTGATGTGTACTGTGGGCTGCTTGTCTAGTGCGGTAGGAGCCGCAATATGCTTGTAGGTCAAAGTAGAAATTCAAACGTGTTTCTGTGTAAATCATACTCCGCGCCTGCGGAATGGCGAGTCTTTTCCGCCAGCTCTGGTCGTCATCAGAAGGACATTTCGTGGATGTGCTGCGTCGAACATCTCACGCACAGTTCTAATGATCATTGCGAAATTGGTTTCGGTATAGTGATACTGTCGGATGCAACAGGGCGCGCTTTAGCTGTGTGATCTCGTTCAGACAAGAAGGACTATCGACAACATCTCGCAAGTCTGGTAGTCTGGAGCTGAATGACTTTTGGGGTTAGGAGCTTCATTCTTGAAGTAAGAAGAATACAACATAGCACAAAGTTGACCACAGGATATATATATGTTGAAGATCGCAAGCGAATATCGAAATGTAGAGACCGCTATATATAAACAGTAAAAGGAAGGTGCAATGTCAAGCGGTCTGAGAAGAATTCTCGGCACTTCAGAGGTGAAATCGTGAAGTAAGGAAGTACGTGAATCCCATGGTGATTCATCTTGGACGATGGACGCTCCCTTTCACTGCACCAGTCCGCGAATAGCGACCTATAGTGAATGTTGACATTCAAGAGACGCCATGAAATGAAATATTCCAAGCTCTCTTGAAGACTTGGTGTACGAAGATCGCTATCGGAGGCGATGATCTCGTGAAAGGGACGTATAGTGGTCGCTCTGACTTCATCGATTCTTGGGGCAAAGAGACGTATATCCGATGGTCTCAAGAGCAATGTTAGAAAGGCAAGACCTTTGTGAATGTTCGTGGCAGTTGAGAAGACGATGCTTGCATGGGTGCGGAGAACGGTGGCGCACGGGGTGGAGTGACAGAGCAGGATTCGTGAGGGAATCTCGAGACCTTCACAGACCCCGAATGAAATAAGACGTCTCACTCAAAGGATTGCAAAGGTAGAAGAAGGTCTAGACCATGAAAGAGTTGACTTGACGTTGCTAGCGCCAGCCAGACCTACTGTAAATTAGCTGAGGAAGAGGAAATCGTTCATTCGGATGATGCAGAGATGTCTTCACGTTTGACGAAGGCGAAATCGGCAGCGGAGCAAGAAAGGAGAATATGTATGCAATGTTCGCAACAATGATGAATGCGTTCGTGAAACAGGATTGCTCATGTAAAACTCCAGTAAAGTTGGACACTTAGATAGTAGCAAGGCTTTTGGAGACGCGGCAACCATCTGAGGACGATGATATCTGCGCGGATCTTCATCAACACTCGAGGTAAGGTCCACAAACCCCAAAGTTTTGGTGCCAGCACCTCTCATCGTGGCTTCTCCAGTTCTCGAGTATGACCGGGACTGCCTAGGAGTTGAAGCTCACACCTCGCATTGCTTTGTACGCATGGTCTTCACCCGAGCCCAGCTTCTCTTGTAGGCTTCCTTGTGTACTGTATTGACAATCATGACCCGGGCAGTGCTCCGTGCTAGGCGGCTTAGGAGCGATAAACACATCGCCTTTTGGAGGAACCGAATTAATTGCTCACGGCGAATTTTCACCAGTCCGCTGTGAGTGAATCTCTCGTCCGCACAAGGATGTCATCCGGCCTCCACAACAGTCCAAGTCGGCACACTTGCACACTTGATGACGTGGCGTTGAGCCACCGACTAGTCGTGACCTTCTATATCTCATCTGAATGTGCATCGTGGGTGCCTTTTCTCTCTCTCTGCCTTTTGTGTGTGTTTCAATCACCGGCTCCACTACCTCAAATCTCAAAGAAAGACCGCAATGGATATGCTGTGCCGTAGAAGTCGCGTCAGGTGGTCGGGTTCGTGTTGGTGTTGAGTAAAGGTTATTGCCTTGGTGTATGTTCCCTCAAGTGGCGTCTTGGATGAAAGAGGAGGTGTCCTACGTCGTGGGTGCTGGTACTGCAGAAGCGTGCGAAGTCTGGTCGATCATATGCCAATGGTCGCCTGGTCTTTAAGCGGCGTAGTATCATGTGTTTGACTCCTTCAGTAAATGTAACCAACTGAAATGAAGGACAGAAGACTGTGCTGCTATCTGATGTCACATTTCAAATACGTCCACTTACCAATTCCGGTGAGCCTTACGAGCCGAAAGGCACTCGGTGAAGCTCTAGCTAGGCATTAGTGAGCGTTTTCACCCTCGAGCCACGACGAAGCTGAAACACAAAAGCCAAGAAAACGATATTGGAGTCGCATTACAACAGTATTCGCAACCACTCAGCCGAAATGGCGAAGTCACAGGGCTGAATTGCAAAAGCAACGAAAGGGAGGGAGATACCGATGAATGTTAAGCTCACAGGCAGATGCATCGATAGTATCAGAATCTATGGAAAACATGAAGGGCTGGTGATGGACGTTGAAAATCTTTGATGCACTGAAACCTGACCAATTAGAAGCCGGCAACGACGCATGACGCTTCCTTTTCATGACCCAAATTCCGAATCTTCCTGCACCACACATGCATGGCGTAGAGCGGTATGGACTTTCATGACTGCTGGTAATGCAACGTCACTCACTGCTGCAATGCACTGCGCTCTGGCTGCGAGTTTCACAACTGCACCCTGTTCCAGAGCAAGAGGTTGTGGCGCTCTTGGTGAAGGAGTGGAAGATGCATGAGGTTCAATCATGTGGCAGAGGAGGGAGCTCAAGGCGAAAAAGCCAGGGCAATATCGCTGTTGTTGTCAGATATAGATACTTCCCGCGATCAACGGGAGGGGTGACTCGGCGATATTTTGAAACGTGTGACTTTCCGAGAAGCTCGTGATCTTTCTTTGGATGAGGCTGAGTATGAATCCACGATCCACATGGTGGTAGTATAAAGCCTGTTCCTGAACTCTTCTGATGGCCTAGGTCGTCGTTGAAGAAGAATGGCGCGCCTCGTGGGGGAAAGCACTCGCGGTCTGTGCCCAGGCCAAAGAGCAATTTCAATGACGAGCTGTGTATGAGATGCCCGAATAGAGGTCAGTAGATTGGTAGAGGATCATAAGTCGATTGTTCTCCGCAGCGCAGCCGTTCGCATGCATCCTGCGGGATGTTTTGCAGGATTGTAGGGTGATTGTTGTCGCTCCTGCCGAGCAGCAGCGGGGCGGCAAGAGGACTAAGGACTGATCGTTGCGCGGCCTGATATGTTGCAGCACACCCTTTGGGGACGGCTCGATGGGGTGGTGGATGTTTCAAGGGTACGAATGCAATGGAGGAGAGTATTCTTGTATCACACTGAGCGATCTCGTTCCTTTTTTTGCTCACATATTAGGGTTGAAACGATGATCCTCCCGCTAGCTCCAAAGTTACTTTATTTTTGGAAATGGCGCTAGTGTCCTCCCCTTGCTCACAGCGATCGACAAAGTGACCTCTCGCACACTGACACCGCTGCCTGCTGTTTAATCCAGCCCGCCAGCAAGGATGGCCGATCCCAAGCTTTGCGGTAGCCTTCTGCTAATGCTAGGTGACGATCTCATCAAAGCAGACCAGGATGTGCTGTCAGTCAGGTACAGGATATGGGCCTGCCTACTGAATCATATTTCATATTCAGATCTGCTCATCCATGATATGGAGTCTTTGAGATTCCATTGGACACCGCTACTGGGCCATTTGACATGACAGTTGGCATCGTACACACTACCAACAACATGGATATCGAAACAAGCATCGGTTCCGTGGCCCCATCGTTCTTCCTCACAACGCATGATACCCTCGCTTCTTCAGAGCTTCGCCTCAATGGCAAGCCATTCCATCTCTCATCCTTTCCCGACATCCGGCTCTCTCCATCCCCTGGTCTCTGAAACGGCTCAAAACCACCCCGGATGCCGTGCAAACAATGGGGGTTGAAATCTGATCAACGACCTCCAGTGCTGTCGACTTTATAATCGATGTTCACTCTTCACCTCGGTGCACGGTCCAGTCAAAGTACGGTCCGTAAATATCGTGTAAGGATATACCCGCTGCAATAGCATCCCCACACCCGTCATTTAGCGCTCTTTATCTCCTCCCGTCGCAGCCTCAGCCAGATACTTCGAGCCATTAGACTGGCGGACCTTAAATCGGAGTCAGTGACCTCAAGATTGAGGCTACGCATGTTTCAACATTTCGGCATCTGTTGATTTGGGGATATCTTCTTTTGTGAGGGGCCAGCAAGGATTTAGAGGTGCTTCGCCCTTGCGTGCTTGCAATGCCCCTCTGAAGTAACAACTTCCTTCCTCCGTGCTCTACTGAATCACTCTCCAAAGACAGGTATCCACTTCATTCATATTCCCGCTCGTGCAGCTCTAGGGGAGTCAGCTCAATCATCGATCACAAACACGCTCTTTGTACTAAGGTAAGCAGTTCATGAACTCCTGCAGCCATGCGAAAGCGACCCCATATATCACGCTTCCCATCGATCGTCGGACAGGTGTTGTCTTGGGTTCGTTGTTCACATTTAGAGTCCTCCAGGTTCTTGATTCCTGTTCCCGAGACCCTTTTCCCTATTAGGCACCAGAGCACCGACGCACGAACGAGGCTACCACCTCAACGAACCGTCCCAGCTCCGGATCAGAACGCCCACGCTCAACAAGCTTATCTATGGTGTCTGCACACAGATCTAATGTCTAAGGTCAAGACGGCCAATCTCCTACTCCTTACATCAAGAAGTCTCCTTCTTTGAAGCCTCCTAGCTTATTCCCTTGACCATCAATTTGCAAAGTACGAAGATTTTCAACTTAATCAAGCTGGATCCACCACCCTTCTCGGAGCTGGCAGTAAGTACAGATAAGCAGACCCCTCACCCCAATCATCTGAGATTTGTCATTGCTTCCGAGGAATGCACTACGCGGAGCCTCCCAGATGACAACATACCCGCGTCATCTTCGGAGAACATCGTTGAAAGGCACCCTTTTTCTTGCGCCTTTCAGGCTCTACACTCCACACCTATCCTATATGGCACTGATCAAGCATTGTAACTGCACAGCAGCGTATACATCCGCCTTCGAAGGTTTGTTCGATGCTGATTATTATATTCTTCGCAGACTCGCAACTCTCCGATCATTGTCGGAGATCGCTACGAGCTCGCGGAGGCTGTGGCGGCAACCTACGGTGGCGAGCTTCACGGTGGCCTACTGGCCAAGCCAGCATACGGCGTCACTCAGTTGCCTATGTCAGGCTACGAGAAGTCTCCAATTGCCGACTTGAATGGTAATGACTCTCATCGTTGTGTGACTATAATGGGCTGTCATCACGCCTTACACATCTGTTCATGGGATCACAAGGTAGCGCGATCAGGCTGACACCAGCCTTGCAGATTTCGACGCCAGAAAACAGTCACAGAGCTTCAGTAGCCTCAGCGACTACAATGCGAGCCGTGTCCCGCAGGAGCCGATGTACCTGCAGTACGCTCTACCTGGGCAAGCTGGTTCCCAATTACAGCCCACTTCAATGGCGTATGACCTACACGCAGGTCAAATGACCGCTTACGGCTCTAGCTCCGACTTCCAGCCGCGTGCAGCATATACCACGACGGATTCGACATACAATGATTACGAGTCCCGCAAGATCCCTGAAATCTCCACCACATATGAGCCACAGACAGGTACCAATGGATCTCGGATCTACGTGTATCTCGATTCAACCAGCGATCTGCTCGATCCCTCGCCCCTGATTGTGAGCTTGATGTTTGCGAAACGCCGAATTCCAGCTTCACTCACGCCTCTCAAGGCTCAAGCGCACGACGACTATTTCAAGTATGTGGTTAAAGGTAACGCCCCAATGTTCTCAGAAACTGAGTCATCGAACCCACTTGTCCTTTTACGGCTTCAATTCCAAGAAGCCACTGGGCTCGATGCAGGATTAGCCGACATTGGACTCTGGCGTTATGAGGATGAAAGACAACTAGAGCTACGATCTTCGCCAGAAATCACACGCAAGAGGAAAAACATACTGGACCCACAAGAAGCATCAACATCAGCGAAGAGAGTCTCACCTACAGAGACCCAGATCGCGGCGTCTGATGATGGTTCATACTCGTACGCTTCGAATCCCACCTTGACTTACCCACGCGCGTTGCACTCCATCGATCTGAGCTCTATGCAGCGAAAGCTCACACCATATGGAAGATCACAGAATCTGCAAGATGACTCGACAAACATGGGCGTTCACAGTTTTTCTGGTGATTTCAAAGTCTCACAATCGCTCATGAAACCTCCCATGACACAAACACCGAGCTATAATCCTTCATACTTGACCTTATACCCATCTGGCAGGAGTCCCAGGCCGAATCCAACACCATGCTTTCAGATGTCGTCTTCTGTATCCCCAAATCCCGCAAATCCTCCTCTTGTACGGGCATCGACTCTACAGCAACAGTCTAGCTCCATCTCGACGCCGGCCGCCTCTTCCAATGATGGGATCTTCAACCCGTACGCGATGTATCCCGATAGAGCCATCATTAAGATACGCGGAGGAGACCTGGACTCAATGCAAGACAGCTGGACTGCCGATGAACGGGCGGCAAAACGAAGACTTGTTCGTTTCCAAGGGGAGCAGGACGGAAGTACCATCAACACCTACTTCAAGGCCGTCAAGCCAGAAGATCGGCCTTCTTCCCATGAGACAAGAGAGCGCCGCGTTAGCTGCATCTACTGGGAGGAGCGTGACAGTTATTTTGTCACCAGCGTTGATACCATAGCCCTGCTTGAAACATTGGTGGGTGCTCGTTTCACTGTGGAGGAAAAGAATCGCATCCGTCGCAATCTCGAGACTCACCACCCGTTGACTGTCTCCAAGGCAAAACCAGACACCGAGAGCTTCTTCAAGGTCATTATGGGATTACCGAATCCGAAGCCTCGCAACATCGAAAAGGACGTGAAGGTGTTCCCGTGGCCGGTACTGGGACAAGCTCTGACAAAGGTCATCAGCAAATATGTGAGTTGCTTCGCAAATCGTGCTCTACTGGTAGCTGATTTGCAACAGTCGGCAAGTCCAGCATCCACTGTCGGGCCGCTTCCCACATCTCGTCCCTTGAAATATAGCGGAGCGCGCTCCGACACAAGTTCGGATCGATATACTCATCTCTCATCACGATCGTCCACAGGCTCCAGCACATACGTGTCAACCTTGAGCTCGTCCACCCTCTCGCCACCCACCCCAACCCATGGCCTACCCACACAATATTCAGAAGTCTCGCCACTTTCCATGTCCGTCCCTGGCCTATCACAGTCCTACACCGTTCCGGGATTGGCAAGCCAGTACTCGCATGATGACGGAAGGTCTTCGATTGACAACAAGTTCACAGGGCAGACTTCTTTATCGGACCTCTCACCTGCATATTCTGGATACACAACGTCCGCCGCTGGCAGACGCAGATCTAGTGAGGCAAAAGCTGAAGCGTACGGTACTACGCATTACCCCACCAGACCTCGTGCCAATACCTCGTTCCCGGCTTTGTACCAGGCAGCCCAAGACCCATCATCAGACTATTCGCTCTCACAAATGCCGAGCGCCGTTCACGCAGGTCGTGACTCCTTGGATATAACCGCATTCCTCCGCAGCGAATTTGGGTCGTTCGGCGATACACAGGGGACGCAGTACAGACTACCCAGCAGGCAAAATTCACAGGCTTCGCAATACCCACAAGCCAATACGGAGACGTCAGCGTCGCAATGGACCATTCAGTAAGGCACCAGATGACACCCGGCGCTCGTCACTGCATCAGTCTTATATCATACTCGCCAGAGGTGGCCAGCTCTGATGGTGTGCAGCCACATCAGATGAGACGATCATGCGCCAACCTTGTCATTTCGCGCTAACTGCATTCGACCCACACCGATTTTAATCTACATGAACTTCCTTGAGAACAACTTAATACATAATTGTGTGACGACGACTATGCTTCTCTGCTATCGCAAAAATACCCAATTTGCTAATTTGATGTTTAGCTTGTTGCATTAGCGATGGGTGTTTCGGGAGCACAAGATCGCTCGGTGATTCTGTTAGCCTGCGTGGCTGTGAGGCTTGGCATTGGTAGACTGGGGTCCAGATGGGGGATACCTGGGGGCGAAATATATACCTATTTTAGCATCTACATGGGCAATTACGCTTTCTTTGTATGCTTCTTGCTTGTTTCATCGGCTGGCCTACGTATGTGAGACGGCTTTTGCTTCCATTGCGGAATGTTCTCCACGACGGATTGAGTGAGGCCTGTGTGCTTGTGACGATCATGGGCAGGCATGCAGACGCGGCTTCGGTGTCGATCACTGCTGATGCCTGCCGTCTATTAACAAGGATCAAGATGGAACTAGTATCAAGCTTGGGATGGCTCGACAGGATCTCGGTGGGTCGCAATTCTCATACGTCTTCATTGTGGCTATGCTGACACTTGCATAATTTCGGGAATTCTGCATAGTCCTGGCATGTCGGACATATCGGCAGGGAACGTACTGCCAGCTGCGAGCTGCCAGCACTTCAACGCTAGGCTGAGAGGCCAGGACACAAGAAAATGCCTTAGTAGTGCATTAGGAAGATGGCGATGAAGTGAAAATAAAGAAGGTGAGTCTTGCCCTCCAACAGTCATGATTTGCGTCCTAACATATGTTGTAGATATTTTGCTAATTCTAGTGGTCGTTTTCGGGTTTAATATTCCCTATGGAATCCATTCCCACTCTCAAGGCTTCGATCATACAACAGTATGCTCCAGCATCAGAGCCTCATTCTACACCAAGATTTCGCATGCGTCCAATATCACAAAGCTAGCCCAACCTTATCATGCCAACACTGTACCTCAGTCGTACGTTCCCGCCCCATACCTACTACCGCAACACGCCAACGCAACCATTGATATCGACGCCAGCTCCTCCCATACACCCAACCAAAGCTTCACAACACTCAATTAATATCCCATCGCCCTCAAAAACCTCTTATTTGCCAACCTCTGCCACCTCTGCCCACTCGTCTCCCTCCTTCCCAACCTCCCGAAGAAAAATCTCCGTCGCCCCCTCGTCTCCATCGCCCGCTCTTCATGATCGCTCCCATTACTCCCCTCCCGATGCCTCACACACTCTTCCCGCACAGGCCTCTCACCATCGACGCCATGACGACTAGAACACCCACCACCATCACGCCCATCACCTCGCGCATCCCGCCGGGGGATCTCCACGCGCTGGTACGGAGGAGGTGGAGATCGTTCCCTACCACCCTCTTCTCCCACCTCTTCTCCACCCTCCCCCTCCCACTCCTCCCACTCCTCTGGCAGCGGCGGTGTCCGAGGCGGAACGTAAACCTCAAGCCTCCTCCCCCTCTCATCATGCACCCATCTCTCTTCTCTGTCGCGCGTTGTTGCATTGCTGGGATTACCCCAGTATCGTGATGCGAAGTCTTCGTTTTCGGCTTGCAGGTTGCGGGAGAGGCGCTCGGCGGCGCGTTGGGTGTGGAATTGTTG
>JAABUW010006060.1_pt1 | contig 15387 bp, 8 predicted proteins | sample 5560081 | NCBI WGS metagenome assembly JAABUW01 (sample SAMN10711882, study PRJNA513363) | rock metagenome | isolation source: Antarctica rocks | place: Antarctica: Victoria Land, Knobhead sud | reverse complement strand
GTGCCTGTCGGGTTCTCTCTGTCTTTGAAAAAGGTTCCCAAGCTGCCGGGGAACATCTTCTCGAAGCCGACGACCATGACGCAGTCGGCGGCGCCGTGGGAGACGGCTTGCCGCGCCATGTGCAGGCCCGTGGAGCCAGTAGAGCAGTTGTTGTTGACATTGTAGATGGGGATGCGCGTCATGCCGAATTGGTAGAAGACGCGCTGGCCGCAGGTGGAGTCGCCGTAGCAGTAGCAGGCGATGCCTTGGTCGACGGAGTCGTAGTTTAGCTGGGCGTCGAGGAGGGCTTTGATGCCGGCCTAGCCATGGAGGAGATTCAGCACTGTTTAGACAGGAGAGGGACTAGGAAGAGGAAAAGGACGGCGAAAAGGCAGGCCTACCTCGAAGCCTAGTTCTGTGTAGTCGACTTTGCCGCGAGGTTTGATGAACTTGGTGAGGCCGACGCCGAGGATGTAGGCCGGGGATGGAGATCTCGGAGGCATGATGGCAGTTGTTGCGGACTCGGCAATCAAGTCAAAGCTCTGGAATCATAAAGGATAACGAGATGGAAAGCTCCATGGATGGATGTCAATCTGGGGAAGCGTCCAACCCCGCGAACACTGGAGCCGAGGTTAGGGCTTGACAGCTGAATGCGGTTAGAGCGATCTCCTATCAACCCAGTCCTTTTGGTCGAGAGTACAATACCACTCTTCTTCGGAGTATTACCGGGTCAAATCATAGAGCGTGCTGCGTCTTGTTTTGCTAATGGCTGTGCTTGATGACACTCTGACCCCTCAGCGCTGTTTTCTGAATTATACGTGCTTCAGTCAAGGTTCGCATCAGAAATAGACAGATCAACGTTTTACCGAAAATGCTTAGACAATCTACAGCGGCGTGACAGGTGGTCTTGGCCGGGGAGGTCTCAGCACTCGAACTCAAGTCGGGAATCGGCTTTTTCATCACGGTGTGTACATGGGTGCCCTCAGAAAAAACGCAAGCGCTTGTGGTGGCGCCAAGGTGACCGAAATCTGCGCGACGATCATCCTATATTGAGACTCGGTTGCGAGCCGCTTTACAGGCGCGTGAGCTGGGTGATTATCGCGCGATATGGGTGCTACTTGGCGGATATAGACAGTTGATCTTTAGTCCTTACTCACACAATGCTCATAGTGTCATACCGCTTTGATAGCCTTGGCTAGATGAGCATCACCCTGTCCTATATAGACTCTGTGTGAGTTGTGGTGGCTCATACACAGTCCACTGCCCCACTATTAGGAATACTGGGGGGTGATCGACCCCCCCCCACCGATTGTGGCTGGATTCTTCTACCAACATTACACCCAGGCCTTCAGGTCAAAGTCCCCAACGTAGTAAGATTCATTCGACATCGAGCCACAATAATATAACCTCTCTCACTCGATCACCGCTATGCTTTCCAGCAATTATTGCCAGCACCAAAGTAGCGCCCTAAATCGCCAATGTTCTATCTTATTCGACCACCGCAACCCCTACCATCGTTACCAGAGACAAGATGGGCGCCGCCTTTATTACAAACGACAGCTTCAATACTCTGCTTGTCTATCAAGCCTAAAACACCTCCATCCGCAGCCTGACCGAATCCGAACCTCTCGCAACCCCCAAACAGGTACTCAGCTGCTATCACGTCGTTGCTGGCCGTCGGTGTAGCTCGTCATAACACGCCTCCAGCTGTGGCAGTTGATAATCAGATCGTGTTTACCATTATCAGTAGCTCACCCACAAAAGAATTCGCCCAGCTGCCCCACATCGGCCTTTATCCATTCGCCTGTCGTCACAGCATATTGACTTTATCGACAGGAACACCTCTTCTACCTCTCCCGCCAAATCTGCAACTAAAATGGTGGCGCGGGCAACTAACTCTATGAGCTGTACAAAACCCCCCTACAAGGCCTGGATCGACGGCCTGCTCAATGCGCTGCAGATTTGTTCCTCCTGCCAGTCTAATTTTTCTGTACGCGATTGGAGGTGGGCGGTCGGAGCTGAGTCAAAATGGGGAGCGCCATCCGCGTGGGCTATATGTCTGCGGGCGACGACTCGCTCAGGGAGCTTAGCAATGGTGGTACTAATACTGCAGCCAGTGGATGGCAGGATGCCCAACTCTGAGGGTGATATGGTGGGTTGTTGATGTAGGATGTTGGGTGTTCGCGGTGACAGATTTGACGCTTTTTGTACGACCGGTCTTGATGGGATGTTATGTACATACCGCCACTTTTCTAGATTCTAGCATCAGCCTTGCAGAGCGCAAGGAGTCACGGAGAGTCCCCTGGATCGCGTGCAATTGGGCAATGCAGCTTCTGCTTAGATACCAAGGATACACCTGAAAAAGTACGCCGGACCAGACCGAGGTGGTACTGCCAAGGCAGGTACCTCTCCAGCCCATCTACACTTGAGCTATCATGGTTCTGATGCTCGCTTCACATAACGTTATCAAAACTCAACTGTCCCACCACGTGAAATATCGCTAATCTGGCAGATCAAAGTGCCCTCTACTCTTCTCTTGCACATGTACCTCTTGCGGCTGACTCATAACCTCATAAGTCTCGGTCTTCAGTATCTGCATTTCTAGCTCATCCTTCTGAAAATCTATTTCTCCATCCTGAAGCTCCCTATACTCTCTCCTTAGGGGCATGTCGTCTCGTGAGGAAGGGGAACTTTCGACGTTCATAGGCTGCTGTGGTTTGCGTAACGAGTAGGGTATCGAATGCTGCTTGCTCCTTGCACCTCGCTGGGCATTGCGATCGCCCGTTCGTAGGTACACCCATAAGCGGGGCATGGTAGGAAAGGTAGCAGCGAGTATAACCGTAGCAAGTTCGGCGGCGCTACAATTTGGAGTCAGTATGATTTGAGGAATGGTATGAGACATAAAGATTAGGCCGTAACGCGCGAACAAGAAGGTACTGACGGGGGAAAGCTTACGCCCACATCGCAACCGGATATATATTCCAGAAGACATCAGTGGTGCGCGTCAACCATATGGAATAGACCAGACGCATGACACCAGAGACAATTGCACTGTTCACAATGAGCTTAAACCTTGGAGCTTCTCAAATGATGTAGAGGCATGCTTACAAGGAGCCCGAGCTGAAAATTGCAGCGATGGCGAGCTTGTTCTTCAGTGTCATCTTCAGTCGGAACACCAAGACAACAGGAAGTACCAAGATCAAGCAGTCCGAGACGATATTAATCCCCGCAGGCGAAAGGAGTAGGACGTTGGTTGATATACACTTGCCAGGAACCGTCGGTTCCCAGATCTTACGGCGCGGTACGCATTGGAAGATATCGACGAATAGATAGGCAAGGTAGAAGGCCAGATTGGCCCAGATCAATGCTTGGATGACGAAGAAGATTGGCCTTCGCCGATTGGGTACGAATATGTGCTGTAGCTGCAGTAGTACAGAGAGCTTTGCGAAGAAAACTGGAGGGCCGTAGAGGATGATCACGTAATTGACGTACTGTTTGAACGCTCTTGGTAAGCGACGTGTTTGGGGAACTAGCATGATCGACTGACTTTTGCAAGTTGCATGCTTGTGGAGATAGAAATGTCCCAGAGATGATGGCCTTGGCCAGGTGCGACTATGTTGAGCGCAATCCATGGTATGAATAGCAACTATGAATTGTTCGACCAGCTAGGAGAATCGATATGTTTAGGCTCATACCTGCGCCACCATCAACGCATCTATAGCAGATCAGCATCCCAAGGTCGAGCATCATGGCAGGGAAATGCATTACAATCTTCTGTTCGAACTTGCTTCATTATGTAAACTTTCGTGAAAATGCGTAAGGCAACCGCAATTGTTGATACTGCCAGACATAGTGTATGGGTAGCTAGATCAACCTTGCGTAGGTAGAACGGGTTTTCTAGATTAGGCGTTACGCCAGGGGTGCAGGCCCAGCTGGCGTGTTGTAGATATCAACTGATGATGTCAAAGTCATCGTACAGGTAGAGATATAGCTTCAGTTTTGAGAATAAAGATGACGAGAATTGTGCGAACAACAAGTCATCAGGAGAACGATCGAGGCGCGCAAACTGTAAGTCACTTACAGGAGTCGTGGCAGACATTTATGGCAGAATGATAGAGTTTTCGTGCCACACGCTCACCTCGCGCAACAAGCTGGACTCTATGTGTTCTGACTGATTTGGATGCATACCCTCCCAGGCTTACGCCTCGGCTATTGGCAGAACAGGATGCAGGCTGCTGTGGGTCCATAGGACAGTTTCCTTGCAGAAGCATGACGCGCAAATGGTTTCAACGCATCCGCGCCGCACATGCACTGGCAAGATCTACATTCTCGGAATTCCGATATTTGATGAGCTATATGTTTGACCTCAATATTCGTTGAGCTATATGTCCATGTGAGCGAACTGGTCGGTCTTCTCTCTACCCACTTACCCCTCTATTCGAAGATCGCAGGTTTTAGTGATAGCGGGAGTGAGAAGGGGACTTGTGAAGAACTGTGTTCTTTTCTGTTCGAAATCATAGCCTACGCTTTCTGCATCCCGTCAGACTAGTTGTATAACGGCTCGATAATCTCGTCCTCTATATTGTCCCCATGCATTTGAAGGAAACGCACCTTCAGGATTCCTCTTGCAGGAGCTGAACTCCCTGCTGACATCAGATTTTCGAAAGTCTGGAACACTGATGGACCCTGCCACTTGAGAAAGATCGGAATACTGCCATTGGCTGATTGTCTTCGGGGCTGCAGTTGTCCTTCGGCGATAGAGCCGAGCTGGCGCTCGTGTTGACGGTGGCAGTGTTCCGACTGGATCAGTAATATTAATGTCGAACATTTGCATGCATCCTATTATCAAGACGCGCTTATAAGGAACAGAGAATTTGCCACTTTCAGTCCTCCGGCGACAAGTGCAACATCCCCTAGAGTGCAACAGCACCGAAGCTAGCCTTTTATGGATAGGCGTTAGCCCTGATCAAACTAGCCTACTTGGCAAACCAGATCTAGCTTAGACCAGTATCGGCGTTACCCCGGAGATCTTTAGCGCCGGGGCTGTTGCACTGCCGGGTCTTGGCGAGTAATTCGAGAAGGACGGTCAGCGGACTAGTGCGTTTCATTTGTTGGAGTGAACTCAGACGCGACTCACTCCCAGATACGGCGAAGCTAATGCAGTAGCAATGTAGCAAGCACCAACGGTGGCAGAGGTCGAAGTCAAACCACGCAAGGCAACCTGCTCGGCATTTCCCTTGTTCCGTGTGCAGTCATCATTAGTAGCGCACCGAACAGCTTGTGGGTAGCCTGCTCTATGCAAGATGCAGCCCCCACTGTCGGTGCTGCGACCACGGGATCAGGCAATCGATTGAACGTCGCAACGCTGATCTTGAAACCGTGCGGCGAGCAAGGAGTCTGCAAGGCCGGCTGATGAACAGTATGAGCCTTCACTGTCTCTGTCCTCGACATCTGTTGATCATCTGGTGAATTAAAAGCCGTCTGGTAAAGAATAAGGTCCGCAACGCTGCCCAGACCCAGATCATATTACTTTCCCGCCTTTTGCCTCGGTGCCTCCTCACCTCGTAGAGCAATTCCGATTTCCAACATGGCATCTACGAAACAGACCTGGTTGATCACGGGTTGCTCTTCTGGTCTAGGCGAAGCTATCACCTACGCAGCTCTCCGACGGGGGGATAATGTGATAGCGACAGCAAGGAAAGGGACTCAGCGCCTCCAACCTCTCAAAGAAGCCGGCGCTTCGATTCTTGACCTAGACGTCCAGGCACCGCAGGCAGAGCTCGATAACATCGCCGCAGAAGCGCTCAAAATTTATGGTGGAATAGATGTGCTGGTCAACAACGCGGGGTATGCTGAAGTCGGCGTTCTCGAGGAACTTAGGCAAGTAACCCGTCCGTTGTTGCCTGCATCGTTGAGGCTCTCTTTCTTCATCCAGGATGACCTTCTGAGCTATAGCTGACACTACACCTAGTCATGAGCGCCTGCTGTCAGCATTCCACACGAACTTCTTCGGTGCTGTGAACCTTACTCGATCTCTCTTGCCACACATGCGCTCTAAGAAGTCTGGGAGTCTCGTTTATCTTGGGAGTATGGGAGCCTACATCAGCGAGTATGCTTCGATCCCTTACATATCTTCGAAAGGTGCCCTCGAAAGTGAGTATTCCCAGCCCGATAACATTTTCAGCTGGGAAAACGGAGAACTAACCTGATCCTTCTTTTGAAGGTTTCATTGAATGTGTCAGTAAGGATGTCAGCTTCTTCAACATCAAATGCATGCTGGCCATATTTGGTGAATACCGTACAAAGATCTACTCAGAGACGAACCTCGCCTTTGCTCCTACTACAATCGACGACTACGCAAGCATTCAAGCAGCGGTAAAAGACGGACTGAAGAAAGCAGATTATGCTCAGCCAGGAGATCCAGATAAGGCAGCGGAACGTCTTGTCGACGGTGTGAAAGGGCAGGGTGGCGCTGCAGGTAGAGCGATGCCCACACGCTTAATTATAGGTGCGGACGCATTTCAGGCTGTAAGGAACAAGTGCCACAAGATGCTGGAAGTCTGTGATCAATGGGAGGATTTTGGCATGAATACGAATTTTGATGGAATGGAGGGAGGGGGATTTGTTGGTAGCGTACTGTGAAGGTCGAACAGGACCTCATCATACCACTGATGGACTACCAATATCTGCACTACAACGCTGTTGCCTGAAATCTTAGTGTAGTCGCTTGCACGTCAAGGAGTGTTGCAGAGATTTTGCAGGTAGGATTTGCGTACTGCAAACAGCCTCTCTCGAGACGCTGAGGCCGATGGAATGATGGGCAAACGGTAGTATTTGGACCAAACATTCGGATAAGGCCTCCATGTCATAGTATTTGAACCGTAAGTAATTTCATTGCGTATCAGAGCTTTGACTTTACTTTATCGGCGTCTATCTCCTCCAGGAGATAATCAATACTCCCCATCAATTTTCCGTCTTCGTCCCAGAATTCAACTCGATGGCTGAATTCGCGGCCTTCAAGTTTTCTTGCTTGCACCTCAAGGATTTCCCCTGCAACCGCTAGTCGCTGACACCGGACTCGCGTCCTCCGATCCAGCCATTGTTTTCCTTCCCCTTCCCCCAGCAGTCGTCTGCAGAGGACGAGTCCATTCGAGCTCAAGATAGCGATGGGGGCTGCAGGTATAGGTGAGAAGTGACCCGCCATGCTGCGCTTATCGTGAAGAGAGATAATTGCTGTAGCCAGGTTTTGCGTGTGAGTTTTGACCATGCGCAGCATTATCGGATCTTCATACGGTGATGGCTCCCCCAGCTGCCATGCCGTACCGTACACACGGCCCGCATCTATTGGCCTGGCCATCTCAATTGAGAAGCTTTACCTCGGACATGATGGCGTAGGAAACATTCATTTTGCCAGCATATCTGCCTTGAAGGGTGAAACCCTGGATTTCGCAGCCGACACGACGCTTTTCCCATGTTGCTGAGGTGATGTGTGCTTCGGCACGCAGTTCTTGAGATGTAGGAAAATGCTCGAAGATTGCGAGCGCATCTAAAGCCAAGTAGTAGTGCTTCGCCTTGATAGGATTGGAATAGGCGGCTGCTACGCTACCAAGGATAGTGGCATGTCGACCGAGCTCGGAGCCACAGAAAGAATTTGCATTGCAAGGAGGTGGAGGCTGCTCACGGCTAAAAGTTCCGCTGACAGCCGGAAACTCCGACCAAGAATTGGGTAGAAGAGAGAGATTCTTGAGGGCAAAATATGGGGGTGGTAACGTCGATGTACGGAAGCGCATCACTGTTAATAGGATTGATGTCCATCTCGTCAGCGTTGAAAGAGCGGTCAATATGATAAAGGGATAGAGAACAGTGAGCACAACAAGCCATCAACAAGGTATGTGAGCGACAAAGCCCAACGCAAGTTTACCTGGCGCAACTACCATATGCAAGTCACCTGGTAGCCAGTAATAATAAATGTAGCGGCATGTAGGTATCGGGTCAGCGTGCATGCAGGCTTCAAGCTTGTTGCAGCGAGGGATTATTTTTCCTTCACTTATTACGTAGAGTGGGAGTATACTAGTCCAGTAATTTCTGTGACTATGTGCCACGATTCTCTTGCGATTCATGCCTGAAAGGTGACATAAGAGAAGCTGAAAGAACAGAACAAGGGATGCTTGGACAATTCGTTGCCTCCAATCTAGGCTGTATTGTAGCTCTCAAATTTGGACGCAAAAACGACCAGACAAGAAGCTGCGCGACTTGGGAACGTTCCAATGACCATTGAGGAAGGCCGAGGAGCAACTCGCAGCATGTGTGGACCGGGTATTAGGGGCACGGTCATTCCCAAGAGGCAAAGAAGGCGTCCCAGCTAATGTACCTCGCATCCTTCGCCTTATGCAGCTCTTTCTCCTCCCACGCAGAACAACACACTTATCGAAAATGGCGCAAACCATGACCCCGACGCACGTCGAATTAAGCGTTGGCCCGTAACCGGCTGCGTGCCACGTATGATCCGACACTAGTGATGGACGGCCGTCACTTACCACTTCGCTTACTAGCGGTAAATTACCGTCAATGACGATAAATGAACATTCTTATTTACGATCAATGACGTACTAGCAAGAAAGAAGAACTATTAATAGTATTTCTAATGTTTAACAATAGTAGATAGTTATTATATTAGAAGATTTATTGTTATCAACAAAAAATCTTAAGACAACATAGTATCTAGAGAAGAAAACTAAGAAATCTTAGAGTTTTTGATGTGTTTTTAGTAAAGATTTGATTGTTTTTTATAAAAATCTCAAAGACGCATTATTATTTGCATATTTATTGAGCAAACTTTATAGAAAATTGTTACAAGCTTACCAAAGCTATACTAGTGGTTCAGATTCTACGTCTTTGAGACGAATCTGCTATTATATTCGACATGCTCGAGAAGCAAGCATTCTAAGCATAATGCTCGATATACTCGATAAGCGAGCATTGCGAACAATCAATATTTTCTTAGTATATAAGAACTAGAACACAACTCTCTTATAGATTGTGTTTAATTTATTTATCAAATTACTCTCTATTATAGATACAAGTTGCAAACTCTTGTTATCAAGTAATTGCTTGTATTGTCTAAAGATATCTACAAATTTCTTCAAAAATATTAATCTATTTTGATACTCTAGTTGTCTAGATAGCAGCGTAACACTTTAAATATTCTAAAAATATTTGTATTAAATTAACGTGTCTCTATTCCAAGTACTAGCTTATTAGTACTACGTCAACTATCGATTATAGAAAATAACAAGATTAGAATCAACAAGTCCAATATCTATTATAGAGATTGTATCGATCTAAAGAACTAATTTATACAAATAAATATCTATTTTATTTTTTATTTTGTTTTAGCGAACTAGAAAACAATTTTTGTATCAATATTTTTTAGAGAAAGAGTTTAATATTAATTTAAATTAAATTTACGCAAATATTTGAAAAACTATAACAAAAACTCTTATATAATATTTACGAATTTCGACAATTTCAAAAGAGAGCTTCGAAGAATCTTTGAAATATTTAACAAAAAACAAATTGCAAAAAAAGTAATTTAGTATCTAACTTAACAAATCTTTGCAACAGACTATATAGCTAGATTTCAGAAATATATCAATCTAATCGAATAAAACAATACTACATTTATAACAATATTTCGAAAAGATTTTAAAAACAATTTAAAGAACAAAATTATACATAATAGAAAAACTCTTAGCAATATATTTGATTTTATCGAAGTAGTTATCGATCTCGACAACAAACTATATAAAAAAGCTATAAAAAAAAGATACAATTAATTTCAAGAAAGAATAGAAATTTTCTTCGAATTAGCAATTAAATATTAGTAGAAAGAATCTTGTTCTAATTAGAAATACAATAATTCCAATTATTGTAAATCTATATTTATAGAACTAAATTTTACTCAACAATATAAAAAAAAAAACTCTAGAGAAAAACAAAATAACAAATTTTAGAAAACATACTATTTATATAGCAAATCGAATTACTTCGCAAGAGATTGTCGATTACAAAACTTAATAAACTGTCAACAAATTAATACTATATTAAGAGAGATATTCGATAGTTAGAACAATATCAAAAAGCAAATCGATATAGAGATAGATATTTTTGAGACTAAATTGAACAACAACTATTATCTAATAGAAAATTCAAATTAATTACAGAAAGTTCTAGATAGAATATTATTAGACAAGATATTTGTATCTATATAGAAAATTAATTAAATACTTAATAAAACTATAAAAATACAACAATCAAAAATACTATATCTTTACTCAATAACAAACTTAGACAACAAATATAACTATTTTTTTTTTTACAAATATCTAGACAACATTACGGATTATCTTGACGCTTTAGCTAGCTTATTAAAAAAAAGAAGATAAATCAAATTGTAAATAAATACAAGAAAGCGCTAGAAAGCGATATTACTATAGAAAGAGATATTTTTAATAAAATCGAACAACAACTAAGCAATATAAGTTTATTCCAAGAAAAGATAAAGAAAGCAAAGAAATATACAATACTTAGTTAAACAAAATACTATAACAATTTATACTAAACTTATCTAGAAAACAAAAAAGAATCTAAATAGTTCTTTAAAAAGCTATTTATTTTTAAACAACAATAGAAAAAAGTTTAGCGCAAATAGATATTTAAAGTAGAGATTGCAATACAAAAACAAAAAAAAGTTCAAATTTCTTAATAAAAAGTATATTAAAAAAATACAATATATTAGTTTAACAACAACAACTAAACTTAACAATATATATATAATATTTTACTATATTAGTTAAAATTAATAGTTGTTAACTTATTGCAATAATCGATTCTAATACAATAGATAATTTTATAATTAGAACTCTTGTTAAAAGAAAAAAATATTTTACTCGAAAGAAGTTTAATATATACAATTTAGTAATTGTAGATAGAAATCTATTATCTAACAAGAATAAAAAAATAAACAAAGAAACAAAATTACTATCAATAGTTATTTAGCAATATTACAAGAAACTAATCTTTAATATAGTAGAAATAGTTATTTATAATATTGTTTTAGAAATATTTTGATTAAAATAATACAATTTAGAAGTTAACTAAAATACACAAGTATTTAGATTTGTGCAATATAATTATATAATTTATATTTAATTTATATATCGATAGTATTTAATAGTAGATAAGAGATTAAGTCGAAAATCGATTGTAAACAACAAATTTGTATTTTTGCAAAAAAACAATCTAATAGAGTTCGACTCGACAAATACTAACAAAAATTAGTCGAATTATAAAATTAGAATAAATAAAAAAAATTATAAATTTTTTGAAAATCTTGAACTATCTAATATAGCAAAGAAATCGCTAAAGTATATATTACAAATATATAACAATTGAAAATATCTATTTTAAGAAAAAAAAACGACAAAAATTCTTTCTAAATATTAATTGTAAAATTACAAAATTAAACTTGAATTAAACAAGCAATTTATATTTAAATCTATATATATTCTATTTAAGAAAAAGCTCGAAGTACTTCGCGAATATCTAACAAAAAACAAAAAAAAAAAATTTATTAAAAAATTTCAATTACAAATAGAATATTCGATTCTTTTTGTATTAAAAAAAAATAGAATTTTTTATCTATATATTGATTATTGAAAGCTAAATAATATTATAGTTAAGAATTAATATTTACTATTCAATATTAGCAAGCTTCAAAATCGACTATTCGAAGCAAAATATTTTATTAAACTAAATTTACAAAAAGTGTACAATCAAATTAGAATAAAGATAGAAAAAAAGTAAAAAACAACTTTTTGTATACAATATAAATTATACAAATATATAGTAATATTGTTCGAACTTACAAATGTTTCAACAATATATTAGAAAATAATCAATAATATATTACAACAATATCTAAATCGATTTGTTATAATATATTTGAACAATATTATAATTTATTCAAAAATTTTAAAAAAATATATTAGCTATATTTTTAAAGTATTAAAATGTCTAAATATAAAAAATTTATATTTTAAGTTAAAGAAATACAAATTCTATCAAAAGAAAATTAATTTTCTCAAATTTGTTGTTAAACAATACAAAATATATATAGATTTTAAGAAGCTACAAACAATTAAAAAATATTAAATATTAATAAATATTAAAAAAGTACAATTTTTTCTAGATTTTATAAACTATAACAAAAAGTTTATTAAGAACTACTTAGCAAATATAATATTATTGACAAATCTTACAAAAAAGAATACGCTATAGATATAAAAATTTATAAAAAAGAAATTATTTCAAAATCTTAAACTAGAATATTTAAAAAAGTTAATACTAAAGATATATAATTTGTAATTGTTAAACAAAATTAAAATCAACGTATTAAATCTAGCTATCGATATATATTTTAGTCAAAAATATAAAAATATATAATATTTAATAGTATATTTTTCGAGAAAACTTTTGTTAGTCGAACAAAACTATAATATTTACAATAAAAAACTACTCGCTATAGTAGTTTTCTTGAAATTATAGAGAGTATACACAAAAAAATTGTCAAAATTTACAATTCTTATAGATTACAAGAATCTTGTGCATTTTACTATTATTAAATAGTTTAATAGAAGACAAGTGCAATAATTAGAAAGATTTAAACAATACAAGTTCAAAATATAGTATATTTTAGACAAAGATAATAGCAAAGCAAACGTACTTAGCAAACAAAATAATTATATAGAAACAAAGAAATTGTTTAACTACAATATACTAAAAATTAATAAAAACAAATTACTATTAGCAAACAAATACAAACTAAATACTACACTACAAATACTTCGAGACAATATAAAAGAGTTTTCAATAGAAAAAGAAAAACTTTAGATATCTATCGACAAAATTAACAAATATATAAAAAAGTATTATAACGAACTACTGCAAGAGTATTTAAAAATAACAAAAATTTTTCAATTTTTATATTAGTATTGTTAGTTTTTACAAATAAAACAAGTTGTCGAAATATATATTAAACAATATTTTAGCTATTAGTAAAACAAATATAGTATACACGCAAGCTATAGCAAAATTCAATATCAAAAATTATCTAAATTATTATAAGATAAAGTTACAATAGACTTTATTATCAAGTTGTTTAAATCGATAGATTTAGCAACTAAAGACAAATATAATTCGATACTAATAATAGTAAATAAACTTATTAAATACTTATATATTATTGCATACAAAGAGAAGTTTATCACAAAACAACTAAAATATATTATATTGGATCGACTTATATAATATTACAATATATTCAAGAAATTAATTAGTAACAAAGACAAGCTCTTTATATCTAACTATTAAAAGATATTTTTTTCAATATTAGATACAAAATTTCAAATATCTATTGTCTATTATTCGATTACAAATAGTTAGACAAAAAAAACAAATTAGAGTCTTAAACAATATCTAAAATACTATATTAACAATATTTAAAGCAACTAAATATTACTTTTATCTATAATATAACTAACACTTAATACAAAGATTTCGAATACTACTAAGATAATTTTATTTTTCGCTAACTATAGCAAGAAATTAAATTTTTTCGAAAAAAAGTACACGCATCTATCTACACAATTAGCTATCGAAAAAATAGCAATACTAAAAAAGATATACAACAATATCTCAAAAATGCAAAAAAGATCGATTAAATATTAGAACAAAAAACAAAAAACAATATCTTAACTAAAAAAGAAAGATAAAATATATCTTTTTACAAAAAATCTTAGAACAAGAAAATTAAACAAGAAATTAAAGTATATTAAAGTCGAATTGTTTCTTGTTAAGAAGACTAAAAGATTAGTTAACTACAAACTCGATTTATTTAAAAACGTTAAAATATTTCCAATATTTTATATCTTATTGTTGAGATTAGTAGACTTAATTATATTTTAATAGAATATATTTTATTTCTATTTGCAAAAAAAGAATTAATTCCAAATCGAGAAAATTCTATAACAAAAAAATCAAAAGTATTTTATCAAATAGAAAAGATACTTTATTTTAGAGAACATATAAGAATCAAAGAAGAATTTTAATTGCTATTGAAATTTTTTAAGAAAATTTTATTAAAACAAGATATAGAAACAGTATCTCAATTTTAATTAATTGAAAATTGAAACTATTCGAACAATATATTAAATAGCAACTCGAAAATTTTTGTAATAGATTCGACAAAATATACTTTATCTATTTCTAGATTGTTAATATTTTTTTATTTTGTTACAATTATTTTTTTCTTTTTATTCTTCAAAAAATCTAGTTGTTTTTCTAGTCGACTTAGCTTCACACGCGTATTGTATATTTCTTTTTTTAAGCGCATTTGCTCTCTATAAATTTGTTTAATCGATATAGAAAAAATTGTCAAATTACAATTATAATTAGATTGCATACACTTTATATATTTTTTAGAATTATTTTTTATATAGTAGATTTTATCAAATATTGTATAGTTACAACAAAAATATATTACTAAAAATATCGAATTTAGAGTGTCGAAAAAATCTTTTTTTCGAAATTTTTTTTTTTTGATATTAATCTTTCTTGAAGATATAGCGAAAAAACATTGGATTTCGGAACGAAAACTTTGAAGAAAAAAAATAGTATTACAAGCTTATTAAAGTTGTATTAGTAATTTAGATTCTACGTCTTTGAGACAAATCTGCTATTATGTTCGACATGCTCAAGAAGCAAGTATTCTAAGCATAATGCTCGATATACTCGATAAGCGAGCATTGCGAACAATCAATATTTTCTTAGTATATAAGAACTAGAACACAACTCTCTTATAGATTGTGTTTAATTTATTTATCAAATTACTCTCTATTATAGATACAAGTTGCAAACTCTTGTTATCAAGTAATTGCTTGTATTGTCTGAAGACGTCTACAAATCTCTTCAAAAGTATCAATCTATTCTAATACTCTAGTCGTCTAGATAGCAACGTAACAAAAATATATTAAAAATATAAGAATAATAAGATATTTCTCTCTTTTTTAATGCAAAAATTATTAAAAATTCAAAAAAAACAATTAATATTTTAATAGATATATAGATATATTCTATAGATAATTATTGAAGCAATTATAGATTATACAATATCTATTTTGTGCAATTCTAACAAAAATCTAAGAAAAAGTATATATAGACTAACCGTTCGGGTCGGTTTTTCCCCAAAATCTATAACCCGACCCGAAAGTTATATCTAATTAGACCAAGTTTTAACCTAATATAGTTAGTATTTTCATAATTTATGCAATTCGGTTCCAACTGTTGGAA
>JAABUW010006059.1_pt1 | contig 15389 bp, 23 predicted proteins | sample 5560081 | NCBI WGS metagenome assembly JAABUW01 (sample SAMN10711882, study PRJNA513363) | rock metagenome | isolation source: Antarctica rocks | place: Antarctica: Victoria Land, Knobhead sud | reverse complement strand
AGTCGAGGATGGCGGAGAATTCTTCGCCGGTGGTCGTTGCACGCTGGCTGGGGGTGGGGGAGTCGGGGGCTGGTTGTTGTCTTTTGCAGGTTGTGGACAGCGTTCTCGATGAGGTAGGTGTAGCCTCGAGATGCTGTCGTCCGTAGTGTCGAGCTATGCCTCCTAATTGGCGTGGTGTTCTGTATGCGGAAGGGGCCAAAAAGGGCAGCAGTGGCTGCGTTGAGCGTATGATGGCCTCGCCCGCCCGGAAGAACTCCATTGTCGACATGTGATGGGACGTTATCGCATTGTCGTAAATGTCGTGTGATGATGAGGTGTCGTTGCGGACTTTGTGCCAGAAGAGCATGCGGCTTAAATTTAAGGTTGGCGCTAGCTTTCTTCTCGAAAGACATCTCTGCAGCTCACAGCTTGAAACCTTTCTCAAGCCAGCCACAGCCACGCACACATCCGAGACTTTTTCTGGTGAAGAAGCAGTCACTGATCAGTTCAACATAGTAACTCACGTGCCGCTCACACACCACACGACCCAGAGAACACCACCACCTACCCAAGATGGCGTACAACTACGGCCCCCCGCCAGGCGCCTACAACTCCCGCCAACCCTCCTACAGCGGCGCGCCCGCAATGGGACCACCGCCTGGCATGGAAGGTGCGCCCGGCTTGCCCTCCCACTCGCCTTACCCCGGCCAACAGCCAGCACCACAGTTCCAGCCTCCGCCCAACATGCCCAACATCAACTTCAACGCCCCCATCATCCGCCTCGGCATGCAAGATGGAGCCAAACCCAGCACACCTACAGATAGAAGAGGAGGAGGCGACAGCTTTCGCGGCAGCAATGCGGAGCCGCTGGGCAGGAGAGATCGGATGGGTCTGGGAGCGGAGAGAGATGGTGGGGGGAGGAATTTGGATCGCGATCGCGCGGCTGTTAGGGATAGCATGCAGGCTCTCAACCCGCCGACGAGGGAGGAAGTGGCGAGGACGATTTTTATTGGCGGGTTGGGGGAGCATGCGCCGAGTGATGCTGCTATTGAGAGGATTTTGCTGTGTGCCGGGAAGTTGAGGCGGTGGACGAGGGCGAGGGATGCCGATGATAAGGTGTGCAAGTTTGGGTTCGCGGAATTTGAGGATTCGGACTCGCTGGATGCTGCGACGGAGATATTTGTTGGGTTGGAGGTGCCTATGTTCACGAAGGGTGTTGTCGTCAAGGATGAGGAGACGGGGAAGGTGAAGAAGATGAGCTTGCTGGTTGTGGTGGATGAGCAGAGTAAGAATTACATCGACGAGTGGAAGGGGAGGAGTAGACGGGAAGATGAGGAAAAGAGGCAGTTTCGTATCGACGGGTGCAAGGAAGATCTTACCCAGACGATCGCTTCACTGCAGAATCTTGGAGCGTTTCTTGCGAATGGTGTTGGAGAAGAAATGGCGGATGCTATCCACATCAACGGCAATGGCGAGAACGGCGACAACGCAGAAGTGGTCAACATCAATGTCGCGTTGGAGGACGAGCTGAGCGACATCCCTGCCGAGCAGCGCGCAACAGTGGCCGCAGAGATCAGAGCCTTCCGTGATAGATCCACACGGCGAGACCTCGAGCGACTGAAGCGCGAAGAAGAGCTCGATCAAGCTGAACGGCAACGTTCCGAGCTCGAACGAGGCGCCCCACGCGTCAGTCGTTTGGCTTCACCACCACGAGCGGCTCCCTCTGGACCTTCCGGCGCCTCAAACGGTATCCCTCTCGGTCCACGCGGCGCAGTACCCAACGCTCCTTCCGGTCCACGCGGCTTCAGAGGCGTCCAAATGCCCTCCGACTACACCAACGGCGTCTCCTTCGTCGGCGCAGACGGCTTCCCCACGCAGCCCAACGAAGACGAAGACGATTCCGCCAGCGACGACGAACTCGAGCGCCGCCGCAAAGCCAAGCGCGACGAAGCCACCGAACAACAATTCGAACGCGTAGAATCCAACTGGCTCCGTCGCGAGAATCAACGCGCAGCTGCGCAAGGCCGCCAGAGAACCACTGAAGCCAACGAAGAGCGCAGACGCACGAAAGCGAAGGACGACGCGCTCAAAGTGTTGTCGGACTTCAACGACGACGACGAGCTCCGCAAAGCCGAACGCCAGGACCCGACCGCACACGAATACTACCTCGACCACACGTCCTGGGCCCGCCGCCGCCAACAAGACCGCGACGCAGAAACCCGCGGCGATGCCCGTGACCGCGACGACGAAGCCCGGGAAACGGGCGAAGCGAACCGTCGGCAAGCCGAAGCGAGGGGTTTGGCAGACGATTCCATGGACCAAATGGACTCGGAGCTCTCCGCGCGCTCCGCAGCCGCACAACCCTCCGCCGGTTTCAAAATCTCCCTCGGCTCGGCTGCCGCGCGCACTAAGGCTGCGACGACGGCCGCGCAACCCGCGCCCACGAAGCGCGGAATGGCGGACGTCGAAAACCTGCTCGAAGACGAAGAGGAAGCGGCCTCCTCGGGCTTGCGGCGCAACCTCGGCGCGCCGAAACCACTCCCGGCCGCCTCGGCCGCAGACATGACGGCTGAAGAACGGAGCGCTGTGCAGGCGGAGATCGCAAAGAGCATCCCTACGTCTACCGAAGAGCTTTTCGCGTTCCCGATCCGATACGAGTTCCTCACCAAGGAAGTCATCGAGTCCCAGATCAGGCCTTTCGTGGAGAAGAAGGTTGTAGAGTACCTCGGGGTGCAGGAGGAGTTGTTGGTGGAGGCTGTGTTGGATGGGTTGAGGGATCGGAAGGGGGCGAGGGAGGTTGCGGGGGTGTTGGAGGAGGCGTTGGAGGAGGAGGGGGAGGTGTTGGTGAGGAAGGTTTGGCGGTTGGCGGTGTTTTGGGGGGAGTGTGGGGGGAGGGGGTTTGATTAGGGGGAGGATGCTCTGTTGGTGGTGTTGGGGGAGGGGGAGGAGGTGGAGGGGCAACGGGAGAGGAATGAGGGGAGAGGAGAGGGTGGATTGGAAAAGGGATGTGGTGGTGGTGAGGTGGGTAGGGGAATGGCACGAGGTATTGCGCTATCTGGCATGGTCAGATGATGAGTGTTAGATTAGTGTAGTATAACTCTTGCTATGAGAACGATCACAGTCCTCACGTCAGTCCCAGCTGAGGAGGTGTTAGGCGATAGAAGTGGCAGTTCCGGACAGCAGCGCAAAAAGTGTTAGTTAGTCTTCGATGAGAAATTCGAGAACGGTATTTTCCTTCTCGTACAGTGGTGATTTTTGAAACGGGCCGGGAGTCGGTCTTTCACGTGATCTGTCTCATATAATCTAAAAACTCGTTAGTAGTCGCGACGATAGAGCTACGGCTCCAAAGACTCGACGGCGTGTCGATTAGGCCCTAGACATACATACTAATAGGTCTAATATCTAGCAGAAACGAGGCCTTGCTGTGCTCGGCCGACCTTCCCCTTTCGAACTGGGCCCATTCCAAACATCACCACTGTACTGCATACCGTACACTAAGAGGGTGAGTGGTCGTATGCTATGTTTGCGGAATAACTGAGTCGTCGAGTGAGGCGTTTCGCTGCGGTCGTCCGCCCCGCCCCCTATGTATGCATGTACGCTCTTTCCTCTACAACGGAACACATGTAGGTCTTCTGATCTGCTTGACTTTCGTACATCTGATCTTCCATTGACACCAATCCTTCGTGGCAAACTTTTCATCGACACAATCAACACCGCTCCCGGTCGCTACCCGTATCGGCAGACTTAGACACTCCATCCCAACGACCATCTCGACCGTGACGGCGTGAACACGTCGATCTTCGCAGATATGGAGGTTCTTCCGGTGGAGATGCTAGATCTCATCCTCGATCGCTGCGAGCACGCATCTCTCAAGAGACTCCGGTTCGTCAACAAAGAATTTCACGATATTCCCACACCGAAAGTCTTTGAGCACGTTTACATGGCTATGTTTGATGAACACCTGGAGCATTTACGTCTAATTTCGCAGTCTGTGCTAGCCAAGCATGTATGTCTGCGTTCCCAAGATACTATCAACCACGCGATGTCGTGTAGCTCGATTGACGTCCCGAGACACTTGCTAACTCCTTTATCCATAGGTCAAAACGTTCACATTTTATACTGAACTGATACCGACCTTCGTTGTGGGCACGAACTTCGAGCAATCAAAGTGGGAGGGCATCATCGATTTTCGGGACGACATAATGATTGACGAGATGACCGTTCCCACAATATACAGGACGTATAGCGGCTCGGTGTCTTCGTTGCGAGATTGCTTCCACGAGAATCTTCGTCCACACCACTTCAGCCAGTGGCACCGCGATGCCGGTTGGCGGGAATTTTGCGACTTGCGCCAGCAGCAGTTGGCCTGGACTCAAGAGCAGACCAGCATCGGTTTCAAGGATTACTTTGCGATGCTTCCCAACGTGACCGAAGCAAACTTCATGCCTTCGACTGACCAGTACCTCCAGTCAAACAAGTCACCTGCGTGGAAGAAACTACGAGAGCGTATGCTGGTTGGGCCGTCAGATTGGATGGACGAACCTCTCGACTCCAGTGTTAACGGTCATGAGCTTTCTGGTGTAGCATGTCTCTCGTTTCTTGAGGCGATAGGATCCCGCGCTTCCTTACCGGGCGTCAAGCAGATAACCAAGCTGGACGTTTGGTCGTTGCATGATGGCCCGCTGCAGGACCTTATGAACTCCGACGACGGAACGGAGCTGACATATATCCAACGAGGCTGGGACACAAGATATCAAAAACTTCAGGAAGGCTTTCGACCTCTCACCGAGCTCACGTTCAACGTTCACCACGAGTATTATGTGAAAGAAGACCTCAGCCAGCAGAAGGTGGTCGAACTCATGGGTCTGCTTCATGCCGCGAAGCGACTGAAGAAAGCTCACGTGGTGTACACCAACAAAGATGAATTCGACATGCACCTGGACCCGTTCGAATCGTCCCTGGCCAGGGCACCACCAAGTTGGCCTGCAATCGAGCACCTCACGATGTCGACGCACAACATGACGCATCCGCACTTCGTGAACATGCTCCGCTGCTACGCGCCTACTCTACGTTCCATTAAGCTCGATACCATGATGGTCGGCGACCTCGAGCCGTTTATCGCGGAGCTGCCTAGAGTCTTGAAGAAGCTGGAAACCGTGCATTTACAAGGTATATACTATCGGTGTCCCCACTGCAAGCGACTTCATTGCCAGTTCGGGAGGGAATACGGCTTCGGAACACTGGAAGGCTGGGCGGTGAAGGCATATATCCTGGGGAAGCAGACCGCGTTGCCGGATTTGGCGCCTCGAAAGGCCTGCAGAGAGTGGCGCTTCGCGAACCCAATTAGAGATGACGATTCGGACTCGGACTGATCCTGTGGCGTTGCATTAGGGTATAGATGGTGATTGCATGATGATCCGGGGGTACGAGGGTCGTCCAGTCCCAGGCAGAACTCTACCTTAGCCAATACAATGCGGTCCCGGCACGATGAGCTTTATTCTTACCGGCCGCGATAGAATGTACTGTCAGGTGCTTGTCGTAGTGGTGCAGCATTAGCATCGTTCAAAGGTCCGCAGAACCACTTGTGTCCTCCGTCGTTTGATCTGTAGATATATACACTCCCGCACATGTCCAGAGCAGGTGTGAGGTGAAGTCGGCGAAACCTCGGCATTTTTCTTTCCGAGTCGAAGGCGCCAACTTCACCTTCTTGAGCAGAGTACATCGAAAGCAACTTACAAGCCGATCAACCTTTGCACGATCAAGAGAACAACATGGCGAACGGGTATGTATATCTACTTCGAGGATATGCCCGCGCTGACAGTCCCTCCAGTTGGTCCCTCGTCATCAGCGTCGTCTTCATCGTCATCTTCTCCGGCGTCTCGTGGTTTGCCAGTCCGAAGGGGGAGAATCAGACGTACGTTCAACGCTATCGGCATATGCGCTACATTGTCCCTTCGCTCCGCACTCCCCCTGGAGCGGGAGTCAAGACAAAGTACAGCTGCTAATCTTGCAACAGCGTCTGGAGGTCAACACTCATACTATCTGCCTGGGCATGTTGGCTCATGTGGGGTGCGTACAACACCCATCTGAGAAAAAAAAGAGAAGGACATGTGCTAACTATACCAGCGATCACGTTTCTGGCTCAATGGCACCCTCTCATTTCGCCTGAGCGAAACGATCTACGGCCCGAGTATCAGAATGGGCCGGCGAAGGGCAATATGATGTTTTGAACGGCATAGGCGTGGAGTCTAGGAGTTGGGATGTTATCATGGACAAGAAATGCTGTGTATAGTACAAATGCCGAGCGGATGTCAGGCGAGTGTGAGTGGAGGCACATGGCCAGAGCATGGATCTGTGCAGATGTGGGCACGGAGCTTGTGTAATGTGCATGTGCCATTGCAGCTGCCTTACAGTCTACGTAGCTGAGTCCTGCTGTCAGATATCTTGCTCGTGTTATCCAAAGCCAGCACTCTCTGCGAGTCTCCTCCACACCTCAATCAGATCCTCCGTCTCTACCACCCCAGCGGCAGCCACTCCTCCACCCACACCGACCATGCGTAGTATACCCTGTATCACGGTTAGCTCGTACTTTCGAAACCAGATTAAGTCTAGAGCTTAACTCACCCACCCAACCCCAGCCCTACACACCGCCCCCACAGCCGCCAAAATCGCCGCCCTCACATACCCACAATCCAGCAAAATCGCCAGTGCCGCGACGTTATTGATAATAACCGCCCAGCTGACCGCGCTCGCACTGCTTGGCAAATCGTACTTCCAGATCAACAACAGCAGCGGAAACAGCTTGGTAAAGCTCGACACCAGCAACGCCGTGCTGATCAAAGCGCGGTGCGGATAGTGCGGGATCAGCGAGGACAGCGGCCGTGGAAAGGGGGTGGACAGGAGCAGCTGTATGGGTAGGTGGAAGGAGAAGGTCTCGATAGCGCATAAAGCGAGGAAGAAGATGTATTGCAGGAGCAAAGGTTGGGTGGCGAGGAAGTTGCTGTGGTTGTCCGTGTTGATGGGGTTGGACATGGTGGTGTTGGTGGCGTTTTCAGAGCTGGAGAGGAAGGGCGGTGGGGGTGAGACGGGGAGAGGTGGGGATGAGGGGGTGGCTTTTTCGATTCGGGCCCAGGTTAGGTAGACGTCGAAGAGGAGGAGGAGGATACCCAGGCGGATGACGGAGGGCTGGGAGGGGTTAGGATTGCATTTCTTGTTGGATAGTATGGTATAAGGGAGGCATACGTTGAATTTGCCATCTTCGCGGCCGAGCAGGTTGAACAAGAGATGCCGGTAGACCTGTCATGAATGAGCATAATGCCTTACATACCCAACACAGAACGTCCAAAAGCCTGATCCCAGAGCTTCGGTACATCTTCCAGGTAATATTTACTTGTGGCTTGATCAAGACCAGATCGATGAACAGCACCACCAGATCATGCTCGACGTATTTATCCGCGAAGCTTTTACATCGTGGGCATTGAGTTAGACGGACGCCCTTGCCGAGAGCCTTGTCATCGGCTTTGCTGTATGTTGTGTACAGATTCTGGACCGGAAAGCGGCATCTACGAAGTATCAGCTATGGAGACTCTAGTCAGGTGAAGTCCAGTGTGCATACTCGATACATATCGGCATTTCATCTTAGTTGAAGAGGTTGTGGTGTTAGATGTCAAGGATGTTCTTGGAGAATACTCGGATTCGGATTCGCGCTAGCTGATTTCTTCTTCCTCCATCAACTCCAGTGGTATTAATTCTTGGTCCATCAATCAGGTGCTATGAAGTGTCTCGTGCGTAATATAGAAATCGGACTGCCGACACCCGACGCGAAAGGAAACAGATCCCAGCAATTCCGACGCCCAACAGACGTCTGGGACTTGCGAGTGCGAGTCCCATTCAGGTACTCTAAGTATCACCTGTTTCTGCCTCCCGTCTTCTGTCGACGAATTCCTACGCTTCATCCATTCCTAAGATATGACACTATCATATGAGCTGCTGGTCATCTTTCTCAGCAGATGCCTGCAGCGCACCATGTCACAAGCTGTACTGCATTCCATATGGTCATGCTGTCCTCCATCCACGCATATGCTCTCACGCGTGCTGCACGGCAAACTGCTTGCCACTTTCAGGCCTCCCGCTCAGTTCGCCGCAACCTCCCTATCCTTGCTGTACCAACCAAATCGTTGCGATGGAGAGCGCCGGCGAGCTTCTACAAAGCCTTGTACGAGAGTATAACAACATTCAAGAAGAGTTCAAGGTCAAGGAAACTGTCCTTGCGGCGACCAACGATGAACTTCTGGAGATGCAGGTGCAACACGAAGCACTTCTAGAGCGGCACGATCAAGAATCTAGAGAGGTGGATGAGTTGAATGCTCAACTACTCGTACGTTCCGCCTCGCGTTGCGAGAAGTACACGGCTAATTAAATTCTTCAGGCTCTGTTCGGGCGAGGCTCACCCAACGCCCTGAAACGTAGTGCAACACCTCCTTATCGCCTCGAGGACACCATTGCTGTACACCATCGGACTACTATCGAGTACGACCGCGCAGAAGGTAGTGTTCCCACGAGGCCGTTGGAGATCCCCAGTACTCCGATCACTAGAAATCGCCCACGCGACCCCTCAGAAGAGTCAATCATATACTCGGACAGCGACGTTGAGCCTACTGTACGCCGAACTCCAGGAGCCAGAAACGTCCACAAGCACTATCCGTTGCTTCACGCCGCTTTTGGCTCGGTCGTCCGCGTCAACAGGAAAGCTATGGCTATCTCATGCTTTCTCGGCGACTGCAGAGCCAACGCACATGGTCCAGTTCCGGCGTACTTCCAGGGCATACGAGGTCTGCAGAGCCACATTCGCCAGTCTCATCCAGGGCACGAGAATTTGAGCTTGCACCATGTGGCAAAGAAATGTACTAAAGTCGAGCTCAGTGCTGATGATGCTGTGCGGGTGGAGCATGGCCGGCCGCCGCGGACGGCGATTGATTTTGTATTCAAAGATGGTGGTCGGATCGAGGGGATACAGGCGAAGAACGCTCCGATGAACGAACGTGAGTTGGTGGGGTCGAAGCGGAGGAGAGTGCTGGAGGAGGGTGATGTCGATGACCAGTGGCCTTGAATTCATGAGTATGAAACACATTGTACTCGGAGTACTACCATGCTACTGATCTAGGAAAGTGGCAGATGTTTTCGGTGGATCTCAGTACTCCGAAGGCTACTATACTACCTTATTCCCAAACAGTTACTCGGTATGTACGACTCAGAGATCTTGCGCCAGTCGAGTACCTCTGAATGAGATGAAGAACAGTTCTCGTCAAGCCTTACAGATATCGTGCTACTGTACTATCACCACTTTGGCCAGCCGCCTACCTTACTGCTGTGAACGGGCAACACCATCGCGAGCTGACGTCTGCAGCCACACGCAAATTTCGTTCACATTACCTCTTGCACCCTCGCTGTGACACCTCGCTCCTCGATCCTCGTAAATGGCGCCGCGAACGCATACCTCTTTACACCAGCTCCGTAGTCTTTCCCTGGTATTCTCTCTGCATGCCAAGTTAACTACCATACAATTGCAAATGAGTTTCAAGGCAGCAGGCAACTCACCATGGTCCGGCGGGAAATTCTCCCTTCGATCCTCGTAGTAACTCCTCCTCAACTCCTCCCCATCCTTTTGCATGTGGTACGTGGCATAGACACTACTCCGCGCCTTGACTGTCTTGTTCGGCTTACTCCGATGCGCCAGATGGCTGCCGAACATCAAGAGGTCGCCAGATGCCAGCTCTACTGGCACCCATTCGTGCCCATCTTCCCACGCATTGCTGATCATCCCACCCTCTGCGAGCTCAACGTCCATACGATGGCTCCCAGGCACCACTTCAACGCATCCGTTTGCAATAGTCGCAGCGTCGACCGCCAGATTCGCAGTTGTGTGCTCGATCTGACCGATGTGGTCGTATGCAGGGGCGTCAAGATGAGCGCCGAAGCTGTTGCCACCAGCTAGCTTGTAGTTGATCTTGTCTTTGAACAATACCATTTCGTCCCCGGTCAGCTGGGCCAGAATGCCACAGAGTGCAGTGCCGTGCAATAGAGTGTTGAACCCCGAATGATAGTCGGCGAAGTTCTCAGTGCGCATGATTTGTCGCTCGCCAGTGGCGGTGATTTCATCGTAGGGCATCCATTTGCCCTGCTCACGAGGGAGTGCTCTGACCTCAGCGGTCCATTGTTGCAGGACGGCAGGCGAGATGAGGTTATGCTCTTCCGCTCGCAGAATGAGGTAGCCTTGAGTGTCAAAGTGTTTGATCTGAGCCGGGGTTAGCTGGACTGGAGTGGCCATTTTAGATGTGATCGTTTGGCGATATCGGGGAAGCTGCTGAATGTCTGCCTGGCGGTTGCGGTCGCTACTGGGTGTTCAGCTATCATGGTCGCGCGACACCGGTAGTGATTTATGTAGTATTCTACTGTACGTATCCTGTTTGTCGCCACTTGTTTGAGGGCTCGCAGCCTCGGAGAGAAGTGCGATGCGTGTTCGGGCAGCTCGCCGTACGCACGACGTCCGACCGCGCGAGTTGCCGCCTCTCGTATGTATCGAATCATCGATGAGATAGTCATCATGTCCCAGGTTGTGCTGATGGATTTAGTAATAATGCAGCCTTAGGGTGTAGAACCTGTGAATCTGAATGATGTTTATGAGAGAATCATTCCCTCTGATCGGTCCCAGAATTCCATTTACACACTCCCTACATCATTAATATAGCCAGGGAACAACCAGTGCACGAGATTCAACCCCCGAGATGGCAGTACTCTCGTCTGTGGAGGCGAATACCCGAGCTACTGTCAAGGAGCTTTTCAGCTTCCTCGAAGCTCAGGGCCAAGGAGATTACCTAGGCGAAGCAGTGTCTCAGCTTCAGCACTCCATCCAGACGGCTACATTAGCGGAGCAAGCCGGCGCCGATAATGAGACAATTATTGGCTCTTTGCTACACGATGTCGGCCGCTTCATCCCCGCTGCGGACAAGATGGCATCGATGTAAGTTCATGATCGGCTTCCGTACCACAACCAAGCTCCACAAGATGCTTCGAGGCCTCATAGACTCAAGCACAAGATTAAGACACTCGCTGACCCTTCCATAGGATTGCACCCGACGGCAGGTACCTTGGTAAAGGAAGCCACGAAATCCTAGGCGAAGGATATTTGAGGCAGCTGGGCTTTAGTGAAATGGTGTGCCAACTTGTTGGAGCGCATGTGATGGCGAAACGATGGCTATGCGCCACTGATCCCGGCTATCACGATGGGTTGAGCTGGAACAGCAAGAATACTTTGAAGTACCAGGAGAGCAATGGTCCGTATTTTGTCACGAAGCACATGCGCTAATCTTCAGCCAGGGCGGGCCGTTTAGTACGGCTGAGATGGAGGAGGCGAACAAAGATCCATGGATTCAGGAGAAGGTGGCGCTCCGAAGATGGGACGACCAGGCCAAAAACCCAAATATGAAGACCCCGCCGCTCGGTAACTTCGAGGAGATGACCGTTCGATCTCTTTCAAAGTCGCGAGCTCAGATAGAGTTGCACGGCCGAACGTACAATCTACCTACGAGGCCGACCGTCGCCGTCTGCGTCGATGGTTTCGACCCGGAGTACCTGGAGCATGGTATTACGGACGGTATCATCCCGAATATGGCAGCGATGGTGAAGGATGGATTTCATGCTCCGGCGCGGTGTGCGATGCCTTCATTCACCAACCCGGTCAGTCTGCTCGCTTGAGACGTCCGCGACACCTGCTAACGATTGCTCTTCACGCGCAAAAGAACAATGTCTCCATCATCACCGGCGTTCCCATCTCCAAGCACGGCATTGTTGGCAACTACTTCCTCGACCGCGAAACTAAAGAAGAAAAGGTGATTCTGGATGACTCGATGCTCATCGGCTCGACCATCCTTGAGCTAATGCCCAAACGCGGAGTAAGAGTTGCCGCAGTTACAGCTAAGGACAAGCTGAGGAAGATTCTTTCTCATGGTCTGGAGGGAGCGATCTGCTTCTCAACCGAGAAAGCGGGCAGCTGCACGCTCGAGGTAAACGGCATCACTAACGTTGAGTCGTGGGTTGGCCGACCACAACCGTCGCAGTACTCGGGCGACCTGTCGCTGTATGTCATGGACGCCGGCGTGAAGCTGCTGGAAGAGGATCGTGCGGATCTGTACTATCTCACGCTTTCGGACTTCATCCAGTACAAGCACGCTCCTGGCTCAAAATAATCGAATTCTTTCCTGACAGCGGTGGATCAACGCATTGGACGACTTGTTGAGCTTGGCGCCCAAGTTGCTGTGACAGGTAAGTCGGCGATGTTGTATATGGGGAGTCTTAAGCTGATGAGTTGTTCTAGGCGATCATGGCATGAGCGATAAAAGCAAACCCGACGGCACGCCGAACGTCCTCTTCCTCGAAGACGCACTGTCCGAGAAATGGGGTGCCGGTAAAGCTAGAGTGATTTGCCCAATCACCGACCCATTCGTTCGTCACCACGGTGCTCTTGGGTCGTTTGTCCGAGTGTATGCGAGTCGAGAAGACGACATCGACGACATGTTGCGTTTTTGTCAAAGCCTGCCGGAAGTTGAAGTGGCTCTAAATACCCAAGACGCTGCTGACAAGCTTGAGCTTGTGGCTGAACGTGAGGGAGATATTGTTGTCGTCTCTAAGAAGAACGCGGTCATTGGCAGTCGGAAGGAGGAGCATGACTTGTCGAATCTTCAGGAACATCGACTACGCTCCCACGGCGGCCTCTCAGAGAGTGATATCCCATTGCTCATGTCGAGACCACAAGCGAGGTCGGGCGAGTCCAACGGGCAGCAATGGCGCAACTTCGATATCTTTGATTTGCTGCTCAACCACTGAGGAGACTCTTTTTGATTGACCAGCGCTCACATAGGCGGCAAAGACTGATATTGCAGGTCCGGCTGGAAGTTATATGCATCTTGCGAGGACAGAAAATCGAAGTCTCCCATTGAGAATTGATCCAAACCGTCCCAACCCATAGATGTGTCGTATAGCCCGTTCTCGAAGGTCGGCTGCATGGTAACGTGGGCATTCGATGGCACAGGTCCTACTTCCGAGGTGCAGCATCTTCCGAGAAGCGTTTCCACACCTCGTGCGACGCTTACGAGGAGGTGACGAGGATGCATATCCGCTGTGACGTGTTTCAGAACCTCGACAAGCTCCCCGACGAGGGCGCGAATCTCGCTGGTGTCCACGCGGACTGACGTTGCGTACTTGGTCGAGACCTTCAGAACGAAGACTGTTGCAAAGGCGATCATCACATCGAAATATGTCGGAAGTCCGTTCAAGTACGACTGAATCTCGGGATCCGATACAACAGCGCGGAGAATGGCGGTTGCTGATAGAAGAGCCGAGTTGGCGAGCTCCTACACAATAGAAAGGTAAAAGGATTAGCAATGTCTTGCAATAGAGAGATCCGCAGACATTTGTCAAAGGGTACCATTTACCCATCAGTACTCACATCGATATCGAGAGCTATATCGGGTGTCTTCCAGCCCGGTTTGCCTATACCTCTGAAGGCAAAGGAATATAGATATAACTTGGCAAAGTGGTAGTGTAGACCGACACCCTTGCGAGGATAATTACCCACGAAGGCCTAGAGCACGTGAGGAGAGACTGTCAGCAGATGTCTCACATGTCTCCGAAAGGGAGGGTTCTTGCTTAGCAGCATACGTTATATGAGAAGCGCTCTGTCCAGTCCGCGCGGATGTTGTCCAGTCTAATACTGTATCGTCGCAGCGGCTCGATCATCTGCTGGTCGAGGGGCTTCTCTACGTCCACTCCGAAGGATTCGTAGATGTCCCTGCTCACGACCCAGAATTGCACTTGGCTGACAAGCCGGGCATCGTCTTCGACCACATGCTCACTTTCGAGGAAGCGGGCTGAAGCTCGAATTGCATCATCTTGTCGTGTCATTGGGGGTCTCCCGTAGGCCACCGAGAAATGGTGATCGCAGCTTGAAGGGGAAGGTTAGTCTACGTTTCAGGCAGAGACCACGTGGTGTCTCGCGAATGATATCCTGGCCATTGAACTTACACCCACACCAGGTAGTACAGGCGAGTCCGGAAATAGTGATTTCTGTCGCCCTCCAAAGCCTTTGTAATGCTTCTGTGCAGTCCAATCTCCGTGCTGATACGGACTGCGATGCCGATACAAGTCCAAGATATCGAACTTAACCAGAAGGCTCCTACGCATAAGCCGCGCACGTCGTCCATCGTGTTGCGACGAGAGAATGTTTGCGCTGCAGCAGTAGAGACAAACACCTGGTAGCATTTCTCGAAGTCTGAAGATGCGACGTGCAATGCACCGACGGCACAGATGGCGGCGAGAAGAAGTGGTGAGCCGGCACGAATCTGGTGCAACTCACGCCGGTCTCCGATGATGCGATACAAGAAATGGTCTAACCTGTCCTGATAGGCGGCCAGATATGTTTGTGCTTGTTCTACAGTCAACACACCTTTGGTGATGATGTCTTCCGCTCTGTTTGGCTCAACACCTGGCATTATCACAGGCGAGACGATCGAGCCAGGGATCGCTGCTGGTCCATGGTCATCCATGATGATCTCAAAGTTATGCGGCTTGTGTTTGTCTATTTGTGGTGACAGATTCGACGTGGGCAGTGCATCCTGGGGTTCCGAAGGGTCGTCTTCTTCTTCGTCGTCCTCAGCATCAAGCAGATCAGGCATCGAGGCATTGCCGGCTAGCTTCTCGATCGCGGATTCCAGGTTTCGAATCTTGCGGTTCACCTGATTTTTCCAGACGGAGTCGCTCTCCAAGATCATCTGGAGGCTCTTATTCACAGTACATGGCAGGCCGCGTTTCTTACATCTCGTGCACGGCGGTTGCGACTCTCGCATGTGACATTTGATCTTCTGTTTACTAACATCTCTCAGCCTTTGGATCCCCGGCCTCCTTAACACATCAACTCACCGACAGGCGACGCATGCTGTAATCTTCCGCGTGATATCGGGCGGTTTTCTGTCTCCGAGCTCCTGCCGCAAGGCCGCGACAGGTGCTGCTGGCGACGCGCTCATCGTGCTCGCAACGAGATGAAACTCACGCGCTTTCGGTCATCTCGCCGAGTTGATTTAGGATTCAGGTCGAGGATGAAGTCCTGGGCAGCCTGAGGTTTCTTGCGAATGAGGACTAGCGCCGGCGCACGATCTCCGTCCCACGTGTTGGCACGAATGGCTGTCCCTTACCGTCCTGACAACACCTCTTGAACACGAATAGTGGCTCTCTTCAGTGGGAAACCGCTTCTCTACGGAGTACGGATCTCCGCACCAAAAGTCCTTGGGTGGCCTATGCGCGCAGGGCGGCGGCAGTGGCGGTAGCTATATATTAGCGCTCCCGATCTTAATCAATTC
>JAABUW010006056.1_pt1 | contig 15393 bp, 18 predicted proteins | sample 5560081 | NCBI WGS metagenome assembly JAABUW01 (sample SAMN10711882, study PRJNA513363) | rock metagenome | isolation source: Antarctica rocks | place: Antarctica: Victoria Land, Knobhead sud | reverse complement strand
GGGTTTTGGGGTGGGGAGGAGGGAGGGAGGGAGGGAGGGTGGGGGGTTTGGTAGGGATGGTTGAGTTGCTACTGGAATGTGGAGGGGTTAGGAGGAAGTGTTGCTTGACTTCTGTGGTGGGACTCCGTTGTGGTAGTGATTGGGCGTTGTTGTTTTATAGGTTATGTGGGGTATATGTTTTTCGAGCGGGTGAGCTGCAAAAGGGGAATTTTATTCAATGTCATGTTCACGTTAATTTGATAAGCTGATATTGACGTGGATGTTTCCAATCTCCTCTTTTCCAGGGCTATGTGATATCCAAGCAATCTTATATAAACGCGCCTGCCGGATGGCTAAACCACTCCCGAGTAGCCGGGTCTGAATTACTATGTCTGTCGATATCAGTAGATGCTAGATTGGATGGTTCCTCGCCCTTCATTGTAGTGTTTGGCTCCCTGCGGTCTTCCTCTGCAATAATGACACCCATACTGTCGCCCTCATAGATCACACCCCCTTTCCTAGCCGTCTCTGTTTCTTCTTCGCCTGCAGGTTTCTTCTCACCCGTTATAGGGTTCCAAACGATTCCATTTCGAAGCCATCGCCACCGTAAGTAGGCGCTTAGCTCTTTATCAAGCGGAAGCACTCTAGTCCATTCTTTCCGCAATTCTTCATCCTTGCTTTCCTCCGTCACTTCGTCAGGTAATCCAGTCGGCAGACCTCTCAGTTCATCTCGGCAGAATATGCGCCAGCTATCAATCGCATATACTCCCACCCCCGGCAACTGCCCCACCTCCCACGCCACCCTCTCGTCATCGTCCTCAATCGCTTCGTCCGGCTTAACGTCCTTCCCGTCACCTCTGCACGGATAATGCAGCACTCGCCACCGCCTGCCCTTTACTGGTTCCCGGTTCAACCATGCCTTCGCGAGGTTGATACAGGTATTTGCTCGCTGGTTCTGTAACCCTAGATGCTGAATCACAGCAACCACGTCCTCGAACCTAGCGGCTGCTAAGGCAGAGGGGGTGAGATAGCGAGTCATGAGGTCGTAGAAAACGGGGAGGGCGACGGAGCCGCGGGTCTTGTTGAGGAAGATGCAGGCAATGAGGAGGCGGAAGGGGGAGTGAGCGAGCGTTTCTTGGACGAGGCCGAAGTGGGTGGAGGACAGAGGTGGGAAGGGGACGCAAGAAATGGGGTTGGAGCGCTTAGTGGGTGAGGCGGTGAAATATGGAGATATTTTGATGGCTTTTGAGCGCTTCTTCGTCGGCGTTGAACCATCAGGAGGCCCCAAGTCACCGTTCTTCGATGGCTTGGATTGGGCTGGGCTGGGCAAGCCGGTGGTATTACTGCGAAGCTTGCGTGTCGATGGTGCTCGAGAATTTGAGTGTTTCAAGCGTGACTTTGATTGCTGGATAAGAGGAGGTGAGGGGAGGCGAGCGGCGGCCGTGGCGATGGACAAGGACCGGTCAAGCTCCTCGGATAGTGCTCTGCATTGTGCTGACACCTCCTCAACAGCAGCGATCAGGCTTACGGTATCATTGGACTTTGAAACCCTTCGGGCGTATTCCGAGGGCTGATTTGGTCGCTCCGCACTTAGATTCCTGGGGTGCTTCATTTTCCCCTTGCCAGGAATGATGGGAGTACTTGTTGCATTCTCCAAGTCCTGGCCACCTTCCGAGATACTCACACCCTCATCACTCTTACGTTGCCTGCTCACGACCTCTTCTTCGGCAACTTCTATGGGTTCAGCCGCTTTAGCTCGATCAGCTTTTCGCTGGGCGGCCTCCTGCCTACGCTGGGCCTTTTGCCCCTCGGTCCTTACCTCACGTTTGGTGGATTTGGTTTCGTTCGCTACCAGCGCTTTTGGTGCAATTGGTGCTGGAGACTGGCTTTCTTTAATATTTGGACTCGTGCCTATCCCATCTCCTAATGTGTTCAGCGTCTGCTTATGCTCATGCGCACTGTATTGGCTTTCTGTGGGGGCGTATTCAAGGGCCTTTGCTTCAGCCACAGGATTAGAGGGCTTGTGTTTTGGACCGGTCTCCTGTGATGACGATCTTCTTACTGTATGCTCCGCTCGCTCTCGTACCCTACGATCTTTTTTTGCCGCCTTCCGAATATTAGCAGCTTCTTCGGGACGCTCGACCAATCCTATCAGGGCTCCTGTGATTTCAAGGTTCTGCTTTTTCCCTCCATGATGATCTGTGGCAATCCCCGAACGATCGACTGAAAGAATGCCTTCCACTTGATGAATTCGAGTTGGCTGATCGCGCGGTAGATTGACGCTTTCTCGGTCTAGTTTATTGCAGTCTGGGGCGCCCTTGTGATGTTTCCTTCGCTTGAGAGACTTGGATCGCTGCAGAGATCTACCTTCATGTTTGGTATCATGCAGCGGTTCGGCATTGGCTTTTCGCTTCCTTGATGGGATCCTCATGTTGCGGGAAGGAGCAAAATATGGAGACTTCTTGGGTGAAGTTGTGGCTTTTGACTGCCGTTGCGGGTCCTGTTTTATACATGGTGCGATCTGGACACAGGACGATGTCATGGATTCAAGACCACCATTGCCAGCTAGAACTGTGGGTAAGTCGTCTGACTCTTCGTGCAGTGCGGGATTGGCGCTATCATAGCCTTCGTCGCCGCAGAATTCCCTGGCTCCGACCATCTGCATTTCTGCGGCCGTATGGTCAAGACCTAACGCTTCTCCATAATAGTAAATACCTCGCCCAAACTGTGTCCGATCTGGCTTAAGTGTAAAAATATATTGCCGCGTTTGATAAGAAGAGATGTTTGCGAATGGAGAGATCCACTTGTTTAGATCCCGAGCGTACAGTGGAGTGAATGGCGCTGGTCATAGCCTGATTTCAACCATATATTAATCAGCTTCAAGGCCACAATCCTTATGTACCACCTCATAGCCTGCAGGGCACCACCTACATCATATCCCGCGTCTGCTGTGGGGTCACAACACCGCCCAGTTTCTGCCCAGGCTCTGCTATTGAGTTGTACGATTCGATTTCCTCCTGAGTGAACCCATCGATGTCAAACTTATCAAAGTTGGTAGTATTCTCATCTCCGGCGTCCTTGATATTGACAATATCCATTTGCCCTGAGTTTGAGCTGAGAGTTGGTTTGCAGAAGAGCTCGAGCCCGAGTCAAGGACCTTGATGGGAAGCGAACTTGGGATGTTGCGAACTTTTGAGAGGATTGTGAGACGGGAAATATTGCCGCCACTACGCACTTCGCTTCTCTCCGAGCTGGCACCGCTGCTACCGGCACAATCGTCGTTTTGGCTGTAGCTTTCGCCCCTTCATTCAAAGCATCTCTATGTTGTACCCGAAATTGATATAGAATTATGTCATCGCTTGGGATATGAGAGCTTCTTAGGAGGTAAAGAACTCACGCGAACCGTAGGTCCATCTTTCGTGCTTCGAACTTGCTGCATCTTGTCTACTCCGTACGGAGTACAAGATTGATGCTATTGCACAGGCATGTCATATAGTCAGAGTTGCGCAGTGAGAGAGCACGCGCTAGTCCCGTCTTGGCTTCGACCCGATTGGACGCAGGCTGCTGACTCACCCAGGCGTACTCCGCTGGAAACAACGCAGACAGCCAACTGCCACGGTCCTATCTCCATCCTCTCCACGGTTGTGTATCATCATGGCCATGGTCGCATCACCTTGCTAACACAAGCTGAGCTCACGCAGCGCTGAGTGACTTCAGCTCTGCGATGAGCGCTGCGTCAAGCCCAAACACAGACGCAATTTGCTGACACGCTTTCCATGCCAGTCAACTCCGCTCCGTCAATTTACCTCCGCAACTTTCGGGATGCCTTCCATCGTTCAAGGCCAAACTTTCCATTCGCTTGCCGCTTTCAAAGAAGCTCTCCGCAACTGGGCGATTGAGCGTAATTGGACTCCTCATATCCTCGACAGTGACAGCCATAGAGTCCGCGCTGGCTGTCGCTCAAGCCCAGACTGTCCATTTCGCATTCGGTGCAACTACGGTACGAAGAAAGGAGTGGCGAAGGTCACAACTTGCGATGACAATCATACGTGTGAGCCGTTTCGGGCCAGCGCCGCGGGGAGGGCTCATCAGGACATTAAGCGGGCGGAAACTGGCAAGCTGAAGTTTTTACTCGAGGCTGTGCCAAAGCTCATCACAGTGACGCTGGACACGAACGTCCTCGAGATCATCGAGGCTGTTGAGCGCACATACGGCCAAAAGATCCCGACTCGCCAGGCGCAAAAAGTGAAGGCGAGTCTCACAGACAGGATCAAGGGACCGTGTCGACATTGTCATCAGCTCGGTCACACCAGAAGACATTGTCCCCGACTTCGAGCTTCAGGCCCAGGACCATTGGACTTCTCCAATCTACAACAGGACATGTCACACTTCACAAATGAAGATGGCGATGATGTAACGTATGCCGATGGCGGCCTGGACGTTGGAACTGGCAACGAAAGAGCGATGGATGATCAGATGGGCTTTGTGGGTACTCATCGATCTGACGGCCGCGGTCAACAGTTTACCTCAGCTTCTCAGTCAATGTCTAACCCGATACATCCCCAGCTGGTGGCTAATCCCAATGGCTTTGTTGACCTCCAGCCCAGTGGCAATGGTATTCGAGCTGATCCAATTGTTGCGAATGGCCTTCAAGAGCGTAGTGCACCGGCGCCAGAGCGATTTGCCATGGTGCAGAATCCACAAGCCACTGCACAGCCTGGTACAGCGCAGAAGCCGCAGCCCATTGCTCAGGTCGACGTTACGCAAAACCGGAATACGCCCACAGAAACTAGGCTTGAGGCTGCTAAGTTGATGCAGCAGGCGGCAAGGTTGATGCAAGAGGCAGCGAGGCTTAATGCTGAGGCGGCAAGATTGACAGCCTCTGTTGCTAGTCAGTGACCTGTATTTGGCAGTCGTCGGGGCAATATCCCCAAGCACATCCATCATAGACCAGCCGTAACCTACTCAGGTGGTGTGTCGAGTCAGTCCGATGCCCTGGCGATCTACATTATCTGCTCGGTCTCGACCAAAACATGGCTCCAGGCTCAGTCTTCCGAGCTGGTTGGCTTGATCAAGCATAACGGAATCCTCCAACATTGCTCAGATGTTGCTGAGTTTGAGGAATGGCTTGCGGTTCTGATATTGATCGACCCGGGATCGTGTCAGAATGGAAAGTCCGAGCAATGCTATCGAAGTTGAGCCTGCAGTGCAAACTTGATATGCATGAGCTTATGTTTAGATAGTCTCTTTTATGGACATCTAGAACGTGCTGGATCCAGATAGGGGTAGGAGGGGGTTGACATACACAGTAGATTCAAATTAGGTACGAATGCCAGCTTCATGAAGTCGTGCTGCAGCGTCCATGTATGAATCAGATTCACACTTCCCATAGACATCGCTTCAGCGTGACATTGACCTCCGACTATGGATTGCAATTATGTTGTAGATGACGAAAGGCGTTAGATGGCTCGCTTCCAAAAGCCTAGCCTTATCAGATTGTTGAGGACTCAGATACCCCTCGTACCTTGGAAAGGCTCAACTCTTGCACCTTCTTCTCTTTGAATACTCGCATACCGCTACCCACTCGAATGCTTGCTTTTTCCTACAGCAGTAATCAACCTGAACTGTTCATGCTAAGAGCAACTGCATGAAACACCCACCGCCAACATATTCACCCCCACCGCAACAGCTCTTCGACGCCTCGCCAACGTCTCCGCTTCCCTCCGCACACAGTCCCTCTTCAAGCAGAAACACACAGCGTCTGCAAGAGCCATGGCTACCCTCGGCGCTCACGAGCAAAAACATAAGGTAACGGTGGTAGGGTCAGGCAATTGGTGAGCTTCAGGCAGCTCTTGGGCACACGCTGTTGGGAGGAAGCTGACGCCAACGTCCGTCCTGGAGGGGTTCAACAATAGCCAAGATCGTTGCAGAGAATACCAAGGAGCATCCGGATCTGTTCCAGCCAGAGGTGCAAATGTGGGTGTATGAAGAGGAGACCACAATTCCCAAGTCTTCAAAACACTACGATCCCCATTCGAAATTCTCGACTGAGAAACATCCGTTGACGAAATTGATCAACCACTTCCATGAGAATGTCAAATACCTACCGAACATTGCACTGCCGGACAATATCGTCGCCAATCCCTCGCTGGAGGAGTCGGTCAAGAATTCTACCATACTAATTTTCAACCTGCCGCACCAGTTTATAGGGGGGCTGTGCGACCAGATGAAGGGTTCTGTACTACCGTACGCAAGAGGGATATCATGTATCAAGGGTGTCAGTGTATCCAGTGAGGGCATCGAGTTGTTCTCCGAGTCCATAGGTGAAAAGCTAGGTATATATGTGGGGGTACGTACATTAGCGCTATGGGCTGAGGAACATTCGGAACTGCCTCTATCCCTGAGCCACGATCTATACCCAGTAATATAATGCTGACATCGACATATAGGCACTATCTGGTGCAAACATCGCCAATGAAGTGGCTATGGAGAAATTCTGCGAGACAACAGTAGCCTACGATCCACCACCCATGGACTCTCGGAACCCTACCCCTAAAGAAGGTCGAACGCCCGAGGCTTCACAACTCGACCTGACCCAAATCACCGAGCACAAAGACGCTAAAGGTCAGACATCGAAAGTAAGGTTGACCGCTCAACCTAAAGGGCTTCCTGAATTAACACACGATTTCATTCACACCCTCTTCCATCGTCCGTACTTTCATGTGCATGTGGTAAACGATGTAGCTGGTATGTCTATTCAAAGTCTGGCCACTTAGTTACCCGCCAATCATGACTTTCCATATTGCTCAGAGAATTTGGTCAGGTAGTGCTGACTCTGCAATCGTAGGCGTGTCTCTCGGCGGTGCTTTAAAAAACATTATCGCCCTGGCCGCCGGCTTCGCTGTCGGTAAGCAATGGGGTGACAACGCCAAAGCAGCAGTCATGCGTGTAGGCCTTCTCGAAATGCGGAAGTTTGGCAAAATGTTCTTCGAGAATTCCGTGCGTACGGCTACGTTTACGGAAGAGAGTGCGGGCGTGGCAGATCTAATTACAAGTTGTAGCAGTGGCAGGAATTACAGGTGTGCTAAGATGAGTGTGGAAAGGCGGATCAGTATCCAGCAAGTTGAGAAGGAGGAGATGAATGGGCAGATGTTGCAGGGGACGTCTACGGCGAAGGAGGTTTACGAGTTTTTGGAGAAGAGAGGAAAGCTCGATGAGTTCCCTTTGCTCATCGGGACTTATCGTAAGTAGAATTATTCAGTCCATGCAGGGTTGGAAACATTGGCTAACTATCTGTGACAGGTATCCTGCAAGGGGAGCTCTCGGTCGACGATCTGCCCGAACTTATGGCGAAGAGTCCTATGTAGAGGCAGCGACCGTGGGGAGACGAAAGTGAATACAGCGAAGTGCGCTAGACAATGTTAGTTCAAGTGACGTGCGCTTTCAAACCTCACTTCATCACGTTTATCTTAAATATGTTTTCCAACAAGCTCTCCATCCTTTCTGCAACTGTATGTGATCTGGTCTCATGCTCGTCCATTTGTCTCCTCCGACGTTCACGCTCCCTAAGTCTCACTTCGCTATACTATCTCCTACACTAGGAACTACGCTTCAAGTCACAATCGAAAGACGCGGTTCCACGCCTCAATTCACTGAATCCAAGACCAAAGTTTGATACTTGTTGCAGAGATTTCTCACCTTCATCAACCGTAAAATTCTTCCATCCATCTCACGTGGAACCTCATCTGACTTTAGCAGACGTTATTCATTAGCAATCATGGCAAAGCGCAAGAGTGCAGCTTCAGCAAATGGCGAGAACGAACAGCCAAAACATCATTCTTCAAAGCGCCAGAAATCCACTACGACGACAACGACACAAGCGCCTCCAGCTGTCTCCATCAAGATTGAAGAACCTGGTCTAGTACCAGAACACAAGAGCGTCACCAGCAAACAGAACATCCACAAGTCAGTGACCCGCAGTTCAAGTAGTATTCTCAAAGCTTACACGTACCCGCAGCACCATATACGATGACATAGTCATCATAAAGGTCGGCCTAGCAGCCACCAAATTCACAGTCCACCGCGGTGTACTGTCCAAGTCGTCCTCATTTTTCAAAGACATCTTGAAGTCAGGCAACGTTGATCTCCCAAATGATGTCCAAATAACACTTGAGGGGGACTTCACCGTGATCCTGCTGCCACAAGAAGACTCCACAGTGTTCTCACGTGTCAATTGGTGGCTCTATAACAAGGCTTTCCGCAACCCGGATGAGACATGGAAGGATATCGATTGGCAGCATCTGCTCGACGTCTACATCTTCTCTGTTAATAAGGGCATCGCAATGCTTCACAATACATGCACCGACGCGGCAATTTGCAAAGTCAAACACGGGGCCCTCTTTCCTGGACAAGATACTATCAACGCACTGTGGAACTCGGGGGATAATGCTGGGCAACTTAGGAAGCTGTTCTTGGTGCTTTTCTCCACGCAATGGGACCTGGAAAAGGCCATACTCGCGAATACTTCCTACAACCAATGGTTTCTCAATCAGCTTGTGGTTGTATTTCATAAGACAAGGACGGAGGAATGCAAGACCACTATCAGCGCCATTTGGAAGACGAAGACCGAGTACTGGATATATGGACCGGACAATCCGATCGCAGTTGACTGAAGAAGCAAGGGACAGGAGTGATGAGAGCATTGATACCAAGCTGATCCGCATGTTGGTAATCAACTTGCGTGACAAGGGCAGTCTCGGGATGCATGGCTTCATCAAAGCTCGGTCATGCTTTTGATCAGCATGTACAGCGCACATATCCAAATCCATAGACAACTTCGGACCAATACTGGTTGAGACATCTTGTATTGAACTCCTCGCTCTCAGCCTCCATCTAAGCTTGCGCAAATCTCCGCCTAAGCTCTCGCTCCATCATATGTCTCTCCCTCCAATCCCCCACACGCTCATCTCAACCTCCTAGCCTCTCTCTCCGATTCCAGCAAACACAAAATATCATCCTCGCGAACTAATCCCAAACACAATATCAGCATTTGCTCCATCCCACATCCCCCCCCCCTAGCCTTGTATGTTGTACATCCCAAAACTACACGCAAAGCCAGAAAGCCAGACTCACCCGGTCCTTTGACATTGCGGATGATGGAGCGTGTGGTATCGTCCATAAATTCAACGCGCACTTGCGTTACGCCTCCTCGAGAGCCTGTTGGATTGTGTGCGTTAGTTTCGGGTTTTGAGCGCTGGGTGTGGGGAGAAGGGGAGCGGGGAGGGGATGTACCGGTACGACCTAGGACTCTGGTTACTTTCACGAGCTTGACGGGGATTTTGGAGGAGTCCATGTTCGCTGGGGTGGTGTGTGGTGGGTTGGGGGTGTGGTACAGTGAAGAGGGTAAGAGTTTTGGAAAGTTTGTGGGAGGAGGAGTGCCAAGGCGGGCTAGTGCAGATCACTTTTTCTTGGCGATGGTGTTGAAAGTTCGTGGGGAGCCCTGGATATCTATCTGCCATTTTCTACACTTGAGCGACAATGGACCTTGTCAATCAGTCGGTCGCCGAAGGGCGGTTCATCATCGCAGTCCCTAAGAGTGAGCACCTTCGGACCTACTTTCCACCCATGAGCTCACCATGGGGTAGAGGGCCGTCTCCAACAAGCAGCTCTCGACCTGCTATCCGGTTCAGACCTACACTTTCGCAGAGATGGACGCCTTGACATCAGCCTCGTCAAAAACCACCACATAGCGCTCATGTTCCTCCCCGCCGCCGACATACCAGGGTACGTTGCCGAAGGAGGTGCGGATCTGGGCATTACGGGCAGAGATCAAGTCGCGGAATATGAGGCCTCCTCACCTGCAACAGAGAACACTGGCATGGAGGAAGTTCTGGACCTGGGGTTCGGCAAATGTAAATTGCAGGTGCAGGTGCCGGAGAATGGAAACATCAGCAGACCGGAAGAATTGCTGGGGAAAACTGTAGGGACGAGTTTTGTTGCGTTGACCGAGCAATATTTTGCCAGATTGGAAGGGCAAGAGATGGATATGGTGAATGGTGACTCGTCGAATGGCTTCAAGTTGCGAACGAAGATCAAGAGACTTAGTGGGAGCGTCGAGATTGCTTGCGCTTCTAGGAGAGTGGATGGGATTGTTGATCTTGTTGGTGCGTGCTAGGGATGCCTATGGCGCTGAAGGTAGCTAATATGGTCTAGAGTCTGGAGAGACGATGAAAGCACATGGGCTGAAACCCATAGATACGGTCTTCGAAAGCACGGCCACCCTTATCAAGTCGAGAAACCCCTCAGATCCGAGACTCCTCGATAAACTCGCATCAAGGATCAGTGGTGTCATCAGTAAGCGCCTACCTGGGTCTTGAAATCATACACTAACATCTCGTAGCCGCTCAGAAGTATGTACTCTGCCAATACAACATTCCGCAGAAGCTTTTGGACTTAGCTACCAAAATCACACCTGGCAAACGCGCACCTACCGTTACGAAGTTGGACGATGCCAACTGGATGGCTATCTCGAGCATGGTTCTCAGGGAAGATATAGCTGGGGTCATGGATGAGCTAATAGCCTGTGGTGCTACTGATATACTCGTGCTCAATATTGCTAATGCGAGGACCGGATGATTCGCCATCAATGACAGGCGACTACATTTTGACGAGATTTCTTGCGTCAATGACGGGCTCATTGCTCCCGATATTCTAGGCTGTGACGGCCTCGGATCCGGAATTTATTGCCGACGAGACCATAGCTCATGTGGCACGAACCCAGGAGGTCCGAAGTTGGGTACAGAGGAGTCCCCCAATGCATTTCATTTCAGAAAAGAATAGAGAAGCCATAGAGCATAAACGAGAGTGCGCATTGGTCTGCTATACATCACCTTACAACCTTCTTATTTCCCACCAAGGTAGTGCTATTCACACGACGCCATTCCAGGGGGAGAGCTACACCCGACTTCCCATCAATCTCGATATTCGCAGCAAGAAAAGCCGCTGCTTCTCGCCAATTGGGCGTGACCACGCCATGCTCCACTCTCAACGCTTTCTCCCCTCATCTCCGATCCCATCTGACTCAATACTAATATCGACCTCCATTATGAGGAAGCACTCCCCATCTTAAGCACCTACATCCTATGAAGCTCCAACACCTCCTCCATCCCCCCTTCTCCCGCAAATTCCTTCCATCTCCCTCCTCACCTCCTCCCCCTCTTACCCTCCCACTCGCTTCCATCCCCGCATTACTCCCCTACCCCTCCCTACACCCCCAACTATCCCCTTCCTCAAAGCTTCTCTCCCCTTGCATAACGCTCTGCCTGTCTAACACCGTCTTTTCGCTATAATCACTATCTCAATCTCCTTCCATAATTTGATCTACGACTTAGCGCAAGTCGGAATCTTCGACCATGTCAGGATGCGGTAGTGGCAGAGAATCCAATTGTCAGTGTTTTGCCATCCAAATCTTATTGTATCATACAACTGCCCGTTGCTTTTCCGGAACCCCTCCAGTAATCCCAGCCGCGTCGCGCGAGCCTGGGTGCTGCCTGGGCGGTGGCTTGCCACGGCCATTACAATCGCCTGCGCCGCTCTAGGTCCAACATCGTATCTATATATCATTTCAGCCAGTCCAGTGACAGCTATTTAGTATTTAGATTGGTGTTATAATCCTAGAATCAATTCACATAGGAATGCTTACAAGGCTGAGATAATTGCGTCTTTGAATCACCAATCACTTCAAGGCGAATTGTTAGTACTTATACATACATTGTTCCATAAGCTAATCTGAAACCGGTAAGGTTAATCTCAGCCTCGTTCATAACAAAAGACGTGGCACATCCACGTTTATCTCTGTAACCTACCGTGTGCTACGGTCTTTTTGACCGCCCCTCGATGAATTATATAGCAGTCGATGGGAAGCTGCAAAACCTTCCCAATCTGGAAAGTCGCCACTATATAAAGCTATGAAATGGCGGAACCACTAAGCATTATCGCAAGTGTTACAGGCATTGCTACGGCAGCACTCCAGTCCTCGAAGGCTTTGTTGGAGCTGGTGAACGACATCAAGGGATCTTCAGAAGAGATCAACGCTATTTCTAGGGATGTGCATGCTTTCTATGCCATTACCTATACTTTGAATACAACATTGAAAGAGAAGGTCATCATAGATGCTGTTGGTTACGATGAGGCTATATTGGAGATGATCAAAAATCTCTCCGATCCTCTTTCCAACTGTCAAGCAGTACTGGGAGAGCTTATGCTGAAAATACAACGGAATCTCAAGGCTGGCTCTGATGGCAAAGGTTGTCGCATGAACTTGAAATGGGGTCTTTTCACCAAGGGCGAGGTCAAACCCCTACAGTCCCGCCTCGAGGCTGCGAAGGCTACCCTCAATGGCGCATTGGATGCTCTTGCTACGTATGGCATAGTGTTAAATTTCCATTACGTGGTTATGCTGACGAGTCCAAGACTTTGTAGCGTACGTTCTTTAGCCTTGGGCAAACTCCTTGTGACTCGAATTCCTCAGAATCGAATTCCTGATCGTCGATTCGTATCAGAATCCATCTGCGCAGGCACCGAAGCTATGTCAGGACTCGAACGACGCCAAGAGATCGAGGAGACTCTCCCTAGACCAAGAGAGTTGCCGGATTCCATATCATCGTTCGTTAAAGAGACGCAGCTTGCTCTGAGGTCGGAAAATCATTCACTTCATCAAGATTTTGCTCAGATCTATCAAGAACTAGCGGAGAATCGCGCACAAATAAAACGACTCAGCATAGCGATTGAACTTCGAGAATTCAAAGCTCAAAAATCGTCTATAGCGCTAGGTAGCGATATTGATGCTCGGGGGAAGATGGTGAGCTCTGTTCCGGGATCTAATACCGCCGACGATCAGGAATCCTTGGCAGATGATATATTCTTGGATTCTGTTTCCAGATTCTCCTCGGAAGACTCTACTTCAAGCATTAGCAGACTTCAGGCAATGTTTTCTGGCTCGCCCGATTACTTTTTCGAAACGAACCCTTCTTTCTATCCAGAGCAGTATACCACTAAGAGGCTATTCAGCGACCTGATGCCTGTCTTTGCCATAACCCAATCAGAGCAGGATCATCAAATACAGAAGTATTTCCTTACTTTCGCTGAGACACCTCGACGATGGCGACGAATGATTATGTTGGTCGCCTGGAAGAGCATGCACGATCAGCCTGACTCTTTGCGGGCTATCGCTCCCGATAATTCAGATGTTAGTAATTCTCTGCCAGCAGAACTCGAGAAACCTGTGAGGATGCTACTCCCTGAACTAGAGCTTTTCGATTCAGTCACACGGCTTTCTTTAACGTTAGGAGAAGATGATACTGGTCAAATTACAATCCATAATGCAGAGACCACCCAAGATCTTCGCGAAGTCGAGATATCTGATGAAAATCGAATCTTAGATGACATTGACGATCTGGGCTGCCTACAATTCTTGGAATCCGAGATTATTGTGAAATCGCGCGTCTCTTCTACTTGCTTTTTGGTCCAGGTCGAGTCTCGGACCTGCGTTGAGCGGAAAGCGGCATTCGCAACTGCTGCACAGACTGAAAATGGATTCCATGAATTTTTCAACGATCTCAAACTATTGTGCTCCGCACGTGCTTGTACCGGCGTTACTGAATTCATTGGCGTTGTCCTTGATGATACAAGAATGCACCTCAAAAGCTTCATATACGAAAGCCCGAGCCTTGGTACCATTCACAGCATCATGGAGTGTGCTAAATCTCAATCAGAGAGCATACCATGGTTTATTAGGGAAACCTGGTCGAAACAAATTATCAATGCCGTTTCAGATGTCCATAGCAAAGGTCTCATTGTTGGCGGTAATTTCCACCTGATTAAGATCGGTGTCAGAGCAGATGGATCAGCAGTAATATCCGAATTCTGGACGTCTAGTAGACACATCCAGAATACAAGGGGCCTAATGGCCCCTGAATTACGAAACAAACCCCTGGGAACGAAATTGACTTTTCGGATGGATATCTTCCACTTAACGAAATTGTTATGGCGACTGGCAGAAGATATTACCCACTGTTCATCCAGCCTTTTCTGCGCAAAATTCGGATGCACAAAATATCCTCGTTATACATGTACGGCCGATCACAGAAATCCCGTGGAGCTTCCTGTCTGTAGTCCAAACGTGCCATCGTATTTCAACGATATCATTGCAAAATGCCGATCACCGGAACCGAGAATGAGACCCACAGCTCGTCAACTAACAAAGATCATATCCGAAAACGAGAGACTCCAAATTGATCAAGTAGATATGAGAGATATTCTGACCAAGTTCGCTGCCACTCCTGGGCCTGTGGTAATTTGCGATGAATGCGGCGAGCGGACAACGGATATTCGTTACCATTGCAACATCTGCGATCAGGGCGATTTCGATCTTTGCCCTGCGTGTATTGAGCGAGGAATTCACTGTTTGGTACCGCAACATCGATTGCGAAAGTTTACTTGGAAACATTGTAGCTTCGTCGAAGAAACTTAAGGGTGAGACCGTATCCGAGCCTTTGGTATGACTGGGCCAATGAGAGCAGGGCATATTTGTGAACTTTGAGGACCAGCGATCCGTGCTGAAATGGGCAAATAAATGCCTCATGCCAAGCGGCGGCACGGCGATCGACGATGGTCGAAGAGAGTAGCGCACTTAAGGGACACGGTTGTGTGTCAAGCATCCTCACAATCGCTTCTCGAGCTACAACAGCTAGGGGTTAGTGTGAGGGGGAGGCTGTCGATCAAGGGGAACTCAAGCAGTACCTGTTCTCCATCCTTTTGGACTCCGAACGTCGTGTATCTAGTTGCTCCCAACGTCGCAACTCAGGACCATTCTGTACACACATGACTAGGCTTGCTTACCCCGGGACCGTGTCGCCTAGATATGGGGCTTCTTGGCACTAGACCTGCTGCAGAAGGCCTTACACTCGTTGTATATAGGCTAATAGTAGCAGACTAGTCGCTTAGCCGCTAAATAATAAGATATTTATATATTAATATTATTAGCAAGGTACCTTATTACGTGACGGATATCTATGACTTATAACAACATATCTACAGTAATATCTATGAAAGGCGACACCGTACTAATAGGCCGTATAGTTGTATTCTCTAATGAGATTCTTTAAATATCCTGCTACTATACCTGCACCATCGATGGAAACTCCTCCTCACCAGGGGTCATGCGGTTACTGTTAGTGTTAAGACGCACTGCTGTAGATAAGTACTCTGATGACTACGAAACAGGTTCCGCAGAATGTCATGCTGCGCTTGAGGAAAGGATGGTTTGTAGATTGCTTTGAGCTTGTGTATGCATTTGGTTGGGATGTTGTTGAGGGGGATTGCGGGATGGGCGGTTTGATGGGTGGGGGTGAAGGG
>JAABUW010006055.1_pt1 | contig 15394 bp, 17 predicted proteins | sample 5560081 | NCBI WGS metagenome assembly JAABUW01 (sample SAMN10711882, study PRJNA513363) | rock metagenome | isolation source: Antarctica rocks | place: Antarctica: Victoria Land, Knobhead sud | reverse complement strand
CGACAGGTGGAAGTCGGGAAAGGCCAGTATCGATTAGCCCGTCACAGTATGCCGCAAAATTAGACCCTACGCAGAGCTGTAAGCTGCCCTGTCATGGCAAAAGGGAGAACGAGAATTTACACGGTCCCTTGCTAGGGGGTATCGAAATGTAGTATCTGGCTTCGCCGATATTGTAATCCCAGTACCTACTTCCATAATGGGGCCCTACCCAGAACCCTTGGGCTAATGGCACCTTGGAAGTGGAGTCGATAGGGCTATCGGCAAAATACAGGCTTCCGAACGCTGGAAACTTGATTGCTGCGATTTGCTGAATGTTCGTGGAAATGGCTTGGATACAGGCAATCTGCTGCTCTCCGGACATCGTTGGCCACTTTTGGTGCAAATGAACGCCTACCGCGTGTTCCATAATAATATACTCGCTACCGATGGCGTTTAAGGAGTCGTCGGTCCAGTCAAGGATCGTTGGTATTGGCACAGTAGTATTAGACTGGACTAGCACGTAGATAAAGATTAGCCGTAACGCGCTGCCTGGAAGGGGTATTCCAACTCACGATGCTTGATGGTGGCCACTTCCGAATTCGTAGTCAATCTACACGGCCCTGCTATTCGAGTAGGTAGCCTTGCGATTACACGCTTCCCATTGTCACAAGTGAAAATAAAGATTCTGTTGGAACCCCCTTCTTTCTTCTCACAGCTCGTAATGGAATTTGCGCCATGGCACAGCTTAATAACCCTTTTGCGGAGCTCGTCAAAGCTAAACTTGATTTAGCGCGCATCGCGCTCGAGCTCATCATAACGAAGCCACCGGCCGCTTGTGTAAGTGTATGGGTCAAGAGCTAATAGAAGTTGACTCAAATGACATCAAGTGACAGATTAGGAGAGGAGAAACCTACGATTTTCTGACAGTAGGTCGATTGCTGGCTGAGGAGCACGGAATTCTGCTATATTTTTCATGAAGGCGTGTGATGGCGACCAACGTAGAAACAATCTTGGTTTCGCGGCGATGGTCGTAGTGAAGGGTAAGCAAACACCAAGAGGACTGAGATTTGCTGCGCGGTGTAACCATACCGACATGAGGCGAATCATATGGTGTCCCGATGGATCAGGTGATGAGGCGCCAGACATGACGAGTTCATGTGTAAGTATGCGGCCTCTTTTTGTAGGTCTGAGGAAATTCTAGTGCGGGGCAGCATCAGATATCGAGGTAACTTATTTGAGTTAGAACAGGCTTGCTGAGTCATGAGCGAATGTACGGGGTTGCGGCGCCACAGTAGACTTGCTGATTTTTTTCAATTCGATAATCCTTCATGTTACACTCCAACGGGACTTTGCCAACTGTACAGTGAAAGTCTTCAAAGAGTAAATTGATAGGCAACGGGTAAGCTTTTTTCTACGCTTTACTCAGTTTACAGTCGATGTTTGCGGCTCCTGCCTATGAATTCCAATTTCGTAGGTTGTCAACTTTCGTGGTTGGTCGATCGACGAGTATACACCTTACACTGCCATGGATGATCAGTGCAACGTCTGCGTGGCAAATGTGCAACAGGAGATTAGCATTTTTCATCAAGTTTGGCTTCCTTCTGGTGAATTGTTGCAATTTCGCTTTTGCTGCATAATGCAAATTCTTAACTTAGATTCAGAGACATGAGGTTGCGGACAGATATGCGGGCAATCGACAGAAATCTTGATCGCCTTATACGGGCAAGTGCTAAAGGGTCGTCGCGCAAGAACAAAGCGGCGCTCACCCTAGACCTGGTGGAGGGTGCGGCCGGGGCACATTTCTGTCTTCTTGGCAGGGCATCAGACGACAGCCAGAATCCCTGGGATTCTGAACTTCCCTGTTTGAGACTAAGCGATTCTCGGAATTTCGTCCCCACTTTGACGCTTACGGACCTTCTTTGTCTGCCGTGGGAGTACTTCTTGGAGATGAGCTAGTTGATCCGCTGTGAATTCGAAGCAGACTTCTTCCGAGAGCTCACAATCTTGGAAATATTTGAGAAAATTTGGTCTTTCACGTCTTAAGCGACTTGAGTGTTACTCACCTTCATTCTCAGAGTGATGTATTTGGTAAAGATTAGCTGCAGTTCTGTCTAGCACATACATCCTCGTAGTCAGGAAACATGTTTCATCCTCGACCAAGATGGTGCGATTGTATTCGCGGACGACTTTGTGTCCGGTGGGAGCGAGGCTCGAAGGTGAGAACGATACTTGGAAGCGCTGGCCTGGGCCATGATGTCTTACAACACCCTATGCACAGATAGACGAAAGCGCCGACTGGATAGGAGAATTGTTCGAGGCCGAGGGCGCCGAAGACTGCGCACCCACCCCCCCCGGGGAGGGGGAGGAGGGGGTGGGGGGGTTGGAATGGCAATCTCTTTCGGAAAGTTACTCATACCCACTGGGGTCGAATGGTAAGTCGTAAAGGCATTTTTCATGTTAGTAGGCCCACTTTCTTGGGAAGCCGCTTTGTAGTATCTGAGCCCGGGCGTGGCAGCTTGTATCCAGTGCATCATCACAAACGTGATGACCTCATCTTCCGACATTTCGTAGTTCGCGACGTCCATCCAATCGTGGAACTTATCGACGAGCCTCGCCAAGAGACCAATGGGTGAATCACCTAGCCCAAAACCCAAACTCTGCGGGCGTGTCGACTGTTGCTTCAAGTACCCGTCTCCTTCTCGCATATAGTCCATTATGTTTTGTAGCCCTTGCTTTTCCCTCTTCGTGTATAGCCAGGAGTTCAGGATGAGTCCTGCCATGGTCAGTGGTGCTCTGTAGAATGCCGGTGGGCCGCACGGCATAAGGTTGATATTGCATGCTTTCACGTGCTGGGGATACTGCACAGCCAAACTCCGCGTGATGTAGGCACCCCAGTCGGTCCCCTGTGTGACGAATTTGTCATAGCCTAGCACTGTGACCATGAGGATCTTGAACGCCGTAGCAGTGATTGCGAGACCGAAGCCCGACTTCTTTGGGGCGTCCCCGGGGCCAAAGCCGGGGATGCTGGGCACAACAACGTGAAATGCTGGGGTATCTGACGATGTAGGGTGAGCCATTCCCCTCCTTTTCATTCATGGCTGGCCTGGCTCCTTTCTCGAAGCTTGCATTCGAGGAGGCACGGTGGTGGGCGAAATGGATGAGCTGTGGGCCACAGCCCGGGACTTTCAGCCTGACCTTGTACTGCCTCAAGTCTTGATTGATCTTCGCCTAGAAGCGAGGAAGGATCATTGTCAGCTGTGAACGAGAGAGGCGAAGACTCGGGAAAGCTGGGGAGGAAAAGCTGACCTCTTGTTCGCGCCAGTCAGATCCACATTTCCAGCGATCAGCAAGTCGCTGGACATCTCGCACCTTAGCATCGCGGCTCCAGTCGTCGTCATCGAGATAGCAGTGTGGCAACGGCGTGAGAGAGGCATTTGCTGGAAGATCACTACGAGAAGTGCGCTAGGACGGTACGTGTAGAGCTGATGGAAGATCACTGCGAGCCGTCGGCTCATCTTCGGCCTCCAGGCCGAGCTATTCTCAACAGGGCTAGAGCTAGCCTGGCGCGTCTTGGCTTCTAGGCGTGTTCTTGATGCCATACACATGGCGCTGAAGAGAAAGCACGCTGAAGAGAAAGTGTCAGAGCTAAGTCGTCCACCTTCACACTCAATTTCAGCTTCAGCTTCAGCCTGTCACTCCTCTTTTACTATAGATCCATCGAGGCTTTTTGCCCTTCCCTTCCACACTCACCAACCCACTCCGATTCGGACAGTTGACAGCAGGACGAAGCTCTTCCAGGAGCACTAAGGGTTAGAGCTTACCACCTCTTACCGACCCAGCGACAAACAGCAATACTGCAGCAAGCGTACGAGCGAGCGAAAGAGTACTGGTAATCTCATCTCCCATTCCTCTTGAGCATTCACTGACTTCTTTCTATCTCCAGACATCTGGTTCACATCCGTACCTCCATCACCCTAAGTGACCGTGCATTAGAAGTCCCACAAGCATCTACATCTCCACCTAAGCCGGTGCAACAGGCAGGGCGTGTAAGGGTGCCCTGAGCTTCCCGTGAGAGACGCTGAGTGACATGATTGTGTCTCCAGGCAGAACATACATCGGCTGACGCGTCTTGGCCCGCTGCCCTCACCAACCCACAGTTCTCACTAATCTCCCTGACACCAGCGCAAACCTCCTCATCAACTGCCTTTCTGTCTTCCCTCCGCCTCCGCAAGTCTCTCCCTGAGTTCTCCTTCCTGTGCTTTCTACTGCACAGTTTCCTCGCGAAGCTCGTCAATTGCCTCATTTTTCTACTTCAGTAATTTAAGCAAGTTCTTGTCTAGCTTCGTGCATCCCTTGATGATCTCTTTACTGCCGTTACACAGCGCCTTTGCAACCTCTTCAGACGCATTCCGGCAGCTTTTGTGGGGGTCCTAGACTTCCACCTTTGTACTTTCAAACTGAAATCGAAGTAAAGCGATCTCTGCTTCGTGATTATAAAGTGAGGTGCGAATTTCTTCGAATTCCTAGCAGCCTGGTATTTCTGCTCCTTCAGTAGTATTACAAAACGCTTTGGCGGAAACAGAAGCAATTGGAGGTCCGGGGTGTTGGTAGAGGCGCAGATCTGCTTGGCTCTTTTTTCATGCGATTCTGTCGAACGGGCGTGAATGGTCTCTTTTCGTCATTGTCGACCCTTTGCAAGCCTGGAGTAGGCCTACAGGAAGGCTTTTCCTTTTCATCGGTCAACGCATATTTTGAGAGGTTTTTGGCTTCGCTAAGCCGTTTCCTCTTCTCTGCTTCGATATTGTTGCCCTTTCTCTCGTCAGCATCTAATATCGACTCCTTGGACCGATCGCAGAGGGAACGCGTGCCGACTGGTCATAACCGTTTAATACCTAATATTCGTTGAGTAGTACTCACAATTTGGATATATCAGATGAGAGGTTGAAATATATTGACTAAGATAATGTCTTTGTAGACGTTGAAGGGTTTCATATGCAGAGCAGGCGGGTAAGGCTATATGAACCTCTCTAATTCATGTAATAGATGTCTGGTCAGACAGAAACGTTGATCTTATCCCCTAAAAGCAAAAAAGCTGCACCGCCGTAAAGATTATCGAAGTCAATTCACCGGTAGCTGATGCATCCAACGCCTTGCCCCTGCGTAGTACTGATCGGATTCTCTCCAGGCCTACCGTAATTCTCCACGCCGTCTTCTGAAAGATCACAAGGTTGCTGTGTCTGTTCAGCAGCACGTTTTCGAAAGTATGCCCTCGAACGTGTTACAATTCATCAATCAAGGGACGAGGAGAGAGGCTCTTCAATCTGATTGGCCGAAATAAACGGCTGCATCTGCACCATTTGTTGGCCCAATAAGCTGCATAGGCACACGAATTTCTTTGAAATGGCTGCAAAAACCAGAAAATATCTAACATCAACCCTTTAACAACGCGCAGAGGACATCTATATTATGCGTGGCGTAGTAGCGTTCTTCATCCTGACAAAATTTTGACGGCTAAGAAATAATCTGGACCTACAGAACAGCTGGACTAATTGCATAGGCCTGCAGGAAGAGAACGAACGGTGTCGGTGATTGATACTACTTCAATTAGCGTATTGACTACAGTGACCAAGCTTTGGCTAACAGCCCTTCATCACAGCTGCCATCACACCTGGTTAAGTCACCAGTCCATTGACACGACGACATACGCGACACACACAAGGATTGGTGGCGGATCACTTTTCGTGTGCATCGATTCCGCGGGAATGATGAATTCTGCCTGTATATGAGCCGAACCATATCCATCTGCAAAGCTGGAGGTCTCAAAGGGCCAACATACTCCAACGATCCTGGGGTACATACTGGTCGCCCTCTGTGCCTATGGAATTTGCTCAACAGCCATACTTGGGTTATCATGCAGTCAGACGCGAACATTTTTCCAATTTTACCAAATCAGTCGACTTGACGTGCGTCGACTACCCAGGGGTCGATACCTGGACAGTTTCCATGCCTACTAAAAGATGAGAATCTGGAAGACGGGACACAGAAATGACACAAACTGTAGCAGAGAGGCGGGATCCTAGAGCGTCTAGATCGGGTGGCCTGCCAGAGTGTAAAGTACACATCTTCACAAGCAGTATCCTTTCATCAAGGTAGTGTTAATCAGGGTATTATATTCTTTTACAACATATCCAATCTTCCCAGATTGTGCAGTCTCGAAATATAACATGATCACTCTGTATATGGAGAACCATCAGGGAATAACTAAACATTCTATATTATACACGATTCTTGCGAGAGATGTTGCAGAATACTCCTTGTTTAAAGAGTTCAATATATTCTACTTTAATCTCCTGTTATTGGATTGAAGTAGAAACTTTTCTTATCCTCGGCGCTCTCGCATATCGTCCCTCCTTCTGAGCCTTGGCCGAAGACGGAAACATTGTCACTATTGCAATGGGTGTCTGGATAGAACAAAATTTCATAATTATCCCAAGCTTCGTCACCCGAGCCAAAATTCATGCCTATCCAATTGATCCCTAGCGTGGACTTCCATTCATAGCACGTTCCAGATGTGGGAGGTTTTACAAAGTGGGTCACACTATGGACTGGACCAAGGCACGTTGAGTTTGGGAAACCTCCGAGCGATCCTGGCTGTAAATGTTGTGGTACCACCAAAGCAGGCTCTATGGGAGGGCCCACCATAGCTACAACGCTTGTATCGAATAGAACCCAGATCTGAGCTATAGTCTTGTGAAATTTACTTTTGCAATACATCAACTACATTCTACCCAATGTTGGTGGGGTGGGAGAAGAGAACAATCAATCTCAACGTTTAAGGTATAGTGGATTATATGAATACTAAGAAATCATAATCAAGGTCAGCCTAAAGCAAAGTGATAAGAATCTCTAAAGATATACGAATGCTTACGTCGTACACAGCGATGCCTTGGTTCAAAGTTTACAGGTATTTGACCTTTAGGGTGACCATGTCAGCATAATGTAAATGTGGTCCTTTTTGGAATACTGCAGATGGTTTTGTCTTAGGCAGTCGGTAGCTCGTCGGTCACAGGAGACTGAGATGTCATTGTGGTGCAAATGACGTCGGGAATGCTGGTGCTGATGCTGACGCTGGAGCTGATGCCGATGCTGTTGTTCTGGGGCTTTGGGAGTAAATTGTCGGGCTCTTGAAGGATTGATTGTAGCGTGTCAAATCTGAAATGAGGGCAGTTGAAGTAGTGTTTTAGGCCGTGTTTATCCTTCTATCTCCATACGATATTCGTAGCACTACCACCTCCATGGCCTGAGTCCCCGTCTTCCTCCAGAATGAAGGGACTAATACGCCCTCGTTTCGCGTCTAGTAACCATGGCTTAACGACTGGTTCTAGTATATGGTCACGATAGTACTATAACTTCATAGAACCGTTCTTGTTACCGCAGTCGTAATAGACTAGATCTGACTTGAAATCGTATCCTGCAGCGGCCCACGTATGAAGACGTCTTTTATCCGAATCTTTGACCTTTTCCTGCTTAGGATCACCTTCTTGTATACAATCTTGACAGTATCTTTGGCCAGACTTTCGTATTATACGTAGCTTCCCCTGAGGTCCGTATCCATAGTGGCATTCGTCAGAAAAACGGATATGGCGCCAATCTTCAGGGGTTGGATACCGTGGGAGCCAGTATTCAGCGTGTTCCTTACGCCATTTCTTGGTCTTCCCATTACACCAGCCCTTCTTACAGGCGATACACTTATGGTACTCCATCGTACCCATCCAGAATTGAATCGTATCGCCCCGAACATCAAGACTAGCCTCGTATCCTAACTGCTCCCACGTAAGAGCCCGTGAGCAAAACCCGTCCTCCTCGAGAATTCTCTCCATCTGCCGTATATGTTTAAGTGTAACTTTCCGAGATTTCCCTCTTTTCTCCTCGATATCAGGGTTATGGATATGTCTTCTCGAGCTTGAAGCGTTGCAAATAGCAATCACTGAGGTTTTCAGTACGTTACGAGTATCTGCGATAGAATCGTACGTCATAGAATGGTCGAAACGATCTGATCGTATTTCTTTCCGTCTAGGCGTATCGCATTCTGTGTTTGGTGCATGTGGTACGGGCGATGAGGTAGGCATTATTTCAGATGCCTTTTGCGCATCTCGGCGTGGCTTTGCAGGGGGTGGAGGATGTTCAGCTTATGGAGAGTGCTACGAGGAGGACCACTGGATCCAGGAAGTTCTTGAGCGGCCTGGCCAGGTATGTTGAGAAAAATGTGCTTATATCGCTCCATGGTATTGACCTAGCGAGCTGGAAGGCAGCGAAGGAGAAAGGGGAGAGATTATTCAAGGCTGAGCATGGCGGTTCATATGAGGTTTTCAACCAGCGCCCGATCCCGGAAGAAATTATTTTATACTGTGTTGGTGATGTTATGTGCCTTCCTGAGCTGCGGGATAGGCTCTGGAAAGGGGCCAATGGTTGGCGAGACCTGGCCAATGAAGAAACCAAGAAGCGCGTCGCGGCATCTCAGAAATCAGAGTACCAGCCCCACGGCCCAGATAGGACGGTGGCTCCGTGGACCGAAGACCAGAATAGAGCTTTGGATAAGTGGTGTTACGTCCCTCCTCCTTGCGACTACTTTGATGAACATTGGTTCGACGAAGATTGGCACGATGACCGGGGCGACAACGATTTTGAAGACTGGACGAGGGCGCCCTGGCAAGGGCCTCCGTCCTGATTAAAGGCGGGCTTTGCAAATCGTATAACTACTAATTCTGCAGCTAAAGGCATCTAGGCTAGAAAGCTATGCGCGCCATAATAAGCGATAATTTGGAACCTCTCAAAACGAGTGACGAGAATCTAATAACCAAAGGAGCGTGAGTGAAACGATTGAAAGTAAGAAATGGTAGAAAGGAGTGACTAGGGTCGAACATAAGCAGACAGCATCACCAGAATACGACAGAAAGGAGTGACGAGATGTTTCAAATCAGTACGCTGACAAATGAAGAAAGCCACATGCACATCTCCATCCCCATCCGGTCCTAGAGCCCAAAGCTCTCACATCGAGCCGTCTTGCGTCAATGAAGCAGAGGTAGTGTTCTACCTTCCTATCGTCAATTCTTGGCAGAGTTTTGCTGCTCCATCAACTTCAGGAGGCGGTCCATCTTACTTTCGAGGTCGACAACTTTCGCCTGCAACGCCTCTTTGCTCTGAGTCTTCTCGCCTTCTGTGTCTTCGTCGGGCGAGTCTTCTGTTTGAGAGTCTTTCCGAGTTTGGTTCTTCTCGGACCGAGACCTCGTTTTCATCTTGTCATCTTCTTCCCTATAACAATGTGTGGTCGGAGCAGCTTCCCATGGTCGTGTCAAGTCGTTTTGGTCGTAATATTCTTCGATGTCCGCATCCGCATCTATTTTTCCCAGTACATTCCTTGAGGTCGACCTCCACACCAAGTGCTCCCTCTCTGAATTTACGAAAGAGGCCATGCAAACGGAGGCTGGGAAGCGAAAGCCTCTGCCCGCCAACTTCGTCTGGATCGGATTCCTCTGTAGTCCTTTGCATCTTTCCTCGAGTATTTCTTATCAGCCTCGCCAAGGCGTTTGATCTTGCTCTTGTCCATACCAAGGTATCCGTCAACGGCCCTACGCCCTATTTCAGTCCCCGATTGGAGGGCGTATTCCGGTTTTTCTTTGATTCCCATTTGGACAACGAATTGATACCCTCGAGGATTGCCTTTGCCATCGCCTCCGATCGTTCTATATCCCAAGATCGGTTCGCCCTTTCTTGTTAGACCTGGCTCCCAGGACTTGGTTGCGGTGGTTGGAGATGCTCCGGCTTCGTTCTGTGTCTGGCTCATCGGTGTCCATCGTATCAGAGGTTTGCGGGTCGGCGTCGTCACCTGATTGATTCTGTAAGGCGACTCAATTCGTGTCTCGGGTTTGACCATCGACGTGCGCCTTGTGGCCCTTGGCTTCTATTCGTGGCCTGCGCGACTGAGCATCTGGAGCCTGTGGGTCCGAGCCTTGCTCGCTGTGATCGCTGCCGGACCGTGTTCTCTTGGCTTGGGTCTCTCCAACGGACTGGCTCTGAACCCTGTTGGGGTTCTGATGCAGATTCGGCGTCAAATGGGGGCTTTGACTGAGTTGAAGGAGCTTCTTTGGGCTCGGCGTGTTCCGCTTGCTGCTGTCTAGCCTTGTCCGCCTGGATGTGCAACTCGTCAGGTTCCGGAGTGGCGTCTGGGGTTGCAAGGCCATGGGAGGTCGGTGCAGCTTGCGTCTTTTGCCGTTCCTTGTCCGCCGCAAGTCGATCAGCGTCTGGACCAGGGGTGCTTTCTAGAGTCATTTGATCATGGTTCGTGCGCGTAGTAGCTTCAGGAGACGCCATTTCGTCAGCCAGAGGGTTGGAAAATGAAGATATCTTTCTCGTGTAACAACTTATGATTGAGAGATAATCTTAGCGTTTCAACTCGAGAGCCAGGTCAACTGGATCTCAGGTCGTTCTCTTTTCGGTCTTCGGGGGTTCTATGTTGAGGCCATTTGACAGGAGACGTCACCGGCATTTTTATATCCTGTTGACGCTTTACGCCTGGGGGCCCATTCTAGCTCCATCGAAGCGAACCAGGCTCTGGAGCCGCAACGCCTCGAGAGTCAGAATAAATATTTCTAGGTGACCCGTTCGGGCACCCTTTACTCGACTCACTATATCAGAGACGGTGCTTTTCAGGCCCCCCAACCGTGTAAGGAGTACCGAATCTGCCTCCGTCGAAACGAAACCCATTTTGGTCCCCGAAACATCTCCTCAAAATCAACCGGATGCCTTTATGTGAATTTGGAGTACCTTTGCCTGTCTCTGTGAGTACTTGGCAACACCTTTGTGATGAGATCTTGCTTTCATTTCAACCTACTGAAGATTGCATCGATTAAGAAAGCGCACTCTTAGGTGGTGATACTATCACTTCACCTTAATCTCTTTTTTTCCATGACGATGCTTCTCTGTTCTTTTTCTTAATTTCCTCGTTGAACGGAGCTTCTCCCAACCTGATACGAAATAATTTGATACGAAGATGCTTTCATCAACAAGGCCATCCCCTGAAAACCCCTCGTGCGGAACGAGCAACTCCCCTTTTCAGGCGCAGGCGACTGTGGAGGTTCAGGTTGATGGGCTCGACGGTTCTGCTGTTATCAATTTGACTCGCGGGGCAGGTTCTGACGTTGCCGGTTTGACCAGCGACTCCCCAATCTCTGGAGGCTTCAGTCCCTCTCCCACGAAACCAGTCGCACTGACAAGTCAGGGAATTTCCAGTTCGGTCAATCCCTCTTCAATTGTCATTCCCAGCACTGGGTACAACGTATCCGCGTTCCCTACACAGCCAGCGATTCCTGCATGAGTGGCGAACTCTTCCCAGTCCTTCAACACCAGTGCGCTGCATTCACCGCCACTGACATCGGCCACGTCAGCGAATGTGAGTGTTTTCACGGGCTCAGGAGTACCGTTAAATCAAGGCCTGTTCGATCCTACCGTTGTATTGATTTCGGGGCTGTCGCAATTGGCCGTTGCATTTTTTCTATAGTGCCGAGCATGATCTCTAAAACATCTCTAGTAGCATTAGGAACCACTTAGATAGCATATGAAATCATATTCCCCGGCAATTTTGATGTCCAAAGGCTTTACTAGGAATATCTATTAACTATCTCTAGCATATAGAATTGCAACTAATGCCTTTTTCCCAATGCACCTCTCCGAAGCCGTATATTTGTCCCCTGATATCTTGTATTCTTCCCGTTCTTGACTCCGCGTCTTGCCAATGATCCTCGTATTTCCAGTTTCTGCTCTTTAACCTGTGCTAGATCGGCTGAGCCCAATGGCTGCTCGGAAGGAAGGTGGGTGGCCGGATTCTCAGGTCACTCACACCTTGTACTGCATCGGAACATGAGTCATACGAAGAGTGTCAGAGGGATATTCTTGTCCTCGAATGCTTGCCAGCATTATGAACTGCTAGGCTAGGGTCGGAAGAGCGCGTTAGGATAGATCATATGAGAGCCTGGGCTTGATTCGTTAGCTGATAATTATAGAAAAGGTCAGAGGACAGTACGTGAAGCTAGACCGAATACCGTCCCAACGGAACCTTGTCAATCAGACCTCGGTGTACATGAGTCTCCTCCAGAATGCTGCTTCAAGGTTAATCCCTGCTTTTGGAGGTCACTCGAGGGTCTGGAGCACTAACAATGCGTTTTCAATCCCTACCGCGCGGTAGAAACGCACAAAAGCCTTCCTTGGATCAGGCTCAGAATCATGATAGTCGCAGTCAACCAGTACGTGGCATCTGGCCCTCTCTTGAAGCAATTCCCCTTGAGCATGTATAAAGTCTTTCCTAAAATCAAAGGCGCGACCTAATAATTTAGAGCATGCCGCTGCAGCGACGAGAAGATCTTTCTCCGCAGGTGGTCCTGGAACTTGATCGGTCCGAAATTTGATGAAAATTCGAAGGGCCATGAACGAAGCGGTAGGTTGATGAATTAACAATGAAGACAATACACATCTGAGTTTGCTACGCTAGCGCTCAAAGCTCACGCAATAAAGTAATTCCGTCCCGACCTCTCAGTTCAGCTATCGCTGCTTAATCCTCACGACTTTTTCACAGGAGCATCTGCATCAGTCTCCGGATGCGGCCTAGGCATCAAAATATGCCAGTCTGCCGTACATTATGATGATGGTGGTGTTGGATAATTACATTCGGGGCAATTTCCATTCGCTGCGCCAAAATAAGGTGTCCTAATTCCAGTACAGGCAGGCCCGTTGATGACCTCCTGGCAACGAGCAATCTCCCCTGTGGCCCTATGCCCGCAATCATAATCGTACTGGCGATGGTCGCACATCTTGCACAGCCTGCTAATGGCATATATCATTATCAGCAAGTTGGAATGCAGAACATGTGCTCACGAATTGGGGATTTAGCCTTTCGGTCGCTGTTATGAGAGTTGAACGTAGGAGATTTCACAGTCGAGAGGCCAGCTAAAGGAAGAATTGATAGAGAGTAGCGAGGGAATAGAGGAAGAAGAAGTGACTCATAACATAAGCAATAGTAGGGATTTGGCGACGCACCAACATGTGTAGTAGTTGGCAATCACGAGCCTCCCACCCAATCTACGACGTTCCACCCACGACCTGCAACTCTACCTACTAGCCTCCTACCCTCCTACGACCCACTACCACTCTCTATCCTTCACTCTTGCTCGTCCGCTTACCAGCCTACTACCCTGAAACCCTCCATCAAATATATAAATCGCACCAGTTCAAGGTCATTCTAGGAACATTCCAAATGCCAAGCCCACTGATTGGCCTTCAAACAATAACATGGTGAAGGTGTGTCAAGGAAGAGGCAACAAAAAAGAGCACTACGTTGACCGGGAAAATTAGCCTGGAATAATCGTCTGGCAAACCTGTCTGCAGCTTGGACGCTGTGATAAGATCGCTAAATATATCCACATCCATATCCAAAGATGGCATTCTACGTGCACTTATGAGGGAGGGAATCTCGAAAGCTATATGTAGAGGGGGCCCGAGGTTGATCGGTTTCCAAAAGCAGGATAGATACTATCCCTAATTAAAATGGTACTCCAATTCCACTACTCGAACTTATGACACGACTATCATGCCTTGAACAGACATACTATATCATGCGCTTCTTTTCATTCCTTTCTTCTTCTCTTTATTACTTAAAGATTTGGCAGACCCCCCAAACCCCCCAAACCCCCCAAACGCCCACGTATCATCCTCGTCAACGGCGGCAGTTTGGGTAGGCGGCTCAGGCTCAGCAGCTTCGGCAGCTGGTTTGTCACGCCAATCGAAGTCGGATTTTGTCCCTCTCACCTCGACGTCTTCGGACGTTCGTTGTTTTCGATCATTGGGTGTGCTCGATGAATCGTAAACGTGATACTTGTCAGCGTTCTCGTCAAAGTCTGCTTCCTCCGCTTTGAGTCTGAGAGGTAGTCGTTTCATGTTGATAAGGAGGATTGTATTGGATTTGTATTGGGAAAACGATCTATAAAAATAGTCATATTGAGGTACAAAGCTATTGACGACCTCTCAATACGTAAGACTCTTCACGATCTTTCCCTCGCGACGATTACTATGAGAATGCGCAAATTTCCGAAGCAGTTGTAAAACAGTAGCCCAGGGGCTTCAGAATCCCAAGGATCTGCTGGTGGTATGTCCGTTTCACCGGTTGCTCGCAGTCGCATCTATTGTCGTCACCCATTCCAGAGCGTACTGGACCTGAGGAAAAGGCTCGTCAAGGATAGAGAACGCCTGTGAGCATTGAGAGTAGAAGGCAGGAACATGACGCAGAAGATCCAAAATGCAATCGGTGCATGGAATGCTCGCATCATCCCTTGTGTCCGATCCTAAAGAAGTCCAAAGCTCGTGGCTCACCCTTGCGGCATTGTAGAATTGGGGAGCGGAGGTTTCCGCGGAAGTAATGGAGGAAAGGGCGAAAGAGGAGGGAAGGCGTATCGAAAGAATGCCACGTCAAAGGGTGCAGAGTGCTGCAATTGTAAGGGTAAGAGCATGTTTCGTACTGATGGAGTGTAGAAAAGGGAAGTTTGGACTTGAACATAGACGTTTGGGGTTGGCGTTGGGGTTAGGATTGCTGAGGATACGGGTGTCAAGTGTTCTTGGTATTGGAATTGGAGCAAAGGTACTTTATGACAATATGTCCCGTTTGTATCTAGGAAGCACGAGCTCTCAACCCGAAATAGCCTGCCCTAACCCAGTTGCCCTTTCTGCTACTTCCCTCCCGCATGATGTCGTTGCTTATAATCGGAGTTTCTCATTGGAAACGAAGTGACTGCCGCCAGCGCACCGGTACCCAGAAAGCTGCTTGATCCATCGAAAACCCGCGCAACACACTCCCATTTTCCGCAAGGTGGCTTGAGCCCGAGCTTCTTGACGTCTGCTTTCCTGCTCTTCGAGTCGTACCCTCTCCAGTTCCGCCAGAGCCTTTTTCCCAAGCTCGTCGTGCCGTTTGCTATTCTAGCCGGGCTTTCTCTCTTTTACGTTTAAGCTCATCGATCTCTGCATCGTTTCTTGCCTTGATCTGCGCTAGCGCCTCCACTCGTGCTGCCTCGGCTTCCTCAACTTCTTGGGCCTGTTCTAGTTTCCGTTGGCGCTCTAAAGTTGCTTCCCGAGAGAGCTCCAAGGCGAGATCTGCGGCCTCCTTGTCGGCTTGTAGCTGATTCCAAACTTCATCTGAAAATCCGGCATCCCGTTCGTCTGCTACCTGTGGGGACGTAGGCTCTTTCTCCTTACGAGTAGCAGGCGCCTTTTCAATGTCCTGCGATGTGCGCGTAACAGCTGGAACCGGGGGGAGGGCATTTTGAACCTGGGTCACGTCATTCAAGGACCGCAGACGTCTCTTTGAGGGAAGTTT
>JAABUW010006052.1_pt1 | contig 15396 bp, 14 predicted proteins | sample 5560081 | NCBI WGS metagenome assembly JAABUW01 (sample SAMN10711882, study PRJNA513363) | rock metagenome | isolation source: Antarctica rocks | place: Antarctica: Victoria Land, Knobhead sud | reverse complement strand
CCCCTTGGTGGTCCCTCACACACTCGCGGTACTCCGAAAACAATCCGTTCAACGACTGCATTGTCTCCATTACATGTGCATCGCTCCGCAAAAATCCTCCTCCTGTGCCATCGCCTGGTGATGCCATGTCGTATCCTTCTCGTTCGTCTGAATCGTTGGGTGACTAGTGTGAAACGTGGATGGTTATACTTGCCCTTTCTATGCGCTAATGAAATGATTGAACTGTAACGACCATGTTGTATTAATTTGGACACTCACCGCACTCCTCGACCCTGCATATACTTATTCTCCGACCGCCACTGAAATCATCCCTACCCCACGCGTTCATGGCCATCCCAACTCCCAAAAAATCTGACACAACCCGCTCATCTCCAACCCTCCGATCTGCACCTTCTTTCCCATCCACCTCCGTCGCCTTGTCCAATCGTCCTCTACCTCTGTGTGCTCCACACCCTTCTTCGCCATCTCTCCGTCAACCCACTCTCCCACCATCTCGGCTTGCCCTACCGCCAACACACCTGCTATTACATCCTGCAATACTCCTGCGAACTGACATTTCCACTGCTTCCCACTCCTTCGAAATCGTTGCGGGCCGCTGTGGTTCACGTCTTCCCATAAATGACACACCGCCTGTGCCGCCGAACATCCCCAACATTGCGAATATGGTTCGAACCAGATGGCCCCTAACCAATCCCATGCTTTCTGCGTTGTCTTGCGTTCCGCGTCGTCGTGTGGGCATTCCCTCCAATCTACGTGATCCTCCCCGTCTCGCCCTCGCACGCGGCAAATGACACATCGTCCACTCCATGATTGAAATTGCCTCCGTAACTGCTCTACTGCATCCTCCCTGCCGATCGCTCGAATACGCCGTTGCTCTTCTATCCTCCGGTACGTCCGTCGTTCTTCCTCAAAATCGGTGCACGTCTGTTGCTCACTCGTCTCTCCATCCGTCTCTCTTGCAATCACATCCGTCCTCGCCATCTTCCGCAATCCCTCCGGCTCCTCGTCATTGATCGCAACGATCCGACGCCGTTTCGTGCCACGCGGCTTGCCACGGCAAACATCACATCTACTCTCGCCTGTTTCACACCCTGTACGGTCCTGCCGCCCATCCATATGCTTGTCCAATGCAATACGTCGACATTGATGGCCCCCTAAAAATTCTTTCATCACCGGTTCTGCTCGCCACCCTTGTTCTGTCCGGACCTGCCCGTTGTGGTCGTACCACCTTGCTCGCATAATCGTTGCCTCACTCGTTGCTCCATCCCGCCCTGCTCGGCCACTCTCTTGTGTATACTGCGCTAAATTATCACGAATGCCAACGTGTATGATTGCTCGAACCGTGGGTGCATCCACCCCTAATCCCAACGCATTCGTCGCCGTGAACACCCGTTCTTTCTGTCCGGTCAAACGTCGCAAAATACCCTTCTTTTCTTCCTCGTTGCCTACTGTTCGATGATACACGCTGCACTGTAAAACCTTCGCCAATCGTCGGGCTTGGTCAATCTTCCTGCAATAAACGATGATTTGGCCGGGTGCCGGATACTGATCCTTCTTCTTTTCCACTACTCGTCCCACTTCTGCATCTTCGTCGTCCCTCTCGTATTCGACAACGTTATATTCAATCCGCGGTCGACTGGTGTTGTCCCGAAAAATCCGCAAATCTTCCTCTGGAACGCCGATTATATCGAAAAATGCCCGCTCGGTGCGGGGTGGCAACGTTGCCGTTAAATACACCACTTGCACCCCCTTCTCGGCCATCTGACACAATTCCAAAACCTTCGGTCGCCATTCTGCCGTCGACTCCAATATCGTGTGGCACTCGTCGATCACGATTCTTTCCAACTGATATGTTGTACGCTTCTCGTCGATGAACCGTCCGAACGCCTGTGAAACCGCCGACTCGGGGGTGACCAACACGATTCTCGCATGGTACGGTGGTCGGTATCCGTTCCACTGGGCACACGGAATGCCGTCTCGATTACACCGATCCATCAAATCCTGTCGTAACGATATCGTCGGCACGATAACGATGCTTACTCCATCAATGGAACCGGCCGCGGGCAACATAAACAACCAACTTTTTCCACCTCCCGTCCGCATCACTATTAATACTCGTGGCTGGCCTGCTACGATGGCATCTAATGCTGGCTTCTGCACTCCTCGGAACATTGCCTCTGCCCCGTACAACCGCTTGGCTTGTGCCTCTACATCCACGGCCCGCATCTGCTTCCATCGTCGGAACTGTGCCTGCGATCGCTCGATGTCTAATTGTCTTTGCACCACGGGATCTACGGTGTGCTGCTCCTCCCGCGCCGGTTGAAACCGTAAAAATCGATGCCAATCGATGCTAACTTTGCGGAACATGTTCTTCTCCGACAATGTGGTGGTGGGTGACTCGGTCAACAACAACCCGTAAATCATGTCTTCCATATATCGACTGTGCCCGGCTTGTTCGGCGACTATGTCCTCCATTCGACGGACTTGCGGTGCCCGGTTGTCGTAAATGCTGTCCAATGCTTCCCGGACGCTGGGATCTTTCGTATGTTCTCGCTGGATCGCTGGATACGCATGACGCCAATCACTAACCCCAATACCGACCCCAATTCGTTTCCGGGTTTCACGCTGCAATACCCTCCTGACACGATCTGTATCCCAAAATCCATCCACGTTTCGGGGCTGCGGTGGCAATTCTTCCTCATCGTCGCTCCACTCGTCATCTCCCCTATTCACGTCCCTGCTGTCCTCTTCATCCTCGTTCTCAGTCTCTTCGTCCTCGCCCTTCTTCCAATCCTCCTCGGGCTTGGGCTCCCACATAAACGAACTGAAATCCGTCTGGCTGTGCAACATGTTTTGCATCTGCCTTATCCACGGTTCTAACAACCACATACTATGGACGATCAATTGCCCAACCTCTCTCGGCACGAATCTATGGATGATCTTCGACTTCTTGCTGGCGCTCCACCCCTTATGATATGCAGTGACAAAATCAACCATGCCGTTGTCGACGAAAACTCCCCGCTGACCTCGTCCTTCCGGCCCATTCTCGACTTGAATGCTGGTCAACTCGGTCGCTCTCGCCGGGGAACCTGCTGTCAAATGCACCAATGCTGCGCATTCCTCCTTAAACCGACGGTACGTCCGAAAATAATCTTCGACTGCCTTACGATTCCATTGGATCTCCTCTCTGCTCTCGACGTGTTCCAAATCTCCCGATAAAAACCGTGCTTGAATCTTCTCTTCTGCAAACATCCGTCTCCACATCCATCGTTCGCCATCAACGGGAAACTTATTGCGACTATCCTTCAAAAAATTCCACCCTTCGCTCAATTCGGCCGCATTGTCTGCTAGCGATGATATATCCAAATGCGGCAATATGGTGTCTTGGTCGACTAACATTAACTCCCTTTCGAATCTCTGACTTACCTCTTCGAACAATCCATGCACCACCGTTCTGATATCGTCGATCCCGAACCGGATTTTAATCACCAACACTCGATCACCCTCCCACGCCACCGTTCCTCCCGCTTTGGTCGTCATTCGGATCTTCAATCCGTATGTTCTCGTTCGCAAAATTCGATCCATTGGACTGATACGACCACCGAACTCCCGCAATGTCATGAACCTCTCCGTCAAACGATCGACTCCTTCCACCACCGAACGTGCCTGATCTGCCGCTTCTTCTGGCGACAAACCTTCGGAAACACCTTCTTGGATGCTTTTCTGTCGGATTTTCCATGCACGATACACGACTAGTGCTCTCATCACTGCCACGATCGCGGACAAAATTGGGGTGTAAGTCAACGCCGATTTCCACGTCCCCGTTTGGGTATCGATGCCTAATACTGCCAACCCGCTCATAATCCCACTGTCGAACTCACTGTCCTTCAATTCATGATCGAACATGGCAATCCAAAACATGGAACATGCATCTTCGATGGCCTCACGCCGGACCTCCTTGGTTCCCACCCTTTCCCTCATGATGGTTCGTAAATGTCTCATACTTTGACTCTGCTTGTCTGTCAATTTGTATCTTGGCCGCTCCTTCTCAAATGCGGTCCGCCACAAATATCGCATGATGTGGACCCAACTGTCGCTATATTTGCGGATCGTCTTGACTTGTTGCCCGGCGTAAAACGGTCTTTCGTTGGTTCCGGCGCCCGTCTCTCGTCGATTCACCGATTCTAATGCTGCCTTGTTAACCGTGTTGGGTTTGCATGTTGCGAATGCTCTTCGAATCAATCGTCGGGTCCCACGACACACATCCTCCAACTCTTTCTCCGTTTGGTCACAGTCGACCTTTGGTTGAGTGAATGATTGGATTTGTTCCTTGCCTTTGAACTGCGAGAGATGGCCTGCCCATCCAGTGAACGACAACCATGCATTCGCTACCACCCGGCTCGAATCGCCCTCGACTGTGCGTTGCTCCTGGGCCTCTGTGATGGCCTGCCGATATTGGGTGAATATGGCCTCCGCCTGTATTTCTCTCGTTTGAACTTCTATGGCCGGACCATTTGATGGCTCTACCTCGACAACGAAGTAACGCTGCCATTCCACAATTTTGAAAAATCTTTGGCATGACTGCGATTCGATCCATATTTTATTTGGCGTCTGCTTCTGTCTTTCGTCGGCTCGACCACCTTGTTCCTGCCAATTTCGCCAATGGTGCTCTGTCCGGCAATGTCTCTGGATTCCCCAACGTTTCTTGCCCCGACATACGTACTGACACGATTGACCGGATCGATCTGTCCACCGGCATTGATATGCGTCTGTGAAAATAGGCAAATGCGGGACCGGATCTGCCTCTTCATGTGGGTATGACATCCTCTGGCCTCTGTGCAACATTTGGTAAATTGTCAATAACTTCCACGATGCGGTGCTGCTTTTCTGCTGCAATGTTTTTGTGTGATTTCTGTAAATGCCCCTTGACATGTTCTGGAATCGGTGCATATCGACATATTTTGCACACAACTATTCTGTACTGTGGGCAATGCTGGAATACTTCTTGGAAATCTTCCATGGCGCAATTTGGTACCGCAACGAATGGATTATCTCGCATGTGTTATCTTGTAACTATCTCCTATTCCTTTCACCCTTTCTATCACTTGGGCATGGGTTGACGCCTTTTTCATTTTACTGTTACATGGGATTGGTCCGCTTAATTCCGATCACAACGGTGTGCCTTCTTTGCTTGACTTGCCCTAACCCCACGACAATTGCATACTACAACGACGTCAATATCTCAACATTTCCTACTTCGATTCGATAAAAACTTACGATGGGCTTCTAACACGTATCGTCTCTTGTTCGCATGCAAATTTGACTATAATCGCAGAAGCTCTAAGCGTTGAGTTTTGAGCAAACCACAACGCTCTCGCAAGGGTTACTATTTGGTAGCAACCCTAACGATAAGCAAACCCCAACGCTGTTGAGTCGCGTCGGATGGTGGATAGCGATTAGCGATTAGCGATTAGCGGTTAGCGGTTAGCGGTTAGCGGCCTTAATCTTTTCTTTTAATCTAAGTAGTTCTTTATTTCTTCTAACCTAAGCGATCTTCTATCTCTTCTAACTTAAGCGGTCCTCTATCTCTTCTAACTTAAGCGGTCCTCTATCTCTTTTAACTTAAGCGGTCCTTTATTTCTTTTAACTTAAGCGGTTCTCTATTCCTTCTAACCTCCCTAGCTCTATTCTTTAATTTTCTCTCCTTATATAAGTAGCCTTATTCTTTCTTCTGCCTTAAGGATCCTCTATTATATTCCTTTTAGGAAAGTATATAGAGGATTTAGTATAGGACGGACTTGTATTCGATAGGCGTACCTTCTAGACGAAAAATCCAACCGCTACCTATTCTAAAAAGGCTCGTTACGAAGGTCCTCTTTTATAGGGCGTAGCCTTCGAATAATGCTTTCTACCGCTCGAAGGCCATTCGACGCTTTAGTATGGCCAAGGTGGGTAGCCCGACTCATCCATGTGACTAGATGTTGCACCGTGTTGCCTCCAACTTCGCCCTCTAGCTGTGGTCGAGTGACCTTGGACGCCCAGCCTGCTAGCAGTATTGGGGTGACGATGTCGGGCTGTGAGCATCGCTCGTTCTGCGAGTAGTACGGACACTAGTCACCGGGCAACGAGCAGCGGAAGCAAGACCGGCAATCGATCTCGAATCGGATGGAGCGACGAACCGCCTAGTAGTCTCCATTAGTGACCGCCGTTAGTATGCCGCAACTCTCCGGGCGGTGCTTTCCGCCGTCCTTTCGAAGGAGCTAGCAGGCCGCACATGCCGGCCCAATCTGTCCGACCGCCCACTCCACAAGCTGGCGTTGCTCTACGTGATCCCGCACCCGCCCCTACTATAGCTAAGGTCTTACGGCGTATCTCTTCTCTTGCTCCTCTGCCCGCGATGGCCGAGTCTCCGTTACGGCATCTGCCTTCGACCGGCTCGAGTCCTGACAAAGATCGCATGGGCGTCCACCTGCATCGCCACAGCTAACGCTTTCGCCGTCCATAATGGCGCTGAGTCTCAATCGACGGCACTGTCGCTCTATGAGAAACAGCCGTAGTCCTTCCCGGTTCCATTCGCGCTCGTATGCCCCGTTGGACTGGAGCCATTTGGACTCCCTTCTACCGAGCAATACGTGGCTGCGGATGGCGTCGCCACTCCGGCCGGCTCGTCTAACTTCTTGGACACAATCCATCACTCCGTGCGGACGGTTAAGGTGGACAACGAGGCGGATGCCGTCAATGTCCACTCCAGTACCGAGGGCGCTCGTGGCGATTATGACCCTCTCACTGCCGTCGATCCATGAATCGAGAGACTCCTCTTTCGCCTCGAAAGTTCGATGGTATAGATGACAACCTAGCTTTTCCGCTAAGCGTTCACAGATGGACCGACTCCGACAGAAGACTACCGCTCGTTGGCCGGCCTCGAACCCTTTGCGTACGCTCTGCATACATTCGACGACCCTCTCCTCCAAAAGGCTGTCGTCGGAGACCTCGACCATGTACTCGACGTTGGGACGGTTCGTACTCGCACGAATGTAGCGTAGGCCTTGATTGGTATCTCCCAAAAGGTAGGTCGTTTCCAGATCTTTCTGTAACAACGGAGGTAGAGTGCCCGTCAGCAGGACGAGCTGGTAGGGGATCGACCAGAGGCGATCCAGATGGACGAGGTTGGCTCGGTAGGACGCCGAGGTGAGAGGAACGTGGGCTTCGTCGACGACGATACGATCGAGCTTCCCCTACACCTACAAGTCGGCCACGAACGTCAGGAAGTCGTCGTTGACCGCCGCAGTTTCGGCTCCGACGAAAACGATCTGCCTCGATTACTGATCTAGCCCTGCCTAGATGCTACTCCTAAGCCCAAGAGCGCGGCATCGTTTCATAAGGTCTTTCGTGAGAGCTCGGAAAGGGAGCACCACGATGGTAGTGGCGGCCCCCGTTAACGACGCTGGCAGCTGGAAGATCAGACTCTTGCCCCCCGGTAAGGGGGAGGATTACGACTAGCGGCCCCTCACCCTTCCATACGGCAGTGACTGCCTCTTCTTGTGTTGAACTTCGGAATTGGGCTTCTGGACCCATTAGATTCGTTAAGCCCATCCGTATCTCTTCTCGCGGATCCAGTTGATGTCGATTACGCTTCGAGATTGGAAGCTCAGCAGTATCGGACATACCCCGGAGGTGTGCCTTGCTGACGTTGGTCTTTACACCATCGACTCGCCAGAACTGATGCCATCGGTCGGAGACGGTTCGAAAAGCCAAAAGGGTCCGAGCGGACAGGCTGCGTAGCATCGAGGCGTCAATGCCGTAGACGGCATTAGCAGTCTGAGGGGTGTGAGCAGCGGCGAGGTCGTGTGCGAGGGCTCCATCTTCTTCTATGTCGCCAGCGAGGCCCTGGACGTGCTCGCGATCGATAGCCTTCGCGATGTGACGATAGTCTTGGATTGTAATGCGGCAACCCAGTCGAGCGGCGCTTTCCTGAACAAGCGCTTTAGTCGCTCTAGGTGTTTTCTAGATACCCTTCTCGTCCGCCCAAAGGAAGTACCGAGCCGTCTTGGGCACTCGGTCGCGATCTGGAAGGGTGACGAATGGTCGCACCTCGGTTAAGTATGTGATCAGGAGTCGTCCTACACGCCGACTAAGGAATCGGGCGATGACCTTTTGCTGACCCGTGATCGCCTGGGATTTGTGGTAAGCGGTAACGATCATGACCTGTCCGTCGTGCACAAAGACGTTCCGCGGTGCTTCGGGTGCATTTTCGCACCGTATGGGCAGAATCTCTACACCTCTTGCCGGCACGTCGTCGGTGTGGATCAGAATGAACAACGTGGCCAAGAACTGCTGTAGGTGAAGTCGATACTTGCGCCACGCCTCTGGGTGCACCTCTACGCTACCACCTTGGATGCGTAGGAGAGATCCTGCCTCCAGGGAGGCGGCGAGTCGCTTCATCATCCGCTCGCGACCGCCGTCTAGATGGTTGCGTGGGTCGGACACGAATGAGTACCCCGTGGAAGTCTCGTTCATATCGTCGACTAACTGCTTGACGCTGACCAGTCCGTGCTGATTCGGATCGGCTGAGAAAAGTAACTTGTTGCACAGCACGCTTTCGGCAAGAGCGCACAGCTCATTCACAAACCGACGCAGATCAGTCAACAACAGTCGCTGGCCCTGGTAAATGAGCGTCTGTCGGTCTTTGGACCATTGCACCCGTGGCTTGCCGCCGACCTCCTTACCAGCGCCCAAAGCATAGGCGAGTAGATTGTCGACGTAATGGAACGGAGTAGGACGGCCGTCTACGAGCCATAGGTGATGTACTTTAAGGAAGCAGTTAAAGGGATCTTCAAAGTGCTGTCGCTCTGCTGCAGGTAGGGCGTGTTCGAACAGGAGCAATCTAGCATAGTATAGCAACGCTGCAAGGATCTGGCCGTAGATTGGAGGCAGACGGTAACACCCTTTGTAATTGTCAATGCCGAACACGGCGCTGAAATGAATAATCGCGGATTTGGAGTGCGCCCTACCCTCATGGGTCCAAAAGAGAACGCTTAGATCGAAAACGCTGGAATCCAAAACACTCTCGTCGCCAGTCCCGAGCTCCGCAATGTCCCACACTGTGCGAAGCGCCCCCTCTTCCTGATCGGAAAATATATGGCCGTGACGATCGTCCGAAAGAACGACGCGCAAGCAATAGCAGATGCCATGCGCCCACCAATTGGCATACTTCACGTGGGTCGACTTCTCGTAGTATGTGCTAAAGGGTTCCGGATTGTGTTTCTCGGTCTGAGGGCTACTCAACCAGCCGAGGACGACGTCTCCGTCCTCTTCGTCATAGTGCCACGCTGCGACACTCGCTCGACAACGCTCTAAAACACGGTGGACAGACTGCCAGACTAGCAAGACACCACCCTCATCCTTGTCCGGCTTTCGACAGAACGCGGCGACGGCGAGCAGGTCGCGGCCGGCGAATTTTCTTGCCCACCGAGTCTTTCGCATCCACGGGGTGTTGTTGGTCGGAAGCTGCTCATCGCCTGTTCGTGCTGCACTCTTCTGCTCCTCCCGGTCGAGCCTCTTACCTTCGTCGAGCAGTTGTTCGATCGCACCACTCAGGTTACCTGTTCCTGCCTCACTTAGACAATCAAGGCGGAAGACTTCGAAATAACGTCTCCGAGGCCCGCCGAACATGGTTTGGACGACCGCTGCTCGCCACTGCGGTCCCTTCCGCTTTGTCCACTTGTGGCTCCGTTTGCTGTGCTCCGTGATGTTGTCCTTGCTGATGCAACAGTATTCGCACGCCTCGCACTTCCATCCTTGTTGGAGCGCGAGACCTTCGATTGGCTGCTGGATGTTCGTCGGATGCTGCACTTCCTCTGGCTTTGCCAAGGACAGACTGGCACAGTACGCGACGATGTCTTTCCGAAGTGCAAGCGGCCAGTCTCGGTGGTGATCTTTTAGATGCCGCGCTACACCATCTTTAGGCACTACACACTGCCGACACGCCACGCAGATTGCGACTCGGTGGTCTTTGTTATGTAGAATCCGGCTTGGGGCAGGGCCGCCCTCGGCCGCCCTGGCTTCTGGCACCCCCTCCGCCATAAGGTGCACCAACCGGCTCACGCACGAGCGGATGGGCTCTCCAAAGTTCCTAGAGGCGGTTACATGCTACTGGAACACCTACAGAGGCGCCGGGGCGAGTACACGGGTCCGTGGAGGCACGAGAAGGAGACCGTCAGAAGGAGACCGCCCTTTCAGCCCCGGGGTCCGTGCTTAGGGTACGGCATTCGCGGGAACCCTAACAGAAGGACACCGTCCTTCGCGCCGTAATAGCGCCTAGTCGCTGATTCGCTACTTTCGTTACGAAGCGCTAATCCCAGCAAGACTTTCTACCCAGGAGGAGGCCGTCAGTAATACAACTCAAGATGACCATCCATCACCAACATCGACGCTAATGCCTTCGAAAGGCCGATTGACCTCAGAACGCCACCTGCAACTCCTTGAGAATAAAATCACGAGAACCCGGCACGCCCACCGGGAGAGTTGAGCAGCAAATCCGTGACCTGCGGCATCGGCGATAGATCTTGCGAAGTATTGCCTTGCATTTACATCGGATTGAATTGGTGCCTCGACTACCCGTTCGATGACCCTGCTGAATCCGATACCGAAGTGAAGCGTGTCCGTGCTGACGATATGTCCAACTCAGGCGTGTTTATGGAACTTATACTCTCTTGGGATGGTGATATCGCCAGAGGAATCGTGCCAGAACCCACCATCGCTAGCCGCTGAGCCTGCGCCATATTGAACCGATGTATTGCGTTGCACTGACACATACCCGGCTCATGACATAACAGCGCGTTGCGAAGAAACGCCTTCTGGTCTCTCAGCTCTCGTACTTCCCGCTGAAGATAGTAGTTGGTTCGCGCGCCCTCGCGATGGACGTCCTGCATCTTCTTAGAAGTGGCCTTCTTCTTCGCGCGACACTTCGCCGCAGCTAGTCGATTCTTCACCCGTTCGACGCTCGTGGCCTTGGTTTGGTCGTCCTTATATTTATCTTCTGCCTTGGTTTCGTCCATTGGAGAGTCCCTCCGCTTCTTCGACTTGGAATGACGCTTGTTTCCCGCCTTCCACGCTCTCTGCACCCGGTTGAGCTGTGCGATGTCTTCCCGTGACCGTTGAGTGTCTTGTGTAGACGCCGCTTTGTCGAGAACAGGCGTATGATCATCCGGGTTGCACCGCTAGGGAGCAACTGAAGGAGAAAGAAGCACAAGAGCTGGGTGACGGTGGCCTCTATGTATCCCTTGGAGATGAATCGCTGTGCGGTCGGGAGTGGAAGCTTGGTCCGATTGGCCGCCGATCGTGGTAGGCCTCACATGAACGCCCCACACCGACGTACATATCTCTCAGGCCTTGGTAGAGGTGCAGCAAGGGAAGCTCGTGTCCCATTAATTCGTGCTCAAGGAGGCGGAGAAAACGAAGGGCGCCCGTGCTGGTCGAGCCAGGGGAGAAGGTGCATCTGATTGATGTGACCACACTCGGAAAAGACGCCTTCGACGGTACGGGGTCAGATGGGCGGAGTCTGCGAGACATTCTCGAATCCAGCGAGATCATAAAAGTGTTCTTCGATATCCGCAACGACTCGGATGCACTGTACAGCCTCTATAACGTCCAGGTTCGTGGGATATGGGACCTCCAGCTGATGGAGCTGGCGTCCAGGAATTTTCAGAAGAGATGCGTCAACGGTCTGGCGAAGTGCATGGAGAGAGACTCTCGAATCGGGAATGAAGGGAAGACGGAATGGCGGAGGGGCAAAGAGAGAGGCCACGATCTCTTTGAACCCACTCGCGGTGGCTCCTACGCCGTTTTCGATCAACGTCCTCTGTCGGCTGAAGTCGAGAACTATTGTACGCAAGATGTCGCTTTCATGCCGCACCTGTGCGAAATCTATCGCGAAAAGCTCTGTGCTTTGGTGGAGAAAGGTCGAGGCGGAAACCGATGCAGGCATTAGACTCTCCCAGAGTGCCACTTTCAACGGCAAGGGTCGTCACATGGCCGAAGCGCCGCGGGGATGAGTGCATTGGCGTCCATCCTTCGCAGAACGCGGACAGCGTACGCTGCTCAGCATTCCCGTTCGACATCACAGCCCGTCGGGCTCAAAGGAGCTACTAAAGGCCGAAGACATACGAGAATCAGCACCACAGCCGCCGGAGGACCTGAGCAAGCTGTTCCAAGATATGAAGGTGAAGGGGCCGGATCCGTTGTACAACAGCGACTCTGAGGACGAAATTAGACGTCGTTTGGCCCCTTCCAGCAGATACCATTGTGACAGTAATGGAGATGAACCGAGGGACTTCGCTGCATGTGGCTCAGAGTGTGGCTACTGTGGGAAATGTCCTTATTAGTGTAAAGCCATACAGGACAAAGGATGGGCGACGAGAGGTTGGAAGTGCAAGGGGAGCGGAAGATCTAGCATACAACTTACTGGGGCAAGCCTGGTTAGCCCAGTAATTACCCTAACCCTACGATTCTGCTGGTGTAACCAGATTCGCCGCTGATTGTGAACGAGTGCTGCAGACCTTGTTTTCCCATACTAAAGCTACATGTTGTTCGATTAAAGGACTCAGCTTGCAGCTGCAGGCACCACAGCTTGCACATCTTGTCGTGCTAAGGATCCCATATCTCGTGCTCCGGCGAGAATCCTTGGTGATATCTACAAAGCATAGACATCATAGCTGACAACTATACCTCCGAAGGGAGATGGTGTTGCAGGTTGCTCCATTGGACGAGACACATCCAAGTCTCGCATGGGCAAGGCGATTTCGTCCGCGAGTCTCTGGTCCCGCTCGCTTGCCTCTTCGCGCCTCTTCCGCTCCACATATCTCTGGAGTGCCCTATCGTTGGGATTTAGGGTTCTCCACTCGTCATCGATCACAATGCCATGGCTTGCGTAAAAGTGTTCCTCGCAGAAAAGGCGCCAGGCATCACTCTCATACTCGCCAATGCCACTCAAGTGGCTCATTTCTGATGCTTACGGTGCGTCTTCATAGGCTTCTGCCTCTCGATCTATGGTTGTGGAGGATCGTTGGCAAGTGATTGGCCATCCGGATAAACCACCTAGATCTCCGCCGTTGCAGACCTAGAGTCTTTAAAGTATGTCTCGATTTGCGCCCGTTGAACCCCATGTAGATTCTGCGCTGGTGATAGGTTCGTAGAAACCTGTCTAGATGCTGCCTTGCTCTAGTAGCTGGCGTCTTATTGAGAAAGTGCACGTCACAAGGACGCCGAACTGGAGGTTCTATGAACGGTACGGACACACTTTGTCGGGAGCGTAGAGCTCTTCTAACAATCGTTCATCGCCCATCGTAGTGAGGTTTGGAAGTTCTGCTGTGTCTCAGTTGCAATTCGAATGGGCGGCGAATCGTTGCCGCGGAAGGTGTAGATATGGGTGCATTCAACCGGCATGGCGTGTTCCAACCCCTCCCAGTGAACCATGGCTCATCTAAACTTTAAAGAACACCTGACGTGCAGACCGCTTCAAAACAGCTTTCTATGAGAAGCCACCTGTTGACCTGTACAAACGTCGAATTATCGCTGCGGACGAGTGTGGAGTACGTTTCGAAGTCCGCGAGCGCAAGGTGCTTGCGACCGAAGCACGTTCAAAAAAGAAATGCACCATTTCCAAGCCCAAAGCCACAAGCGAGCCATTCAGAATAGTGCTCCAAGCACGATGGAAAGTGATCCTGCCAGTCTCGCCAGTGAGATTCTCCGCATATTTCAGAAGGGATGCCACCATTAGCTCCGTAGTAAAATGGGTTCGAAGTAAATTCGGCGTGGTTTGCATAGTTAAAACCAGCAAATGGGAAGTGTTTGCTATGAACTCGTTCCCAATACGAGATGAAAATGTATGTGACACGAAAATCACTCATATGAAACGTGCATGTGATTAATACCGGACATTCGGTCACGTGAGAGCAAATAATAGACTGACTCACAAGCGCCGGGCAGCGCGTGATCTAGTTATCGTTCTTTTGAGAAATGTCACGTGACTGGAACGCTGTGGTCGAGAAGAACAAAAAGAATACCAGTACAGTACTCGCACAAGCTCTCGTGCATGGTTGGTAGACTGTAGTCCGTACTGCTTCGGTTGAAATGGGGAACAGCAAAACATAGCATATCGATCCAACTGTCAATCCCAAAATGTAGAATCCATTGCGTACCCGTTGGATTCAGCTATCAGCCAGAATTTCATAGGGTTGCGTAACTCGGGATCCCATAGGATTCAGGGCGCATTGGATTCATTTGGGGTGACATAGAGTCTGCCCAAATCGGCCCAGATTTCAAAATTTATAGTGTGCATTCGTACAAGCAACACATATATATATGTGATTGAGGTCGACAGTCCGTTGTTGTCGATTTATTGTCTTGGAGGTTACACAAGGTATCCCACACAAACTCTGTCCAAGCGTCTGGGGTCGCAAGGACGACTTCTATGGGCTCTCGACCATGACTTCTTTGGTCTCTACTAGCCTCATAGACAATCACCTGCCAATATCCACCTTGTGCTACGAGCGCCTCTTAACGCTACCTAAGGCTGCGGAAACTTCAACAAATCGAGAAGAATGCGAATGATCAACAGTCGCTCTCTCGCTGTCTGTTAACTCTAACAACAACGAACTCACATTTCGGTCGACGGATATATCGAGCTAGGCAACCTAGAGGCCGCGCGAGATGAGCAACCACGTCTTGTATCGCAGTTACTTGCAACAAAGTTGCTTCATAATGATAAGTGTCACATTATCCTCCAATTAACAAGTTGTGTCAAGAGTCCACTATCTGAGGTACAATCCTTGCTTTGCGTTTTACCGTATTTTTCATAACGGGAGGCTTTATAAGGTCTCTGCCTCACTTTCAGCACGGGCAATATTCAATAAATGTCTGTTACGCACTCCAGGTTGAGCTCTCCAAGTTCCTGCTCGACAAGAACATTTTCCAATAGCCCGTCGACCAGACCAAATTCCTTCGGAAACACTTCCTGCGCTTGGAGGAACTTTCCACGCCAATTGAGTATTATGTAGCCAATCTTGAGATATCCGAGGTCGCACACTTTACACAAGAGCTTTAACGCCATTGTGCTCATAATATCCCCTGCTCCTCTCGCGGCAACAGTCAAGTCGTTGTACCAGTGTTCAGGTACTTTCCCAACTATAGCGGACCATGACTTCGTGAAAGAGTACGAATCGAATTCGTATTCGTCAATCCTGCTTAGAGAGTTAGCTCGTGATACGTTACAAACCGGACTGAACGCTCTATTGTATTCTTACGATGTAGTCTGGAGTAGCAAAGCTCGTTTAGCGAGAATCTGGGCGTTGTGTCTGCCAACCTCTAAGCGGAGGAGGTCAGCCATTCGCCTTTTGG
>JAABUW010006050.1_pt1 | contig 15398 bp, 26 predicted proteins | sample 5560081 | NCBI WGS metagenome assembly JAABUW01 (sample SAMN10711882, study PRJNA513363) | rock metagenome | isolation source: Antarctica rocks | place: Antarctica: Victoria Land, Knobhead sud | reverse complement strand
TCCCCCTTCCGAATCCGTCAACAACAGCCCTTCCCCGCCCGACTCCATCCGACCACTCCACGATGGTCCCACGTCACATACAGCCAACGGTCATTCTTCCTCCCCTTCCGACCATTGTCCACCCGAGCCCCGGCGACCCACCGTCAATGGCGCGCTCACACCCGGTATCCTCGCCTCCATTCCCCCTCCCCGCTCCTCCCTCAATTCCCACCCCAAACTCCGACGTACCTCCCTCCCTCCACCTCTCCCCGGTGGTCTACTCAACTTCGCCCGCTTCGAGACCTCCGACATCTCCTCCCTTGTCGCTTTCCTCCAAGATCTCATCTCCACCTCCGCCTCCGCCAACAACGTTTCCCTCGAGCGCATGCGAACCACCGTCAAAGTCATGGCCACCGGCGGAGGCGCACATATGTACTACGACCTCCTCGTCTCCTCCCTCGGCGTCGAAGTCACCCGGGAAGAAGAGATGGCGTGCCTCATCCTCGGACTCGGGTTCGTAGCGCACGTCCCGGAGGAGGTATTTTGGTTCTCCGAAGAATTGGTTTACAAGGTCTCGCACCCGGATCCGGACTCGAACTTGATGGAAGGGGAAGCGGAATTACCGAGACCGAGCCCGACTCCCCCGGCGTATCAAGTCAGTTTCGCCCCGACCGAGACCGAGGCGGAGGCGGCACCGAATTTCCCATGTCTGGTGGTGAATATCGGGAGTGGGGTTAGTATTGTTAAAGTGGATGAGCAGGGGAGGTTCGAGAGGGTTAGCGGGACGAGTTTGGGTGGAGGGACGCTTTGGGGGTTGTTGAGCCTCTTGACGGATGCTCAGAGCTTTGACGGTGGGTCTTCTGCCCATTTTGACATGATCCGTTTGCACTTCAAACGGTCCCCTCGCGATCTCGCATAGTCATGCAGGTCCAGCGCGTCGGCCCTATGGGAAATGTCTCAATCCACCATCCGACTCGACCCACACTCCGAGTTGTACTCGCTGCTGACGCTGTCTCTGTCCTAGAGATGCTCCTCCTCTCCGAATCCGGCGACAACGCAGCCGTCGACATGCTCGTCGGCGACATCTACGGATCCGACTATTCCAAGATCGGCCTCAAGTCGTCCACAATAGCATCCACATTCGGTAAGGTGTTCCGGAAGGGCCCGAAGAAGAGGTCATTCAAGCAGGAGGATATCGCACGGAGTCTGCTGTACGCGATTAGTAATAATATCGGGCACGTGGCGTGAGTCCGTCACGTCGCGGAAGAAATTGCGGAGGACTCGGCTGATGGGGTGTAGGTATATGAATGCTGCGAAATATGGGTTGGATCGGGTGTTCTTCGGGGGATGTTTTATCAGAGGTGGGACTGATCTACCTGAGCCTGGTCGAGAAAGCTAATGGGGAAAATAGGACACGCCGCAACCATCTCTACCCTCTCATACGCCATTCGGTTCTGGAGCAAAGGGACCATGCGGGCTTGTTTCCTTCGACATGAGGGCTATTTGTCAGTGCTTCATCTTCTTCAGTCGGCAAAAGGCTGATAATATCGTAGGGGAGCAATCGGCGCGTGGATCAAGAACGTCGAGCCGGTCCAGGAGGAGGCGGTTGTCGCGGATAGACATCCGCCGATAGATGGGATCAGCGAGCTGCGGTTGACATAGCATGCACCATTCTAGCATCGAATGCTATCCAAGTGGAACGCCGATAAAGCGTGATGACCCATGGCGGTACTGACCGTACTGACCCTGTCACAACCGGGAAGGTCGAAGGAGCATTACAACAATTCTGGTGGACAACATCTATTAGCGCGCCATTGGATCTCGCTCTAGCTTTGGCGCAACAAGTCAACCGTATGTCTTGCTTGCACCAACTCCTTCACCTATTCATGCTTGAAAGCAGAGCGCCGACCTCCCTGTACAGACGTATCTGGTGGTCTGAATCATACACAAGTCTCAAACATTGCCCGAAAAGTACTCAGGTTTCAACTATGCATACTGGTTCACAAATCCAAACAATTCCTCAAGCCGATGCACAAGCCCTAGCCTTCTCCCTTCAAGATAGACACGCAAACCTGTTCCTACACATCCGTCTGAGGTACCACCGAAATCCCCCAAAGCGGTAAAAGCATTCTGTTCCCTCCGACACTGCTCCCTGCCCTGGGTCATGCTCCATGTTGAGAAAGTGATCTGTAAAGGTGCTGGCCTGAGGCGCAAGGCTTTTGGAGCTGCCCTCACCTCAAGGCGCCTCTCAAGGTCAAACATAGTCCTTAGTCTTCAGTCCACCTCATCGGGTCAGCATAGTTGGTTCTGCAGTGTTTGGGGCGCGGTCGGGTTCATGACCAGCGGTTTGAAGCCGGATGGTGATGATCCATAGAGTTCCTGGTTGAAAAGATGGTCTGAACATCAATATCCCTAGAGACCCTTTGAACGACCTTTTGAGACCATATTGGAGGTTAATTCACAGGCGAGTCAAGAAAATCAATCATCGTGATACTTCCCGATCGGTAATTCTGATCCACGAGATCGTCATCGAAAACCCAAAAGAAAGGTTCACCGAGGTTATCATTCATGAGAATGCATCGAATCACGTTTCTCTTCGGGGTGCAGGACAGCTCGACTGAGCAAGACACATCCCCCTCGCCACATTTCATCGGCATATGACTGCGTCGTGCAAAGGACTTCACCGGCGAATAGGACGCTACCTCAACGAAACCACTTCCAGGAGCCTCTGCAAATTGTCGGTCCGATCACGGTATGAGGATGGGATTGCTGGCAGTCGTGCTGTCAACGCAAAGCACATCCTCCAGTGAAGACCGGTGGCCCAGCTCATTGCCCATACATATAGATGCAGCGGACCTGACGGAATCTTGCCTGATTATCAGCTGGCTGACAGTACCATGGATCTAGCCTCTTACTCCTGGTGCAAGACCCCTACTTCCTTTGTCCAATAAGACAACACTTCATTTCATCCATGTCCATGATATCAGGTAGGGGAGAGTCTCAAAGGAGATCCAGTGCTGGATGCACTCTGGTTTTGATGTTCAGGGATGGAGTGATCTTCAATCCCATAGCAATTGAGGGGCAGTCTTGTCCTTTAACCTGTAGCAGACTACTCTAAGGGGCAAAATATCAACCCCCAATAAGAACAGGATACCAATAGATATGAATGGAAGTGCCCCCCTCGGCTCGTTGGAACTACGTCTCCTAGTCCCTTTGTACCTTCCTTTGTCCTATGAAATGAAAAATCCCTTGTTCTCTGTCTTATGGACTTCCTCAGAAAGACATGACAACCCATGGCCAATGCATCCCTCTCGGAGTGGAACACAAGACCTTTGCCCACCACTAGCACACAGGTTTACGATTCGGCCGTGTCCCTCCCATTTGCTTCTGGTATGCCCATTCATTCCATTTTTTGTATCTCTGGCGGACCGAAAGACATGAGAAAGATCCGATCGGAGTTTTCCCGGGACTATCCGAGATTAAGCGGGTGCTTAATGAAGCGGTGCTTGGTAATCCAGCGTGCTTCTTGTTTCCCCCCCAAGATGACCTGATGGTATATCAACATGTGGCTCCTCGCCATGACTCCAAGCGACTCCCTCCAAGTCCACGGCGAGAACTCATCTTCAGGAGCCTTCATCATGGCTGTAAGTACTCTTCATACAGATCGAGCGCCCGACCGGATTCCTAAACGTAAACGGTAGACTACGGAGTCCATCCCAAGCGCGCAGACGACGGTAGTCGTCGCAAGCGATGTCGAACAGCATGATCAGGTAAAGCACTACACGGTCCATCGTACATTGAGCTCACCACATCTTCACAGCCAGCCCCATTCGTCCTCATCACCGGGGGGACCGGTCATCTCGGTTTCAAAGTCATCGTCGTCGCCCTCGAGCTAGGCTACTCCGTCCGAGCTGCCATCCGCTCACTCTCCAAAACGGCGACAATTTTCGCCATTCCAAGCATCCGATCCCTCAAGCCCGGCCCCAAGCTATCATTCGTCGAGGTGCCCAATATCACCGTTCCCGGAGCTTACGACGACGCCGTTAAGGGTTGCACCTACATCATCCATGTGGCTTCACCGTTACCCCGCGAGACATCTACAGATTACGAAGCAACTCTGATCCAGCCTGCTGTCCAGGGCTCGGTCGGGATGTTGGATTCCGCAACCAAGGTGGATACGGTCAAGCGGGTCGTCTTTACCTCCTCCGCGGTCTCTGCGATCCCATTTGCAGCCTTGGCCGATCCATCTCCTAGAAGCGTCATCAAGGACTCGGATAGAACACCAGATGAGCATGGACCCTTCAGATTTGGGGCTGTTCAGGCATATCATGCGAGCAAGGTCGCGGCTCTTAACGCCTCGGAGGCTTGGATCAGGGAGAAGGAACCCACGATTCGATCTGATCAGTATCATGCCCACATACATCGTCGGTCGAAACGAGCTCATCACCGACTTGTCCGATGTGATGGATGGGACCAATGTCAGAGTGCTCGGCGCCGTCGTGTTGGGCGACATAGACAGGGTAGTCCCGGGTACCACCGTGCTTCTAGAGGACGTCGCGAGAATCCACGTTCTCGTTCTTGATACCGACAAAATACCCGGAAACCAGGCATTCATGGTCAACTCCAACGGCGAGAAGGGCATCGTCTTCAATGACGCTCACGAAATCGTGGCGCGCAGGTTCCCGGATGCAGTCAAGGATGGGATCTTCGAAAACAAAGGGAACCAGCCGACTAAGCATGTCCCGGTCGATTTTCCAGTCGGACGGAACAGGTGTTTGGGGTCAGGTTTGCAGGCTTCGAGGAGCAGGTCGTTAGTGTGGTCGCGCATTACATCGAGTTGGCGAGAGCGAGCAAGGAGGGGACGGGGGAGGAAGACTGCTAAGTACGGCGAGTCAGCACCTCGCCCAGCCTAGACCATCTTATGAGCTTGAAAGGCATTCTCTATATGATGATCCGTCGGCTTCCCGCTTCTCAGCAATCAAGTCCTGCTTCTATTCTGGTGGTATCCATCGATCGCTCTTTGCAGCTGAACTCTTGCCTGGCCCCTCGGTCTCACCCGTGTTCTCGCCTGGCGCTTTAGCCTGCCCCGTCTCCTCCCGATCTTCACTCAGCGTCTCCCGCACTCTCCTCACGTCCCTTTATCCCGACATTCTCTCGCGAGCCTTGTCAGCCGTCGCAGCCGCCTCTCTCGCCCCGAACATAGCGGACGGTGAACGGAATGCAGGCGAGTGAGAGGAAGCCGGGGAGTGCGGCGGGGCCCAGTACATCCCGATGTTCTCGTACAGGCAATCGGTGAACCCAACGGGTCAGACCTTAGCGACACGTCTCGCGGTGCTTAAACTTTGCAGCTTACAACGGGAATGCCGCGCCAAACAATGATCGCACTACCGAGTTTGCTGCGAAGACGGAAGCTACGTACACGGTATAGCTATCGACGAGGTAAGTGAGTACCGCGAGAAAGACGACGACGATCCCGCATCCGAATGGCGCACCAAAGATGATCGGGGATGTTCCCGCCATCGGTCGCCGCGAATCCGGCCAGACCCATGCGTTTGTCCGTCTTGACCTAGTTCCGGTTGATGACCGCGAGCGAAAGTAAGACTGAGCCGGCGACGCCGATCATCACCCCGAGGAAAGCGAGACCGCCCCCGGTATTCCATGCTTTCTCGACTTGGAAGAATATGGGATAACTGCCGAAGCTGAGGTAGAGGATGCCGTGAATGATGGCGGATACAGGTGGAGAGGAGCAGGACAATGCGCTGGAACAACAGGAATTTCCATGGGTGGACCAAGGCGGCCTCTGAACAACGCGCTGATAACGAGCGGCTCCTTGGCGTCACCTCGGGACCGAGAGACGCGACCAGTTACCCGAGTCAGCGATCCCGCAAAAGAGTCGGCTCGTAAGTGTCTGGCGCGAACAGCACGAACATGGGGAAGACCGCCGCGCAAGAGATGGCGAGAAACCCCTCGACCCGGCGCCATCCCGTAGTAAGACCCAAGAAACCCCCACTGATCGCCCATCACACATACTGCAACTCTGCACAGGTCCCGCGACTGTCCTCAAGACAAGCCCCGAAGCACTCGGGGAGACCTTCGAGGTGAACACGATCGGACCTGTGGTCCTATTCCAAGCCATCGTCTCGCTGCGCGAGAGATCAGACCAGGCCGAAAAAGGAGGCATCTTCGTGATCTCCAGCAGTATCCTCGCTTCCATCGCCGCAGCGCCATCGTTCTTGGCCGAGACGGCTGATTCTGTCCGCAAGGCCGGGGTCAACAGAATCATCAAGCGTATCTCTTTTGCACACGAAAAGATCATCGCTCTTGCCGTTCGGTAAGTATCATCACGACTTTCGAAATGCTTAGCAAACATCTCTGTGGTCCCGGAATTGTGAATACCCCATTCGGTCTTGGTCTTCCCGACAGGGTCGATCTCCACATCCAATCGATGGGAGGAATCTCGGTCGAGGATTCGGTCAAAGGCGTGCTGAAGTGCATGGCCAGGATAGGGCCTCGTCTGGAAGTTTCTTCGACTATAATGACCTCAGGCTTCCATGGCGACGTGCTGTTCAGCCTTGTCGCTCCAGATGCATGCTTGCGTTAGATCCCTGGCATCAGCCCATTTCTGAAGATGACCAATTCCAGTCCACTCGTTGCCTTTGATGTGTCATGCATGTTCTGTCGCGGGACGTCTCGTACCGTCTTTCCGATCAAAGGATCCCAGTGCGTGTGATTGATTGTGCTCGACTCGATGCTGTCCGCTTCCTCGTGCCGTCTCTCGAAATCCCTACACCATCCCCACCGCCACTCCATTCTCCTTCCATACCCTCCCATCCTTCATCACGAACCCCACCTTCCTAAACGCCCCCTCATCCTCCCTCGGATCCGTATCAATCCCCACAATATCCGCCGCGCACCCTTCTGCGAACCACCCGAACCGTCTTCCACACCGATCTCCTCCACATGATTCCCATCCCCCTACTGTGCACGCCTCCATCACATCTTCCACCGGGACTCCAGCTTTGATCATCAGCTCCATCTCCCGCGCGTTATCGCCATGCGGGAATGTCCCTGTATCGCCACCACAGGCTAACCGGATTCCCATGTCGTGTGCGCGTTTCAGCTGTTTCAGGATGACACTAAAGCGGTCCGGGGGCTGGAGCTGTTCGGCAACGGAGAGTGTCGGTACAAGAATCACGTTGTGTTGTTTGATCGCCCGCAATCCCTCTTCTCCCGCTCGAGAGCCGTGCTCGATGGTGAGAGCCCCGGCGCGGCACGCAGCGATCACCCCGGTTGTCGTATGTGCATGGGCAGCGACGGGTGCGTTGGCCAGTTCCGCTTCCGCCACGATCGTCTTCATCTCCTCGTCACCGAAAACCAGGTCGTCGGGATTGGGATCAGCGGGCTGGAACTGCACAGAGGGGATGTAGGGATGTTGCTGTTTCGGTGGGAACCGCACTACGTGTCGCAAGGTCAGCTGTTCCTTCCCACAGCTTCTCATCGACGAGGCTACCCACTTATTCGCCGTCGATAATCCGCATAGAACTTGATCACATCCGCACCATGCCCGATCCGTCTTCGTACAGCCTTCCGAATCTCGTCCGGTCCGTCCGCCGCGTCCGCACCTGCCGGCAAACACGTCCCTCCAATACGATTCTCCGTCCGTGGCTCGTATGCTGAGGTGGAGGCTATGACTTTTGTCGCTACGTACAGACGGGGTCCGGGCATGAGTCCTCGGTTGATCGCGTCCCGGACGTTAGCGTCGGCCTCTTTCATCGATTCGGAGCCGAGATCCCTGAGGATGTCAGCGACACTCGCATGATTATGAGTGGGTTTGCGTGTACTCGCCGATACGTCGTGTATCCAGCTAGGAGAGCGACTCGACAGTGATTGACTGCCCGGATGATCCGCTCTACGAAACTCTCATCTCGTTTCTGGTTGACCGAAGGCACCTCACTGGTTCAAAGATAAGTATTGTTACCAATCAAACCGGAGCTCCGGGTTGTCAGACTACTTACTTGTATGGGTGCAGGAATATGTGTGTATGAGCATCCACGAAGCCGGGACACACGACTTTCCCCCGTAAGTCGATGTCCGGTTTCTCGATTGTCGCTGGCAGGGCCTCCTCCCGGTGGATCACGGCGGTGATGAGGCCAGACTCAGGGTCAACTTTGAGAGAAACATCTTTGACGAACTTCTTTGACTTTGGATCGAAGAGCAGGTCGGTATGTACAGTAAACTCGGCCACCATCGAAACCGCTTACTTGGCAGATAATGAGATGGGATCATGGAAGGAAGAACAGAAGATGGGGGCGTAGACATGGGAATCGAGGAGCGGCGGTCGCCGAGGCGGCTAGAACCGCTGATCGCTCCACGCCGCCCATGTGGCGCGCTGCCAACATGCTACTTTTCCCCTATTGGCCATGCTTCCCGACAGCGTTCACCTGCAAGGTCGCAATCGGCCATTTCGCCCGGTAAAGCATATACAGCAAGTGTTCGTAGGTAAAATGAAATCGGCTGTCAGGGGAAGTATGGTCGCCCTGCTCGTCAGAGTGGATAAGGATACCACGGCGGAAAGATTCGGTCAAGGCGGCTGCAATCTTGGTCGCTTCGAGGCATCGTTCGCCCTGACGGGTACCGCTACGCAACGTTGGCAGTACCGGGCCAAGTGGCAGGGAAGGTGGCATAGGATTTCAAAGTGAACGGGTGATGGGAGACTCACGCTTATCGTCGAGCACACGAGATGTGAACTCGTTGACTTCCGTCACGAATGCGTCGTTGAAACGCTCATAATAGGTCGGTCTGAAGAAGCGGTGACCTATCAGCTTTCACGGATCCATGTTCACTCGAGGTCATTACTGAAAGGTAATCGTTAGGTACCGATGACACGGACATCTTTGGATCATGACCAGGTTGACCTGCGGGAATTTCAACGTGATCAGGTTGGGTCAATAGTTTCGGGCACGACCAGTTCCTTGGGGGATCGCGAACTGTGAATGTCGCGGTGCATCTCGTGGTAGTAGTCAGTGAGGGTAGTCCCATGTCGTAGCGAAACAACCGGAATGAATCCATTAATTCGGGTTTGAAAGGGTGGACAGATCTCTCTTCCCTTGGCCCCCGTGCCTCATGGATCGTGGGCGAAGCCTTAGACGCCGACCAGCTTCTTATCGAAGGTTCTCTCATCATCGACATCACAAGATTTCATCTCATCCCATCATCAAGGCCTTGCTCGATGTGGCGGCGATATGATATAGGCACCCCATCTCTTTCTCGATTTTGCTTCCGAGAATCAACCTCGGCCATTCTCCGCTGAGGAACCCAAGATCTTTTCGTTAAATCAAGCCTCAGCCCCTCCACTTCCCAGCACATTCGATGAATCGAGCAACAGGACCATTGCCGATGGCGTTCTCTCAGCTCTGCCCGATGTTTTTCATCGGGTCATCTTCCGTCTCTTGTCCACGGACGGGAGCCGGGGTCCGAGGCCTTTCACGAGCTCAACCTATCCCCATATCGCGGATCCTATCAATCCTGAATTCGATCCGCAGGAAATACATTCGTGTTTACTGACGATCCGGTTTCAATACCTAATTCATCTCCTTCGGCCTTGACCAAGGATCGCAAGTCAGCGGGAAAGCAATCGTGGTCCGACCTCGCCCATGTCATCATCGTCCCTATCGTTATGGGATACGCCCCAACTCCCCGCCCAAAACATCGCTGCTGACAATGAATTGGAAACATGTCCGACCGGTGCCGAATGTCACTACACGACCTGGCCATACACAAGTCTATCCGCATCACCCTAGTCGTCGGTCCGAAACTCGACGACGAGCTCTCCTCACCAAACTCTGAGCACGTCCATACCGGTCAATGGCCTGTCATCACCCGGATTAGATCTCGTCAAGGTGGTCAGTGACGATGGGGTCAACAGGTCCAGCTGCGTACATCGAAGCCGTCCCAAGCTACGTTGAGAAGTCACTCAAAGGACGACCCTAAACTGGTCATCTACGATGTGTGATACAGTTTAGGCGTTCTGGGCAGGCTGAGCAGAGCAAAGCAATTCCTTGGGTTCATACCCGAGACGGTCTCCAGCCTGGTCAGAAGAGCACTCTCTACCAAATCCATCGATCCTCGGATTTTTCCCCATCAACGCCGCTGCCTTTTACTAGTCAGTCGAATCCCTTCCGTCCTGCTCGCACCCGGACGACCCGGCTTCCTCGCCACGCCCGAGCATGGTGGGATATGACGTATCAACAAGGAGAAGGTCGACGACGGAAGTAGCAAAAGGAGATGGATGAGGCTCAAAAGGTCCGTACCTGGATTGAACGGGAATGCACAAGTGTGTCTGGTGCCACATTGGCAAGTGCTTGCTCATGATGCCGTGCGCTCCTTTCGTGGTCAGTGGGATTGTTTAAACGCGCGTAGATCAGCAGGTGAGCTCTGAACAGTCTCATTGCGGAAGGAACAGCGCTGGCGAAGTGAGTCGATGCGCAGCCCGGACCATCAAGTGCTGATTTAGCAGGCTATCCTCTCGGGTATACATACCTCTTGTGACAATCCCCTTTCGCGGCGGACCAGCCACACAATTCAGCGCAGCGTGAGCCATCTATATCGCTCTCATGACTCTGTTGATCCATGCCAACAATGGAGCTTGTCCACGGTGTTGCGATCGAGCTCGTTCAGATCAAGACCCTCAAGGACGTCTCCTCCCCCACAAAGCTTCATCGCGGCGTCGAGGTGATCGGGCACTGAAAAGGCGATCAAAGAGGGGACGAAACGCGGTGTGGGCTGGAGTGAAGGTCAAGGAGGGTGATGTGATGCAGGAGAGCTTGAGGAGGTCGAGGGGGAAGTAGCATTCCAGATGGACTCGGGGGAGCCGAGGGAAGACGATGGAAGGTCTAGCGCGGTATTTATGAAGCGATGCACGAGTCCGACTCAATCGCGATCCTCCTGGAACTCTGTGCCCAGTCAGCGAGAGGATTGCAAGACATGATCAGTGCCGGATCAATCGCTTCAACGTTTGATAGTAATGCCCCTTTGAGTGATCCCGAGATGAGCCTGGGTTTGAAGGGATTGATGGCCTCCTTTCGCTTCGTCCAGGCTCAAAGTCCGTTCGTTCCCAAAGCCCAGCAAAGTCCATTCATCCAACCTCGCCTGGAACCCCGGTCGTCTATCGGCCCTAGCCCCGGCTCTTCACCCGTCCCCTACATCACTATCGTCCTCTCCGTCACCCCGGTGGGCCTCTTCGACCCTGTCATCCCCGTCGTCCCCGACTCCATCGTCTCTGCAGTCCTGGCTGTCTCTGAAGTCCTCGCCGTCTCCGCCGTCTTCGCCGTCCGCATTGTGGCTGCCGTCTTTGTCGTCGCCGCCGTCTTTGTCGACCTGATCGAAGGAGCCGCCGCCCCTTTCGGATTAACCACCACCACCTGAACAATCCCCTTGACCAACTCGCTCATCTTGGTATCCAACGCCGACCTCTCCACCTCCCTCTGTTTCTCAGCCTCCACAGCCGCTTTCCTCTCTCGATCCAACTTCTCCCTCTGTTCCAACCAGCTCTCCATCTTACTCTTCCACCCTTCCCTCTCCGTCCTCAACGAATTCCGCTCCTCCGTCATCTTCTTCAACTGTCCCTCGAGGTCCTTGATCCGTTTGCTGAGTCGAGTCTCCACCTCCTCGTTCCGCTTATTCAATTCAATCCTCACCCTCTCCTCGACAGCCGTCTCAGCATCAGCTTTATCGAGCCTCGCGACCTCCTTCTCCGACTCCCTCGCCTCTCGGGACTCCTGCAACTCGACGAGAGTCTCTTCACGCTGTCGTTTGGCCTCGGCCACGGTGTCTTCGTAACGGGCCAGGGCATCTTGCGCCGCGTCACGCTCTCGAACGAGGATGGGGTAATCGTCGTACACTTCAAGGAGACGTTGGATCCCGATGGGTGGGGCTTTGGGGGGCACTTTGGAGGGCCGGAGATAGGACATGATCGGTGACGGGAGGCTTGGCTGGGGGGACGGGGGAGTATGAGGGTGTTGCCCTGTTCTGAAGCTCGTTCAGGACCGATGGGGAAGGAGGTGATATGCGGATCAAATGGTATGGCTTGTCAGATAGCAGTGAATTGTGTCGAGGACATATTCCCAATCGCGGATGATCGTTTGAGGAAAACAGCCGAAGATAGGAATTTATTTGTTGACGCCACCCGGGAAGGAATCCAGGAACCACCGAAATGACGTCATGCTTTGTCTGTTGAAGTCGGCGAGTCAATCAAATAGAAAGTTGGCACCATCCCCTCCCTTTGGCTCGCCCTTTCTAACAGCTCGTAGGTTGTTGCTCTGGCGGCTTTGATGGACGAGAATAACGTCAGCGACAACGATGCCGATGACGAGGACAACGTAGAGGATGCTCACGGTGTCTCCCTTGGTCCCCACCTGTCAGATAGCCAAGCATCAAGCCTCCCAAGCCTGCCACCCTCCCTACGGGCTGGATCGCTACCACCATCCACCCAAGCCTCGCAAATGCCCTCTACTTGCGGATCCGAGCATAGTAAGCCCCCAAGCACGGGTGTAGACGCCCATGGGGAGGTATTGGCTGACAGGGGTCCCTTGGAGCGACGTAGGGGAGGGACGGGAGGGTCTGGTTCGCTGGGAGGGATGGATGGCTTGGAGGGCATGTGTGAAGGGTGGGAGGAGTCGGAGCAGGAGTAAAAGCTCGAGCAGAGGGACTACATGAGGCGTAAGCTCGATCTCCAAGAGCAGCCTATGCAAGTTGCGCGCAGAGAGGCTAAAGACAGGCGGAGGAAGGATAAAGGGGAGATGCCGCTCGCCTGGAGAAGAAGAGATCAGAGAAGAGGCTAGGGAACGCATGAAGCACGACGCTAGCCTGACCTATGACGAGGCAGTCAGCGAGGCAAAGCACGAGCTTGGAAGTGTGAATAGTGATAGCGAAAGCGATGTATGAGACGCACCAGAGCTCCAAGGTATCCAAGTGCCATTCTTCTCCATCTAACTCGAGCATCCTATCAATCAATGCCTCCCGCCCGGGCTGTGAGATGACTTCATCTGCATCTCCTTGGTCGGCATGCGTTTGAGCGGGCTGCATGTCCCTTGCGTCGAGTTCCAGAGGGTGGATTTTGAGAAAGAGGTTATGGAGGACGACGGCGGCGACGATGAATGCGTGCGTTCGGGCTTGATCGCGGCGGCTGCGGAGATGTTGACCAAGCGACCGGAGGGCGGGGAAGCGGCTCTTGAGTAACCAAATGTCTGCTCCACCTTGACACGCATGGGGGGCAGCCTTCATGTCGAAGTAGGCCGCTTGACCGCAAAGGACGCTCTGTCGGGCCGATTTGGTGAACATGGAGACGCAAAGCTCGGTAGCGGTGAACCCAGAGTCTGCCAAGACGTACTGAGAAGGGCTGAAATACTGACGATGCTCGGTAAAGACGTTCATAAAGAGTTGAACTCGATGATCGCTTGACAACGCTGGGTGATCCGAATTGTATGTAGCGAATGCGCAATCGCAGTCCACAATCGCGACAAATAGTAAGCCGGACTTGTTCTTCCAGTTGTGGAACGCCCTGGCGTCTTCTCTAGCGGGCTGGGCTCTGAGGTTGACTTGGCAGCCATCCATCAGACCGATGCAGTCGGGGATGCCGTAGTTGCGCTCGAATTGCTCTTTGATGATGGATCGCTGGATGGCGGTAGGCCAGGGGATGAACTTTGAGGCCCTGCGGAGGATTGCTTTGAGGGCTCGGTCTGTCCATAGGTGTACTTCACCAACTACAAACGCTATAAGCTCGGACAGAGGGAGCGGAAGTGAGACGTACATGAGACGCAAAATCAGAAAGAAAGCTGCCTAACGTCCGTCTGATGGGCGAGCCGGTAGAGTGAGAGACCAAGCTGGTAGAGTGGAGCGGCTTGTGGGTTGCTTCCGCGAGATATGAAGACTTGACCGTTCTCAAAGAGACGAACAAAGTTGCGTAGTTCGTCTGGGTACAAGCGGAAGGGGTGATAGTGCTCCAGCCCCTCGAGATCGAAGAGGGAAGTGTTGATACGATGGGAACGGTAGTCTTCTCCCACGCCCAGGGAAGCGCTCGAAGTAGCGGTAGCGTCGGATCATAGAGCAATATCGGAGGAGACGGATGCAGCGGCGGACGGACATCAAGCGGTAATGCGTAGCGATCAGTCCAAAAGGATCGTCGTCGGTCACTACCACTTTGCATCTCTGCATACGCATTAACCTGCCCCTCTTGTTTCACCTAAAGCGAGTCATTATGGCTTTCGGTCTGCTGATGCAGCGATCCCCCAGGCGCCGTATGAGCCGGCCCATCCTGCTTCCTCGGCGTCTTCAAACTCCCTCCCATCCCCTCACTTCCACCGATCCGGTCCTCCGCCGAACCCGCTCCTTTAAGTCCCGTAGAGGTGTTGGTGGTGGAATTTCCAGCGGGTGCGGTGTTGATGTTTGAGGCTAGGTTGCCGGGGTGAGCCTGGTCAATGAAATCAGCTGACACCCTAGGTACCAGATAAAATGGATTGAGGCTGGATGGGACGGATGATATCGGGAGAGACTCACATCATTGGCAGCATTCGAAGCAGTGTTTTTGACATCGGAAGACTCGGCTTTGGGGTCGGTCTGGACGTTCTGTTTGTCGGCCATGTCGAGTCTACGCCGTCAGAACAATCATCGACTGTCGTATGGGGGCGAGACGCCGTTTGCTCACGAGTGCTTGTGGTTTTTTTGGGTTGTCCAATAAGATCAATATCGCGATCCCCGCGATATTGGCCGAAGTCGGGTCGGTGAGCGTCATCCCTGTTGAAAGGCGTACAATATTGGGCGCCTATCCAGCTAGGTGGCAGGCCTAGTTGGCAGCTTCCCTCGGACATTCAAACATCACAAGGTGGCTGCCAACAATTCCGAAGTCATGTCACGTGACATCAGATCGCCACGCTCCGCTGGGATTTTCCAAAGGACACCGGCAACCACCCGACTTCCCGCACACGCCATGTCAATCAACAGCTCGACCACCTCCTCCCAAGTTCCTTCGGACCCTGCCAGAGGAAAAAGCCAAGTCGGTCAGACCGATACGCAACCAGCCTCGGGAACCCTCGAGAGTCCAGCTGCCGGTGTTGGAAGCAAAGACGTACGTTCATCCGCAAATGCTCCGAGAGTTGATGGAGCTAAGGTTGGCAATTTCCATTACAGGCTCAGCAGTCGACAAAAGGCGAAGGGGACGTCGAGAGCGGGTTCGTGAACAGTTCGAGCGCAAAGAATGTGGTGAAGGAAGCTCTCGGCAAATGATGCGTCGGATTCGTGGGATTGAGGGGTGAGATGGAGTGACGGGGCGGGATCACGAGAGCGAGAGGCTTGCTTTCCCTCGTATGTAAGGAAAGGGATGATATCCGAATACCCACCTTGGCGGATTCTGACGATTTCTCTGA
>JAABUW010006049.1_pt1 | contig 15398 bp, 18 predicted proteins | sample 5560081 | NCBI WGS metagenome assembly JAABUW01 (sample SAMN10711882, study PRJNA513363) | rock metagenome | isolation source: Antarctica rocks | place: Antarctica: Victoria Land, Knobhead sud | reverse complement strand
GGCTCAACCTGCCAACCAGGGTAGATATTGGGGGGTCATTCCGTTGTCTGCCGCGCGGAGAGCTGGATCGAGATGCACCGGCTGAGATATTCTCGGATAGCAATCGTTGCGAGATGGAGCCTATTGGAGCCGCATCACGAGCCCTTGTAGGTGAAGTGCGTTTCGAGTCTTCGGACTTCCGAGATGGAATAGGATTTCCCGCTAGAGCGCTGTCGATCTCTTCCCCAACCTTGAAGACATGTCGGCGCTCAGCCAGATACGTGTCAAAGTCGAGGATATCTCTTCGAAAGACCTCTACTTGATCGAGGAGAGAATGGAAGACAGAAAATACAGGTGAAGACAACTCAGAGGTCGGATCTTCATGGCGAGGATCTAAGGCGCGGTTGTTGGTAGCTCTGTCATCATCGGAAGCGCTGGTATTCTGGTCCTCTAGCTTTGTCTCCTGGTCTAAATCACTGCTCAAGGGTTTTCGTGTGCTAGGGCAGTTAGTCTTGCCAGTGTTGCTAGAGTTTGTTATGAGCCAGCCCTCTAGGCGGGTGTAACCACATGACGCATATGTGGAAAAAGCCTGTGTTAAACTGAGATTTGTCTCGATGTCATTGTGCAGAAAACTTGTGAATAATAACAGAAGTGTTCCCAATAGTGCATCCTCAGGCGAAATAGTATGTGCCTGCACTAAATGTGATTTCCCCCAGGGGTCTTTCGTCGTTGATTGCATGGTAAGCGTTTCCATATTAGGGAGAGCGAGCAATTGTAAGGAACATGAATGAGACTCGAGAAGGCTATGTGCGTCTTGCAAATGTGTTTCATAGGCCATTTCCAGGTCATCGGAAGGAGCAAGATCCTCCGCTAGCGACAAAAGGTAATCTAGGCCCCGATCATGGGCCCCGACTGTACGCTTAGCACTCAAATTTCTAGTTTGAACCTTGATCAGCGTGGACAGGGCACGCTGGTGATGATTGCGTAAGATGACAGAGATCAACCGAAGAGTTGCGGTCACTGTTTGCTGGTTACGACTCTGAAGACTCGTGAGTATCAAATCAACCAAAGTAAACAAGTTCGGTGAAGGCTTCTCATCGCCAGTGGCCAAGGTATTGACAAGTATTTCGGACTTACGTCGCCTCACAAGCGTAGTGGGTCTTGCCTTCGACAAGTCTTCAGGTGGTCCTTTAGGCAGGGCAAAGAGATAGTGTAATATGAGATGAGTAAGTTCCGGATGATCGATCGATTCGAGTATGCATCGGAGGTAACTCAAGACTGCAACGGCCGAGCCGCCATCAACGTCTGACGATTCCATCAGGGAAGGGTACCTGGAGGTAGTGAGCAGGAACGACAACGACAGTCGATAGACTACGACCTACAACAATTGCTGTAGAAACAGGTGTTCGAAATGGTCAAGCAGACTTTGTTTCACATCGTTCGAGGTACAATGCTCCAAGATATCTTGCCAGAAAACTAAATATGACAAGAAGGTTGCAAGGTGCGCTTGGAACTCTTCCGAATTTGACATTTCTGTGCCTGGAGGAGGTTGAGGGCGAGCGACATCCGAGAAAGCCACTACCGCAGGGATTGACTCTTTGGGAAACGATAAGACAAGCTTCCTACAAAACTCAGTTATGTAGCTTGTAATCAAAACGAGAGAGGAGTACCTGCTAAGTTGGCTATATAACGCTCCTAGTCCACTTGCCATTAACATCGCCAGATCACTCTCTATGATCCATCTTTCTAAAGCCTCTGAATGTGTAGCGGTTTCGATAATATAGAGTAGTCCAGCCCTCGCAAAGTCCCCAACTTTGCCTTCGTGATGCACATAGTCAAGGAGCAAGTAGAACAAGGGAAACTCCTGCTTGTGTGCCCTTGAACTGGATCCGATCTCAGGGCCCTCAGACGCGACATCTTCCGGATCGAGGGTGCTGGGTCTGAACCAAGTCGGCAGAACTTTCGGTTGCAGTCTTACCTTTGCCGCGATCCCGAACAGAAGTTCAACCATGCTGCCCTCGGTCTCCACCAGAAGTGGGATAGACACCGATATTGCATTGACGAAAGCTATCAATGCATCTGCGAAGCGTGGATCTTCGAGGAAACTACTCTCTTCGTTTTCGACAAGTATATTCGACAATTCAAGGGTCTCACGAATGATGCTCTCATTGTGAGATGTGGATGCCATTTTTGTCACAACAGTATAGGTTCGCGAGACCGCGAGGTATTCGATGCAGACATGAGGTGCAAGCGCCTGGACCTCATATTCCAGCATACGCTTGAGGCCTTTAATACATGTGCGAACGTTTTCGGCGGTAGTAGGATCGCTGGATAGAGGTTTCTTTGTACGCCATAATTGCTGCCCGACATTTAGAAAATCGCCAAGTGGACTCATTGAGGGTTTACCAAAAGCTGATCATTGATCCGTTTGAAGCGGGCCAAACGTTGCTGAGGATCATTGAAATATGCTTGCTTGGTTGAAGGCGATGCGCCAGTTCCTCCGATCAAGCGGGACCACTGCAGAGGTAGATATTAGTAGCTAGACCAGCAGTTGGAGATACCTAAGAAGGTGCGTACCAAATCCATAACCCTTCTCGCATGTTGATATTCGAAAATTATGCACGCAGATAGATTACCACGTCCAAAACCGCGTCACGCGTTTCCTTAGGTAAGAATGACGCAGAGTGCTTGATTCCATCTAGTAACCTACATATTACGATCACATACCATCTCTTTGACTGCTACAGCTGAAGCTTTATATGGGAGGTAGATAGACTGTCACTCTTGCTGAAGGCCCTTGAATTGATCTTCACACTCTTAGAAGACGATGTTCCTTGACACGCGCTCTGCATCGTACCCAGGGGTTGAATATAGTTCTATTAGGAAGCTCCACGAGCATCAAACGATGGGTCGTAGGAATCCGGTTGCCTACTTTGGTAAGGAAGGGATATTCTACATGTTTAATAACAATTTGATACTTGCCCCTTTATGTGGAATAAGCAGCGGAGACTTCCAGCAACACACAGGCTTGCACTAGATCTTCTTGAAATCTATCAATCGATGCCCGGAAGATTGACAAATGACTTGATATGCGCAGCCTTGGCGTACTTCGTGATAGCCTCTTCAATATATATTCCCCCCCCCTAATGCCATTCTTTCCGTTCTTGCCTGTAGAATGCATTGTATCATAGAATTGGGTACGAACATTGTTGTCCTAACGCACTCGGAATGCAACTGTAGCCTGTGATATTCGACAGAGGAATGCGATTTTGTAATATAGAGAGGAAATCGTCATACGTGCCATTGGTGTATCTTGGTCAATGCTTTGGACAGACTCTGCTGGCAGTGGTTCTATATATGTGACATGCTTCTTGGGAGGAAATGTGGTCAAATTCTGCGTAGCGCAGAATGGATTTATGCATTTGAGCGGGATGTCTGTTGCGCTCCTAGTAGTGGGAGAAGAGAAGAAGGGGGGGGAAGCTTAGGTAGGTGGAAAGTGAGGGAGGTGGTTGAGGGTAGAGGATGGGGAGGGAGGTAAAGGAGATAGAGGATGATGGATCGTGTCGGCTGTCGAAAACAGTGGAGTGTGGGTAACTCTGGAAAAGACAAAGGACCAACGGTTCATAGAAAGAGGATGAAGGTGACGTTTCAGGGTTAAAAGTCCAACGTAGCACCGTCTCAAAATTGAACATGATGTCCGCTTCGATAATGCGTAGGCCGATTTCCGGCGCCAACTCCGCCTTATCTCCCACACATCTCCATTCCTCCTGCCACTCCACCCACCCCAAACATCACACCACCACCCCCACGCCCAACCTCTCCAATCTCGCCTGCGTAGCTTCTACAAGCGCCGACCTGCGCCTTAAGTTAGCTCATAGATCACACCTCACCCCCTCATCAACAATATCACAAGCGCCAAAAAGGGGAGAGGGAAGCTTACTCTCGTTCCAACAAACCCATCACTTGCTCGACCTTAGCTTTTCGCAATTCAGGCGGGACCCTGGGATCAGCATCAGGGTTCGAGTCGCTGGAGTCTTGGGCGTCCTGGGCGTGGGAGAGGAGGTCCATGAGGAGGTGTTTGGCTTCGTTGTAGCGTTGCCAAGGGGGTGGTGGGTGCTGCCCATCTCGCCGGTCGCCGTTTTGGCTCTGGTCTTCCTTTCCGTCCTCATTCTCGTCACTTTCACTTTTGGGCTCTAACAGAGATGTTTTCAGCTTGTCAATTTCGGCCACCCACGCCTGCTCCCTCTCGCTTAGATCCTTGCCGCCAATCTTCGCAGACTTTTTCCTCGTCTCCTCGTACCTCGCCAGCAGTTCTTTCTGTCTCTCCCTTGCCATGTCCAGTCTCTCGCTAAGCACAACCTTACCCTTCTTGTCTCCGCTGCCCTCATAACCATCGGCGTCCTCTCCCAACACCTGATCAATCCGATCGGAGGTTTCTTTCACCCGTTTGATTTGTTCACGGAACTCAATTTGCAATCGCTCGCAGCGGCGGAACAGATCTGCGGCTGCTAGGCCTAGTCGGTGCGTTTCTTGGCTGAGAATTCGATGGGCTTCGGTCATTAGGTCGAGCGTGGCGTGGGAGAGGCGGATTTCCTCCTTCATGGTTTTCTTGTGGCGGCTTTGTACATGTTTGTCGAGAAAGTTTGTTAATGATGATTCTTGCCAGAAGGAAGCCGGAGGTTGATATGCAGATCTTGCGGGGCCAATGGCTAAAAGATTCGCTTCTTCGTCGTAGAAGGATTCAGCGTCGTCATCTAAAGCTTTGATGAGTCGCACATCTGGTATATCAAGTGTTGCCGCTTGGGGCTGTCCGTCTACTGTGGTTAGAAGGAAGTAGCCAAGATCTGAGTCTTGGAATACCACACAGGCTGTTGTACCTATGTCCATACTAGGTGGCTGGTCTTTCTTGAATAAGAGCATTCGTTCTTGAAGTGTTCCGGGTCCATTCCTGAAGACGTCGATTCGGAATGGGGTGCCAACGCCGCTGCCTTGGAGTTCGTTCTCGATGGTCTGCAACCAGGGGTTCAGCGCAAAAAAAAAGACTGCTCTGCTGTTATTAGTGAAAAAAGAGTAGCGCGAAGATGGGTCAGAGCTGAACGTAGGCCATTCAGCATAGTCGATCTCGCTAGCATCTAGTGTCTCTAAAGCTTCAAGCACTATCAGGTAAGGATTTTCCGATAGAGACATCACGTGAGAAGGCTATGTCGATGTAACGTAAAGCTGTTAGCTGAAAGTACAGATATAAATTTTCAAACATGTAGCCCAAGGTTCGAAATATAGGTCACTCACCCTTTTGCGAGGTAGCCATTGCCCCTCTACCCCTTCCAGATCTAGACACAAATAGACCCTACCGCTTCTGGTCATAAGACAGACGACGGATGCGGATAGACCAGTGTCGTCAATCAGATCCAGCTCAGAATCTAGGTCTTCGCCAACCATAAGCTCCTCTGCATCAACCTTTGCTGCAATAACGTGAATATCAGACAATTCCAGCTCTTCTTCCATATTCCCAGGGAGCAGTTGGAATGGCCCTTGCAATGCAGGAGTTGGCCCTGGATGTGCCGGGCGACTGTAGAATTCAGAATCTGCAGAAAATTCTGTGGGCCCTGGGAGGAGACTTGGGATTTGACCGTCAATTTCGGCAATCCACCGATATTGCTCGTCGTCCTGTCTCGTGTCTCCAACTGCTGCTGAGTCTTCTTTTGCTAGATAGGAGGCTTTTGATACAATGGCAGTCGAGAGCGATGGCAACAGAGTAGGCGAAGGCTGCCACTTTGAAGGAAGAAGAGGACACAAAGCATATATATCACCCTCTTTCATGGCTACCCACAGTGTCATCGCGGACCATGCAGACTCTCCACTAGACCCAGTCCCTCCAAAGCAGGCTGATGCAACATCCATACCGATATCATCGGTAGAGAAACCTCTATTCCTACCGATTCTATATGGAGTTGTATCATCTTCTTGTGAAGACGCCAAGGAAAGTTTCTTCAAATCTATAGCAAGCGAAGGGCTGTCGAAGGACCATCGGTTCGTCCGGTCCAGTTCCCACACACGTACCGCAGCATCTGCAGTAACAGTGACCAGACAACTCCCAGCCACACCACAAGGATGCCAGAGAACGCTCGCCACTGGCGGTTGCGACAAAACATGAGTGGTGGGGCCAATCGTATGAGTCTTGAGTCGTATGGGTTCCGAGTTTGTCTGACCGAGATGGGAAGGATCAGGAAGAACAGCAACGTGAACGGTGTGAGAAGTCACAATGGCAAGAAGCTGCCCATTTGGAGAGGTTTTGAGCTGTCTGATTTGCTCATTCACACCAACTTTGAGAACCTATAATGTTCGGTCATTAGATTATCAGGTATGTAATCCATAACAGGAGCCTATACCCTGTAGCTGCGTTTAGTCAAGAGATCTTGCTCCAACGCTGGTGACCCGCTTCTTTCGCTGTCCTCGTTTGGATATGTCTTGCTTTTCTGCTGCTCCTCCCAATCGTCTCTCAGCATGCAGAGCTCAGTCCATCGAATCTCGTTGTCTATTACCACGAAGATCTCTATGCCTCTCGTCGCTATGGTTCTTTTAGGCCCTCCATATATGTCTCCAGTGGTCCCTCCATTCTGTCGTGCTTTTGGCCCCTGCCCATCTACACCTCTAGAATTCGGTCTGCTGTGTGACGAAGTAAAGATCTGGAACCCTGGGGAGGGCCTGGATAGCCAAGAAGGTGTGTAGCTAATGATCTTCGGCATTGTTGAGCAGCTAGTCCATGACGCCAAAGCCGTATGAATCTAGTAATCAATCCTGGAAGATGTGAGCATGAGGTCCAAGTATGTTAAATATCGTCGCAAACACGCGCTGGGAAGCGCGCCGTTATGTAGTAAATTTATGCCGGCAACTTTAAGCGAGCTGCAGCTCAAAGCTTCAACAAGCGTCTCCCCGCAACAAGTTACACAAACAATCAAGCTCTTTCTGCAACAATGCCCGCAGCTACGCGGAACACAGTGGATAGGCTTGATAAGCCCAGTGCTTACTATCTAGGTAGAGTGAGTCACTACTTGCCAGTCTTTCAGTTCCTCAGTGCAACCGTAAACAGCGCTGACCAGGAGCGGAGTAAAGCAGAACAAGAAGCGAAAATATGGTAGAGATCGAGATGATGAAGATGAACGAGACAGAACGCCTGAGGAACCAGAAGATCCTTTGAAAGACGCCACAACACTTTACGTGGGAAACCTGTTCGTTAAGCCAATCCACATAGGATAATGTCCGGACCAGATCGCTAATGTACCATAGTTCATTCTATACAACAGAGGAGCAAATCCATGAACTTTTTGCAAAGTAGGTTTTCTTTCTCCCATACCACGGTTTTGAGCTTATTATTGAATGTAGATGTGGTGAGATTAAGAGGCTCGTCATGGGCCTGAATCGGAACGACAAAACCCCCTGTGGGTTTTGTTTTGTGGAATACTACACGCATCAAGATGCTTTGGATTGCATGAAGTATATTGGCGGAACAAAATTAGACGAACGAATAATACGGACTGACCTAGATCCTGGTTTTCAAGAAGGACGCCAGTATGGGTACGTTTTCCCCTTTGCCCAAAGCCTAGAAGCTGCTGAGGTAGCGTAATTAACTCTGTTCACAGACGAGGAAAGTCCGGTGGCCAGGTTCGTGACGAGTACAGAGAGGACTTCGATCTAGGGCGAGGTGGCCCTGGCGCTGCACAACGTCGGGCGGAGGCGATGGAGGCGGAGCGCAGGAAGGAGGAAGATGAATATGGCAGGGGAAGGTAGGGACGATACATCTCCACCGACTTTAAAATTTGACACTGGAGCGGGCGTTTGGCGAATCAATGTGCCTTTCAAGTGCAACATTCGAGCGTACGTTCTGTACAACAACCATGACTTTGGGCATTTCAGGCTTTCCAGTCCACAACTCGGGCAGCTGTGGAGAGTACTGAAGGCTCTCAAGCTGTTCTGTTCTGATCTCTATTCTGGACGACCTGTTGCACCTGATCTAACCACCAGATATGGATCCTTGCATCTTCGGTGAGCTCAGGGTGAAAGCTGGTGCCAAAAACGTTGCCTTGCCTGACGGCAATAATATCTCCTACCTCCTTATCCAAACCGGCCAAAGAAACCTCTTCTATCAGCCTCCGACTTCTTCCTGGCAACCTTGCCATTATCTCGACGGATCGATCAGTATGGGATTCCTTCTGCGCCGGTGCAATTACTGCGTCCTCACGAGCGCCTTCCTCTACCTGTTCTCCTCGAGTTACGGGCAGAATCTTCTCCACCACCGGCGCTCGTATGAATATTCCATTGAAAGGCTTAGCCTTGCTTGACCTATCTTCGACGGGCAAGAACGGGAGATCCATCTCCGCCTCGAAGCTCTCAGTCTGCCTTCCAAAATGATTCCGATTTACTCTCACGTCCAACCCACCAATGAGATCCTGCCCGCCTTTCTTTGTTCGATTGGCGGACTCGGCGAGTAATATGAGCCCTGCGCAGGTGCCCCATGTTGGCTTTCGATTTACCCTGGTGCCATAGTTTTAGCCTCTATCGGAGCACAACTCGCAAAAATGAAGGCTATACTTGACGAAGTCTCGCAGAGGGTCCAAAAGGTTGGAGCGAGCTGCGACTAGCGAGACTGTGGTGCTCTCTCCGCCCGGAATGATCAGAGCATCACATATTGCGAGCTCACCCGGTGTGCGGACTTCGATGAAATTCCATTCTAGATTCTCCTGTAGCGGTAAATGTTCGGAGGCTTGGTGCAGCAATTTGATATGCTCACTAAATGCACCTTGTAGGGCCAGTACACCTACCGTGATGTTGGTTGTCATTTCATGTAGGCATACTCGTGTTGTAGAGTCACAAAAATAAAATGTTCTCGCATGCGTCATATCGCGCCGGGAGTCTGCCGACCACTCCACTCCGCTCCAGGGAGTTACTCCGCAACCCTCCACGCAGGAGTTGTTCCATTGTCATAGGCCGCAATGCATAGTTCTGCAACCATTGCCTTGAGCGTTAGAGAGTCGTATCGCCAAACGGTATGGCATACGTACAAAAAGGATTGAAGAACATCCTGCAGAAGTACCCCAATGACGTGGTCCTCCTTTCCGCTCTCCGAACCCCAGTAACACGAGCATACAAAGGTGGGCTCCGAAATGCCTACACAGAGCAGATGCTCGCGGCAGTGCGTCAATCAGCCCAATCGTGATACCAAGATACTAAAACCCATGCGCAGGTTCTGAAAGCCACCGTCTCCAGAAACCCCAATCTCGACCCCGCAAGCGTCCACGATGTCGCTGTCGGCACCGTTCTCTCTGAGCTCGGCGGCTCGAAAGCCGCTCGTATGGCGCTGAATCATGTGGGTTATCCCAGCACAACATCGCTCTACACCGTCAATCGCGCATGCTCCTCTAGTTTGCAAGTTATCACGACTATTGCAGATGCTATTGCTATGGGAAGAATAGATGTAGGCATTGGAGCGGGGATGGAGAGTATGTCGCGTAATTACGGTTCTAAAGCCGTGCCTAGGGTGCTGTGGCCCGAGTTAAGAAATTCGCCTGTCAAGGATGCGAGAGACTGTACAATGGCCATGGGATTGACCAGCGAGAATGTGGCGGAGCGGTATGGTGTCTCGCGCAAGGACCAAGACGCGTTCGCAGCAGCAAGTCACGCCAAAGCTTCAAGGGCGCAAAAGGAGGGGCTGTTCGACAGTGAAATCGTCCCCATGACGGTGGAAAACCCCATTGAAGAATCAGCCGTTGACAAATCCGAGTCACGGACCGAAACCGTCGAGGTATCCAAAGACGACGGAATAAGACACAACGTCTCTGCGGAGAGAATGGCCACCCTAAAACCCGTCTTCAAAGAAACCGGCTCCTCAACCGCCGGCAACTCCTCCCAAGTCTCCGACGGCGCAGCCGCAGCGCTGATGATGCGTCGCAGCACAGCCGAAGCCTTCGGTCTGCGCACCAGCATCATCGGCAAATGGGTCGGCTCCCAAACCGTAGGGGTCGCGCCGGACGAAATGGGCATCGGTCCCGCCGTCGCCATCCCCAAGCTCCTGGATTCGCTCGAACTCCAGACTAGCGACGTTGGTATCTGGGAAATCAACGAGGCGTTTGCCAGCCAGGCTGTGTATTGTATCCGGAAACTAGGCCTGGATATGGACAAGGTGAATCCGAAGGGCGGAGCGATTGCGCTGGGGCATCCGTTGGGGGCTACGGGGGCGCGACAGCTGGCGACGCTGTTGCCGGAGATGGAGAGGAGGGGGGAGGAGGTCGGGGTCGTGGGTATGTGTGTGGGGACAGGGATGGGGATGGCGGGGTTGGTGGTTAGGGAGTGATGTAGGTGTGCTGAGGGTGGTTAGTGAGGTATATAGTTCTCTGTTGTACCACGTCTGTAGTCTGATGTCTGTCCAGAGAGAGTCAATTCTTGCCAAACTACATTCTGCCATTTCTCTCTTCTATATATATATACTTCCAATCAACCCATTCTTTTCAAATCCCAACCTCTTCCCACCGTCCTCCTCACCCACATCCCTCTGCATCCCTCCCATCCCCAAAGATCTGTAAGCCATACGCAACCATTTTGGTGTGTGATCTTCTCGTTCATGCCCGGAGACATGGCTAGGAAGGTAGTGACAGGCACTGCTGCTGGCAGAATCAAAGGCGAGCAAGGCTGTGTATGACTTTGCTAGATGCGCGGAACTTTTCCTAGATACATTTAGAGAGACTTGGAGACTGCATTTGAGAGATCAGGTTCAGATCAGATTCAGATCAGATTCAGGCTAGAGAAAGCTGGCCGGGGAAGTATCCAAGGATCCGAGGCTTAACCATCAAGCCACTTTCGCTGAGATATAGTAGTGAACGTAGGGAAAGCATAAAAAGACAAGTAATAACAGATGGAAACAAAGCCACGCACCAAATACGAGCAGACCATCGGCTCATGGGGGTATACCCTACTTCGTTGACGCCAGAACAAGTCACGAGACAAATGAAAGACAAGATTGCAATATTCATTCAACACCGAGCCTGCACACTCTCTGCCCGACCTTCAGCACTCACGCCAGAGCGCATTGGTCTTCCCCCGTCCAGCATTTCTTTCTTGGACTGGGCTCTGTACGACGTGTTGACATGACGGAGCATGTCTGTGTCTGGGAACCGCTGTTGCGCGACAGAGTCGATCAGACTGAGTGATGCGAGATGGTATGGAGGTGAGGTGGCTAGGGGAGGACTCGGAGACAAGGGGGGACTGGCTGGAGCTTGGTAGTTGGAGTCTTCTTGGTCAGCGTCAGCTCCTGTTTCAAGCTCGAAATGATTCCTTAGATTGAACGGAGCGCTTTGGGTTTCAGGGCTGGGTTTTAGTTGTCGGCTCAGAACGGTGGGTTTTCCGTCGTCGAATACTGCCGGAACAAGGGCTTCCTCAGCCACTCGTATCTCCGCTGAAACGTTCTTAAGCTTCTCTTGAGCCAAACGACATTGGTCTACTGGGTGTTCTGGAAGTTTGATATCAGCTCCTAAGTTACGCGCCATGTCATCGAGGAGGATCTCCATGGGAGATATGTAGGCGGTGTTGTTGGCCGAAGACCAAGCAAGCACGTGTGCACAGACACCACCGGAAGCGTTGTCAATAACCCAAGCACCAGAATCGCCGCCCACTGGAATAAAGGTCAGAAAGAAGACACCTCCACAAAGAGACAGCTGGGCTTACTTCCAAAATCTCCCATGACTCGCCAACTATGTGAAAAGGAAATCCTTCCTGGCATTTTCACCATAGTCATAGCTGGTAAGATTGTTCCGGTCTGCAACCCACTTGTCCGCCCAAGCGCATGTACTTTCAGGCCGCCAAGCTCTTCAGTCTTCAGGACATGACATGGATAAGAATGGGGATCATTGTGGGAGATCTTGCTTGCGTTAGGATTTGGAGAATCAGCTTGTCGCATTGCCTTTTGCTTGCAATGGCGGCCCCCACCCAGGACGAAGTTCGTCTTCCCTAATCGTTCATCTTTGATATTGATGAGAGCCCAATCGACTTCATGAGATATACCACCACAATATGAGCGCTTGAGGCCAGAGGAGGCATGGACATGGCCTAAAGTGTGCGAGGAGAGATGATCATCGTCCATATCCTCTTCTGACGGGAAGAAACCGCTATCCACGTCATCGATGGCCGGCTGTGTAACGATTAGGTCCGGTCTTTGACCGAGTGCTATACCTAACGTATCCCCCATTTCTACATCGGCTTCTTCCGGAACCTCGTCTCTTTCGTCGTGGTCCTCCCACTGAGACGCATCAAAAAGCCATGATTCCTCATCAGCTGCTGAGGATTGATACCCTTCGTCCTCATCTTCGGAGATTTCGAACGGATAAAGAGCTTCGGGAAGATCTTCTGGACACCACGATTGACCTGAGATACTCTCGTCGAACGAAACAGTCTGATCGCGTGGGGCCATTGATCTAGAAAAATCGAATTCGTCGTCTAGCCCAAGATCCAGCTCTTCGTTCTCGAGCATGTGATGGACACTCATCCCGTAAGGTTCTCCATCAACTAATACTGTCCCACCAAAGGACACGGGAGGTAAGTGTTGGTTATCCGCATACGCCCCGATAGATGCACCACACGCTGGCCTCTCCTGATAGTACTGGTCAAGTGTCTGGGAACACTCAGCAGTTGCTTGAGAGCTTTTTGTCATTGAAAGTTGGTTCTTTTTATTATTATTATTCTTCACCCTTCTTCTTTTCTTGCCTGCTTTTGAACGGGTCATTTGGCCTTTCACTACCTTGATATCAAACATTCGCCTGTCCCTGTTCAAATACTGGAGGGCTTTTCGAGCCTTCTCTGTGCTGGCACACACCATGTAAATCGTTGGTCTCGCTACTTCTGCGGTCTCCCCCACCATGACCAATTCTATCTCGACAGACTCCCGTCGATCGACGACCTTACTGAGAATTCGGCTTAGTTGTGGTAGCATCGTTGCGTTCCAATGTGCTGTGCATGACGCCGGAAGATCATGCGACCAGACTTTGCACTTTCGCTTGGGCGGTATGATTGGCTTTATCTTTTCATCCAGTGTGGGCAGAACGCTTACAGAATCAGGCTGCAGGAAATCTTTCGCTTCTTCTGAGCTGGGTGCTTCTTGTTTGATACCAGCATTCCCTGACATGGGGGTTTGTACGTCGATTTTGTCAGTAATGCTAGCCGAATTGTTCGGCTCAGGCCCAGACATTTCGTCAATCTCAGTATCAATCATACAGCATCGCTCCAACTCTTTGATGACTTTCCAATAGAACTCTGTCTGTAGTCTGGGCATTCTACTGTCCTCATTGACTCCTTGCAATGAGTCTCGAGCTTCGGGGACCCGATCGGCTGCTCTTAAGCAGTACTCCACAAGCCGCATATAATTACTTCCACATTTGGCAGCCAACTTTTTGATATAAATGCTCTGTAGCCTTGACTTGAAGCTCCAACGGACGTACTTCGTCTTCCATAGTCTACCTAGTGGCATCCACAATCCAATCTCCAATAGAATGAGCCCGAGGCTGTAGATATCATAAGTTGGTTTGTAAGCAGACCTCTCACCACGCCGAGTTTCCGGATGACGATAGATGCTAGACATTAGGGGTTCTTCATGGTCTGAAGGTGCATCGTCTGCACATTGATCGAACGATGCGACATATGGGCGTCTAATAACGCCGTTTTTCCACAGCTTGTCGTCGGGAGAGCTTGGTGCCGCTTCGTTTGTGAAAAAGAGGACATTAGTGCTGTTGATGTTTCGATGACATAGCCCCTTGGCATGAAGATGTAGTACGCTCGAAGCAAGATTAAATGCCAGCCGAAATCGATCCTCCAAGGTTGGCATATTAGTGCTATCAGTATCGGCCCCATGCTGCAAAAACGATAACAAACTATGAGGCGAAGTCGTTCCTCCTGAACTTATAGGCGCACTCGGCAAAAAGCCGGGCACTTCATAGACGAAAGCGTACCGAGAACGTCGAGGGTCTTCAAACCAGCCAAGCAGCCTCATGGTCCCGGTATAGGTATTGCCTACAGAGCCCTGCTGAGGCAAAGCTAAAGCTGTGAAAAGTTCTCTGTAGCGTTGGGGACAAGGTAGTTGGGCTTCAGTGAGATTGGTAGCACCGGTGGAGCCATAGTCTAGTAGTACTGGTTTGTCTACTTGATTATTTTGCGATTTGCCCTCCGAGTCTTTCCAGTGTGGCGAGGTCACCAAAAACGCGAAGACTCGATCGTCTGAGCCTGCAGCAACAGAGTCGTACGACGGCGGTGATGGGCCTGGTGCTGTGCTGACTCTGGCCATGCGAATTCGACTTGGATCTATACGGGTTGTAAAAGCTAGTGCTGGAGAGGCGAAAGGTGAAGATGCAGAAGAACGACGTGTTATTTTAGAGATCAGTTGTGCATCCTTTTCAGGACTTTTGATTGATGTAGACATTGGAAGAAGTAGCTTTTCGTCCCCAACGTTAGATTTTCGCCGTAATACTTGCTGTGTCCTTGAAAGGTCACATAATGTGTCGATAGAAGCAGTAATATCCTTGACGATGTCATTAAGACGAGTCAGCTCTTTCATATCCCATTGAGCCTCGGTACCGAGAACGTTTCCACCTTTGATATCTGGGAGGGACCGGTGCGGCTGGATATGGTCGGCTTCATCCAGCAGTTCTCTGATGGATGACATGATGCTTGCAACCAAATCACTGATACCTGCACGGTCCAAGGAGCCATCGATGTCTCCAGATTGAGACGTATTTGAGTCGCCCCATTCAATACCCCAGGCGATGAATCTATCCTTTTGGATCCGTAGCTTAAGAGACGTTGATGATAATTGGCGATTGCTAAAATTTGTCTGTACCACCTGCTCATAACTTCTTTTGGTATCTGCGTACATCTGAGTCAAGCGTCGTGGCAGCATGACACTTCGAATAGCCTCCATGTTGCGGTTTCGTCCTGCCAGAAGTGCAACAAATTTGCCCAGCTTTAGACAGAATCTGACAATAAATAGAAAATCAGTTGGTGATTAATGCCATATTAAAGTGTACCGTTCCTGCTGCCTAACCTTGCCCTTCGACGATGCCTAAATGTGGCGACGGCGAATCCTCGTGTCGCACAAACAGTCCACGTAAAGGCTTGGATACGCAGCGCACATAGACCTTTGACCACTAAGGCCGGTTCAATTTGGGTCTGATATCTTGGTCACTGAAGTCAATTCTTGATAATAGATGGGGAATTCTCTGTGTTGAGATTGCGCAAACTTGCCGAATCAGGCAACCTACAGATTAGATAAGATTAGATACGCACCGTAAGCGGTGGATCTGTCAACACAAAGCATGAGCCCTTAGTGCTCCGGATATGCTCTTCTTTCCCGTACAAAAGATTGATTCAAGACATCGATTAGGGCG
>JAABUW010006047.1_pt1 | contig 15399 bp, 8 predicted proteins | sample 5560081 | NCBI WGS metagenome assembly JAABUW01 (sample SAMN10711882, study PRJNA513363) | rock metagenome | isolation source: Antarctica rocks | place: Antarctica: Victoria Land, Knobhead sud | reverse complement strand
TTAGTGAAATCTTTTGTACTCAAACACACTTTGAGTGCCGTAATTCCACAGGATTTTGGTAAAGTGAAAGAGTACTGTGGCTTAATAGGATCGTCTTGATGAGCTCGAATGGCCAAAAATGTCGATCTACCTTCGTAGATTCCTGCGCTTCATCGAGTCCGAGGCGAACAGTTGTGTCACCACACATAAGCCGAGATCGACTAACAGTCGAGTAGGTCGGGCGACTTTGCTCGTTGTGATCGCCAAATCAACTCTTAGGGACTCAAAGTCCACGGTAGTGCGCTCCTGAACATCCAAGCGGTGTGGTCTTAAAATTTTTATGCCTCACAAGTGACACGATGCAGGTCACCAATCAGAACGAAGTGTAGGATTAGAAGATATCTGGATTGTCCATTACATTACGTCTGAACCAAACGGCAGTGCTCAGTACCATAAGTATTTCCAAGGCCAATTTATCTGAACATCTAGCGATACTGTTACCCCATTTGCAAAGCGAGAGAATCGAGCAAGATATTCACATACATCATGTTAAAAAATATCCGGAGCACTAGGTTCCTAAGGGCAGCCGGATTCCGACTCTGCACCGTGTGGCTGTTCACGTATAGCGACATGAAGACGATCATCGTGCCGAAGATCGCATTCGGTATCCTGAGCGCGATCTCGAGTCCCATGTTCAATCTCCCAGCCATTCCGCTGCTCTTGATCCTCCGCCGAGTTCCCATGACCGTCATCTGGTGCTGAATCAACCTGCTCCCCTTCACGATCGACAACTAGCGGCAAGCGGAGGCTATCCAAGAAGACGCCATCAACAAGCCCTGGCGGCCGCTTTCGTCTGGGAGATTGACGCCCTCACAAGCAAGGAACCTGATGCTCGTGCTCTATCCCGTTGCGGTTTTGACGAACTTTCTGTCAGGTGGTCTCAAGCAGTCAATCATGCTCCTACTCCTCGGGTTTTGGTACAATGACTGTGGCGGCGCAGACCGAAATTGTCTCTTGCGGAACCCGATCAACGGTGCAGGCTTCATTTGCTACACCTCGGGCGCCATGGAAGTAGCCTATGGGTCCGCAATCCCGCTGAGCGGTCCTCTGCTACGCTGGTCCGCGGTCGTTGGCGCTACGGTGGCTTCGACGGTCCAGACACAGGATATGTATGACCAGGCTGGAGATAGCGTCCGCCATCGGCAAACGATCCCTTCGTTCTTGGGCGATGCGATGGTTCGGTGGACCATAGCTATTCCGGTCGTCACGTGATTCTGGGCTCACATTCGTTAGGAGCTGGGATAATGGTATCATAGATCGCTCTTGCTAGGCTTGCTATGGTGGGATGCTTGTAGACAATTTTTATCGCAAATTGGACATTGTCGGTTGATTTTTTTACCACGAAGACCACTATGGATGATATTTTTTAGCTCCGAGACTTTAAGTGAATCCAGCCCACTGTGGAACAGGTCGACATTGTCAGATATCTCGTCTCCCGGTAGTACTGTCATGACGCTTTTGTAGAGAGACTGCTTGATGGTTGATAGATTAATGTCTTCGATCGTGTTGGTGACAGTTTGAGCAGGAAAAGACCCTTCTGCATAGATATTCTCCATCTCCTCACTGTAGCGCTCGAGGGTCAGACTGCGGACGACGGAGCCTTTAGGCGCTCGGACAAAAGGCTTGTTCACACTGGAAAGAATGACCATGGACCGAAGGATTTGGCCGTAGGCAGGAGTGGACCTGTTTACCTTCTCTATGGTAGGCCAAATACGCTCGACTAGATCATCACTACCATGCCCCTGGTTCTTCTCTCCAGTCAGGGGCACAGGATTGATCTTGTGGCTGTCAGAGAGAATGATTAGTTCATCAACACGGCCATAGAAACTCCATAAGCCTAATTTCTCGGGATGAGGTAGGAAGAGATCTCCTGTACGCCATGTATTGTAGTCTGGAAAGTTATGATGTAGAGATCGCCGGTGATTCAGAGCAGAGTTCTGATGGAGAACCATCTCATACGCTTCTTGGTCCTCAAACTCCTGCATATCGAGCTCCTCGCAAGGATTCGGCTCTAGATACGCCCAGTTGCCCTTCAAAGGCACTAAAAGTTGAATTTTGCCAATCTCAGTTGATCCGTGTACTTGGCAGAGATTGCAGACCTCATCAAGAAGATTTCCGGTGCTTGGTGATAGAGGACCTGATCCATAAAGCACGAAGTCCAGCTTAGCAGCCTGCTCTAACGCTTCGGGACGCTGAACCCACTCTTCGATGACAGCTGGCGGAACATAGATGGATGTTAGATCTGTTTTTTGCATTATTTCACTGGCCAAAAGGCCAGTTGCTGGTATATCTGGTGGACCGAAAACGGTGGTCGAGCCATAAAATATTGGCAAGATCGTAAAGGCTTGCACGCCGGCAAGATGGTACGGCGGGAAACAAGAGTATGCTTCCCCACCAAAATTGGATTGATATAACGCAGCATTCTGCGCTCTACGACCTAGAGGTGTTGGCATATTACGATCTAGATCAGTCGCTGAAAACGTGCCGTGTGTCATAGTCACAAGCTTGGGGTCGCCTGCAAGATGTTAGAACGGCAACTCAATCTGCCAGAAGTTCCTCACCTGTGGTTCCAGAGGAGTGTAGCACAAGTACTGGGTCATTTGCAACCTCGTTGAATTTCTTTGTGTAAGGGTAGACTTTGATATCTGCCGCGAGTAGTTCTTCGAAGGACGGACACATCCGACAAGATAAACCATGCGTGGCTGATTGTAGATTTTCACCCATCAGACTCATCTCAGCCGCATAAAGAATGTGTGAACAATTGGTGCGTTTGAGAAGCTGCCGATTCTGTGAAACAGGGTTGCGTGATCCAAGCAGTAGAAGCTGCACCGAAGTCAGAATTCGGTGCGTAACAAGTACTAGTTGCCTCCCACTCAGTCTTTATGGCTGCCAGAAGTAGTACAGGGTATCGTGAATCAGAGGGGCCAACATAGGCCAACGTTCGAGGTCCATTGCCACTCCCAAAGGTTTCTATGAGCCACCAGGCAGTAACATCTACGGCATGGGTCATTTGCCTCATCGTCACCCCCACGAATCCCTTAGCAACATTTGGAGAACGAGGAACCAGAACATATAGCCTATCTGGCTCATCTCTCCCCCATTCATCAAGGACACACGGGAGTAATCTGCTACCGTATGTCACTGGCCATTCGAAGTGACACTCAAAGCTCTGGCGCTTTGTTGGGTTGGTTGTGAATGACATCGCGCTACCAATTTAGACTAAGCCCACTCCACTGGAAGCTGATATAGATGGTAAGGAGAATACATTTTCCTGAGCTTGAGGTTGAAGTAAGTAGCAAGGGTCGCAACCGTGCAAACCGTGCGTTTTAGGCCTCAAACCAAACTGCACGGTTTAACTGATAGTGTATGCTAGTTTAGACCTTTTAGTAATACAATAGGAGCAAAGAGAACAATAACAAGCAAATAAGATTGTAAGATACATTGTAACTATATAAGTAAAGAATTTCGAGTATAAGAATTTTGTTGTTACATAAATCTTAAGTCGATTAGTAAATCTACCAAATAGTTGAGTCGCTTCTCGATCGACTCAGTAATCACAAAGTAGATAGTAGTGAATTTATTTGTCAATAAGAATTTTTGGCGTATGTTCTAGGGTTACATTTAGGGTCAATCCAAACATCAAGATATATATAAACTGTTAGTGCAAACCGTGGTGCAGACCCCTAAACCAATTTGCACGGTTTGCCAAATGCCTCAAACTAAACTGCACTAAACGATTTAAACTGATAGTGCACCAATAGTGTGAAACGGTTTGCAAACGCTTGCGAACCTTGGTAAGTAGAAATTAGGTAGGCACCAGTCCCAGACCCAGCATTGCCATTCGTTAAAAGCCAGGGAGGGTTGGGTCGGAGAGTATTCAGGAAGGTTGCCTTGCAAAATTCGTGGCTTAGGGTAGGAGATGCCATCCCAGCATCTTAATTCCGAGGTGGGATCAAGATAGACGGATCAGGCACTGCAACGCTTTGAGTTACCCATGCAAGATTGTGGATACATTGGTCTGTTTGGGAGATTTCCCTGAGCTAGTGCAAGGGAGGCCGAGGGACCGAGTCCTCCATACGAGTCGCAAAGGTAACCTTTAGCCGCATACCTTTCTACCTTGCTCGCATACGACCCCCTCTGATACCAAAGATCCCCGACTCCTTCATATTGAAGATCTTTGAGAACCTTTCTCGAACCATCCTCCAGGGGGACAATGGGCGTTTAGAAGCTAGGGAGCGACTCAACTCAAGATGTGCTCGAGCAAAGTAGGGTGGTGTGCGGCTAGTATTGGTTACCGCGGCAGAAGAGAGTGTTGGCCAATGAAAACGCGTTGCTAGGGCACCCAATCACCGTGCTAGATACGCTTCTTTTTGCTACGCACCTTCCTTAGCGTTTCCTGCGCGGCGCTAAGGCTAGCTGAGACTCCACAAGATTGACAGGCGTGTGGCAGTGTAGACGGGTGCCAAAGACCACAGGGGGCAGTGCATTGACTTGATCCATCGGTCATGCACGATAGGTCCACACCTCTCAGATTCAGTACCAGGAAGACAACGGGAATCCCCGGTTTTGTTAGACGGTATGATTAGGCTGCTGTACGTCACTTCATTCTACTGTGTCCCATGTCAGAAACAATGACCACATCCTTCTCATTGCTACGCTCGAGGGACTATCCGGATTTGCCTCGCTATTACAAATTTACCAAGACCCATCTGCTCGATCGGTTGTCCCTTCAGTCTGCCTTACACAACCCTCTGCCCCCAGAAATCAGATCAAACACACTCGTTAAAGTAGGTCTACCAACTGCCGAGCTTCAATCGCTTGTCTTCCGAACAGGGTGTAATAGCAATGTCAACCTCGACCGCAAACATAGCGGAGTCCTACGACTTCGTGATCATCGGAGGTGGCACCTCTGGTCTCACAGTGGCCGCCCGCCTCTCTGAAGACTCTGGGAATCAAATCCTCGTACTGGAAGCTGGTGGAGACCACCTCACTGATCCCAGAGTGCTCATTCCCGCTCTCTGTATGCAGGCACCGGGCTCTGAGCTTGACTGGCAATTTGTGACGGTTCCCCAGGTGGGCTCTTTACCCTTACTAGTTGTGATGAGCTTGAGCTGACGACCATTACAGGAACATCTGAAGGGAAGGGCCATCCGTCAGCCTCAAGGCCGTCTTCTTGGAGGCTCTAGCGGCATCAACAACCAAGCCTTTATCTCCCCATCCTCCGCGGGCATCGACGCCTGGGCAAAGCTTGGAAACGCTGGCTGGGACTGGGGCACAATGGAACCTTATTACCGCAAGTTTTACACGCTCAATGTCCCTGACGATGCGACAAAGCAACACCTTGGTCTTGACTATATTACGGATGAAGACCGAAAAGCCACGGGACCCATACAACTGTCCTACACGGGTGTAGTTCAAGATCCGTTGTCGAAAGCTTGGGTGGAGACATTCAAGGGCATCAAGCGCGGCATGGCGGGTGATCCGTTCTCTGGTCACTCTGTGGGAGGATATTCTAACGCCGCTACCGTGGATCCGGTATCGAAGACGCGTAGCTACGCGGCGTCGGCGTACTATGCCCCCTCCACTCAGAGACCTAATCTTAATGTAATCGTTGAAGCTCAAGTGCAGAGCATTGGCTTTACTCAGGGTGGCAATGGTATGGTTGCGAATACCGTCCGTTTTATGTGCCAAGGGAAACCCTGCACAGTTGATGTTCGAAAAGAGGTCATTGTTGCCGCTGGAACATTCCAGTCGCCTAAGATTCTCGAGCTCTCTGGCATTGGGGGTTCCCATCTGTTAGAACCCTTAGGCATCCCGGTCGTGATTGACAACCCGAATGTTGGCGAGAATCTTCAAGATCACCTTATGACGGGCGTCAGCTTCGAGGTAAATGAGGGAGTGATGACAGGTGACTCTCTTATGCGCCAGGATCCGGAGGCTATACAGGCCGCCATCCAGATGTACCAGGAGTATAAAGCGGGTCCAATGACGGTCGGGGGTGTTGCCTCTCATGCATTCATGCCAATGATCGACCTTGACCCTGCCACCGGCAAAAGCGCCGATCTCAAAGATTTATTTGAGCAGTTCCCTCCGGGCCCTGACAATAAGGTGCAGTATGAAGCGACCCGCCAGGTTATTGAAGCACCGAACGAAGGAGCTGGCGCGCTCTTCATGTTCCTTGCCCAGACAAACTTGCACAACGACGATTCGGCCAAGGACTACCTCCAGAACCTTCAACCGGGTAACTTCATTAGTCTCGGGGCCAGCCAGTCACACGTCTTTTCGCGAGGAACATCGCACATCGTCTCGAACAAGGTCTCTGACCCGCCAAGGATTGATCCCCGATATCTCTCTCATCCATTGGACATCGAGCCATTCGCCAGGCATGTGCAATTCCTTGAGCAGCTTGCACGCAGTCCACCGCTATCGACCTATTTAAAACCTAGTGGAAAGCGGAACCACTCGACGGCTTACGTGGAGGACTTAGAGGCAGCCAAAGACTACGTTCGAACAACTGCACTGTCCAATTACCATCCTGCCGGCACCTGTGCGATGCTGCCACGATCTGAGGGTGGTGTGATCAACAATCGGTTGATAGTCTACGGAACAACGAACGTTCGGGTTGTGGATGCGAGTATCATGCCTATCATTCCAAGAGGCAATCCTCAATCAACGGTCTATGCAGTGGCCGAGAAGGCAGCAGACCTCATTAAAGGGGACTATTGACCATTGAATTTCTGCAATAGATTTGAATCACAGTCACGATACTGAGCGTGAAATAGCTATATCTTATGAAGTCTTTTCCTCTCCTCTATCTATGCTAGCGCGGATTCAAGTGTCGTGACTTTCGACGTTTATTGCAGCTAGAGTCGTCTCTATTATTAGTAATATCTTTGGTTCGTCTATAAAGCTGTAGATTCTACAGGCTAACGTAATACAAAATAACACAACTACTATAAGTGTTCTTCGTAAACATATAGTCTTCTAATTCTTGCTCAATGCGAGAGAGAGCATTTAGTCTACGATCTAGTTGCACAAAGTCGAGTTTAGATTAGCTTAGAGCTAGTCAAAGCATATGTGCGTTCGAGATTCTATAATATTTCGAGACAAGAGAGCAGCAGAATATAATCTCTTAAACAATACTAGAATGTAATCTAATAAGATACTATAGCTAGATAATTAGATAATATTAGACTATAGACTTAAGAATACTTGTTACTAGTATTAGCGATCTATTTGCAATATATATGCGATCTCTTCTACTTAGATCTTAGAATCTTAGCTACTTAATATACTATTAAACTATATAGTGCAATTTATATATATATTGCAATAAGTTTTTGTTGTTATAATTATCTACTAACTAAAATTTTGTTTTTATTTTATTATATTAAAACTTAACGCAAGAATTTAGTTATAACAACAAATATTAAGACAACAAATTGTCAATATATCTCTAAAAATAATCTTAGAAATTTAGAAATTTAAAAACTCAAAAATACAAGAAAAAGAGTATAGAAAACAAATTAATCTTAACAAATTACTAGAATTAAAAATTTTAAAAATTAGAAACACAAAATTAACAACTTAGAGATCAAGATATTATTAAATTAAAGAGCAAAAAAAGAAAAAATAAAATTAAAGTATTAGAAATAGCAATAAAAGTTGTAAATTTAAAAATTAAAATATTTTACTAGAATTGCAACTAATGTTTACTATTGAAACAATAAATTGTTTGCTAATTATAGTAATATTATTAAAAGAAATCTCTTAACAATATAATTAATTTATTTGCTTAAAAGCGAAAATACTATTTAAACTCTTTTTTCGATAAAGATTAAAGTAGATCTTTAACGCAAAAATATTTGTTAATAATAAATTAACAATTAATTAAGAGAAATAGTAGATTAAGAATATCTATTTATAAATAATTAAAATAATAAAAAAGCAATAAATAAAAAAATAATATAAAGTCGAAAAAAGAAAAGAAAATCTTTTCTTAATATTTTTGCAAAAAAAAGAAAAAAATTTGCAAATTAAAAATATTATTTTTTGAATTAACTATTATTATTAGTTTTTTTAATCTAGTAGTTATTACTTTTACTACTTATTATTAAGTTATTCTCTTAGAAATAATATTTTAAAACAATAGAAAGATTGCAAAACTTTCTTTTAATATATTTATATTAACAACAAACTTACTTAATAATTTTATAAAAATTATAGAGTTCTAATACTATATAATCTTTATATTTTTCGTAAAAGTATTAAAAATATCGCACTTTAATAAACTTAATATTATTAATTTTTTAAATTAATTTTTCGATTTTTGTAATAAGTATAAAGTTATCTTTTAATATAAGATTATTAAGTTGTCTCGATATTGCAACAAAGTTATAGAGAATTTTATTAAATTTATTGCAATTTAGATAAATAAGAAGTAATTTAAAATAATAAATAAATTAAAAAAGAAATATAAAGATAAGAATTTAGATTAAAAAATTAACTTTTGTAGTTTTCTAAAATTTTTAAAAGATATATTAAGAGCAAAGTCGAATAATATTTGTAAATATAATTAACAATTTAAAGTTATTTCTTCGAAGCTTATTAAATATAATTAAGTCGATAAATATATTAGATTCTTGTAATATTTGAAGAATTTTTTTCGTAATATTTGCACTAAAATAATGCGAAAATATAAAGTTAATTCTAACAACACAATTATTATAATATTTGAATTATTATACAAAACAATTATAAAATTAATCGAAAATAAGATAATTATACAAGAAATAAATATTAATAGCAATTAAACTACTTAGTAGATTGCGAATATTAATATTAATAAATTAATAAATATAATAAGCAAGAAGCAAAATCTTATAAAAAAGAAAATTATATTAAAAATAATTTTTGCTTTCTTAATATTACTAGCAATTGCAATCGAAAATACAAAAATTAATAAAATACTAAATATCTTAATATAAGTTTTTGAAAATCTTAAAATTAACAATATTTGTAAAATAATAAAAAGCAAAATTTATTAAATAATTTAACAAGCAATAACAATATAGTTACAAAAGATTTCGTATATTATATTTTCTTAAATCTAAGTAATAGTCTAAAGTCTATTTTAAAAAACAATTTATATCTATTAAGAATTTATATTTGTTCTTAAATACAATTAATTTTAACTAGAATTAAATAAATATTTGTTTTATTATAATTTATATAAATAATAAATTTATCTAAAATTAACAATTTTAATAGTAAATAAGAAGATTTATATAAATAAAAGCAACAAAATTTGTTATAAGTTTAACAATTTTAAAAATAAAAAAATAAAGTTGTCTTTTAATAATACAAAGATTAAGAAAAAGATTATAAGAATTTGTTTTTAATAAAAAGCGCAAAATTGTATTCGAAATCTTGTAATTACAATAGTAATAATAAGATTAAATATTAGTTTTTTGTCGAAAAATAAAAAGAATGATAAATTAAATTAGATAATAGTAAAGATTTAAAAAATTTAATTAAAATAAGATTTTTTTAAACAATAAATACTTTAAAAGTTTTTAATAAAGCAATTAATTAAAGTAATTAAAGAAAGAATTAAAAAAAAGAGAGATTTTCGAAAATTAAAAACATTAAATTTAGAAATTATCTAAAGATAACAAAAGTCTTAAACAAAGAAATATATATAAAGAAAAAAGTAATAAAAACAAAAGTAAAAAACGTTATAATAAAAAACGTTCTTGCAATAATTAATTCTAATTCGAGAATTATTAAATATTAGAAGAGTAGATTTAAAAAGAAGTAGAAGACTTTTATAGACTATATATAACGAACAAAACGTTTTAAAAAAATACTATAAATTATAAAAAATTAAATCGATTTTAAAACTTTAACTCAAAGTATTTTTATCTTAAAAATAAAAATAAAAATAATAAATCTTTTAAATCTTTGTTCTAATTCAAGTTGCTCTTTCTTTTGTTCTTTTTTTAATAAGAAATTTCTATATTATATTAAAATATCTTTCTTTCTAGTTAATTTAATTAACTATCGCTTATTGTTAAGATTAATTTGATTAACTATTGTATATTGTTAAGATTGTACTATTATATAATCGAACTTTAAAAGCAATAAATATCTTGCACTTGTATCTATCTATATATCTACTATTTTAATTATTTGAAACTTAATCAAATAATAGAAATTAATAAGCGCATTTTATAGAGTTTGCAATTACTTAATTATATATAATATTGTAGAAATTATTGTAGATCTAGCATTTGTATCTTATGTTGCATCTAGTAGTTGCATTATTTGTAGATAATATCTATTATAAAAAATCTAATAATATAGTTCTTTGCAATTGCTTTGTTTACTTTAGTAATTATTATTTATCTATTATATTAAGCGATTATTTGCATTGTTTATCTATTGTCTTAATTAAATTAGTAATTATCGTATATCTATTGCATCTACTAACGAGAATAGAGACAAGAAAATATATCGAAATAGTGCGTCTACTATCTAAATCGCATATCTTTTCTCTCTTATTCTTAACTATCTTTGCAAACTATTTGTATTGTTTATCTATTATCTTAATTAAATTATTAATTATCGTATATATATTGTATCTATTAACAAGAATAGAGACAAGAAGATACGTCGAAATAGCGCGTCTATTATCTAAATCGTATATCTTTTCTTCTTTATTCTTGATTATCTTTGCAAACTATTTATATTACTTATTTACTATCTTAATTAAATTATTAATTATTGTATATCTATTGCATCTATTAACAAGAATAGAGACAAGAAGATATATTAAAATAGTGTGTCTACTATCTAAATTATATATCTTTTCTTCTTTATTTCTAGTTGTCTTTGCAAATTATTTGCATTACTTATCTATTATCTCTATTAAATTAGTAATTATTGTATATATATTGTATCTACTAACAAGAATAGAGACAAAGAAGATATATAGAAACAACGCGTCTATTATCTAAATCGCATATCTTTTCTCTCTTATTCTCGACTATCTTTGCAAATTAATCTGCTCTGTCTATTAGATTAGTAATTACTATATATCTACTGCATTTGCTAACAAGAATAGAGACGAGAACATATATTAAGACGATATTTCTACAAGTAGAAAATTAGACTATTTCTCTTTTATTCTTAACTATCTATATAAATTACTTGTATCGTCTATCTATTATCTCTATTAAGTTAGTAATTATCGCATATCTATTGCATTTGCTAATAGAAATAGAGATAAAGAAGATACGTCGAAATAGCGCGTCTACTATCTAAAATGCATATCTTTTCTCCTCTATTCTCGATTGTCTATATAATATAAATTACCTACATTCTATAGTCTATATCCAAAGTAGACTAGCGCAATAGTTTAGCTCGAACCAAGCTAGCAATCCTTCTAGTAATACTATAGTAACAAAAAGAAAATCTTAGAAACTTAGAAAAAAAAAGAAAGAAACAATTGTTATTGTAAAATCAATTAGTATTAAATTTATCGAAATCGTTTATTTTAAAAATATTGTTGCAAGAGTAAAATCTTTTAGAACTTTATATTTTGTTGTTTGTTTAATTGCGTAAATATAATTAAAAGATATAAAAATCAAAGCAATATTTAATAGTAATACGAAAATTAATTATATTAACCAAAGTCTTACAAATAAAATTAATCTAGTTATTCGACAAAATATTTTTATAATAAAAGTTACAAAAATATATATTTGTTTCGAAAAAATAATAAAAGATACAAAGATATTAATTAAGAAAATAATAATTTATACTTTTATCTTTGTTGTTTCTTAATTTAATTACAAAATTTTATTAAATTAATTTTTCTAACAAAGTGTTCGAATAAATTTTGTAAATATAGACAACAACTTTTTAAAATTAATAATTTATTTTAGAGACAAAACAAAGCATATTAGTATTTTAAGAATATTTGTTAATTATTTTAATAACAAAAATAAAAATATTGTATTTTTAAAGAAATCTTTAAATCTTTAGATAATTGTCTAGTTAATACAATTGTTCGATTTCGCGAATCTAATTGTAAGAAATCTTCAAAATTAAAAATTAAAACTATTAGAATAATAGAATTGCGAAATAAAATCGAAAGAAAGAATTGATAAAATTCTAATTAATTAGAGTAAATAAATAGTATTAGTGTTTGCTTGTTTACTAATATAGCTAATTAGAATTAAATAAATATTTGAATTAATACTATATTTCGAATATTTTTAGAATTATTAATAATTCGAACGTTTTAATTATATAGTATAAAAGAGATTTTTACTATTCGATTGTCTAAAAAGTTTAATATTCTTTGTTAATCTTTTATTGCGTTGCACTTATTTGTTCGAATAAATATAATATATAAGCAAAAAACTTAAAAAACAAATCTAATAAATATAAACAATTTAGATAATTCTATTCTAAACAAATATCTAAACTAGAAAAAAATATTAAAATTATTAATTACAAAGAATTTCTAAAAGAAATTTAACAAAAATAATAATTTCTTTTTAATACTTAAGTTCTTAAGTATTAAATATAACTCTTGTTTTATTAAGAAATATATTTAGAAGTTAATTATAAAGATCGAACTCTTTTTGCAAGAATAAGAACTTTTAATTATAATACTTTTCAATTGTAAAATTGTCTTAATATAAAGTTTTGCTAAAATAGATAAAATTAAGTTAAAGATTGTATCTAATTAGAAAATTTATATTATAAAGTACAAAATATAGCAAACTTTAGAATTTTTAATTTCTTAAATATTAATTCTATTATAATTAAGATATTAGAGAAACGTTTTTAGACAAGTTTGTTAAAATACTATTATAATTTCTATCGAAATTCTTAGTTTCTAGTAAGAACAAGTATTGTATAATTAATACAATTATAAAAATAAATAAAATAATTATTTAAGATATTAATATATCTTCTAATATCGAAGAGTTTGCAAAAGAGTTTATTAAAATAATAATTGCGTTATTAATTAATTTCTTTTTAGAATATAATTAAATAGATTTTGCGTTAAAGAGTTGCAATTTTATTGTTTTTATAATTTCTTTTAAATTGCTTAGAATAACTTGTCTATTGCAAAATACTACTAATTTAATTGCTTAATTTGTTAGAATTATAATATATATTTTTAAGAATCTTTTTAATAAATATTATTTATTTGTAAACAATATAAATATAAAAGAATTTAAATTAAATTACAATAACAAGAAAATAGTTTTAGAAATTAAACTATTTGTTTTAGAATATATTTAATAATTAAATATAATATTAATAAATATAAAATTGTTTAAATATATTATATTTGACAAAAAATCTTAATTCTATAAGTTAGAAATGAAAATTATCGATTTTGTATATAATTTTAATAAACAATTCTCTAATAATATTAAGATTATTAAAATTGTTAAGTAATTATTATGCAAAAATATTTTTAAAGTTAGAGTCTTTATAGAAATATATGTTTACTATTAGATTTAAATACTAAAATTTATAATTATTGTAAAGTTAATTTATTGTTTATTTAAAACAAAATATATCTTTGTTTAAAACTTCGAACAATAGAATATTATAAATAAATTAAAGATTGTTTTAACAAATATATTAACAATATATATTTTAAATTATTTTATTTTAATTAACAAAGTTATTTTAATTGTAGATTCTAGTTTAAAGAGTTAAGAAATTGTATTAATACAAATTAATATAATAACAAAGAATTTTTTTTTTTTACAATATAAAAGGAAGCTCTAAAGCAAACAAAAATCTTAATACAATACTAAAAAGCAAAAATATCAAGAACTTATAAAAATCTTAAAGAGAATATAATTTTAATTGTATAAAATTTAGTTTACAATTAAGATTAATACAAATATTTTAATAATTTAACTTAATTGTTTTGCAACAAACTTGTCTAATACTTTAATAATTTGCTAGTTAATTTAGATTTATCTTTTCAATTTTAATATATAATATATATTTAATCGAAAACATACAACAACTAATAAATTTCTAAAAAGATTAAAAAAGTTGTTCGACAATATTGACAAAATTAATAAAAAAAATATTAATAATTTTATTAATAGTTAATTAAATTGTATTTATATTTGTCTTACATAAGCAATAATATTAAAAAAGAATAAAAATATTTTCGAAAACAAGTATTTCGATAAATTTGAGTAAATTGTTCGATATTTAATTTTGTTACAAAGATTAAATATAAATTAAAAGAATTTTCGCAAATTTAAGAATTATATTTTTTATTTTTTAATAAAAGAAAAGCGTTTGTTTTAAAAGACAAATGTAAATATATCTTTATATAGAATAATAAATTAAACAAAAAACAAAAATTAAATTGTAAAAAACTTATATAACAAAAGTAATTATAAAGAAAAAAAAAGTATTTATTAATATATTGTAAATTAGTATTAATAACAAAATCTATTTAATTTTTGCAAAAAATATATTGCAAGTTACAATAAATATTAACGAAGAACTTTTAACAAATAAAAGAAAATTATATATTCGACTTATATTTTTAATTTGTAAAAAAAGATTATTGTAAATTATATTTATATATTAATTGCAAAAATATTTTTCAAAGTAAGTCTAATAGTTGTTCGAAATAATTTAACAAAATAAATAAAAGTTAAAACAATTCTAAATTTTAAAGTACTTGCTATAGTAAAATTTCTATAAAAGAATATTTTTTGTTAATATAAATATATTAAAAAAATAATTATAAATAACGAATTTAAAAACAAAGTTAATATAACAACTAAACTTCTAAAAAGATATAATATTAAAAAAATAACAATATTAACTTATTATTTACAAACAAATAAAATAATAAAAAGAGAATATAAATTTATTGTTAATATTTTGTTTAAATTAATAAAGAGAGTCTTTATAAATTAATTACAATATTTGTATACAATTTTATAAACAAATAAAACAACAATTTAAGAATTTATTAAAAAAATATTGTTTTGTCTTAAGTTTAAGTATAAAGTTATATTATTAATTAAAATAAAGTATTTAATTTAATATATTATAAACTAGAAAAAAGTTTGCTTAATAACAAATCTATTAATACTACAAACAAAATAATTAAAAAGAAGAAATAAAAATATTTAGAAAGCAACTTTGCGTATTTATTGTTTTTAAAAAAAAATAAGAATTTTTTCGATAATAATTATTAATTGCGAACACATTTATTTTAAGCTAAAGACTTAATTTAATTATATAATATTAAACTTAATAAAAAATATAATATAAAATTATTTTTTCAAT